>Ga0255336_100129_pt1 | contig 169532 bp, 152 predicted proteins | sample MeOH1_35cm_T3_17_FD_189102 | JGI IMG/M metagenome (GOLD analysis project Ga0255336, IMG submission 189102) | Sandy soil microbial communities from University of British Columbia, Vancouver, Canada - MeOH1_35cm_T3_179 | ecosystem: Engineered > Artificial ecosystem > Sand microcosm > Unclassified... | reverse complement strand
CGTCCAGGCGGCGGCATGGGTATATTGACCGCCGTTCTCGCGAATGCCGGGCGGGTATCCCTTGATATAGCCCGGATCCTGCACGGTCTGATCGAAAGGTGGCGTGAACAATAGAGCCAGCTTGTCGTCGCGCCGGATCAGATAATCGTCAAGCGACGCCATGGCTCGCCCGGCCCGCGACGGTTCCGCGGCCCCTGACAGGACGGCCCAGGATTGCGCGATCGAATCGATCCGGCATTCCAGGTTCGCTGCAGAGCCCAGCGGGCTGCCGTCGTCGAAATAGCCGCGCTTATACCAGGCGCCATCCCAGGCCTCGCGCTCCAGCGCAGCTTGCAGGGCGCCGGCATGCGATCGCCACGTTTCCGCATGGGCGGCGTCACCGCGCTTCTCGGCGACAGCCGCGAAAGCGACCAGGGTTGTATGCAAGAACCACCCGAGCCAGACGCTCTCACCCTTGCCGCCCTCGCCAACGCGGTTCATGCCGTCGTTCCAATCGCCGGTGCCGATCAGCGGCAGTCCGTGGCTGCCGACATCGAGGCTGCGGTCCAGTGCCAAGGCGCAATGGTCGTATAATGATGCGCTGCGCTCGGCCGTCATCGGCTGAAAGAACAGGTCGTGCTCGCCGTTTGCCAGCATCGGCCCCTCCAGGAAACCCACCATCTCATCCAAGACAAGATGATCGTCCGTCATCTCGACATAATGCGCGGCGACATAAGCCAGCCAGACGCGATCATCGGAAATGCGCGTGCGCACACCTTGCCCCTGCGGCGGCAGCCACCAATGCTGAAAATCACCCTCGGGAAATTGCCGGCCGGCGGCATGCAGCAGATGGGCTCGTGTCAAGGCGGGGGACATCCAGGCAAGCGCCAGGCTGTCCTGCAATTGATCCCGAAAGCCAAACGCGCCGCTTGTCTGGTAGAAGGCAGAGCGTGCCCAGAACCGGCAGGCCAGTGTCTGGTAGAGCATCCAGCCATTCAGCATGATGTCCATGGCCCGGTCCGGGGTCTTCACCTGGATCACCCCCAGCATTTCTGCCCAATGCGCGGAGACCTCGCTGAGCACGGCATCAAGATCGATCGCCCGATATCGGTTGACGAGGACTTGCGCATCGCTCTCCGTCGCGGCATCGCCGAGAAGGAAAGTGAACTCGGCGACCTCGCCCGGCGCTAAGTCGGCGGGCGCCCTCAGAACGCCGCAGGGGTCGAGGCCGGCGCCGACGCGGTTGGACAAGACCGTTCCGGGGTTCAGCGCCGCCGGTTCGGAGAGCATGCCGTTACGGCCGATGAACTCTCCCCGGTCTCCGGTCCATTCCGTCTGCCGCTCGCCGAGATCGATGAAGGCGGTGCAGGACTTGAACGTGGTGTTCCATGGGTTCTGCGCGAAGAGCGCGCCGGTTTTGGGATCGATCCGCGTCATGATGAAGGGAGCGGCTGCGCCTCGCTCGGCACCCAGAACCCATTCGACATAGGTCGTGATCGACAAACGGCGGGTGCGGCCGGAGGTGTTTCGCAACCTCAACCGCGTGATTTTGATCGGGTCCCGCAGCGGCACGAATTGGAGCAAGTCGAGCTCTATTCCATGGGAGGTGTGTTCGAACCGGCTGTAGCCATGCCCGTGCCGGGCGATATAAGTGATGTCATCGGCGCCTTCCCCGGCGCAACCGGGGAGCGCCGTTGCTCCCCAGAATTCGCCGCTCTCTTCGTCGCGGATGTAAATCGCTTCGCCGGGCATGTCGCTCACCGGATCGTTGGACCACGGGGTCAGCTTGTGCTCGCGGCTGTTCTCCGACCATGTGTACCCGCTGCCCTCGGTTGCCACCTGGAATCCGAAAGCGGGATTGGAAATCACGTTTATCCAGGGCGCCGGTGTCCGATGCCCGGCTAGGACCATCGTCGTGTATTCGCGCCCTTCCGCGGAAAACCCACCCAGGCCATTGAAGAATTCCAGGTCGGGCCGGACGAGGTGGGGCCGCGCAGCAGCCGGTTTCGGCAATCGAAGCGCCTCCAACAGGCTTCGGCGCTGCCGCTGTGGGGGCTGGGCGGCTTGCGGCGCGGGTATATGCGCGAGCTGCTCCGTCAGCCGGCCTCGACGCGCGGTGAGGATGACGCGTGCCACGGCCGGCAGGAGGGCGCGTGTTTCCACGGACATCAGATCGGTACGCAGCACATAGGCCGAACCCCGGCCCGTCGCTTCGCCCGGAGACGGTCTGGACTGGCTTGCCCGCACGGCGGTCTCGAGTGCTACCTGCAGGTCCTGCACATAGGAAGCGGCGCGCTCGTTCAGGATCACGAGATCGACGGAGACCTGTTTCATGCGCCAGTATTCATGTGCCCGCAGGGCCTCCTGGACGACCTCAATATCTGCAACATCGTCGATTCGTACCAGGACGATCGGCAGGTCGCCGGAAATGCCGTGCTGCCATAATCCGGCTTGCGGTGCGCTGCCGCGGCGGATCATCTCGCCCGGTGCCCGCAAGGCTCCGTTGGCATAAAGAATATGGCTGGCCAGGCGCTGAAAAGTATTCGCCTCGTCGGCATTGATGTTGAGGTGTCGTAACTGCACCTGGGCCTGCGTCCAGGCAAGCGTGCAGGCGCGCTCAAAGGCGTTGGCATCCTGGTGCTTGTCGATGAGGTCCAGCACATCCTGGCGCGATGACGCGACAATGGTCCAGATTGCTGCCCGCACGGTACCGCGCGCTGGTACGCGAAGACAGCGGCGCAAGGCGAAGATCGGGTCAAGCACGGTCCCTGTGGTGCCGGACAGCGGCTGACCGTTCATGCCACGGCACTGACGAAGGTCATGGCCGCGTCCCAGGAACCGCGCCCTGTCCGTCTCGACTTCCAGTTCTCCTAAAGTCTCGCCCTCGACCACCATGATTTGCGCCACCCAGATTTCCGGCTCGGCAGGCGATCGGCGCCGACGGGTTGCTATCAGGGCGCCAATCTCGGCGAGATATTCGGTTTCAATGAACAGCTTCGAGAATGACGGATGCGCGACATCTGCCTCCGCCGCGGCGAGGACCAGCTCGACATAGGAGGTAATTTCGATTTCCTGCGGCTCGGTGGCGGCATTGGAGATCGACACCCGGCGAACCTCGGTATCGTCCTCAGCCGAAATGACAACTTCCAACGTTGTGCTCAAGGCGCCGTCGCGGCGCATGATCTCCGCGCGATCTTCCGAAAAGGAAACGCGATACTTATCCGCCTCGACGCCGCTTGGCTGATATCCGGCGGACCAGGTTTTGCCGCGCTGGCGATCGCGCAGGAAGATGTAGCTGCCCCAATTGTCGCGGGTAACGTCCTCGCGCCACCGCGTAATGGCAACACCCTTCCAGCGACTATAGCCGGAACCTGCTGCGGTCAGCATGACCGCATAGCGGCCATTGGAGAAGAGATGCGTTGCCGGCACGGGGTCATGCGGCGAGCGGAATCGACGTATTTTCGTCGGACTGAAGTCGATCGGCGTGCTGGCCGTGTGGATTCCCTCCGCCTTCGGATGCTCAAGCACGACGTCGCGCGGTGTCCGTTCCTGCAGCAGCAGATCGGTCGCCTGGACGATGGGGTCGCTATGGAATCTCGTCCGCATCACTCCGTCAAACAGCGCATTGGCAATGGCGATGATCGTCATGCCCTGGTGATGCGACATGAAGGCGCGAATGACCGCGACGCTCTGCCCGTCGCGAAGATGTTTGCGTGTGAAATCCAGGGCTTCGTAGAAACCATAACGGCCCTGTGCGCCTGCCGCCGCAAGATGCTGGAAATTGCGGGTGGCGACTGCCGGGACAACCATCGTGGCAAGGCCGGTCGCATAGGGGGCGATGACAGCACTCTCACCCAGGCCGCGCTTTAAGCCGAGGCCGGGTACGCCAAAGCTCGAATACTGATAGGTGAACTCGAGGTCACGCGCGTTATAAGCGGATTCCGATATGCCCCAGGGTAGCCCCAGCTTGGTGCCATAGCTCACCTGCCGGTTGACGACGAGGCGACTGGTCTGTTCCAGAAGACTGTTGGCGGGAGCCCGCATGACCAACGAGGGCATCAGGTATTCGAACATCGACCCGGACCACGAGATCAGCGCGGCACCGCGTCCGACGGGCGTGACGGCTCTGCCCAGGCGAAACCAGTGCCGGGTGGGGATGTCGCCTTTAGCTATCGCGAACAGGCTGGCAAGGCGCGCCTCCGAGGCCAGGAGATCATAGCAGCTGGGGTCCAGAGTGCCTTCGCTGACCAGGAAACCGATCGACAGAAGCTGGCGTTCTCGATTCAGCAGAAAGCCGAATTCCATCTCGACGGCCATATGCCGGGCAGTTTGCTCAAGCGACAGGAGCTGCCCGGCGAGCGCATCCACTGCCCCTGAGGGCGGCGCCAGATCGCGCGAATGGCTCTCCGCCGTAGCTTGGATCGCATTGGCCCAGAACGTGACATCGGTCGCGTCATCGCCAATCCGGCGCGCCAGGGAAGCCGCCTTGGCGGCAACGTCGGCCGTCAGCGGCATCAGCTCCGCCAGGATCACCGTTGCGTCCTGCGGTCCGATCCGGGACGCCTTGATCGACGCTGAAAACGCTCCAAGCGCCTGGTCAAGCGATGTTGCCTCGGCAGTTTCCGCTGCTTGGAGCGACCGCAGGGCCTCTCGCGCCAGGGCCAAGGCGTCCTGCAGGGCGTTCAACAGAGAGCTGGGGGCGATGACCGGCCGCTCGCGCCATTCCCGGCAAGTATGGGCGAGGACCAGCAGATGGCCGGCGAGATTGCCGCTGTCGACGGTTGAGACATATTTCGGGTCGAGCGGCCGCAGATCCCGCGTATCATACCAGTTGAAGAAATGGCCGCGAAACCGTTCGAGTTGCCCCATCGTCGCGAGCGTCGCCGAGACGCGCTCGGTGGCATCGAACCGGCCGATCCAGCCGAAGTCACGCGCACTGACGACCGAGAGAAGGTATAGCCCGATATTCGTCGGCGACGTGCGATGCGCAAGTACCGCCTTCGGATCCTCCTGGAAGTTGTCTGGCGGCAGCATCCGGTCGGCCGCGGTCACGAATCTCTCGAAATATCGCCAGGTGCGGCGCGCGATCATCCGGAGGGCATCTACATCCGGATCGGCGATCGCGAGCCGGCTCGCCGGGCCCGGTGACCTGCTGACCCAGTAGGCAACTGCCGGCGACAACAGCCAGGAAAAGATGACCGGCAGGGCGATCGGCCATGCGCCGGATCCGGCAATCCAGACGATAGCGGCCGCAACGACAGCGATCATGACGCCGCCGAACATCTGCCGCACGAAACCGAGGACGCCCAGGCGGTCGCCGATCGTCATCTGAGCGGCGGTGACCCATTCCAGCAGATGTCTGTGACTGACATAGAGGCGATACAGAGTCCGCGCGATGGCATCCACCATCAACCAGGCCTGGTGCGCCAGGAGGATGATTTGCAAAGCTGTCCGCGACAAGGCCAGGCGCAACTCTGCACCAAAGGCATCGAGATGACTGAGCGGCGTGGTTCTCATGTGCCGCGGAATGACGGCGGCCAGCACCGGTATCAGGGACGGCATCATAATGGTCAATAGCACGAAGAGCGACCAGGTTGCGGCGATAGGCAGCGGTTGCGTCCATCCTGCTATCAATGCGGCGACGGCAAGGGGCGGCACCAGCGTGCGCCGCAGATTGTCGACGATCTTCCACACGCCTACCGGCGGAACGGCGCCTTGGTTGCGATTCTTGCTGTCGCGACGCTGACCCAGCAGCCAGGGAACCAGCTGCCAGTCGCCGCGCGCCCATCGGTGCTGTCGCGCCGCCGCCACGTCATAGCGTGACGGGAACTCTTCGACGACTTCGATATCCGAAGCCAATCCGGCGCGTGCGAAGATGCCTTCGATGAGATCATGGCTCAGCACCGCGTTCTCGGGGATGCGCCGATCTAGCGCGGCTTCGAAGGTTTCGAGGTCATAGATCCCTTTGCCGGTATAGGAGCCCTCTCCGAACAGATCCTGATAGAGATCCGACGCCGCTGCAGCATAGGGATCGATGCCGCCGGGACTGGAGACGATGCGCTGGAAGAGAGAACCTTCACGGCCGACCGACAATGACGGCGTGACACGTGGCTGCAGAATGGCATAACCGTCGACCACACGCCCCGCTGCCGCATCGTATTTGGGCCGGTTCAACGGATGCGCCATCTTTCCGATCAGTCGGCGCAGCGCTTCGCGGGGGAGCCTGGTGTCGGCATCCAGGGTGATGACATAGCGAATATCGGCGGGAACCCTGGCCGCCACCCCGCCGACATCGACAAAGCTGGTATCCATTGCACCGCGCAGAAGCCGGTTGAGCTCATGCAGCTTGCCGCGCTTGCGCTCCCAGCCCATCCATTGACTTTGCGATGGATTCCAGATGCGGCGGCGATGCAGCAAAAGAAAGCGCGGATCTGCGGCGGTAGAATATCGTTCGTTCAAGCGGGAAATGCCGGCGGCGGCGGCGGCCAGGAGGCCTTCATCGGCCGGCATCTGCTCACGTTCCGCATCGGCCCAGTCGGTGAGAAGTGCGAAGTGGACGGCGCCCCCGGGACTGGTCAGGGAATGAACTTCCAATTGCGTGACCTGATCGTCGATGGAGGCCGTGCTGGTCAGCAGTGTCGGCATGACAACAATGGTGCGGAAGGGCGCCGGTACACCGTCGGCCAATTCCAAACCCGGCAGGATGACGGCGCCCACACCTCTGGTTAAATCGCGATTGATCAGCGCGACGGCGACGTCGAGAGCCGGTGCCAGACCCAGCGCGGCCAACAACACGAGCAGCCCGGCGCCGACGTTATTCTCGGCGATAACGATCAGCGGCAAAGCAAGGATCGTGGCTGCCAGGATGCCGATAAAGGCGATATACCCGGTAATGCCGATCCGTCGCGCGAACCGGCGAAACCAGAGATGCGCGGGCACGCGAAAACCGATGCTTTTTTCAAAGTCGGACCGGCCAGCTGCGATCAGATAATAGCCCGGGTCGTCGACGCCTGAAAACGAAGCCTGCGGGGACTCGCTCGAGGCGGACGGGACCAGGCTTTCTGCCGCCAGAGCCTTGTTGGCAATTTCCAGTTCCGAGTATTGCGACCCGCGTGCGAGTTCCTCGATGGCGCCGCGATACAGATTTCGTGTCGGAAAGTCCATCAGCGAGAACTGGCTCGAAACGCGAAACGTCGCATCGACAAGACTGACGTTTTCGACCAGTTCCGCCCAATCGATATCGGAAATCAGGCGCATGCTGGTGATTATATTGCGTACCGTGACGTTCGAGGATCCTTGCCGCTGAAGTTCCTCCTGGACAATTGCTTCCGATGTCGTGCCGTAGCTTTCCAGATGCCCTTCCAGCCATTTCAAAGCCGGGGTCTCATTCGGGTCCTGGTCGCGCAGCCTCTGCACCAATTGGACCGCGAGCGCCGGCGGCAGCTGCGTCTTGGCATAAGGTCGCAGCACCACGGCTACCGCCTCGACTGGCTTGCCGGTTGCGCCCAATAGCCGGTTCGCGAGGATGTCTGCCTCGTGACGATGGCCGCGGGCGAGGATGATCCGCGCTGCCATCCGGTGCAGGTTCTCTACGAGGACAATGCGGAGCGTGATGGCGATTGCCCAAAGCTCACCGATGGTGAGCGGCTGTACCCGCTGATAAGCGTTGACGAAGCGCAACAATGTCGTGGAGTCGAAATGACTGTCGGTATGGGCGATGAAGGCCCAGGCCAGGCCAAAGATGCGTGGATAGCCAATGAAAGGGCCGCCCGCCAGTTTCGGCAGCTGGCGATAATAGCCGGGCGGCAGATCGGTCTGGATTTCCCGGACTTGTTCTTCCACGATGTGGTAGTTGTCGACGAGCCATTCGGCCGCCGGCGTGATCGCCTGTCCCTGGTCGAGCGCATGTGCGATTTCGCGATGTGCCTTCAGGAGACTGGCGGCATTGTCGCGCAACCGATGCGCCAATGACGGAACTGTGATCGGGGCCGACGAGACGTCCTGAGCCGCTGCCAGCGTCATGGCATGCTGTTCCAGACGCTCGATGCTGAAGAGCTCCTCACGGATAGGTGCATGACTATCCCAGGGTGAAGGCACCTTCAAACGTCGAAGCGGCACAAAAGATGAAATGGACAAAGTGGCCTTTCTGCCGGTGAGGCGACGGCCGGGACCGCAAATGTTCGCGAATGGCAAGCCTGGCCCGAAAGTGCGAACACACTTCAGGCGGCGTCTCGCATTCCTGTCACGTCAAGGGATTCGCAGCGGTCGAAGAGCTCGTCAGGAGCCGGCTGCCTTGTCGAGTGTCATCAACAGGACGAGTAAATCAACAGTCAGGCGGCCAGCGGAAGCCACGTAGCAGAAACAAAAGCCACCGCTGCAACTTGCTCGGATCTTGAGAGGCAATTACCGGCAAGAGTGCCGGTATATTATCCGCCGGTGTTTGGCTTACTTCTGCTTGCCGCGGCGCAACGGATCGATTTTGGTCGGGATGATTGGGGTAATCGTCGCGGCTGTCGGGAGTTTCGGCTTGTTTTGCTTGGGCTTCTTCTGCTCGCGATTGCTGCGTTTCTGACCTTTGCTCATTTCATGCTCCTAATTCATGTCATTGCGATGATGGTATGAGAATTGTCGAGACGTGACTGACGGACGCAGGCATCCAGCATTGCGCGCTTGGATTGAATGGGCGCCAGTCAAGTTGTAAGAACTCTTGCTGGAATTACAGCAGTCTTGCGGCGTCGACTTTACAAGCCGAGCGAGGCGAAGCTTTGGCTTTCAATTTCGCTTCGCTGGCGAGCAGCATCTATGCTGGAAAGTTACAACGCGGCCTTCTTCGCGGAAGGCAGATGCGCCAGTCCATAACGGCAGTTTCCCTCAGGAAACTGAGCACCAGAAAATTACTATAGGCCTTCTATCCCCACTTGTACGAATTATCTTCCGCGCGGCTTCTTTATCGTCTGTCTGCATTGCCGGGCCAGGCTCTCATGCGAACTGAAGGAAATTCTCAGTGGCAGGTCAGCATTCCCTGCTGTGTGCCCCGCGTTTCGTCTCGATTCTGCTCTGCTCGGCGCCACCTGTGCCGCGCTCCCTTGGCATCCGGCTCCAGTGTGGATTGCCGGGCCGATGCCATACACGCGGCGGCGCACAACGGCCGGGCGCCGCAGGATAGGGCGCTGCGGCCTTGCGAAAAATATGAGGGCATATCTGAAGACGTGGCGAGGGTGCTGCAGCAGACCGAGGGCAGTTTATTGCCGCCGTAGCCGCGGGCTTCAACGCCTGCTCTTAAAGCCGCAAGGTCAGGCCGTCTTGGCGCCCGCCTGCTTCTTGCGCGCCAGCACGCACGCGAATTGCATCTGCACCTTCTGGGGGAAGTCGGAGATCGCCCATTGCGGCTCCAGGCCGTATTTCGGCAGGTCGCTGGTGCGGGCGGCGAAGTAGTTGCGGGTGACGACGTAATGGCGGCGGATGCCGCGCTCATTGACGTCGCGGAAGGGCTCGATCATCAGCACATGGCTGCCGGAGACGCGGGCGATCTCGCTGAGGGCGCGCCGGCGGATCCGTTCCATCTGCTCCAGCGCCAGGACGGTGATGACGAGATCGAAGCTGTTATCGGCGAAGGGCAGGGATTCCGCCGAGCCCTTGTGGAAATCGATCCGGCGGAAGGCGGTCCGGTCCAGCTGCGGCAAGGGCGAAAAGGGCAGCAGCTCCTCGGGGAACTGCTCCCATTGTTCCTGGCATTTCTTCGCCGTGCGATTGCCGGCCGCGGTCAGTTCGATGCCGGTGAACTTGATCTGCGGGAAGCGGCCGGCCAGATAGAACAGGTTGACGCCGTTGCCGCAGCCGACCTCCAGCACGCTGGCCGGCTTCAACTGCTCGATCACCCGCATCAGGACGGCGATGCGCACGCGGGCGCCGCCGAAGCGATGGGCAACGTAATGCTTGTCGCCCCATTCCCAGGGCTGCTCGCTGGGTTCGGTATTCGGCAGCTTGTAGCTGTCGAGCGCCGTGCGGTCCCAGACCTCGTTATATTCCTCCTCGATCTTCGGCGTGGTGCGGCCGAGCGACGGCACGAAATCGAGGAAGCGCCGGCGCCAGAATTTCTTCCGGTATTTCTGCGCCCGCCGGTCCTTCTCGGCCTGCCAGGCGACGTCGTCGGCCCCTTCCGGGCGGGAAACGACGTAAGGCGCGAAGAGCGTCTCGATTTCTTCAGCCGATAGCTGCAACTGGGGGAGGCTGATGTTTTGAGCTTTGGTCTGAGGCATTGGCCGATCTATTTGTAAAGACTGATAAATCCGGGAACGGGCTGCGCCTGTCCGATGGGCAGCCCAGAGCCATCTCCAGCTGCCGCTCAGGGCGCGCCGTCCCCCGTTGTCCGATAGTTAGCAGACTCATCCGGCCTTGATAAGGGAAGACCCGCCCGGTTGACGGCGCTGCCGCGCAATTCGCCGGCACCCGGACGGGCCCGTCTGTCGTATTTGTGCCCTACGTCACGATTTTGTCGCGTTTTCGTCAAACGGATGTCGCCGCCTGTAACTATCTACACTTGATGGGTGTCACACGTTTACAGGTGATTCTGTCATGCTTGGGCGAGTTCGTTTTTGGTGGGGTCGGGCTTCGGCGCGCCGCCGCTTTCTCCAGGATCTGAAACAGTTCAACCGCATCTGGGACGAGCGCGCCGCGCGTTCGCATATACAGGGCTTCTGACGCGTTCCAGGTCCGGCCCCGGGCCTCGCGCTCCGGCCCATTCTGGGGCCATATAGCAGCCGCCATCCTGCTCCTGCGCATTGATCTTTATCGGCCCGGCTGCTAGCTGGGGGCTGCAATCGGATGGAGCAGCCCGGATGGCCGACCAGAAAACCCCCTCTCCGACGACTGAGACTAGGCAGCAAGCGGACCGGCATGACCCCGCCGCACCGACGCCGGCAAAGAGCAAAGAGGCTCGTGCGGCGGAGGAGTTGCGCCGCAACCTGCAGCGCCGGAAAGCCCAGCAGCGTCAGCGCCAGGCCCGGACGGATGGTTGAACTTTTTTTCTTAAAACGAACAAAATCAATGGCTTATCTGCCTTCATTTTGACGCTTTCGCGCCCTATAGACAAATGCGCGCGATGCTTGAGCCCCAGGCATCCATACAGTACAAACAGGCGGCTCCGAGGCTTTTCCGACAGACCGGAGTCGTTCCCACCCGCGCGCAAGGATGCCCGGCAGCATGTCCATAATGTCCGATATCTGGATTCGGGAAATGTCGTTGAACCACGGCATGATCGAGCCCTTTGTTGAATCCCAGAAGCGGGAAGGGGTGATCTCCTATGGCGTGTCGTCCTACGGCTATGACGCGCGCGTGGCGCCGGAATTCAAGATTTTCACCAATGTCAACAGCGCCGTCGTCGATCCGAAGGAATTCTCCTCGGAGAGCTTCGTCGATCGCGAGACCGATGTCTGTGTGATCCCGCCCAATTCCTTTGCTTTGGCGCGCACGGTGGAATATTTCCGCATCCCGCGCGACGTGCTGGTGATCTGCCTTGGCAAATCGACCTACGCGCGCTGCGGCATCATCGTCAACGTGACGCCGCTGGAGCCGGAATGGGAAGGTCATGTGACGCTGGAATTTTCCAATACCACGCCATTGCCGGCGAAGATCTATGCCAATGAAGGTGCCTGCCAGTTCCTGTTCCTCAAGGGCGACCAGCCCTGCGAGGTCAGCTATCGTGATCGGGCCGGCAAATATATGAAGCAGCGCGGCGTCACGTTGCCCAAATTGTAAGAATTTGACGCGCTAGAATACACGGGGATCAGACGGGGGTCTGAAAAGGTCAAATAAATGGATCGAATTCGAATTCGCGGCGGTCGTCCGCTGCAGGGCGAGATCAGGATCAGCGGCGCCAAGAACGCCACCTTGCCGCTGATGGCGACTTGCCTGCTGACGGATGAGGCGGTGCGCCTGGATAACGTGCCGGACCTCGCCGATATCAACACCATGACGCATCTCCTGGTGCAGCATGGCGTCGAGGCGATGACCCGGCTGGCCGGCAAGGATCGCTCGATCATCCTCAACGGCAGCAACATCACCGATACCACGGCGCCGTATGACCTGGTGCGCAAGATGCGCGCCTCGGTGCTGGTGCTGGGGCCGCTGGTGGCGCGCCATGGCGAAGCGAAGGTTTCGCTGCCGGGCGGCTGCGCCATCGGTACACGGCCGGTCGATCTGCATATCAAAGGCCTGCAGCAGCTCGGCACCGAGATCGAACTGGCGGAAGGCTATATCTTGGCGCGCGCCCCCAAGGGTTTGACCGGCGCCGAGATCAATTTTGCCAAGGTTTCCGTTGGTGCCACCGAAAACCTGCTGATGGCGGCGACGCTCGCCAAAGGCGAGACGAAGCTGATCAACGCCGCGCGCGAGCCCGAGATCACCGATCTCGCCAATTGCCTGGTCTCGATGGGGGCCAAGATCGAGGGCATCGGCACCAACCACCTGCGTATCCAGGGTGTTGAACGCCTGCATGGGACCACCCATCGCGTGGTTGCCGATCGCATCGAAGCTGGCACTTATGCCATGGCTGCGGCGATCACCGGCGGGGATGTCGAATTGATCGGCATCCAGCATGATCTCATCGGTTCGGCTGTGGCCAGCCTGACCCAGGCCGGTGTCAGCTGCACGGAAACGCCGCGGGGTTTGAAGGTCAGTCGCTCCAATGGCGCGTTGATGGGCGTCGATGTGATGACCGAGCCCTATCCGGGCTTCCCGACCGACCTGCAGGCGCAGATGATGGCGCTGCTGACCACGGCGGAGGGCGCCTCGATGATCACCGAGACGATCTTCGAGAACCGCTTCATGCACGTGCCGGAACTGATGCGCATGGGGGCCAATATCAATGTCCATGGTGCTTCCGCCATGGTGCGCGGCGTCAAGCGCCTGACGGGTGCACCGGTCATGGCGACGGACCTGCGCGCCAGCGTTTCGCTGGTGCTGGCGGGGCTGGTGGCGGAAGGTGATACGGTCCTCAACCGGATTTATCATCTCGACCGGGGCTATGAGAAGCTGACGCAGAAACTTTCCGATTGCGGCGCCGAGATTGAACGGCTGACCGAGGCCGCAGCCGAATAACGCATTGAGTGGAGATGCCGGACAGGATGACGGTCCGGCATGATCCCGACGGGACCGAATGATGACGACGACGACCGGATTGAAATTGATCGCCCGCGATGCCGAGGATCTGGCCGTCGTCGCCTCCTGCCTGCAGGATGCCCTGGTACCGCTGAATGAGATGCGCTACCTGGCGGCCGAGCGGCGTTTCATCATGCTCGTCAATCGCTTCCGCTGGGAGCGCGACAAGCTGCGGGCGAAGTCCGTCAAACAGGCGGTCAAGCAGCCGGTGGACGCTTCCTTTGAGGATGAGAGTTATCCGGGCGCGCATCAGCGCATTCACAGCGGCCTTTGTATCGACCGGGTCCTGGCGGTGCGCAGCCGCGATATCAATCGTGATCGGCCCGACCAGTTTCTCGATCTCCTCACCATGCAATATGGTGACGGCAAGCTCGATTTCCTTTTTTCCGGCGGCGGTGTCATCCAGTTGGAGGTCGAGGCGCTGAACCTCTTCCTGCAAGACCTGGGCGAGGCCTGGCCGACCCAGTGGCAGCCGCAGCACGAGGCGGAGACGGCGGACCGGGCGAAGTCGGCGACTGATATCGGGCGGCGTTAATGAACGAGTCAGTTGACACCTTCGTTCTGGCGCTGCCGAAGGGACGCATCCTCAAGGAGGCCTTGCCGCTGTTGCGCCAGGCCGGGATCGTGCCGGAGGCGGAGTTCGACAATGAGGAATCGCGCCAGTTGCGGTTTCGCACCAATGACCCCCGGCTGGAAATCATCCGCGTGCGGAGTTTCGATGTGGCGACATTCGTCGCCTTCGGGGCGGCCCATCTCGGCATCGCCGGCAATGACGTCCTCCTGGAATTCGACTATCCGGAAATCTATGCGCCGGTCGATCTGAAGATCGGCAAATGCCGCTTGGCGGTGGCCGAACCGGCCGCCATGTCGGCCGGTGATGATCCCGATCGCTGGTCGCATATCCGCGTGGCGACCAAATACCCGAACGTGACCCAGGCGCATTTCGCGGCGCGCGGCGTGCAGGCGGAATGCATCAAGCTGTCGGGGGCGATGGAGCTTGCGCCCATGCTGAACCTCGCGGGCCGGATCGTCGATCTGGTCTCCAGCGGCGCCACTTTGAAAGCCAATAATCTGGTCGAGGTCGAACATATTGCCGATGTCAGTTCGCGCCTGGTCGTCAATCGGACAGCCCTCAAAACCTATCCGGAGGAGATTGGCGGCTGGGTCGAACGGTTGCGTCAGGTCGTGGATGCAGCTTAGGCTAGGGGACAATCGCCGCCTCGCCGGATGACATCGTCGAGTAAGTGCAGCGGTGATTGCGGTTTCGGGGCTGGCAGCGAGGATAGGGCATATGGTGGCCGCAAGTGATGCGGGCGAAGCCAAGCCGGCATCGGCGACACAGCGCATCGTCAAAATCGAGCTTGATGAAGAGACGACCGCGCGCCGCAGCCCCGAGGTCGAGAATGAACGGGCGATCGCCATCTTCGATCTGATTGAGGAGAACTCCTTCGCGCCGGCGGTGGAACATCCCGGTCCGTTCCATCTGCGCCTCTCGATCGAAGAAAACCGCCTGAATTTCGACATTCGCGATACCAGCGACGAACCCGTCTATCGCTTCATCCTGTCGCTGGCGCCGTTCCGCCGCATCGTCAAAGAATATTTCGATATCTGCGCCACCTATTATGCGGCGATCCGGCGCTCGACGCCTTCCCAGATCGAGGCCATCGATATGGGGCGCCGGGCGCTGCATAACGAAGGATCGGAAGTCCTGCGGGACCGGCTGGCCGGAAAGGTCGACCTCGACAACAACACGGCGCGACGGTTGTTTACGCTGATTTGCAGCCTCTATTTCCGGTCCTGACGCATGGCGGGGTTGCCAGGCAGTGTACTCTTCTGCTGCACCTACAATTCGATCCGCTCGCCGATGGCGGAAGGCCTGCTCAAGCAGCTGCATGGCACGCGTATTTTCGTCGATTCAGTCGGTGTCCGATCGGCCGAGATCGATGGCTTTGTCATCGCCGTGATGGATGAGATCGGCATCGATTTGGCCAAGCACCGGTCGAAAACTTTCGACGATCTCGAAGATACTTCCTTCGACCTGATCATCTCGCTGTCGCCGGAAGCGCAGCACAAGGCCGTGGACATGACACGGGTCATGGCCTGTGACGTCGAATTTTGGAACACGCTCGATCCCAGCATCATCGAAGGCGGCCGGGAAGAGCGGCTTGAGGCCTACCGCACCGTGAGGGACGGGCTGATGCAGCGCATCCGCCGCCGTTTCCCTGTCATCGGTGCCCCGCAAATATAAGAAAACAAAGGTTTTTTGGAATTATTGCGGATTTCCCTGAAATGAGTATGATCCGCGCCCAAATCGCGGAGTCCTGCAGGCCGAGACTGACTCGCCCGGTTCCGCGGAAGGAGAGGGAATGGCGAAGGAAGATTTAATCGAATTTTCGGGCACGGTTACCGAATTACTGCCCAATGCGATGTTCCGGGTGAAGCTCGACAACGAGCATGAAGTGTTGGCCCACACCTCCGGCAAGATGCGCAAGAACCGCATCCGTGTTCTGGCCGGTGACCGCGTCAATGTCGAAATGACGCCCTATGACCTCACCAAGGGTCGGATCACATTCCGCTTCAAGTAATCATTTCGACCGGTATGGCGGATGCCTTTGGGCATCCAAGCCAGCCATGATGGTCGCATCCCCGCCGCAGTCGATGGCAACGCCGATTTCCTCATCGGACACGAAGAATCCCAAAGCATCGCGCCCGCTTCTGGTATTGGCATCGGCATCGCCGCGGCGCCTCGATCTTCTGCGCCAGATCGGCCTCGACCCGGACCGCGTCGACCCACCGGAGATCGATGAAAGTCATGGCCGGACGGAACTGCCGCGTGCTTATGCCCGCCGTATGGCGGCGGAAAAGCTGACGGTTGCCGCGGCGCGTCATCCCGGCGCCCTCGTCGTTGCCGCCGATACGGTGGTGGCCTGCGGGCGCCGCATTCTACCGAAAGCGGAAACCGCGGATCAGGCGCGGGCCTGCCTGCATCTCCTCGGCGGACGGCGACATCAGGTCTGGGGCGGCATCGCCATCGCTTTGCCCGATGGCCGGCTGCGCTCGCGCGTGGTCGTCACCGATGTCTCGCTGAAGCGCCTCGAGCCGCGCGAGATCGAGAATTATATCGACAGTGGCGAATGGCAGGGCAAGGCGGGCGGTTACGCCATCCAAGGCCGCGCCGCAGTCTTCATCAGCGCCATCGCCGGGTCGTATAGCAATGTCGTCGGCCTCTCGCTGTCGGATCTCGCCGCCATGCTCCATGGCAATGGCATCGATTGGTGAGCCGATGAGCGGTAGGCGCGGGCAGGAGGCCGGCGATGGCCTCAGCACCTTATATCTGACCGGACCGGAAAACGGCCGCGAGCTGTTTCGCTGGGTTGATGACCGCCTGGTGCAGGCCTGGCGCGACGGGCCCAATGCGGTGTCACGGCAGGGGGCCATCTATCTCGGCCGGGTTGTCAAACTGGAGCCGAGCCTCAACGCCGCCTTTGTCGAGATCGGGCTGGAACGGCCCGGTCTGCTGCCCCTGAAGAAACAGAATCTGCCGCATGAGGGGCAGGCCGTTATTGTCCAGGTCAAACGCGATGCCCGTGAAGACAAGGGCGTTCGCCTGTCCGCCAGCCTGACGACGACTGTCGATGCGGCCGCGCTGGCCGCCGGCAAGAGCGCGCCTTGCTGCCTGGTGCCGCCGCCCGAACCATGGCAAAGCCTGCTGCTGTCGCTGGCGCCGCACCTGGTCGATGCCGTCATTTGCGCCCGGCGCATCGATGCGGAGCGGATTGCGGCTTGGTGCGGGGAGCGTTTGCCGGAGCTCGCCGGCCGCATCAGCCATGAACCATTGCGTGATTGGGCGCCAAGCCGGGGAGAGGCGATCGACGCGGTGGCAGAAGCCTTGGATGAGGACGTGCGCCTTGCCGGCGGCGGGCAATTGCTGATCGAACCGGTCCGTACCTTGACCGCGATCGACGTCAATTCCGCCGCGGCCACGGGCAGGTCCGGCATTGAGCAGACCGCCCTGGCCGTCAATCTGGGGGCGGCGCGCGAAATACCGCGGCAGCTGGCGCTGCGCAACCTCGGCGGTATCATCGTGATCGATTTCATCGATCTGCAGAACCGCAATAAGCGCGATCAGGTCATCCAGGCTTTGCGCGAGGCCGTCGGGATCGATCCTGCGATCGAATGGGTTGGTAATATGTCGCGCCTGGGCCTGGTCGAATTGCTGCGCAAGCGCAGCGGGCCGAGCCTGGCTGAGATGTGGCGGGACGCGCTCAAGACGGAGCGGGAAGAAGATGGCCGATAGCCCTGGCGGAAAGACAGCGGGAAAATGCGCGGTTTGCCGGAAACCGGTCGAGGCGCGCTATCGCCCATTCTGCTCGCCGCGCTGCCAGCAGATCGACCTCGGACGCTGGCTCAACGAGAATTATCGAATCGCTACCGACCAGGACCCCGCGACGCCCGGTTCCGATCATGATGATGAGGCAGGTTAAGCAGCCTTTTTCAATGTTTCCCAATTACTTGGAGCATTGGCCTCGGGGCGAATTCGGCGCTAGACAAGGCCGGTGATTTTCATTACAAGACCGCATCTTCGCAGGCACGACCGTGCCTTTTGCCGAGACGCCCAGGTAGCTCAGTTGGTAGAGCAGGGGATTGAAAATCCCCGTGTCGGCGGTTCAATTCCGTCCCTGGGCACCATCCCACACAGAACCCATTGAATTCAGCCAACTTGTTGGCCATACACGAAATTCAGACGCCCTCACTGGTACACAAGGGCGGTACACATGGTTCTGAGAATGACGCGACCAACGAAGCGCACCGAGAGTTCTTTCCTCACATTTCGCAAGCGCGTGCCTGCTGACATAATGGCGAAAGCCAAGGGGCAGTCGATAACGATTCAGTTCCCCGCTGAAGGCTCACATAACGCCGCCACTATCGCTGCCAAGATCGGGAGCGAGATCAAGTTCTCCCTGCGCACAAGGGAGCCGTCGCTTGCCAAGACCCGCACGGGTATCGCCGAGGCGCACTTGCAGCGCACCTGGGAGGCCATCCGATCCGGCCCCCGCAAGTTGACCCATAAGCAGGTCGTGGCGCTGGCAGGAAGGCTCTACAAGGCGTTTGCGCTATCCTTGGAGGATGACCCAGGCAGCCCTGCGGTATGGGAGAAGGTGATTGCCGCCAACGATGTCGCCGCCAAAGGTGGCTTCGTCAATCCGCTGAAGATACCAACGGACGACCGCCCGCTTGAAGTTCGATCCCTGGAAGCGCGTTTTGGTGCATTGGTCGATGTCGTGTTGCAGCAAGAGGGGTTGGTGATAGACGAAGCCAGTAGGGCCATCTTACTGCGGGAAGCCGGCATAGCGTTGACCGATTCCGCTAACAAGCTGAAGCGCAATGCTGAAGGCGACTATCGGCCTGATACCGAAATGGCCCGGTTCCCATCATGGGAGGACGCGAAGCAGATCAAGGCCGCACCTCAAGTCTCCCTGAAGACGCTGTTTGGGGACTGGAAGAAATCCGCCGCCAAGCGCAACTTCTCACACTCGACCATGAGCGAGTACGAAAGCAGGTTCAATCGCTTCGTTGCGTGGCTGGCGCACGACGATGCAGCCAAGGTGACGAAGTCTGACGTTATCAAGTTCAAGGACTTCAGGCTTGAGCAGGGGATATCACCCAAGACAGTCGGGGATGCCGATCTTGTTGCGCTGAAATCCATCTTCCGTTGGGCCGTAGAGAACGAGAAGCTGTCCCAAAATCCAGCGGAAGGTGTTGTCGTTCGGGCGCTCAAGAAGGCAAGGGAACGGGAACGCTGCTTTACCGAAGCGGAGACGCAAGCGATCTTGAGTACGGCCCGGTCGTATCAGCGGACGAGCAACCAGGAAGCGGAGAAAACAGCAGCGGCGAAGCATTGGCTCCCGTGGCTCTGTGCTTATTCCGGTGCAAGGATCGGTGAGGTTGCCCAGCTACGAAAGGAAGACTTCTACCGCGTTGATGGCATGTGGTTCTATCGGATCACACCTGAAGCCGGCGACGTCAAGAACAAGGAAGCCCGCCGCGTCCCTGTGCATGAGCATTTAGTTGCCGAGGGACTTATAGACTTCGTAACGCAGTCGAAGGACGGCTACTTGTTCATGGCCGCAAAGGCGCGGGACGATGCTGTGCGCATGCTGGGGCCGATCAAGAATCGTGTCAGGGAGTTTGTCCGAACCATCGTCACCGACGTGCGCGTTTCCCCCAATCATGGATGGCGGCACACTTTCAAAACGCGGGCGATGGAGGCGGATATCAGCGACCGTCTCATAGACGTTATTACGGGGCATGCTGCGCGAACCGTTGGCGATGAATATAGGGCCGGTACCGACAAGGCGCTCTCGGCTGGGATGGCGAAGTTTCCGAGGTACGCCATAAGTTAACCAGTGCATGACATCAGCTTTTCGCGGAGGCTTCTACATGCGCTGAAATTCAATAGGGTCTATTGTCCAATGTCCGCCTCTATAGACGGTCCCGGTAGAGTCCTCACATACAGCGGTGACCTGCACTTTGTCAGTGTAACCGCGCTGCATGAGACCCTCTCCAATAGCATTGTAAGCAATGTAGATGCTCGCTGACTCGCCGTCTGTTAATGCCGCTGGCAACGAAGTGTTTCGTATCCAAGGTAGGTGGGCATCGGCGATAGAAAAGATTTGAGCGCCGTTTGGGAGGGCTAGGGCAATAGTTGTGACGGTGACGGGACGATGGCCAGTGTTGGTGACTCGTACCTCACAAAGGGGGGATTCTAGCTCGGCTCCGAAATATGGGATTGTGGTTTGCAATTTCACGACCAATGACCGGCGGTCCCGCTTGATTGCTTGCCGCCAGTTGAAGGTTGATAGAATTGCCCCATAAAAAGCGATGACAGCGAGCAGAATGTCTTTTGCTAACGCCCAGGTTCCCATCTCAACCCCTTGAGCTTGTAAGTATAGTTATGCAGTGAGAAGCGAGGTTATGGTAGCTAGTGGCACAGCACGTCAGCGCCCCAAGCTCGCTCACGAAGAATAGCCTTTTTGACCGGCCTAGAAATTACAGTGCCACACTCATTTGCATATGGTCGTAACTTCCACCACATCCGTATCTCGAACATTCCAATTAGCATTACGCCCGCTATGCCGCCCTCCGGGGGGAAGGTAAGAGATAACGGGCTTAAAGTCTGGCTGTTGAGTTGGTTGAGGACCGTCGTGTTGATGGACACCGTGATGCAAAACGGTCGCGCATCCTTTTGCCCGATCAACGAAACGAAGTCGCTTTGAGGTTGGGCACCTGCATCCGTCATCGCGCAACCAAAATTCTTCATGCAATAGCCGAGCATGTTCATCATGGATGCGGACCATGTTGTCCCATAGACTTTGTCGAACCGCAGGGAACGAGAGCGACAGATATCCACATGGTTGCGGTGCAGGAAGCCCGATAGCACCTCATAGGCACGGTCGTATTCTTGTGACCTGCTCGTGTTGCAGGCATGACAGAGCGAAGGGGGGAATTTGACAAGATCAGATTTCGGTCCCTGAATGGTTCTGCTGGGACTACTAGCGCTTACTAAAACTGGGGCTGTACCCGGTGCCCATTTGGTTGCGCCATATCGTAGCCTCAGGTCGGTTGCTTTAATCGCGTGCTCGCGCGAATCCGCCAGAACGGAACTGCACCACCAACATGTCGGGGGCGGGCTGATCAAAGTGCTGCTTTCACGTTTCGCTAGCATTGAATGTGGGTGGATTGTAGCCTGCGGCAAACAAGTCTTAGCTCTGCTGTTCCGCCGGGCACGCGCTCTCCAACAAATGGTTGATAAACATTAGGGGGCGAAACGAGGTAGATTCAAGTAGAGACGGCATCAATCAGCTTTTTGCTCCGATAAGGTCGGAATGTTTTGGTGCAAAAATCTGAGACGGTATAACGCTGCACCGTTAGCCCCGCTTCCCCCCGATGGGTGCCGCCGGGGTGCCGCCATCGCGCAACGCGGGTCGGGCCGGGGGCAGGACACCGCCTAATCCCGCGCAACGCGCCACGCCGCGCAACACATGGCGCAACACAATGCGCAAAGCGGCTGTTAGCCTAGGCTTGCTCCCCTAGCATTTGGTCACCCATCAATCGGCAGGAAGGGGACCGGACGCTCGGGCGTGGTCACCATGCCCTGCGGAATGGGCGTCCCAAGCTCGGCCACCTCGACACAATCGACGAACGCCGCAAGACGCCACGGGCATGCCGGAATATCCACATGAGGGTCGCGCCTAGTCGCAATGCCGAAGGCAGAGACTGCAAGCTGTCGGGCTTCTGCTTCGCTCTCGGCACTGACATGGCACACGTCCTTATGTGTGCTCCTCTGCCAGTTCGGCCGGTGGAGTTGATCTGCGTTAGGTAACAAACGATAGAGAGCCATAAGCCCCTCCCGACTCGACTAGCTACCGTCCCATCATCCAACGGAATGCTGATCTGTGAAACGGCACTGTGGTGGCGAATTGACAGCCTGAATCATGAGGCATTACAAATCATCGTAACGAACGTAGCGATGGATCGTAAAATGACCAAGTATGTGCCGTACTACCGCGTCAGCACCGATAAACAGGGGCGTTCTGGCCTGGGCCTGGAGGCACAAGAGGAGATGGTGCGGCAGTTCATAGGGCAGGGAGACAGGCTGCTGCTGCCGCCTTACGTCGAGATGGAAAGCGGGCGCAAGACCAGCCGCCCGGAACTGGATAAGGCACTGAAGGCGTGCAGGGCGCATCGGGCCACGCTGATTATCGCCAAGCTAGACCGCCTTGCCCGCAACCAGCAGTTCCTTATGAAGCTGGTTGATGATGGCGTGAACGTCGTCTTCTGCGACTTCCCTGAAATTACTGCGGGTGCGGTCGGCCGCTTCATGTTGCAGCAAATGGCGGCTGTAGCCGAACTGGAAGCGGGCCTGATCAGCGAGCGTACCAGAGCAGCATTGCGGGCCAAGGTAGCGCGTGACGGTCAATGGGACCGCAAGGCAAAGCACCACCTTGTACCCGGTGCTGGGCAGAAGGCAGCTACTGCGGCCGTGCAGAGGCAGGCGCTACGAGACGCGGAGGACAAGGCAGAGGAGATTGCCAAGATCAAGGCAGAGGGCATCACTACTGCATCCGGCATCGCTGCCGAACTGAATAGGCGCGACGTGACGACACCTCGGGGCGGACGATGGCAGGCGGTACAGGTGCAGCGCGTCATGCAGCGCATTGGCGTCTAGCGGCTCCTTCAGAACAACTTTGAAAGCCTGACTCGGTCGTGGCATCATGCCGCCCGGGGCACTGCACCAGCCGCATACTGATGTATGAGCGGTGCTGAAGTTGGGGGAGTAGAATGAAGGGTGTGCGTATTTGCGCGGCGTTGCTGTTCGTTGCGCCTATGGTTACCGGTTGCGTGCAGTATTGGGTTAGGCCGAATACAGGGCTTCAACAGACAGCATCCGATCTCTATGAGTGTCGAAAGACCGGTTCACAAGCCGGCATGATTTACACCGGCCTGGAGCTAGAAAGCCCCTGCATGGCGTCAAAAGGCTACGCGCTTAGCAATACGCCGCCAAAGGCCCCGTAAACATGAGCGAGATATTCACCTATCTACCTTCGCTTCTTAACGCATTCGTCAGTGACAGGCTTTCATTTAATCACGTGCATTGGAGTAGCACCGCAGGCACAGTCATGCAGTTGGCACTTGAGCGCGTCATGAAGCGCCGCGAGGAGCAGGCACGTGAGGTGCTACTAGACGAACTGCGAAAGGGCCGCAAAACAGAATACGAAGCGGCTTCCGAGGACGAAGCTGCGGCGATCCTCTTTCGCTACCTTCGAGCAGCACAGGAAGGCACTGCAAGGCGTAATCTGAGGCTCATGGCGCAGGTTATCCGTAAGCAGCTTGAAGCCTGTAATTTGGTGGCAAGTGAGTTTCTCTATTTCGCGGGTCTATTCGAAGACCTCCGTCGCGAGGAAATTCTGATCCTAAGCACAATGTGGCGTAATAGAAGCGCCGAGCCAGTGGGGAGAGGCGGCGCATGGTCAGCAACAATACGCGAACTAAGTGGCACCAGTGCCTTTCCAGACGGCGAGATGCTGTATGCTTTTGCCATTGGACTGATGCGGCATGGACTGCTTCGTTTACTCTCGGGCTTTGATGGTACAAATACTCCAGAATTAACCGTCTTGGCCGCTAAGATTGTGTCCCTTTGTGACGTTGAGGCAGCATGCGGGGAACTAGATTGAGTGTAGGGGCTGCGCCGCGACCAGCGCCTGCTCTGCCGTGGCGGGCCGCTAAGACCCAGCGACTGCGCAACTGAGGTAGCGTTGAATGTGCCTTTGCCGTCCATGAGACCGTCCCATGCGGAGGCCTTAGGTTGGGCTGTTACCAGCTTCGCTTCAACCTCGGCCTTCTCTTGGCGCAGGCGTTCGACCATACCCTGGAGGATGGTGACAGCCTTGAGGATGAATTCGTCCTCGGTCATCTCCCCGGAGGCGACCTTCTCCTCGCCCATGATGTAGGCCCCGTCCCTGCGGATAGCCGGGAGAACGTCGCGGGTCACCCAATCCTGGAAGGCCCTGGCCTGCGGCTTGTCTGACCGTAGGACCAGCTTGTAGAGGCCGCTTTCAGAGATAAGGGTCGTAGACTGAACGCGTTCACCCACGAACAGGGCGTGGGTGACGGGGTCGTTTCTGCGCTCTCACTCCCTCAAACAGACTGAGAGAGTCGGAGCGGGTTACGACCCGACGCTCGTCCGCTGCCACCTGTCTGAGGTGCCGGACAGCACCGCCGCATTCCAAAGATAGGCCGAGAGCGCGGCAAACGTCCGGCGCTGCAAACCACGGCAAGCCGTCCAAGGTGATGACGCGGACTTCATGCCGGTCAGTTTGAAAGCCGTCGCCACCGAAGGCAAACTTGGAAACCTGCGTCATGTTACCGCCCCTTCTGCTTCGTGAAGCCCTGGCGCAGGCCCTTCATGAGAGCGCCGTAGGGCGCCTTGTCGGCGGTGTTCAGGTCCACCTTCTGGCCGTCGAATTCGATGCTGCGTTTCCCCGCACCGAGGCGGATGACAACGCGCCTGTGCTTTGTCTGCGTGTGTGTTTGTCCATGCCACCCCCGTGGGCGAGTCGAAATGTCGCACCCTGCTTCGGCGCAACATCCGCAACAAATACACCGTCAAACCCGCGCCGTTCTGCGGTTTGTCAACGGATGTAAATCCGTTTTAGTGGATAACTCGTTGTTGACCTGACGAATCTCGTCCTTCTATTGGATAGCTCCCTGCAACAACGCCCCGGATTTAATCGAGGGCAACACATGGAGCACCACATGACGCCCATTCGTAGCGCCTACTTCCGCGTCTTTGGCCTTGAGGTCTTTGTCGAGTTTCCGTCCATCACGCGGGGGCACCGCTTCATTGACTGGAAGAACGACAATGGCGAAGTGCTGATCTGGTGCGGTCTCCGTAGCGAGTCTGTGGCGAATCCCTGGCGCGATCTACGGCCTATCGAAATTAGGTGCCACCTATAGCCAGACAAACCGGACCAACAATCGACCCGAAAGGAAAACAACATGTCTGTCTTTGACAGCGCACTGGCCACCCTGACCGTGAAGAAGGGAACATCAGCCGCCTCGGTCTCGCTCATACGCTATGGCGACGGGACGATGGAGTTTATCGACGCTAACGGAAACAAGGTGCGTGAGACTTCCAGCAACGTCGCCATGAAGAAGCTGTTCGACAAGATCAACAGCCTCGTCTAACCGGGCCTGGGGGATCGCTGCGAAAGTGGCGGTTCCCCTCGCTTCTGATTTGGGTGCCACACTAGGCAGGGTGGATGGATTAATGTGGAAAACTTAATGTGGATACTTCAGGTCAACGTAATGTTGAACTTGAAGTGTCGCTAGAGTGGCACTGATCCTACCCAGCCCCCCAGCCATCCCTTCCGAGGGCTGTCCCATCAGGTGCAGCATCAAGTCCATTCAACGTTGGATTGGCCCCAATGCTTGATGCCGGCCTGATGGGATACTTCGCTCTTTTTTCATAAATGGTGCGCCAGTGAACCACCTAGTGAGGAATACATGACACAGCTTCGCTGTAGCGGGGGTGAGACGGTCCATCTCCAAGCCAGAGTTGACCGCCACACTTTCGACCACCTAGATCATATCCGGTCGGCCTATCAAGGCATGACTGGCAAGGACGTAACCGCCAGCGTCATTGTCCGCCGGGCTATTCGCCGCCTGTCGGATCACCTATCCGAGGTCAACACTCAGCGCAGCATTGATGCCGAACTGAGCGCCTTGCTTCTGGTGCGTTGAAGATGGGCGAACCGAAATCAACCCAGCAGGAGCGGGAAGAGGTGCTACACCGCATCTGGCTAGCCCAGGCTAAGAAGCTGGCAGAGCGCCTGGAGGAGACACCTTCAGGTGACCTTGAGGCGTCTCTGTTGAATGTCGCCCGGCAATTCCTGTCGGATAACGGTATCAACGCAGACACCCTGAGGCACGCAGACCCGGCGTCTAGTCCGCTGCGAGAGATGGCAGCCGAGATAAGCGCCATCGACCTGTCTGAGATGATGGCCGATTGGCCAGACCACCGCCTCAAATAGTACCATGTCTCGCACCAGCCGCTTGAGCATAGAGCGGAACAGGGCGAGTGGTCGGCAGTGCGAGATAACCGCCTGCTTCCAGCCAGTGCAGAAGTTCGGTCGCTACTGTGATCGACACGACAAGAGGTCGGAACTGACCGGCCACCCTCTAGGCCACACTGTCCGCAGCAGTGAACTGAAGTTCTACCTCAAACTGACTTCGGGCTACGTCAAGAATCACCGGGACCACCCGGCTATTGCCGCGTGTCTCCAGTGGCTCAATGCCCTGGTCTATGGTTCCCGCTTGCGGGGGCTTCAGCGTCGATCCAATGCGACACCGTGGCAGCGCCTGTATCGCTGGCTAGATCAGCTTGAGCAGTCTGGCGTCTGTCCCGAGGAACTGTTGTCGGTTGCTGCCGCGTTCTACCTGTACCTGGAAGATCAGCCACAGGCTTTCAGGTCGGACCGGCACTTCCGACACCAGCTTGCCATCCGGTTCCTACGAAAAGCGCCAGCGCCATTCGTCCAGGGTTACCGGGCCGGGGTCGGTGGTCGCAAATATGATCGCATCACGGTCGGTGTTCGTGACCTTCTCGCCAAGCTTCTAGCTGAATCGATTGGCGTGCCCTGCCTGGGCATGGCCAGGGCGATTCACCGCTCTCTCTATCCCGTCAATCCAGCAAACAAGGCAGCCATAATGACACCGCTGCCTCCCTACCAATCAGAAGGAATCTCTACAAATGAATGACCCGAAAACACTTGAGCCGGGACATACGCACGACCCCGCCAGCCTGTGGTCGCCCAAGCAGACCACCAATATGGCAGGCTTCGAGGCGCGGTCTTACGATAACAACCACTTTTCCAGCGTCAAGATTTACGCTGACGGCCGACAAGACACGCAGGTCTCGGGCGTCCTGAAGACTGACACGTCAGCATGGACGAACAGCCAAGCGGCTCCTTGGTCGAGTGCGCGAGACCAGCGCACCGGTTTCCCGTTGGCGGCGCATGAGGTGACTGGCGACAGCATCTTGAGCTTCCCAAATTTCGGTGAAGTGACACGCGACCAGGCCGTCGCGCTGGGGCTTATCTCAAACCCTAATCAAGGTGGCACGCCAAACCAGACTCTAGCCCCTCAGAAGGTTGCCACCGGAGAACAACCCGTTGAGGAGCTTCACCCCGACCTTCAGGAGGAACCAATCACCCGAGAGGTCGAGGCCGCATTGGCAGAGGTCTATCAATCGACCAGCGCCATGACGCATGCCCAGGCCTTCCAGGAACTTGCAACAGGAGGTGACGTTAGCCAAGCCACACTGGCGGCGGCAGCGAGCCAGATGGGCACAGAGCCTTCCCAGGTACAGGCAGCCATCGACAACCTACGCCCGCACTTCGTCAAGCAGGCAGATGAAGTAGCATCGCGTCTTGGCGTTGACCCCGCCAGCGTCTGGCAGTGGGGCTGGAAGAACCAGCCCGGTAAGATGCAGGAAGCGATCAACCGCCATCTGACCCTGCGGAATACTCACGGCTACCAGAAGATCGCCAACGAATATGTCCAGAAGCTGGATACCATCGCCCCGGAGATGATCTTGGGCGCTGAATTCGGCAACGGCATAACTGCAGCCAAAGCACGGGATGGCGTCATTGTCTTGACGTTGCCGGGTGGGGCACAAGTCGGATGGTCGGAAGCGATCAGCGCCGGCTTGGTGTCGTTGTCGCGGGGCTGAAGATGGGACACATTGTGCGATCTCATTCCCCTGTCGGCGACCGGTTCCCATCGATCGCTGATCATGTCCGCGAATTACGCGCCGCGTGCCTCAGTCGAGCCGACCGGGAAGGGTGGGGATGTCACCTCGGCGATACCATCCTAGGTGAAACCGTCTTCATGCACTTTGAACGGGGCAGGGACACCTACCATCTTCCTGTAGGCTCTGAAGGGAGGCGTGTCTAATGGGATACATCCGACCGGCAACGGCTGCCGATGCCCGTTCCCTGGCACCACGGCTGCGACAGGAGGACGTTGTTGAAGCGGCTGCCGCCGCAGGGCAAACACCTCTCGATAGTCTTCTGCTGGGCCTCCTAGCTGGGCCTACGTGGGCTATATGCACCGACGCGGGCTTGGTTGCGGCTATGTACGGCGTAGGCAAGCATCCCTGGTACAGGAAGACCGGCATCATATGGATGCTCGCTTCACCGGATATTGCATCACCGGAGATCAGGCGAGAATTCATCCAGCGGTCCCGCGAAATGTGCGACCGCCTTCACGAACGATACACGGTCCTCACGAACTACATCGACGCACGCAACACCCTGCATCTGCGGTGGCTGAAGTGGTGCGGCTTCGAGATCGTCAACACCGTGCAGGAGTTCGGCCACGGCCGGCTTCCGTTCCACGAATTTGTAAGGATCAAGAAATGTGCATCGTCTTAGCTCCTGCTGCGGTCGCTGCTACCACCACGACCGCCGCAGCGGCTTCGTCTGCTGCCATGACAGCGGCAGTCACTGCGGCCATCAGCGCTGCCAGTATCGCGGCCACGACCATGATGCAGTCGGCGAACGCGGCAAAGCAGAACGCGGCGATGCAGAAGGCCGCGACCAATTCGTTCAACAACAAGCAACAGCAGGAACAGACCGCGCTCATTCAGAAGCAGCTTGCCTCACAGCAAGACGAGATGAACAGCAGCATTGAAGCGGCCAAAGCGCGAGCCACGGCGCGGGCATCTGCTGGTGAAGCGGGCGTGTCGGGTCTCTCTGTCGATGCGCTGATCAACGACTATACGGCAACTGAATCTCGCTATCGGGACGGCCTGCGCCAGAACATGGAATGGGAAACCCAGCAGTTCAAGAATAGGGTCGAAGGCCACGCGGTTGATTCGGAGAACATGTACAACCAGAACGCGGCGCAGAAGCCTTCCTACCTCGGTGCGGCGCTCCGGATCGGCGGCTCTATGGCTAGCAGCTATGTGGGCTACCAGAGCGACATGGCCATGATCAACATGGTGCAGGACCGTGACCAAAGCATGCCCGCAAACCTTTATGGAGGAGCCAAACAGTGACAAGGGGCAACCACATGACCACGAAAGCCGGACCGGTAATCAGACGGAGCGTTGCAGCCGCGCTCCTGCAAGTTACTAGCCATAGACTTGATAAGTTAAAGCTGCGCTGCTGGCGGGAAGGACGAACGACCTTCTACGACCCCGAACAGATCGCCGCTCTATTGGACTATCGTGCGAAGTGGATGAAAGCCCGGCGGCCGTCTTAGCCGCCCCTGCAGCTTAAAACTTGCCCTCGTCTCCTTGATCAGGAGGCGGGGGCTTTTTTCGTGATGGAGTATCCGTTTTTGGGGCGAACACGCTAACTAACCCACGCGCGAAAGGAGTCTTTCGCGAGAATAATCTATCTGGTAGTATTTTTATGATGTCTGCACTTAATGGTGTTGGGTTGTCTGTGATGAGCGATAAAGAAACAGCTTCGACGCCGGTCGTTTCTTACTTTCAGAGAGTTATTATCGTTGGGACGATCCTGTTCGTTGCAGGATTGATTGTGATCTCTTTTTCTGCCCAAGGTTATGTTCTCTCAGGCGCGAGCTTGTCGTTGGTCTGCTTGATAGTCATTCTCTGTTTGTCAGAAACTTTCGACCAGTTCAGCATCGCAAAATTGTTCTCGGTCTCGCGCAAGGCTTCGGAGCTGCAAGAAAAGAATACGCAGCTCAATAAAGAGAACTCAGAACTTCAGGACCGCATTTTCAAATTATATCAGATCACATCATCCAATTCGCAGTCTGCTGCATTATCCACCACCAATAACCACATTTTTCTCGGCGATAGACCGCAGGTCCAGAGCGCAACGCCTGAAGAAGTCGCCACTAGCAAGCCAGATGACATTGCTGCGCCACTTGCTGAGCCGGCTCGCGTTGAAGTTACCGCAATAGAGACACAAACCACGTTTGGTGAGCCGCAAGTTACGCAAGAGCTTGCGGCTGAAGATTCGATCCGAATGGAGCTGCGCAAAATTCGAAGGTCGGTTGAGCACTTTGCTGTGCAGCGTTATTGTAGAGAGCGGCAAATCTTTCTGTCTGAAGTTCATGAGAACGTTAAGATTTCATCAGGATCAGGGGGCGCTCTACCTGATGTAGATCCGATTGGTTATCGCCCGATAATTTACGACGCATACATTCGACAGCCAGACCGCGAAACATTTATCGAAGTCACAGTTGACTTGGGGTATTCGCCGGTACTTATGGATAGTCTCTACATCAGAATAACGAAGGCATTTTTCTATAAGCTTGTTTCAAGCAGAGAGACAAATTTCGTGTTGCTTGTTATCTCGCTCCCCGAACGCTTTGACCGTCTCAAACGCTTTCGATCGTCCTCTGCGAGGAAGGAGACTTTATTCGAGGGTATTATGCGTGCGTTTGAAAAGGCGCGGCTGAGTGGCTTTTTGTTTGTCGAGCAAATTCAACTAACCGATGAGGATATAACTTCGCTTCCGGACAATGAGGAATGAGACAGGTGATCCGGGCTGGAGCAGCCCTCAGGATGAGCGCGACGAACGAGCTAGGTTCGACGTTGGCCTCAAACTGGGGTCCTCCGAACGGCCCTTGAAAGGCAGACACGCGACTGGTACACAAGATGTCGCGGGCGTCTAAAATTTCGTAATAAATTCAATGGCCTGTGTCGCCCATAGGAAATTCCGTCCCTGGGCACCATTTCCTTCCTCCGAAATCGAAATCAAAAAGCTATCCGCTCGATTTGCCTCGATGGCCTTTCGGCTGCGATTCCGGCCGGCACTTTTGTTCTCGGCGCCGCTTTGGTTGCATCGCGGCAAAGCTCTTCCGAATGGTCTCCTCGTCGAGTGACGCCAGCTGTTTCGAGTTTCCGTCGACACAGCGCTATGCTGACCGCGTGCAGCTCAACGCTGACGACATATTGAAATGAAGAATGCCCTCTCTGCGATTTTTGAGCGTTGACTTGGTGCCTGAAGTTGGGTGGGAATTGTTTCGTTGGGGGGCTTGAGCCTCTGCCCAAAGCCGGGGGGAGCCATGTCGAGAAGCGCTGTCAAGGCACTGAATGCGCGAATGGTGGGTAATGGCGAGGAGGTGCTTGTTCTCGCCCATGGGCTTGGCACAAATCAGACCGCTTGGTCGCCTTTCTTGCCAGCCCTGGTCGACCACTACACCATCGTTCTCTATGATCTCGCTTGTGCGGGTTCGGTCGACCCGGCCTATTTTGACTTTGTCCGCCATCATGAAATAGCCGGGCATGTCGATGATCTTCTCGAAATAGTTACGGCTCTGAGATTGCAGCGATGCATCTTCTTGGGCCACTCCGTGAGTGGGATGATCGGTCTGCTCGCCGCGCAGCGTCTGCCGGATGCATTCAGTCAGCTCATGCTGCTTGGGGCATCGCCACGCTACATCGATGACGGAGACTATCGCGGCGGCATGGATGGCAGGGACGTCGCGGCGATTTTCGATGCGATCGCATCGAACTATCGTAATTGGGCCAGTTCGCTTGCGCCGATCGTCGTCGGTGAGGATCCGGATCACCCCGCGACGACGTCTTTTCTGTCGTCGCTCTTGGCGATGCGTCCGGATATCGCCCTGGCGATGTTCAAGGGCATCTTTACCAGCGATTATCGCCGCGTGCTGCCCCACATATCTCCGCCTGTTACTGTTCTTCAGAGCAGAGAGGATGCGGCCGTACCGCTTTCTGCCGCAAAGTATCTATATCAGCACCTGCCCAATAGCGAGCTGGTGATCGTGGAAGCCAGCGGTCATCTGCCGCATTGCAGCGCCCCGGCCGCATTCGTCTCGGCGCTCACCGGACGATTGCGCGGGATCGAGCGCGTGAAACTCGACAGCTAGGCTTGCTGAACGGCGTCTCGTCCGACGGATATCTGGATCTGCCCGGACGCTGCTAGTCCCGTTTATAGGCGCGATACCCCTGCCGGCGCAGCTCGCAGGCGGGGCAGCTGCCGCAGCCATAGCCCCAGTCATGCAGCGTGCTGCGGTCGCCGAGATAACAGCTATGGGTCTCGGTGACCATCAGGCGAACGAGGCCTTCGCCACCGAGCCGCTCGGTCATGCGCCAGGTCGCGGCCTTGTCGATCCACATCAGCGGCGTGTGCAGCACAAAGCGCTTCTCCATGCCGAGATTGAGCGCCACCTGCAGCGCCTTGATGGTGTCGTCACGGCAATCGGGATAGCCGGAGTAATCGGTTTCGCAGACACCGGTGACGATGTGCTTGATCTCGCGCCGGTAGGCGAGGGCGGCGGCCAGGGTGAGGAAGAGCAGATTGCGGCCGGGCACGAAGGTCGAGGGCAAGCCGCTTGCCGTCATCTTGATTTCGGCGTCCTTGGTCAGTGCCGTATCGCTGATCTGTCCCAGCACGCCGAGATCGAGCAGATGATCTTCGCCGAGCCGCTCTCGCCAATCGGGGTTGAGCTTGGCCATGCCGTCGCGAACCACGCCGCGGCAGGCGAGTTCGACGGCGTGACGCTGGCCATAGTCGAAGCCGATGGTCTCCACGCGGTCGAATTGATCAAGCGCCCAGGCGAGGCAGGCGGATGAATCCTGGCCGCCGGAAAAGAGCACCAGCGCCGATCCCGTTGCCTTCGCCGCCGCCGTTGCGCCTGTGATGCTGGCGTCCGTCATGCTCTTGGCTCCGGCGCGCCGGCCCGTGGCCCGAAATAGGTGCAGGATTCGCCGCTGCTGTCGCGATAGACGGTGACCCGCGAAAGGCCCGGGATGGCCGCCTCGAGATGGCGCCAGATCCAGGACGAGAGGTTCTCCAGGGTCGCCGGTCCGAGATCATTGATCTCGTCGAGAAACCGGTGGTCGAGCGCGTCATGCGCCACCTGCATCGCCTTTTCCAGCATACCCATATCCATGACCATGCCGGTCGCCGGATCGGGGAGGCCGCGCAGCGCGACTTGCGCGCGATAGGAATGGCCATGGATGCGCCGGCTGCCGGCCGCATTCACCTCGCGCTGCAAGGTATGCGCGGCTTCGAAGCGAAAATCCTTGGTGATCTCGAACATCACTGAATTCCAATCATCTTATGCGTCTGCAGGCTGAGGCGCCATTGCGGATGCGCCAGGCAATAGGCGATCGCCCCTTGCAGGTTGCGCTGCAAATCCGGCCCGTCCATGGCTTGCAGCCAGAATTGCCCGAAATCCAGATGCGCGAAACGCTGCGGATCGCACTGGGCTTGCGGATAGATCAGCTTCAGCTCGTGGCCGGTGAGTTGAACCAGTTCGGCGTCGGCCTTGGGACTGACGCAGATCCAGTCCAGTCCCGCCGGCGCGGCGATGGTGCCATTGGTCTCCACCGCGATCTGGAAACCACGGCGATGCAGTTCGTCGATCATAGCGGCATCGAGCTGCAGAAGAGGCTCGCCGCCGGTGCAGACGATGAAGCGGCGCGTCCTGTCTTCACCCCAGACCTGTTCCACCTTGTCGCCAAGCTCTTGCGCCGAGCGATAGCGGGCGCCGTTTTCCCCGTCCATGCCGACAAAATCCGTGTCGCAGAACTGGCAGACGGCAGTGTGGCGGTCTTCTTCTCGACCGGACCAGAGGTTGCAGCCGGAGAAGCGCAGAAATACCGCGGTGCGCCCGGCCTGGCCGCCTTCACCCTGCAATGTCTTGAAGATCTCCTTGACCGCGTACATCACCAATCGTGTCCTGTTTTCTCCGCTCCAGCGGTTCGCACTTGATGTCCCGCGCCGGCGGTATGACATCGCGATGTCAGAAGGCGAACCGGTCCGGCTGCAAGTGCGGCAACGGTTCTTGCCGGTGGAAACGTCCGATCCCGCACTCGGTCGGGCCTCGTGATCCTGAGTATGGATCTTTCGCTATTTAGGAATATGTTCTGGAGCCGTCTCTGGCGGCCGGCGATGCGACGCATCTGCCTTCCGCTCGGGCGCGCTCCGCCGAGGCGGCCTGTGAATGCCCGATGACGGCGGACAAATCAATAGGCTTGCCAGCTCGCCGGCCCGGCGTTGGGCCGGACGGATCGGCAGCAAGATGAGGGGATACCGATCCGCGGCGGCCAAGTCGCATCCGGGTAATCACGTTGATTCCTGGCGTGCCGATTCCTAGAATGCCCGCCCATGGACGAGTCTCGATTTCATCTCTATCTCGACAGTGCCGATCTCGACGAATTGCGCAAATGTTTGCCGCATCCGACGGTCTACGGCGTTACCACCAACCCGACCCTGTTGAAGCGCGCCGGCGTAAGCCGTGCACAGCTTTCTGATTTCACGCGGCAGTGCTTCGATCTCGGTGCGCAGGCCGTGCAGACGCAGGTATTCTCGGCGACGGCGGAAGAGATGGCGGCCGATGCGGCCGCTCTGGAGCGGCTCGGCGCGCCTGGACAGATCGTCATCAAGATCCCGGTCACCCGGGAAGGTCTCAAGGCCGGGGCGCGGTTGATCGGCGAAGGCGTGCCGGTGACCTTCACGGCTGTCTACGTGTTGGAACAGGCTTTGTTTGCAGCACAATTGGGGGCAGCTTATGCCGCGCCCTATCTCGGACGCCTGGACGATAGCGGCGTGGATGGGCTCGGGCTGATCCAGAAGATGCAGGCTGTGGTCATGCGCGAGACGCAGGTGACGCGACTGCTGGTCGCCAGCATCAGGTCTCGCGCCGCTTTTCTCGGCCTGATGGAACTCGGCGTCGGCGCCATGACCGTGCCGCCGAAGCTGTTTCACGAATTGCTCGACCATGAGACCACCTTGTCCGCGGAGGCCGCCTTCCTGGCGGATGCCGCCGCGCTGGGTGATTGACGAACCGCAGCCGACAAAGCGGGCCACCGGCAAAGTGGCCGGCCGTTGCACATGACCGCCAAACCGGGAGACCATTCATTCGATGCAGATCGCTGTCGCCGGGGAAGCGCTGATCGATTTCATCAATACCGGGCCTTTGGCCTTCCAGGGGCATTTCGGCGGCTCGCCTTTCAATACGGCGATAGCGGCGGCGCGGCTGGGGGCGGCGACCGGTTATCTGACGCAGCTTTCGACGGATCTGTTTGGTGAGCCGCTGAAATCCTATCTCGATGCCAACGGCGTCGATACGCGATTTATCCTGCGGTCGGATGCCCCGAGCACCCTGGCTTTCGTCGAGCGGGCGGCCGGCACCAATCGCTATGTCTTCCTGGCGAAGAACAGTGCCGATGCCGGCTATGCGCCGAATCCGCTGCCGGATCTGCCACCTGAAACGACCTTCCTGCAATTCGGCTCCGTTTCGCTGCTGAACGAGCCGGCTGCCACCACCATCGGCGGTCTGGTTGCCAAGCATTACCCCCGTTGCATCATCGGTTTCGATCCGAATGTCCGGCCGAGCCTCATCCCGGATATGGCTGCCTATCGCGCGCGGCTTACGGGCTGGCTGGGACACACACATCTCTTGAAAATCAGCGATGAGGATGTGGCACTGCTGGCCCCTGGCGTGAGCTTCCAACATTGTGCCGAGGGATGGTTCGAGCTTGGCGTGCGCGCCGCGGTGATCACCCGCGGCGGTGCAGGCGCCAGCCTGTTCCGCCCCGGTCATCAGCGCCTCGACGTGGCTGCGCCGCAGGTGATTGTCGCCGATACGGTCGGGGCCGGAGACACCTTTACTGCCGGCCTGTTGACGGGCCTCCTGGATGGCGGCGCAAAGTCGCCGGACGATCTCGCGACTCTGCCGGACGAGGGATGGAAGCGGGTGCTGACTTTCGCCGCCACCGCGGCAGCACTGAATTGTACGAAAATCGGCTGCAATCCGCCGCAACGTGCCGAGGTTCAAGCCTATCTGTCGGCCTGATTCATTCAAACGACATGATCGTGTCAGCCTAATGTCAAGATGCTGGCACAATATATAGTGGCGTTTTAGATCTGGGGGCCCAGATCGAACCGTTTTGCCAACTCGTTTCTGGAGATCCGATCCGATGCGTTATTTTTCCGCGACTTCCTTAGCGGTTCTGACGGCGGCCGTGGCCCTCGGCAGCCTTGTTTCTGGCAGCGCCTCCGCCCTCTCGCTTTCAGTTCCCCAAGTGGCCCACCAGACGGCAATTGCCATTGCCGATACCCAGGGTGTGGTGACCCATGCGTATGCCCATCTGCGGGAGAAGCCGAGCACCAGCAGCAAGCTGCTCGGCACCCTGAAGAAGGGCACCAAGGTCGACATCATCGAGAAAGTCGAAGGCGGCAAATGGGCCCACGTCAAGGCCAACAACCTTGAGGGCTATGTGGCGACCAACCTGCTGAAATAAGCCGGCCCGCCGCATAACCTGACCGGCTGAAACAGGCTGGGCATTCCTGCATCATCGAGGCTATGGCAAAAAACATAGCCTCGATGGCATGGATCAAATCAATCCCGCTGCGTTGCTTCATAGTAATTTTAAGGACCGGGTGTAGAGTCGGCAGCCGATGCGGTGCGCAAAGCGGCGCGCTTTGTCGCATTGCCAGATGAAGGCAAGCGGCCGATGTTATCTGTGACCATTCATTATCAAGCCTTGCCAATAGGTTAGGCGAGGGTCACAATCTTATTTCTTCACCCGGCAACGCGAAATCGAGTCACCACCAGATGTATGATCTTTTCATCGGCCAGAGCGGTCAGTTTCCTTTTTCGATATGGACCGGCAGGCTGTGCCGGCTTGGCCTGGCCGGCTCCATGGCTCTTGGCCTGCTCACTTTGGCCGATAGCAATTTTGTCAGGGGTAAGGTGGCGCAGGCGGCGGATCTGGCCTTTATCGCCAATTCCGGCGAAGCCACCGTCAGCGTGATCGACATGGCGACGCGCAAGGAATTGAAGCGGGTGCCGATGCTGCGCGAGCCGGACCATCTCGGCCCCACGCCGGATGGAAAGACGCTGGTGGTGGCCGACGATGCCGGCAACAAAATGTTCTTCCTGGATCCCAAGACTGGCGAAGTGCTGAACAGCACGCCGGTCGCCGATCCCTATCAGTTCCAATTCAGTCCCGATCAGAAATTCCTTGTGGTCAACGGCCTCGCGCGCGATCAGATCGATATTTATGACGCCACCAGCCTCAAGCTGGTGCAGCGGATACCGGCTTCGTCGCTGCCCAGCCATCTGACCTTCAGCCCCGACTCGTCGATGGAATATTCGACCCTGCAGGGCAGTAACAAGGTCATCGCCATCAGTCTGAAGACCTTGCAGCCGGTCTGGACGGCCGATGTCGGCGCGTTGCCGGCCGGTATCCTCTGGGTCAACGGCAAGCTGCTGGTCGGCATCATGGGCGAGGATTATGTTGCGGTGGTGAATCCCGCCGATGGCAAGGTCGAACAGCGCATCCAAACGGCGAAGGGCGCCCATAACATCTTCTATTCGCCCGACCGTTCGCGGCTCTACGTCACCAACCGCGTTGCCGGCGAAGTGGTGGCCTTGGATACCGCCACGCTGAAGGAAATCGCCCGCTGGCACATCCCGAGCGGTCCTGACGACATCTCCTTCGACCGTGAGGGCAAGCTGTGGATCACCGAACGCTGGGGGCATAAGGTCGCGATCCTTGATGCGACAACCAATCAGGTCGACGAAATCCAGGTCGGTCGTTCACCTCATGGAATCTATCTGCATGTCCAGGCTGACTAGACGCCACTTCATCGCCGCCGGCGCCGCAACCGCGGCACTGGCTACGACATTGAATATCACGCGGAGCGAGGCGACCGTGAGCGGCGGACCAATCTACCTGACCATTGATACCGGCTGGATGAATTACGCCGAGCAGATGGCGGAGATCCTGCACCGCCACAAGGTGGTCGGCACCTGCTTTGTCGCCAATGAGGCGACCTATCGCGGCGACAAGACGCTGGACGACGGCTGGGGCGATTTCTGGCGCGCCCGGGCGGCCGAGGGTTTCCGCTTTGGCAGCCATACCTGGCGCCACTGGTATTTCCGCGGCGATGTCGGTGCCGACAAGGTCAAATACGTGCAATGGGGCAACGAGCACAGCGAGGAGCTGGACGCGGCAGGCGTCAGCCATGAGCTGCATCAGCCGGTCGAACGCATCAAGCAGCTGACCGGCCATGACTGGCTGCCCCTGTGGCGGGCTCCGGGGGGCAAGACGACGGCACGGGTCCTCGATTTTGCCCGCCGCGCAGGATTCCGCCATCAGGGCTGGACAGAAGCGGGCTTCCTTGGCGATGAACTGCCCTCCGACAAGTTTCCCAATAAGGAATTGTTGAAACGGGCGCTGCACAATATCAGATCAGGTGACGTGCTGCTGCTGCATTGGGGCATCCGCGACCGCCAGGATAAGTTCGTGAATGTGCTTGATGAATTGCTCAGCGGCCTGCTGGACAAGGGTTTCCGTTTCGAACAGCTGCCGACGACGCTGACATGACCGATCCGTTTCTGCTCATTTCCGGCTGGCTTCAGGAGCATGTGGTGATTCCCGTGCTCTGGCAGCTCGGGATGATCGAATATGACGAGATTTCGTTCTCCTGGACCCAGTTTGCCGTCTATGGGATGGCGCAGATCCTGTTGACCGCCGCCATCTGCTGGCCGCTGGAAAAGTGGCGGCCGGTCGAGATTTGGACGGACCGCCGGCCGGTACGGGTTGACGTGCTCTATACCTTCATCGCGCGGATCGGCCTGTTCCCGCTGCTGACCTTTTTCGTCTTCAACGCCCTGCAGACCAATCTGACGGCCTGGCTGACCGATCAGGGTTGGACGCCGCCGACTTTGGAAGGCCTCTTTCCGCGGCTGATGGGACAGCCGACGCTGACCTTCATCATCTATATGCTCCTTCTCGATTTCGCCGATTACTGGCGCCACCGATTGTCGCATAGCTTGCGCTTGTGGTGGCCGTTACATTCGCTGCATCATGCGCAGCGGCAGATGACCTTCTGGTGCGATGCGCGCAACCATCTGCTGGACGATCTCATCACCATTTTCTGGTTCGGCGCGGTTGGCCTGCTGGTCGGCCTGCCGCCGCTGCAGTTTCCCCTGGTCGTCCTCGCGCTGGGCTTCCTGCAGAGCCTGTCCCATGTCAATGCCCGCGTCAGCTTCGGCTGGCTCGGCGAGCGCATCCTGGTCTCGCCGCGGTTTCACCGCGCACATCACGGCATCCTGGCGGCGGGACAGCGCAGCTGCAATTACGGCTCGGTCTTCAGCCTTTGGGACCAGCTGTTCGGCACCGCCGATTTCGCCCGCGCCTACGCGCCGACCGGTGATCCCTCGGCCAACGAGAAGCTGGCCACCGGTAATTACCTGGAGCAGCAATGGATGGGATTGCGACGCTTCGCGTCGACGATCGCTCGGGCGTAAACGCAAGCATTATTGTTGGCAAGATGGATATGGCGGCACCGGTGTTGCCGCGATAAAACACGTTCGGCCCGGTCGGCGCCGAGTTCCGTTTCCAGCTTCTAAAAAATATTCCAATAGAGCAACGCGCGATTCTGGAAGCTGTTTTCCGAGGCGCGGCGTCATTAATCGATCTCGCTCATTCGGCCGTCTCCGTGGCGTGTTGCCGGCGTTTGATACTTGGCTGGCCGCGGGGGACCGCGGCCAGAAGTTGCCGGGTATAGGGGTGTTGGGGGTTGGACCAGACGTCCGTCACGCTGCCACGCTCAACGATACTGCCGTGTTGCATCACGACGACGTTATCGGCGATCTGCCGCACCACCGAGAGATCGTGTGAGATGAAGAGCAGGCCCATGCCGGTGTCGCGGCGCAACCCCAGCAGCAGTTTCAGGATTTGCGTGCGCACCGATACATCGAGCGAGCTGACCGGTTCGTCGCAGATCAGCAAGGCGGGGCGGAGGGCGATCGCCCTGGCGATGGCGACGCGCTGGCGCTGTCCGCCGGACAATTCCTGGGGCCATCGCGCGCTGAAGCCGGCGTCCAGGCCCACGAGCTGCAGCAGGCGAGAGATCTCGCCATCCATTTCAGAGGCGGGCACGATGTTGTGCAAGGACAAGGGTTCCTTGAGCAGGCGCCGTACCGTGCTGCGCGGGTTCAAGGCGGAGACCGGATCCTGGAACACGAGTTGCACCTGGCGGCGGAAGCCGTGTAGTCCGCTGCCCCGCAAATGCTTTATGTCTACCCCATCAAAGCGTATGGCGCCGTCGCCGCAGACGAGCAAGCCGACGCCGAGGCGTGCCAAAGTGGATTTGCCGCAGCCGGATTCCCCGACCAGGCCGAGGATCTTTCCGCTTTCGATCTGCAGCGAGACCTTGTCCAAGGTCGCGGCCTTTGCCCGATCGTCGCCGTGCCAATAGCTGACATTCTCGAAGGCGAGCTTGCTCATGATCGACTTTCCGGAAGCGCCAGCGGGTGATGGCAGGCGAACTTGTTACCTTCTGCTGTCGCCAGCGCCGGCGTCTCGCTGCGGCAGCGGCCGGTGGCGGCGGGGCAGCGCGGCGCAAAGGCGCAACCTGATTGCCAGCTTTGCTCCCCGATTGCGTCCCCGCCATCGATATTGGTGATCTGCCGGGGATCAGTCGCTAATGCCGTCGCCAGGAGAAGTGCGGTATAGGGATGACGCGGCCGCGTCACCAAATCCGCGCAAGCTCCGGATTCGACGATGCGCCCGGCATAGATGATGGCAATTTCATCGGCATTTTCCGCCGCCAGCGCGATGTCATGCGTGATCAATAACAATCCCATGCCCGCCTCCACCAGATGCTGCAGCAGCTCCATGAGCTGGGCCTGAATGGTAACGTCGAGGGCCGTGGTCGGCTCGTCGGCGATAAGGAAGCGCGGATTGGCGGCGATCGCCATGGCGATCGCGATGCGTTGGCGCTGGCCGCCGGAAAACTGATGCGGATAATCGTGCAGCCGCTGTCCGGGGTCCGGCAAGCCGAGCTGCTGCAGGAGCGCCGAAGTGGCGGCGCGTGCCATTTTCCGTGTGACAGCAGCATGCCGGCGGAAGACCTCCGCCACCTGCTCGCCCACGCAGATGACGGGGTTGAGGCTCGACAGAGGGTCCTGGAAAATCAAGCCAATCTCGCGGCCACGCAAAGCGGCGAGGGCGGTGACATTATTCAGCGGAATCGAATGGCTATCCGTTTCCAAGTGACCTGAGATTTCGGCCTCCGGCGGCGTCAGGCCCAGCAGCGAGAGGGCGGTCATTGTCTTGCCGCTGCCGCTTTCGCCGATCAGGGCAAGGACGCTGCCTGAGCGCAGGTCGAGTGAGATGCCGTCGACGGCGGCAGCTTTTGTCCGGGGCCGATCGAAGAAGACGCGCAGATCCCGCAGCGTGAGCCTGCTCATGCAGGTCCCCGGAGACGGTTGAGATGGCTTGCCAGCCAGTCGCCGACCAGGGTGACGCAGAGCACCGTCGCGGCGATGGCGACGCCGGGAACGATGACGATGTAAGGGGCGGCGCGCAGCAGGGCGCGGCCATTGGCCACCATCGATCCCCAGGATATCTGGTTGGGATCGCCGAGGCCGAGAAAGGCCAAGGCTGATTCAATCAGGATCGCGCTGGCCATCAGCACGCCGATCAGGGCAATCACCGGCGCCAGGGCATTGGGCAGCACCTGGGTGAAGGCGATCCGCAATGGATGCATGCCGATGAGGCGGCAGCCGGCAACGAAATCGCGTTGCCGCAGCGACAGGATTTCGCCGCGCGTGAGGCGCGCGCTGGCCGGCCAGGAAGTGATGGCGATGGCAAGGATGACGGAAGCCGTGCTGGGGCCGATCAGGCTGACCAGGGCCAGGGCCAGGAGAAAGGAGGGAATGGTCTGGAATGCCTCGGTGATGCGCATCAGGATTTCATCGCACCAGCCGCCGATGAAGCCGGCAAGCGTGCCGATCACGATGCCGATCAGGAGCGCCGACAAGGCGGCGATGGCCCCGATGGCCAGGGATACCCGCGCGCCGTGAATCAATTCGCCCAGCAGATCGCGACCGAGCTGGTCGCTGCCCAGCGGCAGGCCGGTATCGGTGAAAGGCGGCGTCAGCGGTGTCGCCGTCATGGCCATGGGATCGCCGGGCGCCAGCCAGGGTGCGGCCAGGGCGACCAGGGCGGCAGCGGCCAAGAGGATCGCGGCGATCCGGCCGGCTCTGCTGGTGCCGTCGCCGATGCGTGTTCTCATGCCTCGATCCTCGGATCCAGGCGGCTGTACAGGAGATCGATCAACAGGTTGGCGAGGATGACGAGGATCGCCCCGCACAGCAGGACGCCGACCAGCAGCGGCGTATCGCGTTTGACTACCGCCTCATAGGCAAGGCGGCCGAGACCGGGAATGGCGAAGACGGATTCGATCACCACGCTGCCGCCCAGGATGCTGCCGGCCTGCACGCCAAGCATGGTGATGACCGGCAGGATCGCGTTGCGAAACGCATGCTTCCAGACGATCTGCGACGATGGCAGGCCCTTGGCTTTCGCCACACGGATATAATCGCTGGCCAGCGCCCGCAGCATGGATACGCGCATCAGCCGTTGATAAATCGCCAGATAGGTGAAGGCCAGGGTCATCACCGGCAAGACCAGATGCCAGGCGACGTCGAGGATATGTGCAATACCGGCCTTGGGCACGAAGGATTCAATCCCGCCCAGCGGAAACCAGGCAAGCTTCACAGCAAAGAAGATGATGGCGAGAAGGGCCAGCCAGAAGCCCGGCATGGCATTCAAGGTCAATGACAATGCGGTACTGGCAAAGTCGCGCCACGATCCTGGCCGCGAGGCCGCGAGAATGCCGAGCAACACGCCAAAGGTGGCAGCAAGAAGCAGCCCGCAACCGGTCAGGAGCAGCGTATTCACCACCCGGTCGGCGATGACGCTCAGCACAGGCCGGTTGAAAGCAACCGAATAGCCGAGGTCGAGATGGAGCAGGTGGTCGAGATAGAGCAGCAGCCGGCCGCCGACTGGCCCGGCCAGGCTCCAGTCCTGCCGCAACTGTTGGGCCAGCGCGGCATCGCCGCCGCCATTGGCGGCCAGATAGGCGTCGACCGCATCGCCGGGCGCATTGGCGAGCAGGAGATAGATGCCGATGATCACCAGCAGCAGAACGGGGACGGCCTGAAGAAGGCGTCGACCGATCAGTCGCAGGCTTCGCATTATCGCTTACCTATCCGTGCCGGCTATCGCAAGTCGCCGCGGCGTGGGGTCAGGTCGAAAGCCACGTGTCGTACCATGAAGATGTTGCCCAGCGCGGATTGTTGCCGACATTCCGCACATTGTCACGTGCGACGGTGAGGAAGGTGAAGTCGACCAGATTGAGCAAGGGCAGTTGCTCGCTCACCAGATGTTGCAGGCGCCGGTAGATGGCAATCCGCTTCACCGTGTCGATCGCCGTCAGCCCTTCGGCGATGACCGCGTCGATCTCGGCATTGGCAAAGCCGTATTGATTGGTGAAGGGAACGCCGTCCGGCAGGCCGCTCTGGAACAGGACGGTGGTCGAAATCGCCGGGTCGTTGCGATAGACCGGTGAGCCGATCGCCAGGTCAAATCTGTGGTCGGTATAGACGGCCTTCAGATGCGCGGCCGGATCGTTGCTGACGAGATTGACGGCGATGCCGGTAGCCTGGAGTGCCTGCTTGACATAGGCGCCGGTCGCGGTGGTTTCGTTGAACCAGGGGGCGGGCAGCAGATCGAGTTTGAAGCGCGTACCGTCGCTGCCGCGTTTGTAGCCGGCCTCATCCAGCAGCCGTTCTGCCTGCTCGGGATCGAATTTGGGTGTCGGTAAATCGGCGGCATAGAAATCCTTGGCCGTCGCGGGAACCGGTCCGGACGCGGTTTCCGCGTAACCGAGGAAAATCTTATCGACAATGAATTGGCTGTCGATTGCGAGGCGAAGTGCCTGCCGCACGCGGACATCCTGCAATTCCTTGCGACGGTGATTGATCTCCAGGGTAATTTGATAGGTGATGCCGTCATAGCCCTTGCTGATGACCTTGACATGTGGGACGGCCTGCAGGCGAGCAAGGTCATTGAGCGGAATGGCGGAGAAGGCCGCCAGTTGGACGTCACCGGATTCAAGGGCGGCCGCAATGGCGCCGACATCCGGCAGGACGCGGTAGACGACCTCATCGAGATAGGGGTGTCCCTGGTCCCAGTATTGGTCATTGCGGGCCAGACGATAGAACTCTCCCGGCTTGTGTTCGACGAAGCGGAACGGGCCGGTGCCGACGAGATCGGTGTTATGCGGATTCTTTGCGATGTCGGTCCCGTCATAGAGATGTTTCGGCAGCACGCTGGTCACGGCCGGCAAGGCGTTCTCGATCAGCTGCGGCGGGGTCGGCTTGCTGAAGTGGAAGACCGCCGTGTGGTCGTCCGGTGTCTCGACCGTCTCCAGGTTGCTGAATATGGTGCGGCCGAGGTTTTGCAATCGTTTCCAGACGGCGATGGCAGAAAAGGCGACATCGGCCGAGGTAAAAGGTTTACCGTCGTGCCAGGCGACGTTCCGGCGCAATTTGAACGTGATTGACGTGCCGTCCGGCGCTGCGGTCCATGATTCGGCCAGCAGTCGCCGCAATTTTCCGCCTTCTGACATTTCCGCCAGCGGCTCGATGACTTTGCTCGCCATATAGAAGACGCCATTGGAGGCGACGATTGCCGGATTGAGATTTTCCGGCTCGGTGTCGGCGGCGACAACCAGCGTGCCGCCGCGGCGGGGTGCGTCATCCGCGCGGGCGGCGAGACTTGCCAAGAGGGAAGAACTACCGGTCATCGCTAAGGCAACGGTGGTGCCGATGAGACCGGTTGAACTGGCGAGGAAATGTCGGCGTGAATGTCCGCTGGTCAAGCGCATATGGGTCCCTTGTCGGTGGCGGCAGATGGCTGAGATACGCGTTCAATCCCGCCCCGGAGGCGGCCGATACCCATAGCTGGAAACAATGCCCCGACAGAGCTTTCTCCATCGGATGTTGTCGGCAAATAGAGATAAACTCGTTGACGGAGCAAGTAAATCTCCCGCGAGGCATGAACTTGTCCGATGCATTCTATGCCGGCATAGGCCGCCGCATAAGCGCGACGTTAAGGCAGCGGCGTTGCCAGACAGAGCATCATTAATCTTTGGGTTTTGTTACATTGGTCATTTTACTGCCGGTTGCCGCTGGTTGGAACGCAGTCTATTCTACGCCCCATTGCGGTGGATCGGTTTGCGCCGGCAGAGACAAGCCGCTGATCGATACAGGCACAAGCAGATAGTAAAGAGGAGTAGGACATGAGTATTCGACTTGGTGATATCGCGCCCGACTTTACGCAGGAATCGACCGAAGGGCCGATCAGTTTCCATAAATGGCTTGGCGATAGCTGGGGCATCCTGTTTTCGCATCCGAAGGATTTCACGCCGGTTTGCACCACTGAACTCGGCGCTGTCGCAAAGCTCAAGCCGGAATTCGACAAGCGCAATGTCAAGGTGATCGGTCTCAGTGTCGATCCCGTCTCGGATCACAAGGCCTGGGTCGGCGATATCAAGGACACCCAGGGGGTCGCGCTCAATTTTCCGCTGCTGGCGGATGCTGATCGCAAGGTCTCGGACCTTTACGACATGATTCATCCCAATGCCAATGACACACTGACCGTTCGTTCCGTCTTCGTCATTGGTCCGGACAAGAAGGTCAAGCTGACCATCACTTATCCGGCCAGCACGGGGCGCAATTTCGATGAAATCCTGCGGGTGATCGATTCCCTGCAGCTGACAGCGCAGTACAAGGTGGCGACGCCGGTCAACTGGCAGCATGGCCAGGATTGCATCATCGTCCCGTCGGTCAGCGACGAAGAAGCGAAGAAAGCCTTCCCGAAAGGCTATAAGGCGCTCAAGCCGTACCTTCGCGTAACGCCACAACCCAATCTGTAACGGGCGAACCGATAATATGAAGATCATCGTAGTAGGTGCCACAGGCACCATCGGCAAGGCGGTGGTAGCCGCCTTGTCAGGCGATCACGAAATCATCAAGGTCGGCAGCAAGAGCGGTGATGCCCAGGTCGATATCAAGGACTCCGCTTCGATCCGCAAGCTGTTCGACAAGGTCGGCAAGTTCGATGCGCTGATCTCGACCGTCGGCAAGGTGCATTTTGGCGAGTTTGCCAAGCTGACCGAGAAGGAAGTCGAGATCGGCCTCAAGGACAAGCTGATGGGGCAGGTCAATCTGGTCCTGATCGGTCGCGATTACGCGAATGACGGCGCTTCCTTCACCTTGACCACCGGTTTGCTGAACCACGACCCGATCCGTTACGGAGCCTGCGCCAGCCTGGTCAACGGTGCGCTCGACGCTTTTGTCAAAGCGGCGGCGATCGAATTGCCGCGCGGTCTGCGCATCAATAGTGTCAGTCCCGGCGTCTTGGAGGAATCGCTGTCCTCCTATGGGCCTTACTTTAAAGGCCATGAAGCCGTGCCGGCCAAACGCGTTGCCCAGGCCTATGTGAAATCGGTCGAAGGATTGCTCACCGGGCAGGTTATTAGCGTTCTTTGACGCATGTGATCGCTACTCGGTCTGTAGCGGCGCTTAGTCGATAAAATAAAGCGGCATGCCCGGGGGTATGCCGCTTTATCTTTTGCGGAACCCGCGGCTACCCATCAGCGGTTCCTGGCAGACCGCGAGGGGTGCGACGTAATTGCCCGTAGGGGAGGCATGGATGGCTGTTAAACGCCACGGCCTGCGCCTCATGACCTTGATGTTCTTGCTCGTTGCCAAGGCGAGCTTTCCTTGTTCATTAGTCAAGAAAATCTCCTTTTACTCTACTGTCTTAATAGGGATTAATCCGCCCAACGGATGGCCTTGATCCTCTTCAGATTCGGCCTTTCGACCGATACCGGACGGTATCGCAGGATCAGCAGACATTTAGTTCCCTGGAGAAGGTGATGGGTTATTCACGACGAAATTTCACGGCCTCGCTGGCTTTTGCTTTTGGTCTCGCTTTTGCCGGTTTGACGCTTGCGGCTCCGGTGCGTGCTGCTGAGACGATCAAGCTTGGTGTCATGGGAGGCGAAGAGGAGGAGATCGCCGAGGTCGCACAAAAAGTCGCGGCGCGGAATGGGCTCGACATCAAGGTCGTGACCTTCTCCGATTATACCGTTCCCAACGAAGCCCTGGAGCACGGCGATATCGATGCCAATGCATTCCAGCACAAGCCGTATCTCGATGCGCAGATTGCCGCGCGCGGTTATCACATCGTGCCGATCGGCTTTACGATTGTGACGCCGATCGGCTTCTATTCGGCCAAGGTGAAGAGCTTCGATGCCCTGCCGAAGGGAGCCATCATCGGCATTCCCAATGATCCCAGCAATGGCGGCCGCGCTCTTAACCTGCTCGCAGCGCATGGCCTCATCAAGCTCAAGGATGGCGTCGGCCTCAATCCGACCGTGCTCGACATCACGGACAATCCGAAGAACGTCACCATCAAGGAAATCGACGCGGCGCAACTTTCGAAATATTTGCCTGACCTGGATGGCGCCATCATCAATACCAATTATGCGATCGGCGCCGGCCTGAACCCGCAGACCGATTCCTTGATCCAGGAAAGCCGGGTCAACAATCCTTACGGCAATTTCATCGCCGTTCGTGAAGTGGATAAGGATAAGCCCATCTTCAAAAAGCTGGTCGCGGCCTACCAGTCCAAGGATGTCAGCGATTTTCTAGCAGCCAAGTTTAAAGGCGCAATCCTGCCGGCTTGGTAGCGGCCAGAGCCAGATAGGTTTAACTTTGTTGTGGGGATGAGAGGTGGCAGAAGGCCGCCTCTCATTTTCTTGTATTTGAGGTGATGGAGCCGATGACATCGGAAATTATTCAGTTCGAGGGGGTTTCGAAGCGCTTCGAACGTTCCGGACGACAGACGGTGACGGCGATTCAGGATCTGTCCCTGACGATTTCGCGCGGCGAGATCTTCGGCATTATCGGCCGTTCCGGTGCGGGCAAATCGACCCTCATTCGTCTGGTCAATGGACTTGAGAAAGCCGATAGCGGCCAGGTATTGGTCGATGGCGTTGATATTGCGACCTTGTCGGCGCGCGATCTGCGTCGTGAGCGCCGCAAGATTGGCATGATCTTCCAGCATTTCAATCTGCTTTCCGCGCGTTCCGTCTTTGACAATGTCGCCTTGCCCCTCGAACTCGCCCATTCGCCGCGTGCAGAGATCCTGCGTCGGGTGGAGCGGTTGCTTGCGCTGGTCGAACTCAGCGACAAAGCCGACCGTTATCCGTCCGAACTTTCTGGCGGACAGCGCCAGCGGGTCGGTATCGCCCGGGCCTTGGCGACCGATCCAGGGATTCTGCTCTCTGATGAGGCGACTTCGGCGCTGGATCCCGAGACGACCCAATCGATCCTGGGACTGCTGGAGCGGGTGAATGCGGAACTTGGCGTGACGATCCTGCTGATCACGCATCAGATGTCGGTCATCAAGGCGATCTGTCATCGTGTCGGTGTCATCGAAGACGGCAGAATCATTGAACAAGGTAGCGTCTTCGATATCTTCACGCGGCCGGCCGCCGCGACCACGAAGTCATTTGTCGGTGCCATCGATACCTTGCCGCAAAACATTGCCGCCAGCCTGCAACTGGCGGGCGGAGGAACGGGCAGCCGCCAGCTACAGCGCTGGATCGTCAGCGGCAAGGGGCTTGAGATGCCCCTCATCAGCCGTCTGGCGCGCGATGGCCAGATCGACATCCCGATCCTGCATGGACAGATGGATCGAATTGGCGGCCAGGCCATCGGCATCTTCATCGTGTCTCTGCCGGTTCAGGTGGCGCAGGCCCCGGAGCTGCGGCACTTCCTGGCCGCCAATGATGTTATGGTAGAGGATCTCGGCCATGTCGCCTGAACTCATCAAACTGATCGGCGATGCGACATTGGATACGATCTACATGGTGGCCGTATCGGCGGTGGTCGGTACTTTGCTGGGGCTGCCGCTGGGCATTTTCCTCGCCACCAGCGGACGTGGCGAATTATTCCAATCGATCTTTCTCAATCGGGTGATCGGCCTCATCGTCAATGCCACGCGCTCGACGCCCTTCATCATTCTGGTGGTTTCGATCATTCCCCTGACACGGTTGATTGCGGGTACTTCCATCGGCACCACTGCCGCCATTGTGCCAATGACGCTGTCAGCCGTGCCGTTCATTGCACGGATCAGCGAAACCGCTATCCGGGAGGTCGATGGCGGCCTGATCGAAGCCAGCCTTGCCATGGGGGCTACTCCTCTACAGATCGTATGCAAGGTGCTGATCCCGGAAGCGCTCCCGGGAATCGTTCTGGGCATTACCTTATCGATCGTCAGTCTGATCAGCTTTTCCGCCATGGTCGGTGCTGTAGGGGGCGGAGGCCTCGGTGATGTCGGCATCCGTTATGGCTATCAGCGCTTCATGCCCGAAGTCATGGCGGTCGTGGTCGTCGTGTTGATCCTGCTGGTTCAGGCAGTACAATCGGCCGGCGATGCCCTTGCCAGGCGGGTCAATAAACGCAAGATCCATCGATAAGCTGCTGCGGCCTGGCCGGCTAGTGGAAATCGCGGCTGCGCAAGAGGATGCGATGCTTGCCCTCACGATGATCCGTGCCGGGGCGTGTGGCTTCGTCAGCATGGGCGAGTCTGCCGGATAGATCGCTGGCGCCGCCCGCCTGCTCTTGCAGGCGATCGAGAAGAGGCGTGAAATCGTAGACTTCTTCGGCAACGATATGCACGACCTCATGCGGTTTCTTGCCTTCGCGCTGCAGGCGGCCGCGGCAGGCGATCATCTTTGCCCCCATGACGATGCCGCGATATTTCTCGAAAGCATGGGGCCAGAGGATGAGATTGGCGATGCCATGTTCATCCTCCAAGGTCACGAAGACTGTACCGCTGGCACTGCCGGGCCTTTGTCGCACGAGGACGAGACCGGCAACGATCAGGCGTTTGCCTGCGGCCTCCAGCCCCAGATCTTCTGTTGATTTGATTCCGCGTCGCACGAGTTCCTGGCGTAAAAAGGCAATCGGATGCCGTTTGAGGCTCAAGGAAAGGGCACGATAATCTTCAATCACATGCTGGGAAACAGGCATCAGCGGCAGGGTAACGGCATCGTCCGGTTCACTCGGCTCGAGGGTGCCGAAAAGGGGCAGGGGTTCCTTCTCCAAGGCCATCACCGACCACAGGGCCTGGCGGCGGTCGAGGCCAATGGAACGGAAAGCGTCCGCCTCGGCCAGTTTGACCATATGCTGATTGGATAAGGCGGTGCGCCGCTGGAAAGAGGTTATATGCGGATAGCCATCGCTTCGGCGATCGACGATCGCTAGCGCAACTTCTTCCGATAATCCCTTGGCCTGACGGAAACCCAGCCGCACGGCATGACGATTTCCATTGGGTTCCAGCGTATTGTCCCAATGGCTGTGATTGATGTCGATCGGGCGGATATCGATGCCATGCTTGGCGGCATCGCCGACGATCTGTGCCGGTGCATAGAAGCCCATCGGCTGGCTGTTGAGAAGGGCGGCGGCAAAAATATCGGGGTAGTGAAATTTGATCCAGGCGGAGATGTAGACCAGCAAGGCGAAGCTGGCGGCATGGCTTTCCGGAAACCCGTAATTGCCGAAGCCCTTGATCTGGTTGAAGCAGCGCTGGGCAAAATCCCGGCTATAACCGTTCTTGATCATGCCGTCGATGAAGCGCGGTTCGAAGGTGTCGACTTTGCCGGTGCTTTTGAACGTCGCCATCGAGCGGCGCAGCGCGTCGGCTTCATTGGCCGAGAACCTGGCTGCCGTCATGGCGATGCGCATGGCCTGTTCCTGGAACAAGGGGATGCCCAGTGTCTTTTCCAGGACGGGCTTCAATTCATCCTTGTGATAGTCGACCGGCTCCAGCCCCGCCCGTCGCCGCAAATAGGGATGTACCATATCACCCTGGATCGGACCGGGGCGGACGATCGCCACTTCGATCACCAGGTCGTAGAAGGTTTTTGGCTGGAGCCGCGGCAGCATGCTCATCTGTGCCCGGCTTTCCACCTGGAAGACGCCGATCGTGTCGGCTTGCGAGAGCATTTCATAAACGCCGCTATCATTCTGCGGCACGGTGGCAAGTGTCAGCTTCTGGGCGTAATGAAGATCGAGCATCTGGAAGGCGCGGCGGACGCAGCTCAACATGCCGAGGCCGAGCACATCGACCTTCATCATGCCGAGTGCCTCGATATCATCCTTGTCCCATTGGACGACAGTGCGCTCCTTCATGGCGGCATTCTCGATCGGCACCAGCTGCGAGAGCGGGCCACGGCTGATCACAAAGCCGCCGACATGCTGGGAGAGATGGCGCGGGAAGCCGATCAATTCGTGTGCCAGATTGACGGCGACGGCGATGCGCCGGTCGGTCGGATCAAGCCCGGCCTGGAGAACTTCAGTTTCGGTGACACCCTCACTGCTCCAACCCCAGATCGCTTTCGAGAGGGCACTGATCGTATCGGCAGACAGGCCCAGGGCTTTGCCGACATCGCGGATCGCGGCGCGCGAGCGGTAGCAGATCACCGTCGCCGCCAGCCCAGCTCTGTCGCGGCCGTATTTCCCGTAGATATGCTGAATGACTTCTTCACGCCGTTCATGCTCGAAGTCGACATCGATATCCGGCGGCTCATTGCGCGCCGTGCTGATGAAACGCTCGAACAGCAAGCCTGTTTGGATGGGATCGATCGAAGTAATCCCCAGGCAATAACAGACCGCGGAATTGGCGGCCGAGCCGCGCCCCTGATGCAGGATTTCCTTCTCTTTGGCAAAAGCGACGATGCTGGCCACGGTCAGAAAGTAAGGGGCGTAATTGCACTCTTCGATCAGGCCAAGTTCGTGCTCGATCTGCTTGCGGACATCTTTCGTTATGCCTTTCGGATAACGCCAGGCAGCACCTTCCCAGGCAAGCCGCGCCAATGTCTGTTGCGGCGTTTCCCCGGGCGCCGTCACTTCATCGGGATATTCATATTTTAATTCATCAAGGCTGAAGGTGCAGCGCTCGAGAACGGACTGGATGTTTGCGATCGCGGCCGGATACTGGCGAAATAGACGCTGCATTTCCGCGGGTGCCTTCAGGTGCCGCTCGGCATTGGCGAAAAGACGCAGGCCCGCTTCATCGATGGTGCAGCCATGGCGGATGCAGGTGAGGATATCCTGCAGCACGCGACGTTCCGGATGATGGTAAAGCACGTCATTGGCGGCGATGACCGGCAGGCCTGTTTCCAAGGCAAGATGATGAAGGTCATGAAACCGCTCGGCATCGTCGCCTCGATACAGATGGGTGAGGGCTAGATAGGCGCGGCGTGGAAAATCCTGTTGCAGCCGTTGCAGGAAAGAACGGTTCTCTGCAGTCATCTGCAAGGCCGGCAGGCCGATGACGATCTGCCCCTCGCCATAGAGGGCCAGATCGTCATAATCTAGATCGCATTGGCCCTTGGGGGCACGGCGGCGGCCAAGGGTGAGAAGTTCACAGAGCCGGCCATAGGCGGCGCGATCCTGCGGAAAACACAGCAGACTGTCACCGTTCCTGAAATCCAGCCTGCAGCCGACGATCAGGCGGATATTGTTGGCCTTGCAAGTGGTATGGGCGCGGACGATGCCGGCAAGGCTGTTGCGATCGGTAATGGCGATGGCTGCATGGCCCAGCGCCGCCGCTTGTGCCGCCAATTCTTCTGCATGCGATGCACCTTCCAGGAAGGTGAAATTGCTGGTGACTTGTAAGTCGGCGTAAGTCATAGCGGTATCTCCCAACGCTTTGCTGGACCGGGCGTCAGGCGAATAGCCCATGCAGGAACCAGCGCGCGGGCTGTTCCGGCTGATAGAGACCGGCGCGATAGAGCCAGAAGCGCTGGCCGGTTTCATTCTCCACGCGATAATAATCACGCACCGGCTGCGCCGAGGGCGAGGTGCGGGGTGGCGCGCTCTGTCGGTCGATCTCACGCCACCATTCCCAGACGATCCGTTCAGGGCCAGCCGAGGCGCGTACCCGGTGCAGCACGTGGCGCCACCGGAACTGCAGGGGCGGGTCGTCCGGCACCAAGGCGATGACGTCATCGATCGGCTCCGGATGATCCAGCAGGCGCAAGGGGCGCCAGTAGCAAGCGGCAGAAGCGGTGACGATGCGCGGCCAAGCGGTAGTTCGGCTGTGGCAGACGGGCTGCGTGCGCGCGACCGCTCGTTCCGGCAGATGGCTTTCGGCCGGCGCCAGGCGATAGATCTTCCCTTCGCCCAGCCGGTTGCCCAGCCGGTCGATCAAACCGGCCAGAGCCACGTCATCGCCGTCGGCATGGCTATCGGGGCTTTGCGCATCCAGCCCTGCCTGGCTTTGGCGCAGCGCCTCGACCTTGCCGGCGCTGAGCATGGTCATTTCAATGCCGGGACCGGGGTCGATCTGTTCGATCTTGCGGGCGAGAAGATCGACCAGATGTGCTGCTTTCGCACTTGGCAATGAAAGACCGATACCGATCTCGGCAACCTGGTGATCCAACCGGTAGCAGCTCATTTTGACCCGTCTTGCGCCCAGGCCCAGTTCAGCCAATTGTGCGGCAAGCCTTTCAGCCAGGAGATCGAGACTGCGGCGGATATCTTCCGCCGTGCCGATCGGCTCGGCGAAAATCTGGCTGATGCGATGCAGCGGCGGGGCGAAGACCGCCTCGAAGGGTTCACTGAGGTCGCCCAGCGCCTGATCGAGCCGATTCAGCAGGGGCCGGCCGAAGCGGCTGGCAATGGCAGCGCGGGGCAGGGGGTAAAGATCGCCGATGTGACGCAGCCCCAGACGCCGCAAGGCCTCGGCAGTGCCGAGATCGATGCGCAAGGCATCGATCGGCAGGTCTGCCAATACTCTGCGATGACCGCTCATCGGCATGATCGGCACCCGCTCGGCAAACCGCGCAGCCGCCCAGGCGGCGCCGATCGTATCGGCGATACCCACCCGGCAGCTATATCCGCGTTGTTGCAAGCGATCGAGCATGTCCTGGCGCATCCCGGATTCGCCTTTCCACAGATGGGCGCAGCCGGTGATATCGATCAGCAATCCGTCCTGACTGTCGCGCATCACCAGCGGCGAGAACCGCAAGGCCCAGGCGGCGAGACGCTGCAGGGCATGGCCGTCATTGATCGGATCAGCCGGGAAGTGAATCAGGCCCGGTCGTCGCGCCAGCGCGTCGGCCAGACTGAGACCGGGGATGAAGCCGAGGCGCATGGCGGTTTCATTGGCCGCGGAGATCAGCCGTCGACCGGCTGTCGTACAGATGGCGACAACCGGTGCGTCGATCGAGGCTGGCGTGCTGGTGGCGGGTCTCTGTTGGGCGTGTTGCCACCGATCGGTGCTCCAATGCGGCAGCCAAAGCGAGAGATAGCGTTTAGCCTGCAGGGGCGCCGTATTGCTTGCTGGAAAAGAGCTTGGTGTCATCATTTGCCGCCATGGCTGTCTGGCGTTGCGGCTCGGCCGCGAGAAGCTGCCAGGATTGATCTTGCGCATTGGGCTGATCTGGCAGGGTGATATCCCAGCTGCCCGGCGGACCATTGCGCTGTCGCCAGAGATGCAGATGCCAGCCCGGCAGGCCAAGGCCGGGACGGCTCTCGGTGCCGATCGGGCGGCTGGCCAGAGGGGAGATCAACCAGCGCGTCGTGGCGGCGCTCGGCTGGCGGTGCTTGTCGCCTTTGCCCATGAGCCGGCTGCGACGCAGCGCCAGGACCGTGCAATTCTTCTCTTCGGCAGCGAGTTGCAGCCGCCGACTGGCCGTCAGATCCAAAAGATCGATTTCGCCGATCACCAGAGAAACGGCACCGGAGCGGGCCGCTTCCTCCAGAGCCCAGAGACTCTCCGTCTCCTGGCGGCTCTCCACCAGCAGCAAGCGCGTGGGATCAAGCCCCAGGGCTGAAAGGCCGGGTCCATAGAGGTCAGGCGTTGCGGCGATCCAGATCACCCGTTGGTCGTGATGCCGCAGAATTAGCTGTGTGGCAAAGAAAGCCGGCAGGAGTGCCAGTTCGGCATCGGGCCCGCAGCCGGCAATCTCATGCAAGGCGCCCTGTGCCAAGCCGCCGCCGAGATGCGCATCGATGGGCGATAGGCCGAGCGGCAGACACCGTGATGACGGGCCACTTGGCGGGGTTGGCTGACCTTGCGGGGGACCGACAAGCCGGCCCGCCAGCTGCTGACGCAGCGCAGCCACTCTTTCGCGGGACGATATCGGATCGGCTTGTCTCATGTTCTATTTTTGTTCTCATTCGGTGCTGAGAGTCAAGTAAACCAGCATCACAGGCGGACGAGACAGGGGGCGAGGCTAAATGCCAGCGCAAACAAGGAATATTTGCATGCAAACACTGGTCACGATGCAGATCGCCGGTACCGAACCGTCGGATCGCTGGAACAAATCATGGACGCTGTGGGCGAATGGCCAAGCCCCGGAAGAAATTGAAGAAACTGCGACAAACCAGTTGAAACGGAGAAAGCGATGTCACATGGTCCTGACAGTCGCGTGACAATCGGGAGTCGATATTTCGACAAAAAACGGCGCTTCTAAAACGGTGCCTCCTGCTTCCATCACTGCGACACAAAAAAACAGGGAGACGAAATATGAATAAAATCTTCACGGGCCTGAGGCTGCCCGTTCTTACCGTTGCCGGATTGCTGATGACGACCTGTCTCGCTTCCGCTGAATCGGTCCTCAATCGAGGCAATGGTGCTGAGCCGGAAACCCTCGATCCGGACAAGTCCACCGGTGTCCCCGAATCCAATATCCAATACGAACTGTTCGAAGGTCTGACGACCTACACCGCCGATGGTAAAGTCGCGCCCGGCATGGCCGAAAAGTGGGATGTCAGCGACGACGGTCTTACCTACACCTTCCATCTGCGCGATGCCAAATGGTCGAATGGCGATCCCGTGACCGCCGGCGATTTCGTCTACTCCATCCAGCGTCTGATTGATCCGGCGACGGCTTCGGATTACGCACCGATCGCCGACGTGATCCAGAACGCCGAGGATATCCGCGAAGGCAAGGAGAAGGATCTCTCCAAGCTCGGCGTCACCGCTGTCGATGATCATACGCTGAAGATCGTGCTGGCGAAGCCGACGCCCTATCTGCTGTCGATGCTGCGCCATTCCAGCTTCCTGCCGGTGAACAAGAAGAACATCGAGAAAGATGGCGCGGATTGGACCAAGCCCGGCAAACTGGTCGGCAATGGCGCTTTCACGCTGACGGCCTGGACGCCGCAATCCAGCCTGACGGTCGCGAAGAATCCGAATTACTACGATGCCGCCGACGTCAAGTTGGACAAGATCAATTTCTACCCGACCGAAGATAGCAGCGAAGAATTCAAGCGCTATCGCGCCGGCGAGCTGGACATCACCTATGAAGTCCCTGCCGATCAGAGCAAGTTCATTCAGGCCAATCTGAAGGACCAGTACGAGGGCAAGCCCTATCTCGGCACCTATTACTACATCATCAACCTGACCCGCGAGCCGCTCGGCAAGAGCCAGGATATTCGCACCGCCCTGTCGATGGCGATCGACCGCGAAACCCTGGCTGACAAGGTGCTGCAAGGCACGTATCTGCCCGGCTATTCCTGGGTGCCGCCCGGAATTCCCGATTATCCGACGCAGGAACTATCCTACAAGAACCTGAAGCAGGCTGAGCGCGTGAAGGAAGCCAAGGCGTTGCTGACCAAGGCCGGTTACGGCCCGGGCCATCCGCTGAAGCTGGAGATTCTCTACAACACCAATGACAACCACAAGAAGGTGGCGATTGCCGTCCAGAACATGTGGAAGCAGATTGGTGTCGACGCGACCCTGACCAATCAGGAATGGAAGGTTTATCTCGATACCCGCGACCAGAAGCAATTCGATGTCGCGCGTGCGGCCTGGATCGGCGATTACGGCGATCCTATGACCTTTGCGGATCTATTCCTGTCGAATGCCGGCGCCCGTAACGATGCCGGCTATCAAAGTGCCGATTATGACAAGGCCGTCGATGCGTCACGTGGCGAACGGGACCCGGCCAAGCGCATGGCCGATCTGGCGGCGGCCGAGAAGACCCTGCTGAACGATCTGCCGGTCATTCCGCTGCTCTACTACAAGACCAAGCATATGATCTCGCCGCGGGTTTCGGGTTGGGAATATAATATTCTCGACTTCCATCTCGCCCGCTATATGGCGGTCAAGTAACCGGACGGGTTAAGGCTGGCGGATTTTTTATCCGCCAGCCGCTTTCTTTGTCCTATGATCTACAATCTATCCAACCCGGCAATCCCCCGCCGGCCGATAGCCCGTAAGCGGAGTTGATCGATGCTGCGCTATTTCCTGCGGCGTCTTCTTGGGGCCATTCCGACCCTGTTTCTGATCGTCGTCATTTCCTTCTTCATGATCCGCCTGGCCCCGGGCGGACCGTTTTCGACTGAACGTCAGGTGCCTAAGGAGGTCGAAGAAAATCTGCTTCGCGCCTATCACCTGGACGAGCCGCTCTGGCAGCAATTCCTCCGCTACCTCGAGGGATTGCTGCATGGCGATTTCGGACCGTCCTTCAAATACAAGGACTTCTCCGTCACCGATCTGATCGCGCAAGGCTTTCCCGTCTCGCTGCAATTGGGCGGCATTGCCATTGTCCTTGCGCTGTTGATCGGCCTCACGCTCGGTATTGCCGCCGCCTTTCGCCAAAACAGCATGATCGACTATCTGGCAACCGGCGTTGCAATGATCGGTGTCGCCGTGCCGAACTTTGTCGTCGCACCTTTGCTGACCTTGGTCTTTGGTCTGATGCTGGGGCTGTTGCCGGTGGGCGGCTGGGGTGGCCCTAGCCATTATATTCTGCCGGTGATCGCTCTCTGCCTGCCGCAAATCGCCGTCGTCACACGGCTGATGCGCAGCAGCATGATAGAAATACTTCACACCAATTATGTGCGGACGGCACGTGCAAAAGGCCTGCCGGAAATTATCACCATTACACGCCATGCCATTCGCGCTGCCATCCTGCCGGTCGTTTCCTATCTCGGTCCGGCCATCGCCGCCATCATTACCGGTTCGGTGGTGGTGGAGCAGATTTTCGGCATTCCAGGTATCGGCCGCTACTTCGTCCAGGGATCGCTCAATCGCGATTACACCATGGTCATGGGCGTCACCATCTTTTATGGCGCCCTGATTATTCTCTGTAATCTTGCGGCAGACCTGCTTTACGGCCTGCTCGATCCCAAAATTCGTTATAGTTGAGGCCCCGCATGTCTGCAGCTCTCACCTCGGCCGACTTGACCGACCATATGGAAGTCAAAGGCAGGTCTCTTTTTATCGATGCCTTGCGGCGTTTCCGCAACAACAAGGCGGCGATGTTGAGCGTCATCGTCTTCGCACTGATTGCCATTGCCTGTTTCGGTGTGCCTTATTTCGGTCTTCGCAGCCAGGATGACGTTAATTACGACCTGATTCAGGCGGGGCCTGACTGGTCGCAGGGGTATTATTTCGGCACCGACGCCAATGGCCGTGACCTCTTCGTCCGCACCCTTTATGGCGGCCAAGTCTCGCTCATGGTCGGCTTTGTCGCCACCTTGGTCAGCCTTGTCATCGGTGTGACCTGGGGCGCTACAGCGGGATTTCTCGGCGGCCGCGTTGACGGCTTCATGATGCGGATCGTCGATATTCTTTATTCTCTGCCCTTCATTTTCTTCGTGATCATGCTGACCGTTGTCTTTGGCCGCGACATGCTGTTGATCTATGCCGCCATCGGGGCCATCTCCTGGCTCGATATGGCGCGTATCGTACGTGGCCAGACGATCAGCCTGCGGCGCAAAGAATTCATCGAGGCGGCGGAAGCCAGCGGGGTGCGCACCTATAACATCATCCTGCGCCACATCATTCCAAATTGCATCGGACCGGTTGTGGTCTATGTGACGCTGACAGTTCCGACGGTCATCCTGACGGAATCCTTCATCAGCTTTCTCGGCATGGGCGTGCAGGAACCCAATTCCAGTTGGGGGACACTGGTGAGTGAGGGGGCGGGGGCGATGGAGCAGGCGCCCTGGGCCGTCATCGGCCCGGGGTCGGTGCTTGCCGTTACCTTGTTGTGCCTGAATTTCATCGGCGACGGTCTGCGCGACGCCTTCGACCCGAAGGATCGCTGATGATGGCCGTCACAGAGAGTTCGGCACAGCCTGATCATGTGCTGGAGGTGACCGATCTCCGCACGACCTTCGCGACACCGGATGGCGAGGTCAAGGCGGTCAACGGCGTCTCCTTTTCCATTCGCCAAGGCGAGACATTGGGCATTGTCGGCGAATCCGGCTCCGGCAAGACACAGATCTTCATGTCCCTGATGGGCCTGCTTGCCCGCAATGGCCGGGTACAGGGCAGTGCGCGGTTTCACGGCAAGGAACTGCTGGGTTTGCCGGTCAACGAATTGAACAAGATCCGCGGCGCGCACCTTGCCATGATCTTTCAGGATCCGATGACCTCGCTCAACCCTTATTTGACCGTGCGTCGGCAGATGACCGAGGTTCTCATTACCCACAAGGGACTGAGCGAAAGCCAAGCGGCCAAGCAATCGGTTGAAATGCTGGAACAGGTACAGATTCCGGAGGCCAAACGCCGCCTCAACATGTATCCGCACGAATTTTCCGGCGGCATGCGCCAGCGGGTCATGATCGCCATGGCTCTTCTGTGCAATCCCGAACTGCTGATTGCCGATGAGCCGACCACGGCGCTGGACGTCACCGTACAGGCACAAATCCTCTCGCTGTTGCGCAAGCTGAAGTCTGAGCACAGGACCACCACGGCCTTCATCACGCATGATCTCGGTGTCATTGCCGGTCTCTGCGACCGTGTCATGGTGATGTATGCCGGCAATATCGTCGAAAGCGGGCCGGTGCGCGACATCTTCAAGAACCCGCAGCACCCTTATACCCAGGGCCTGCTGCGGTCGATGCCGCGGTTGGACGAAACCGACAGCGATCGGTTGCATACCATCGCCGGGCAGCCGCCAAATCTGCAGCGCTTGCCAAGCGGCTGCGCCTTTCGCGATCGCTGCGAAATGGCCATGCAGATCTGTGCTGAAGAACGGCCTTTCCTTCACGAATTCGCGCCGCAAAGGAAAAAAGCATGTCATCTGCCAACGCAATGACGACCGATGCAATGCCGAGCGAGACGATCCTCTCGGTTCGCAATCTCAAGGTCCATTTCGAGGTCGGCAATGGTGGCTTGTTCAACCGCCACCCGGCTGTCGTCAAGGCTGTCGACGGCGTCAGCTTCGATCTGCGCGCCGGCGAGACCTTGGGTCTGGTCGGTGAATCCGGCTGCGGCAAATCCACGCTGGGGCGCGCCTTGCTGCGGCTGCTGACGATCAAGGAGGGGAAAGTCGTCTGGCTGGGAAGCGATCTTGCTTCGCTCGATCCGGAGGCGATGCGTCAGAAGCGCCGCGAGATGCAGATCATTTTTCAGGACCCGCTGGCCTCGCTCAACCCCCGCATGACCATCGGCCAGATCATCGCCGAGCCGCTCAAGACCTTCAATCCGAAGCTGTCGGGTGCCGAGGTCAAGCAGCGAGCGCAGCGCATGCTGGCCCAGGTCGGCCTACAACCGCAGCATATCAACCGTTATCCGCATGAGTTTTCCGGCGGGCAATGCCAGCGCATCGGCATCGCCCGGGCCATGATCAACAGTCCCAAACTGATCGTCTGCGACGAGCCGGTCTCGGCCCTCGACGTCTCGATCCAGGCCCAGATTGTCAATCTGCTGATGGATCTGCAGCGGGAGACCGGCATGTCGCTGATCTTCATCTCGCACAATCTCAGCGTCGTCCGTCACATCAGCCATCGCATCATGGTGCTCTACCTGGGGCGGGTCGCCGAAATTGCCGATCGCGACACGATCCTGGCCAGGCCGCTGCATCCCTATACCCAGGCCCTGATCTCGGCAGTGCCGATCCCCGATCCCGATCTGGAGCAGGGGAAAGAGACGATAATCCTGAAGGGAGACTTGCCATCCCCGCTTAATCCGCCCAGCGGTTGTGCTTTCCGCACCAGATGCCCGAGGGCGACGGAGATCTGCGCCAAAATAGTGCCGGAACTTCGTACCGCGAGTTTCGGCCATGAGGTGGCCTGCCACCATGCGCTCTTGGATTAGGAGAGATTCCGCAAGTTGATGAAATTATTGATTTCATGTGGTTAACTGAAATCATCGGCTGGTAATAATCCATATACCTTTCGCCGTCACAATATGGCCAACGTGACAAGCATCGAATTGCTCCGCCTGCGAACAAGGATGCCGCCACGTTGCTGGGGAGGGCGATTGCTACATGAATATTGACCTTCGAATCCTCGAATTGGTGGCCTCTAAGATTTGCCATGACCTGATCAGCCCGATCGGCGCGGTGAATAACGGCCTGGAATTGATGGAGGATGAGCAGGATACCGCGCTCCAGACCGAAGCCCTGGCCCTTGCGCAGCGAAGCGCAAGGCGGGCGAGCATCTTGCTGCAGATCTTCCGCAGCCTATTCGGCAATGCCGGCAATCAGGCAGGCTTCGGCCCCAAAGAAGTTCGCCAGCTTGCCCTTGAGTTTCTGCAAAACGGCAAAGTGACCTTGGACCCGGAGTTTGCCGTCCAAGGGGTTCTTCCCGAAGGTTTCGGCAAGCTTCTTCTGGCCGCGATTATTGTGGCAGCGGAAGCGCTGCCGCGTGGCGGAACGGTGACGGTGAGCCTGCCGCTGACGCCTGGTGAAACTGCTTTCAGCGTCGTTGGCGTCGGCGGCCAGGTGGCTTTTTCCGAGGAAAATGTAAAGGCGCTGCAACTGACGTTGCTAGCACCTGATCTGACCGCCCATTCGTCTCTGCCTTATTTTACCGGTCTGCTCGCGAAACGAGCGGGAATCCAATGCCAAATAGACCAGAAAACCAGCGGTCAAATCGGCCTGCATTTCGCCGCCTAAGACGCTGAATTAATTGGTAAAAATAGTAATCCTGCTGAGTTCACGTTAAATTAATCCTTTTTTGCCACGCTAACTAACCTTACCCGAGGGGATATTCGATCCTTCGAGGGGCTTCGCCAGCGATAACAGGATCCTAGCTATGGATGATCTGCTCAGTGAATTCTTGACGGAAACCTCCGAGAATCTTGCGGTTCTCGATGTCGAGCTAGTCAAGCTCGAGCAGAATCCAAACGATACCGAATTGCTCGGCAACATCTTTCGCCTTGTCCACACGGTCAAGGGCACCTGCGGCTTCCTCGGGCTTCCCCGACTGGAATCGGTCGCCCATGCCGGTGAAAACGTTCTTGGCAAGGTGCGGGACGGTGAACTGGAAGTCACGGCCGAAGCGGTATCGCTCATTCTCGAATGTCTCGACCGGATCCGTTCGATCATGGGCGATCTCGAAGCCTCCGGCAGCGAGCCTCAGGGCGACGACACCGATCTCATCAAGCGACTGAACGCCTTTGCCGATGGTGCTGGCGTGGCACCGGCTGTAGCGCCCGCAGCGCCGGCGCCCGCGGCTCCGGTCGCTTCGGTGGTCTCCCTGCAGGCCGCGCGACCTGCCAAGCCGGGTGCCGGTTCGCCCTCGATCTACGAACAGATCGGTGGCATGGGCACGATCGACGCCATGGTCGAGGTGCTCTTCAACCGGCTGCTGGGCGACCTGCGCCTGAAGCACTTTTTCGACGGCGTCAATTCGGATCATTTGCAGGGGCGGACGCGCGAGTATCTCAGCAAGGTGACCGGCGGGCCGGATTCATTCAACGATGCCGATGTCAAAACCGCTCATGCCCGCGTCTGCGGACTGGGCCTGAACGATGCGCAATTCGACGCCTTTGCGGGACATGCCCAAGCAGCCATGAACGCGCTGGAGGTACCAGCTGGCGTCGCGGCGATGTTGATGAGCATGATCTTCGCGACCCGTGACGAAGTGGTCGGCCGCATTGCGCCCAGCGATGGCATCGCTTCGCTGGCGGATGTTACGGATCGCAGCTCGGCGCCGGCAGCAGCGCCTGTTGCCGAAGTTATCGCCGCGCCGGTCGCCACGGTGACCGAATTGCACAAGCCGGAGCCGAAGGTGGAGAAGCCAGTTGCCAAGCCGGCTGCTGAATCCGGTGAAAGCAAGGATTCGTCGGTTGCCAATCAGACGATCCGCGTCAACGTCGATCTGCTCGAAAATCTGATGACGATGGTCAGCGAATTGGTGCTGACCCGCAATCAGGTGCTGCAGATCCTGCGTAAGCACAAGGACAGCGAATTCGCAGCGCCCCTGCAGCGCCTCAATCATGTGACCTCGGAACTGCAGGAAGGGGTCATGAAGACCCGCATGCAGCCGATCGGCAATGCCTGGGCCAAGCTGCCGCGTCTCATTCGCGACCTCAGCCACGAATTGAAGAAGAAGATTGATCTGGTGATGATCGGTCAGGAGACCGAACTCGATCGCCAGGTCCTGGAGATGATCAAGGACCCGCTCACCCATATGGTGCGCAATTCGGCCGATCATGGCCTGGAGACGCCCGAAGAACGGCGCCGCGGCGGCAAGCCGGAAACCGGCAAGGTGACGCTGAACGCCTATCATGAAGGCGGCCATATCATCATCGAAATCCAGGATGACGGCCGCGGTCTGGCGCTGTCGAAGATCAAGGCGAAGATCATTCAGAACGGTCTCGCCACCGAATCCGAGCTGGAATCGATGAGCGACCAGCAGGTTCAGCAGTTCATCTTCAAGCCCGGCTTCTCGACCGCCGCCAAGGTCACCAGCGTTTCCGGACGCGGTGTCGGCATGGACGTAGTCAAGACCAACATCGAAAAGATCGGCGGCACCGTCGAGATGCGCTCGACGGAAGGCAAGGGCACGACTTTCGTCATCAAGATCCCGCTTACTCTGGCGATCGTCTCGGCCCTGATCGTCGAATGCGGTGGCGAGCGTTTCGCCATCCCGCAGATCAGCGTCGTCGAATTGGTGCGGGCTTCGAGCACCGGCGAGCTGAAGGTCGAAAAGATCAAGGATACGCCGGTCCTGCGCTTGCGGAACCGCTTGCTGCCGCTGGTATCGTTGCGCGAGCTGCTGCGTCTCGACAAGAAGGAATCGAAGGTCGACGACGATACGTTCATCGTCGTTGCCCAGGTCGGTACCTATAGCTTCGGCATCATGGTTGACCGGGTCTTCGACACCGAAGAAATCGTGGTCAAGCCGGTGGCGCCGATCCTGCGCGATATCGAGATGTTCTCCGGCAATACCATCCTCGGCGATGGCAGCGTCATCATGATCCTCGATCCGAACGGCATCGCCGCGTATAGCGGCCAGATGGGCATGGGTAACGACAGCGCCGCTGCCGATAACATGGCCCGCCGGGCACGCAATGTCGGCGAAGAGGTGGTACCGTTGCTGCTGTTCAAGGCCGGCGATGGCGCGCCGAAGGCGGTGCCGCTGGCGCTGGTGGCGCGGCTTGAAGAATTGGATCGGCAGACGATCGAGCATTCCAATGGCCGCTGGGTCGTGCAGTATCGCGGCCAGCTGATGCCGCTGGTGCCGATGGACCAGTATCAGGAGATTTCGCGCGAACCCGGCAGACAGCCCGTCCTGGTCTTCTCGGACCGCGAACATACGATGGGCCTGATGGTCGACAATATCGTCGATATCGTCGAAGCGCGCCTCAATGTGGAACTGAGCGCTGCGACGCCGGGTCGGATCGGCAGTGCCGTTATTGCCGGCCATGCCACTGAGATCATCGACACGGGTTATTTCCTGTCGCAGGCCTTCGGCGATTGGTTCGGTTCGCGTGAAGAAGACACCGCCGCCGGCAGGGGCCGTCGCCTGCTCCTGGTTGATGACAGTGCGTTCTTCCGTCATCTCCTGGCGCCGCAGCTCTCGGCCGCTGGCTTCCTGGTTACCTCGGTCGACAGTCCGGACAAGGCGCTGGCGCTGTGCGAGCAGGGCGAGACTTTCGACATCATCGTCAGCGATATCGAAATGCCCGGCATGACCGGCTTCGAATTCTGCGAGATGGTCAAGAAGGCCGGCCCCTGGCAGGGCGTGCCGATCATCGCGCTCTCTTCGCATGCCAGCCCGCGTGATCTCGCCAAGGGCCGTACGGTCGGCTTCGATGATTATGTCGCGAAATATGATCGGGAAGGCCTGGTCCATACGATCAATGAAACCCTGTCTGAAGTCAGAGGTGCCGCATGAGTATTTCCCGCGAGGACGGCAAGGAGGCCGCCTCCGATGCCCTCGTCATGGGCTCGGGCGATTACCGCGATTACGTGACCATGTCGATTGCCGATCAGCTGTTCGGCATCCCGGTGCTCAAAGTGCAGGACGTGCTTGGTCCGCAGACGATCACCCGCGTGCCCTTGGCTCCGCCCGAAGTTGCCGGCTCGCTCAATCTGCGCGGCCGCATCGTGACGGCGATCGACGTCCGCTTGCGCCTCAGCCTGGAGCCGCGGGGCGGCGAGAAGCCCTCCATGTCGGTTGTGGTCGAGCATGATGGCGAGCTCTACAGCCTGTTGGTTGATACCGTCGGCGAGGTCTTGAGCCTCAACGTCAAGGACTACCAGCGCAACCCGCCGACGCTCAATTCACGGCTGCGGGAGTTTTCGGATGGCATCTATCGGTTGAACGGTTCGCTGCTTGTCGTCTTGAGCGTCGCGTCGCTGTTGAATTTCGGCGGGCGGGCCGATGCGGCGTAAGATGTCGCTACGGCCGATTTCTTGGTCGGCCGCGACGAGAGCATCTAGACGGACCGAGACGAAAGTGGGTGGAGCGCTGCAATGAAGTCTTGCCTCGTGGTCGATGATTCAAAAGTTGTTCGAATGGTCGCCAGAAAGATTCTTGAAGGGTTGAACTTCAAGATTGATGAAGCTGAGAACGGCAAGATGGCGATGGAATCGTGCTCCAAGCAGATGCCCGACGCGATTCTGCTGGATTGGAATATGCCGGTCATGAGCGGCATCGAATTTCTGCGGCACCTGCGTAAGATGGACGGCGGCCAGATGCCTGTCGTGGTCTTCTGCACGACGGAGAATGATATCCAGCATATCCAGGAAGCGATCGGCGCCGGCGCCAACGAATACATCATGAAGCCTTTCGACAGCGAGATTATCGAATCCAAGTTCAGCCAGGTTGGCTTGATCTGACCACATCGCTGATCTGGAGTTGAGTGGATGGCCTTTGGGCAAACAGTTTTAAAGACATCGACATCGCCGGCTGGCGGACCCGTGCGCGTGATGGTCGTGGATGATTCGATGGTCATCCGTGGCCTGCTGACGCGCAGCCTTGAGACCGATCCGGGCATCAAGGTGGTGGTCAGCGCCGGCAACGGCAAGGCGGCGCTCGATGCGATCGCCAAGAACGATGTCGAAGTGATTGTGCTCGACATCGAAATGCCGGTGATGGATGGGATGACGGCGCTGCCGCAACTCATCGCCGCCCGGCCCTATGTCCAGATCATCATGGCTTCGACGCTGACATTGAAAGGCGCCTCCATCAGCATGAAGGCGCTGTCGATGGGGGCGGCGGATTATGTGCCGAAGCCGACCTCAACCACGGAAATCAACAGCGCTGAAAACTTCAAGACAGACCTGATTGCCAAGGTCAAAAGCTGGGGTGCGGTGGCGCGGCGTAGGCGCGGCTCGGCTCCTGCATCGGGTCAGGCGACCGCTTCGTCGGCCTCGGCTGCTCCTGTGCCGCGTAAGCTCTATGGCGGCGCGGAAGTCAAGCTCCGGCCGGCCGGAACCGGCAAGCCGGACTGTCTCGTCATCGGCAGTTCGACCGGCGGCCCGCAAGCCCTGTTCAAGGTCTTTCAGATGATCGGGCCGATTACGCATCTGCCCGTTTTCGTCACCCAGCATATGCCGGCTACCTTCACCACCATTCTGGCTGAGCATATTGCACAGGCGAGCGGTACGCCGGCGGCGGAAGCCAAGGATGGCGAACCGGTCGTGAACGGCCGCATCTATGTCGCGCCGGGTGATTTCCACATGACCATCGTGGTCGAGAATGGCCGCAAGGTGCTGCGGATCAACAAGAACCCGCCGGAAAATTTTTGTCGTCCGGCGGTTGATCCGATGCTGCGATCGATCAGCAAGGTCTATGGCAACAAGATCCTGTTCTGCATGCTGACGGGCATGGGACAGGATGGACTGAAAGGTGCCCAGGAATTGATCGCCGGCGGGGGCACGGTGATCGCCCAGGATGAGCCGACCAGCGTCGTCTGGGGGATGCCGGGTGCTGTTGCGACGGCGGGACTCTGCAGTGCGGTTCTGCCGCTCTCGGATATAGGCCCCTATATTCGCAAGTTCATTTCAAGGACAGGCATATGACGGTGACAGACTTCGAATTCATCTGTCAGATCCTGCGAGATCGGTCGGGCCTGGTCCTTACCAACGATAAGGCCTATTTGTTGGAGAGCCGTCTTCTGCCGGTTGCGCGGAAGTGGAAGCTCGCCGGGTTTGATGACCTGGTGAAAGCCATCCGCATGCGGCCCGATGAGTCGATGGTCCGCGATGTCGTCGAGGCCATGACGACCAACGAATCTTTTTTCTTCCGCGATACCAAGCCCTTCGATCAGTTCAAGCAGCTTATTCTGCCATCGCTTCTCAAGGACCGGGCCGCCAGCAAGACCATTCGTATCTGGAGCGCGGCTTGTTCAAGCGGTCAGGAAGCGTATTCTTTGGCCATGATCCTGTCGGAGATGAGCGCGCAGCTTGCCGGTTGGAAGATCGATATCGTCGGCACCGACCTCTCGACCGAGATTCTTGGCCGGGCCAAGGAAGGGGTCTACTCGCAATTCGAAGTGCAGCGGGGATTGCCTATCACACTGCTGGTCAAATACTTCCAGCAGAACGGCGATCGCTGGCAGATCAGCCAGAAGATCCGCAGCATGGTGCAGTACCGTGAATTCAACCTGCTGCAGGATCCCGTCTCTCTGGGACGCTTCGACGTGGTCTTCTGCCGGAACGTGCTGATCTATTTCGATCAGCCGACCAAGGCGAAAGTATTGAACGGCATTGCCAAGCAGATGCCGGATGACGGTTTTCTCCTCCTCGGCGGTGCCGAGACCGTTCTTGGCCTGACCGATCGTTTCCAGTTGGTGCCCGGCCAGCGCGGCATCTATTGCGTCGCCCACGGCGACGGTAAAGCAAGCTCCCCATTGGGCATGGCGCCACGGCCTGCAGCGCCCCCTGTCACGCCGATCAAGCCGGCAACCACCACCCCGCCGCTCGGCGGTGCGACATTGCGAAAGCTTTGAGCCAGGCTCGGTAAAGCCGCACGAAGCAAAGAAAAGCCGGGCAGCGTTACACTGGCCCGGCTTTTCTTTGTCTTGTGTCAGCTGAAGCAATCTTGCGGCAACGATCGTCAATGCGTCTCGGCCGCAGGCGTGCGGCTGGAAACCTTAACCGCCCGCACCTTCGGCTGTCTTGCGAACCTGGCCGATGCGCCCGTCTTCCGGATCCCGCAGCACATAGCCACGGCCCCAGACCGTCTCGATGTAATTTTCACCGCCAGTCGCAACGGTCAGCTTCTTGCGCAGCTTGCAGACGAACACGTCGATGATCTTCAGTTCCGGCTCGTCCATGCCGCCATAGAGATGGTTGAGAAACATCTCCTTGGTCAGCGTCGTGCCCTTGCGCAACGAGAGCAGTTCCAGAATTCCGTATTCCTTGCCGGTCAGATGCAGCGGCTGTCCCTCGACTTCTACCGTACGGGTATCGAGGTTGACCATCAACTTGCCGGTTTGAATCAGCGAGTCCGAATGACCTTTGGAGCGGCGGACAATGGCCTGAATACGGGCGAGGAGTTCGCGGCGATCAAATGGCTTGGTGAGATAATCGTCGGCGCCGAAGCCGAGGCCTTTGATCTTGCTATCGAGCTCGTTCAAGCCCGAAAGAATTAAGATCGGCGTGTTAACGCGCGCGGAGCGCAGACGCCGAAGGACCTCGTAGCCGTCGATATCCGGCAGCATGAGATCGAGAATGATGATGTCGTAATCGTAAAGCTTGCCGATCTCCAAACCGTCCTCACCGAGGTCGGTCGAGTCGACAATATAGCCTTCCGATTTCAAAATGAGTTCGATGCTCTGGGCGGTATTCGAATCGTCTTCGACAAGTAAGACCCGCATGACATTCACCCCAACCCCAAGATCCTGTCTCACGGACAGACGTTTAATGTTAACCATTAAACTGCATTTGTGTAAAGCTACCTGCATCCTCCCGTTATGGTCGTCAAACCCCCGAGTCGCCGGAACGAGAAAACTTCCAAGATTATTTTCTATGATTAAGGACTATATTCTTACATCAGCCAAACAAGCATCGTTAACTGCGAGTTAAGGCCGACAACGTATTCTAGGAACACCTGTGACAAGCCAGAAACGGCCCGCCGGCGAAGATGCAAACCGCTTTTCTTGACCCTGTTCTCCGCGAAATCAGCCGGATCCCTGAGCACCGTGTTTATGGCCGCGTTTCGGCTGTTCTCGGCATGCTGGTAGAGATCGCCGGCATCGAAAGCAATCTCACCATCGGCGCCCGCTGTGCTCTCATCGATCGTGCCGGCGGGCAGGTCGGCTGTGAAATCGTCGGCTTCCGCAACGGTCGTGCCCTGGCGATGGCCTACGGCTCACTGGAAGGCGTGGGGCTTGGCAGCAAGGCCATCATCGTCGAAACCGATCCGGTGGTGCGACCGACCGAAGCCTGGCTGGGACGCGTCATCAACGCCTTTGGCGAGCCGATCGACGGCAAGGGGCCGATACCCTCCGGCAGCACGGCTTGCCGCATCCGCGCCAATCCGCCGCCCGCCCATGCCCGAGCGCGGGTCGGTGGCAAGATCGATCTCGGCGTCCGCGCTTTGAATACCTTTATGACCTGCTGTCTCGGCCAACGTATGGGCATCTTCGCCGCCTCGGGCGTCGGCAAATCCGTGCTGCTGTCGATGATCGCCCGCTATACCTCGCTCGACATCAATGTCATCGGCTTGATCGGTGAGCGCGGCCGTGAGGTGCAGGAATTCATCGTTGACGAATTGGGACCGGAAGGTCTGGCACGCAGCGTCGTCGTTGTCGCGACTTCAGATGAATCGCCTCTGATGCGGCGACAGGCTGCGCAGATGACGATGACGGTCGCCGAATTCTTCCGCGACCAGGGGCGCGATGTGCTGTGCATGATGGACAGTGTCACGCGCTTCGCCATGGCCATGCGCGAAATCGGGCTCAGCGCCGGCGAGCCGCCCGCCAGCAAGGGCTATACGCCGTCGACCTTCGCGGAACTGCCGCGTCTGCTCGAGCGTGCCGGTCCGGGGGTTGCCGGTTCCGGTTCGATCACCGGCCTCTTCACCGTGCTGGTAGAAGGCGATGACCACAATGAGCCGGTGGCCGATGCCGTGCGCGGCATTCTCGACGGCCATATCGTACTGGAACGATCGATCGGCGAACGCGGCCGCTATCCCGCGGTCAATATTCTGCGTTCGCTGTCGCGTACCATGCCGGGCTGCAATATACCGGAGCAGAATGCCCTGATCCGTCAGGCACGGCTACATATGTCGGTTTACGAGGACATGGCGGAACTGATCCGCCTCGGCGCCTATCGCCGGGGTTCGGACCCGGCTGTCGACGAAGCCATTCGGCTCTATCCCTCGATCGAGGCTTTTCTCGGTCAGCAGCGCGGTGAGCGCAGCGATCTCGAAAGCGGCTATCAGCAATTGGCGGAGATTCTTGGGCAGCCTTATGCGCCGGGCAGCGCGGCGGAAGCCGGTGAGATCGGGGCATGAGCGGTCTCGATCAACTGATGCGTCTGCAGAAATGGACTCTGGACGAAAAGCGCCGCCAAGCGCTGGATTTGGAAAGCCTGATCGACAAGTTGGAAACGGATATCCGGCTGCTTGATGAGGAAATCATCCGCGAAGTCGATGCGGCCCAGGCTTCCATCGAACTTCAGCGTGCCCTTCCAGGCTATCGCAAAATCATGCAGGAACGGCGCGAGCGGCTGGAACAGTCGATCGCCAATCTGCGGGTTGAACTGGTTCGGATCCAGGACGAGATTGCAGAGGCTTTTTCCGATCTGAAGAAGACCGAACAGACCATCCACAGCCGCAAACAGCGCCAGCGGCAGCAGGAACGCCGCCGCGAACAGATCGTTGCCGACGATATCGGTCTGGAGCTGCATCGCCGGCGCCAATCCTCCGAATAGAGAAGGAAGTGCCGTCCCGTCGCATCATGCGGTGACGGATGGTGCGTCCTTGGCAATATCATCCAGCGGCATGATCGGGAAGCGCGCCGTGGTCTGGAAACTGATGTCGCCGGCATAATTGCCGAGTTCGCGGGCTTGCGCAAACAGACCGGTCAGATCGCGCTTGATCGTAAGCGGCAGTTCCTGATGACTGCGGATCATCAGATCGAAATGCTTCTTCCTGATCAGCCCGTCCAGCTGGCAGCCGCCCAACCTGGTGAAATTGACCTCGACGACGAAGCGGGTCGCGTCGTCTCCCTTATCTTTGTCGCCCGATTGTCCGCGTCGCTGGCGGCGGTAGAAGAGATTGATCTGCTGCAGCCGGCCGTCATCCCATAGCGGCAGGAAGAAGCAACGCCAATCCTGTTTCGGCCGTTCCTGGGCCAGCATCGAGAGCTGCGTGAACTCATCGCGCAGCTTGCGTACCGTTTCCTGCTTGCCGCCAGCGGCTTTCAGCGTCGAGCTCAAGGGACCGAACAGTTTCTCGAAATCACCGGAGCGAAAGGCCTCCATCGCGGCGTTCATGCTGGCAGCCAATTTGCTGCCCGGCTGGGCCAGATGGGCGCTCGCCGCGGGATCGACAGGGTCACCGCCCGCTGCCGATGTCGCTGGTCCGTGCTGCAGCGTAACCAGCAGGTCAAGCAGGGTTGGCCAACCCTGTGCCAGGTTCAAGGCCGTCATCTGCGGGGTCACGGGTATGGCCAGGGCGCTTGCGGCTGTCGCCATGTCCATGGCTTCGACCGCGAGGGTGATCGTCGCGCCGACCGGTAGGCTCGCCTGCTGCTGGAGGACGAGATCGCCGAGACTGCTGTGAATGACCGGATGGCCCGCGGGCGTATGCCCCAGGATTTGGCCGAGGATGGTGGGCTTGCCGCCGGCAGCCGCGGCAATCTGGACTGCGGCTGCCTGGTTGGCGCCGAAGGACGGCTGCTGGATGTTGATGACCCGCAGCCGCAGTTCGGTTCCGGTCGGCAGCGGTCCGCTGGGCAGTTCCTTGCCCGTCATTTCGCTCGCCGCCGAAGCGGTCTCGCCCAGCACGCTGATCGCCTGATATTCCGCCTGCGCATTGGCCTGCGCCGCGCTGGCCGGGACAAGCGCCGGGGAAGAACCCAACGGCACCTTGCCGCTCGCGGAAACGATGGCGGTTAGCGGCGTAGCGGAGACGGCAGTGTCGACGATCTCTGCTGCAGCATTGGCGACGGCAGCCGCTGGTTGGCCGTCGCCGGCCGGCGTGGCGATCGACGCCTTGCCGTCGACGCCGCCTGGATTCGATTGCCCCGGACCGGCCTGGGTCGGCGTCGTAGGCAAAGGCGGCGTGACGGGCGGGGGAGTGACGGGCGAAGGCGACACGAGCGCATCCTGTGGAGCTTGGCCGGCAATGGTCGGCGGAGATGATGGGAGGGTTCCTGGCGGCGACAACGGCAGGCCATCCGGCCCCGCTTCGGCGAGGCTGGCGGCGAGGCCCGGTATGATGATCGGGGCGGGTGTGGGGACCGGTGATCCCGACCCGGGGGCGGGTGATCCGGTGACCGGCGCCCCGATCGGCTGCCCCTCAGGTGCCGGCGAGGTGGGCGTCGTCGTGACGGGCAATATCGTCACCGGTTCCCCGCTGGCGGGGTCGAGAATGACGGGCGCAGCACCGCTGTTGATCGCGCCGGGGGAAGAAGTGCTGCCCGATGGCGGCAGCGGCACGCCGCCGGCATTGACCGCGGCGGGCGGGGCCGGGAGCGGCTGTTCCGGCAATGCAGGTGCTTCGCCAGCTGCGGCCGGCGGGGCCGCGGCTGGCAGACTTGTCACAGCGGGTTGAGGCTGCTGCTGCGGCACCGGCACGGCATTTTGCGGCACGGGTGACGGCGCGTTGGCCGATGCTTGCGGCAGCGGCTGAGCAGCATCAGCAGGTGCCGGCGCCCCGGCTGTCGGGAGCGATGGCGTCGGTGCTGTCGTCGGTGCCAGAGCGGGAGGCGTCTGCGACCGTGGTGGCTGACCCGGTATCTGGCCCGCTGGTGCCGGCGGCGTTGGTATGCCCGTCGGCAGCGCCGGAGAAGGAGATGTCTGGACCGGCGGCAGTTGGCTTGCGGGCCCCTGGCCTGCTGGTGCCGGTGGTGTCGGCAACTGAGATGGGACGGGTGGTAACACCGGCGCCGGCTGGGCTTCCGATACGGGTGGTTGAGCGGGCGGAAGAGGTGATGGTGCTGTCTCCGCCGGTGGAATTTGTCCTTGCGATGGCGGTGGGGCGATCACTGTCGTCGCGCCCGGCGGAATGATTGCCGACGGCAGCGGATTTGGCGTGGGGCCGGGCAGGGGCTCACCGGTTGGCACTGGATTGCCGGGGGGCGTCTCCAAGGGCGGCACCCCCAGCGCACTTGGCGCGGCTGCGGGCGGCGGTGCTGCGGGTGTGAGCGGCATGGCCGGCGCCATGCCTGCCGGTCGCGATGTGCCGGCTGTTTCTGTCGCTGCCTGCGGCCCGGGAAGCGTCGATGCCGGCGGTTCCGACGGGCTGCCGATAAAGAGCGCAATGATGCGTTCACGGATTTCCGGGTTCAGCGTCAGGGGCCCGACCTGGCCGCCAATCCCGGCGGCGCTGGTTGCGGCCTGGGATAACGGCAATGCCGTCTCGGCGGCTTGCCCGGATGCATCGGCTGGTTCGGTGAAGAGTGCGGCGATCCGGTCATGAATTTCGGGGATCAGCGAGGCGCTGATGGGCGGCGGCGGAGTCGGCCGAAACGCGGCGGTAAACACCGCGGGACCCTCGGGCGGGCGGCTTTCCGATGCGGTTGCTTGAAGTGCCGGTTGGGCCGGTCCTTCAACGGGTGTCGACATCAACGGCCGCGCGGAACTCTGAATGAGGTCGCGCGGGACGGATTGAATGACGATTGCCGTCAGGCGCGTTCCGGCCACGACGACCGTTGGCGCCGCCTTGTCGCTGACCGCTTGGCCGGCTGCGGATCTATCCGCATGATCGACGGCGGCTCCGGTGGCCGCCGTCTGCCCGCTCGCCGACTGCGGGGACACCGTCCCGGCGGAGATATCTCTAGCCTGGCCGGCGGCAAGTTCCGCTACCACCGGATTGGCGCTGTTCGACTGATCGACCGCCAGGACGACAACCTGCAGCCGGTCGCCGACCGAGCGTACTTCCAGGGTCACGTTGCTGCCGGGCTGCAGATTGACGTTGGTGGCGATCTTGAGAATTCCCTGATCCGTCTTGACGGCGATCAGCCCATCCTTCTCGCGCCCCTGGACGGTACCGCGAAGGATGGTGCCGTTATCGAGGGCTATAAAGTTGCGGGGCGGGTCGGGGACGGTGGCGGTGATGGCGACGGCACTGATGGCGCCTTGGGCGCCGGGTAGGCGGGAAGCAATGAGATTGAGATCGCTCACGTTCCCGCTATCAGTCGGCGCGCCAAGGCTTCCACATCGGCGCCGGCCGCGCTACCCGGATGGCGGATCAGCAACGGGGTCTGCGCCCGGATCGAATCCTTCACCTTGCCGTCGCGCTGGATAACCGCCAGCAGTTCGGGCCGGGCATGGAGGAAGCTCTCGCAGGCCTTGGCCAGCGTTTCGAAGGTGCGCAGGCCGTCCTCGCGATTGGCCGCCATATTGACGACGACGCCGATTTTCGAAGACTTGCCCTGCTGGTGCAGCAGCTTGATGAAGGCATAGGCATCGGTCAGGGCGGTCGGCTCATCCGTCGTCACGATGATGCTGCGGCCCGATTGCATGGCGAGGAAGCGGACCGGGCGATCGATGCCGGCGCCGAGGTCGATGACCACATGGTCATAGTTGCGCCCGAGGCTGGCGATGCCGGTGCTGAGCGCGAAAAGGCGGTGGGCCGGCATATTGGCCAGGCTTTGCGATCCCGAGCGCCCGGCGATGATATCGAAGGCACCGTCGGGGAAGGGGGTAATCGCCCGCTCCAGCGGCCATTGCTGCTCAAGAACTTGGCCCAGATCTACCTGGGGGGTGACCCCCAGCTGAATATCGACATTGGCGAGGCCGAGATCGCCGTCCAGCAGCACCACTTTGCGGCCGAGACCGGCCAAGGCATGGGCCAGGGTGATAGATAGCCAGGTTTTACCGACCCCGCCCTTACCAGAGGCAACGGCAATGGCATTGCGCACCACATCGGCATCGATGCTGGCGCGCAGGCCTGGCGGCTGCGGCAGGGTGTTCAGGGCGGTCGGTTGCGGCTCGTTACTCATGTTTCCTATCACCGTCCGATCGATTGTGCGGTCACTGGTTCCACGCTGCGGACCAGAGTCTCGGGAAGCAGTAACCGTGCCAAGGCGTCGGCGCCAACAATCTGCAAACCGTCACCAATGCCGGGGGCAACCCCCATTTCTGCAAAAGCCAGTTTCCCGGCATCGGCGGCCGCCAGAATACCACCATAGCGCCGCGCCGTATCAAGTCGTGTTGAGATCAGCCGGCTGGCGCCGATCTCGGCATAGAGGGCGGCCAGTTCGGCCGCCTCGGCAATGTCGCTGCCGGCGGCATGCACCACCACCATCTCCGCATCGACTGCCTGGGCCAGTTCACGCAATTGCTCCAGGTCGCCGGAGATGAGCGGATTGCTCCCCACCGTGTCGATCAAGATCATGCCGGGACCGCTTTCCGGCCCCGTCTCATGGGTGGCGAGCTGGTCCTTGGAGCGTTCCACCGCCCGCTGCAGGGCCAGGGCCGTGCGGGCCCGATAGGCCTGGATCTGCAGCGCCTTGCTGTAGGTCGCCAATTGCTCGACGGCGCCGGCTTTCAGCAGGTCGCAGGTGATGGCGGTTACCGGCCAGTTTTTGCTGCGCGCGCAGGCGGCAAGTTTTGCCAGGGTGGAAGTTTTGCCGGCCCCCGGCAGGCCGACCAGCATGATGGGACGTTCCGGCAGGCGCTCGGTCAGCGGCATGACCGGGAAGCGGGTACGCAAGGCACCGCCCAGCGCCTGATGCGGACTATCGAGCAGGAAGTTCTCGGCGCTGGCCAGAAGCCGCTCCGCGAGAGAACTCGGTACGCGATGGAAATCCAGTGCATGGGCGATGGCATCCAGCGGATTCTCCGCTTCGGTTGCGGCCTCGGACTTCCATTGGCTGAGAATGGCCTGGTGATCGACGCCGACCGTCAACTTCACCGCCTGGCCAATTTGCTCGGTCGCCAGGATGACGACATCCGGGCCGAACTCGGCCTTTGCCATACGAAGGGCTTCGGCTGCGGAGGTGGCTGAGAAGCTGCGGAGGCGCATCGCTCAGGTCACCTCAGATCTGTCCAAGCGTGCGAATCTTTGCCTTGGCATGAATCTCGTTTTGCGACATCACGGTCGTCAAAGGCCGAAAACGTTCAATAATCGATCTCACATAGGGCCGAATCCCGGGACTGGTCAAGAGCACAGGGGATTCACCCAGAAGCGTAAATCGTTCAAAGGTCTGTCGGACGGTTTGAATGAACTGCTGCAATTGTGTGGGCGCCATGATCAGCTGTTTATCGTCGCCTTCGCCATGCAGGGCATTGGCGAAAGCCTGTTCCCAGTCCGGCGACAGGGTGACCAGGGGAATGACGCCGCTTTGATCGGTGACTGCGTCACTGATCTGACGCGCAAGCCGCACCCGCACATGCTCGGTGATGGCGGTGATATTGCGTGAATAACCGCAGGCTTCGGAAATGCCTTCGAGGATATTTGGTAAATCGCGGATCGAGACGCGTTCCGACAACAGGCTCTGCAGAACGCGCTGCGTGCCGCCGACGGAGATCTGCGATGGAATGAGATCGGCGATCAGCTTCTGGTTTTCCTTCGGCAGGTCGTCCAGCAACTTCTGCGTCTCGGCATGCGACAGCAGCTCGGACATGTTGTCTTTGACGATCTCGGTCAGATGCGTGGTGATGACCGTCGAGGGGTCGACCACGGTATAGCCGCGGAACAGGGCTTCCTCCCGGGCGCCGGCATCGACCCACATGGCCGGCAGGCCGAAGGTCGGCTCGGTGGTTTCCTCGCCGGCCATATTGATTCGGTCGCCGCGCGGGTCCATCACCAGCACCATATTGGGCCGCAGATCGCCACGCCCCGCTTCGATTTCCTTGATGCGGACGATATAGGAGTTGGCGCTGATCTGCAGGTTGTCCTGGATGCGCACGGCAGGAAGGACATAGCCCATTTCGCTTGCCAACTGCCGGCGCAGGCCCTTGACCTGGTCCGTCAGGCGGTGACCCTGCTCGGTATTGATCAGACCGAGCAGGCCATAGCCCAGCTCGATGCGAATGGCGTCGATCTGCAGGGCGGTGCTGATCGGCTCTTCCATCACCGGCGTGGCGGCGGCCTTTTCGGTCTTTTCGACCACGGCTGCGGCGGCCACCTCTTTATGCTGGCGGGTGACGAAATAGGCCGCACCGCCAGTCAGGCCGGCCAACAACAGGAAGGGGATTTTTGGGATGCCGGGCAGGATCGCCATGGTCAGCATCAGGAATGACGCCATGCCAAGGGCGGCCGGATAACCGGAAAGCTGCTTGAAAAGGGCCTTGTCGGTCGAGCCCGCAATGCCCGCCTTGGTCACCAGCATGCCGGCGCCGGTCGAAACGATGAGGGCAGGGATCTGCGACACCAGGCCGTCACCGACGGTCAGCAGCGTATAGGACTTGGCGGCGTCGGCCATGCTGAGGCCCTGCTGGGCCACGCCGATGATCATGCCGCCGATGACGTTGATGAAGGTAATGACCAGGCCGGCGATGGCGTCACCGCGGACGAATTTCGCCGCACCGTCCATGGCGCCGAAGAAGTTGCTTTCGTCTTCCAGGGTTTTGCGGCGCTTCTTGGCCTCGGTCTCGTCGATCAGGCCGGCCGACAGATCGGCATCGACCGCCATCTGCTTGCCGGGCATGGCATCCAGGCTGAAGCGCGCCGAGACTTCGGCGATACGGCCGGAACCCTTGGTGATGACGACGAAATTGACCAGGACCAGGATGGCGAAGACGATGATGCCGATGACATAGTTGCCGCCCATGATGAAGCCGCCGAAGGCTTCGATGACATGACCTGCCGCTGCCGTGCCTTCATGACCATGGGTCAGAATGAGGCGGGTGGAGGCAAGGTTCAGCGACAGCCGCAGCATCGTCACGATCAGCAGGACCGTGGGGAAGGTGCTGAAATCGAGCGGCTTCTCGATGAACAGCACCACCATCAGAATTAGCACGGAAAGGGTGATCGACAGCGCCAAGCTGATGTCGAGCATCCAAGGCGGCATCGGGATGATCAGCACCGTCAGGATGGCGATCAATCCCAAAGCCAGCGCGATCTCGCCGCGCCGCAGCAGCTTGCTCAGGCCCTGGACGCGCCCGAACAATGCGTTCGAGGCGCCTGCACCGCCATTGCCGCCAGCGCCGCTTCCCGCTGCTTCAGCCATAATGCCTTCCGTCGATCCCCATCATGTGGCTTCCGGCAACTTAGAGCGTTGCCTGATCGCCTTCGCCTGCAGGTGGAACTGCGAATCCCTCTTCGTTGTATTGCTTCAGCTTGTTGCGCAAGGTGCGGATCGAAATGCCGAGAATATTGGCCGCATGGGTACGGTTGCCCAGGCAATGCTGCAGCGTATCGATGATCAGGTCGCGTTCGACGGCTGCAACGGTCTTGCCGACGAGGCCTGCGGTCGCCGCCGCGGCGGATGAACTGGCCGTCGCCTTCGGCAAGCCGGCCACACCGCCGGATGCCGCCGGCTCGGCCACCGGTTGGATGGCGGAAACCGGAATGCCCCGGCCGCCGGTAAGCAGAATGGCATCCCGCCCCAGAACGTCGCTCTGGGTCAGCAGGACGGCGCGATGCATGGTGTTTTCCAGCTCGCGCACATTGCCGCGCCACTCATGGGCGCGCAGGATGTCATAGACTTCCGGCAACACCGAGCTGATCTTGACGCCATTGGCTTCGGCATATTTCTTGATGAAATGGTCCGCCAGCGCGGCGATATCGCCGGGGCGATCGCGCAGCGGCGGCAATTCCAGCGACATGACATTGAGGCGGAAATAGAGGTCTTCACGGAAGGTGCCCTTGCGCACCTCATCCTGCATGTCGCGGTTCGAGGTGGCGATCAGGCGGATATCGACCTTCACCGGCTGCGAGCCGCCGACCCGGTCGATGATGCGCTCCTGAATGGCGCGCAGCAGCTTGGCCTGCAGGCGCGGATGCATTTCGCTGATTTCATCGAGCAGCAGCGTGCCGCCGTTGGCTTCCTCGAATTTGCCGATCCGGCGCGCGACGGCGCCGGTGAAAGCGCCCTTTTCATGGCCGAACAGCTCGGATTCCAGCAGGTTTTCGGGAATGGCCGCGCAATTGACTGAGATGAAGTTTTTACCCGCCCGCTTGGAATGGGTGTGGATATAGCGCGCCATCACTTCCTTGCCGGTACCGGATTCACCCGTAATCAGAATGCTGGCATCGGAGGGGGCCACCTGATCAGCCAGGCGCAGCACGGCTTTCATATTCGGATCATTGAAAATGAAGGCGGAGCTTTCCTCGGCGACGGCGGCCAGCACGGCGGCGATCAATTCGGCATCGGGCGGCAGGGGGACATATTCCTTGGCGCCTGCCTTGATGGCCTTGACCGCTGTTTCGGCGCTGGTGCCGATGCCGCAGGCGACGACCGGCAGATTGATGCGCTCCAGTTTCAGGCTTTCGATCATGCGTTGGATGTCGAGATTGACATCGAACATGACCAGATCGGCACCCTGGCCGTTGCGCAAGGCGGTCATCGCCTGATCGACGTCATCGACATGGGCCACCTTGGCGCCGCGCGACAGCGCGATCTTGCCGGCGGCGCTGATATGGCCGTTCAATGAACCCACAATGAGCAATCGCATGCTACTCTCCTAGTCCATATGACTGTACGAACACCGGCCAAGCGGCTCTGGCATCCGAGGATCGGGATTGGCGGCTGGTGCCGCTTCACCGCGATCAGTTGAAATATTTGATCTGCTGGCCTGCCGGCAGCAGGGTGTTCAGCAGCATTTCCAGCCGCCGGGGATTTTCCTGCCGGCCGATCGATTGCACGCCCAGCATGCAGATCTGATGCAGCAGGAGGTCGCCGGAAGCGTTGCGCTCAAGCTTGCTGGCAAGCGGCAGAAAGATGACATTGGCGAGAACCGCGCCATAGAAGGTCGCCAGCAGCGCCACCGCCATCGACGGGCCGATCCGCTCCGGGCTGTTAAGGTTGCCCAGCATCTGCACCAGACCCACGAGCGTGCCGATCAGACCCATGGCCGGCGCCACTTCGGCGGCACGCCGCAGCATGCCGACAGCGCGCTGATAGTCCTGCGAGGCGGCATGAATTTCGAAGGTCAGATTACGTTCCACCTCGTCGACGGGAATGCCGTCGATCAGCATCGCCATGGCGCGTTGCAGAAACGGGTCGCCGCGCAAGCCGTAAACCTCGCCCTGCAACTGCAGCAGGCCGCGGCGGCGGGTCCGCTCCGCCAGTTGCAGCAGCCGAATGCCGGTATTATTGGGATCGCGCGGGCGGCGCCACAGGAGCTGACCTATCAGCGGCATGGCAAGACGCAGTTCCTTTCCGCTGAAGGAAACGGCGGTGATCGCCAAGGTGCCCAGGATGACCATCAGGATCGACGGGATATCGAGGAAGGCAAAGCCGGTGCCGCCCAGAAAGACGGCTATGGCGATCAGCCCCAGCGCACAGAGCAGGCCGAAGACGGTCGACCGCTCAAGCACCAGGCCTTGCGGTTCGATGCGGACCGGCAGATCGCTATGCCGCGTGTAGTCAGTATGCTCGGTTCCGGTCGTTTCAGCCATATTCTGCGCCCATCCGGCTTGAGCCGTGCTTGATGCCCCGCCTTAGCTGCGGTCTGCCTTGATGATTTCGGTCATGGTGACGCCCAGGCGGTCTTCCACGACGACAACTTCGCCGCGCGCGACGAGGCGGTTGTTGACGTAGATATCGACCGCTTCGCCAACCTTGCGATCCAGCTCCACAACGGCGCCGCGTCCCAGCTTGAGGAGCTGGCTCACCTGCATCGAGGTCTTGCCGAGAACGGCAGAGACCTGCACCGGGATGTCGTAGACGGCATCGAGGTCCTTGGCATTGGCGGGGGTTCTGGCACCGCTGTCTGCAACCGGCTCGGCCGGCATTTCCATCGGACTGTCGAATTCCGCCAGTTCCAGATTGTCCTCGTCACCCATCTCAATCTCCTTCGCCGGCCACTACGGCCAAATCACGCATTTATCTCGTTCCGCGGCACGCGCTAGGTCGTTGGCGCGTCCTTAGTCGCATGCGTCTCATCCGCATGCATCTCGTCGTGCTGGCCGAGGCAGCGATCCAGCGCCGCCTCGATATCGGACCACAGCCGCCGGGTGTCTCGTTCCAGGCCGCCATCCGCCCATTCGATCCGGCAATCGCTATCGGCCAAATCCGGATCGCCGATCAAGACGATGCGGCCTTCAAATCCGCGCGCTGCCGAAATCGACGCGACCCGCTCGTTGAGCGGATCCAGCAGATGGTTCGGCACATAGGCAACCAGTCGCGGCTCGTTTTTCAACTGATCGAGGCAAGTCGCAAGGACACCCTCAACCTCATCAAGACCGCGTTTGGCCGACAGGGCAGGGTGCATCTTACGCAGAATTGCCAAAGCCAGATCCGTCGCCGCCTGGGTAATCTCGACCGGCGCCTCGGTGGCCGCCCGCACCGCCAGGGTCAGCTGCGCCGAGATGGTCGATAGCGCCGCCGCTACCTGCGCTTCCAAACGCTGCTGGCCTTCCACAATACCGCGCTTATGGCCGTCCTGTTCGCCCTGTTTGCGCGCCTCCGCGCAGGCAGCGGCCAGCTCTTCCTCGCTGAAGGTCGGCGCCGGCGGAACGACCGGTTCCGGAACGCTGACCGGCGCCGGTTTGCTGACGACCGGCGCCACCGCTGCCTTTTCCCGGATCGGCATCGGATCGTCGAAATCGTTCTCAAACAGGAATTTCTTTGCCACGATCATATCCTGGTCCGACATCCGCCTCAGGTTAGTAGATCAACTCGTCTTCGCCCTTCTTGTCGGACAGGACGATTTCACCCTTGGCCGCCAATTCCTTGGCGACGACAACCATCGCCGTCTGCGCTTCCTCAACCTCGCGCAGCCGGACCGGTCCCATTGCCGCCATGTCTTCACGCAGCATCTTGCTGGCGCGTTCCGACATATTGGAGAGGAACAGGTCGCGCACGCCTTCCGAAGCACCCTTGAGGGCGAGGGGCAGCTTGTCCTTTTCGACGTTGCGCAACAGAGTCTGCACGCCACCCGGATCGAGTTTGCCGAGGTCGTCGAAGGTGAACATGAGCGCCTTGACCTTCTCGGCCGAATCCCGGTTGCGCTCTTCGAGAGCGGTCATGAAGCGAGCTTCGGTGGAGCGATCGAGGTTGTTGAAGATGTCGGCGATCACCTCATGCGCGTCACGGCGCGTCGAGCGTGTCAGGTTGGTGAGGAATTCGTTGCGCAAGGTACGCTCGACGTCGTCCAGCACGTCCTTCTGCACCGCTTCCATGCGCAGCATGCGCATGATGACTTCCATGGCGAAGGCTTCCGGCAACAGGCCGAGCACGCGCGAGGCATGGTCGGGCTTCACTTTCGACAATACGACGGCCACGGTCTGCGGGTATTCGTTCTTCAGATAATTGGCGAGCACGGCCTCGTTGACGTTGCCGAGCTTGTCCCACATGGTCCGACCCGCGGGGCCGCGGATCTCGTCCATGATGGCCTCGACCTTCGACTTGTCGAGCACCTTGAGCAGCAGACGCTCGGTCGATTCGAAGGTGCCGGTGAGGGTGCCTGTCGAGGAAATCTGGTCGGCGAACTCGACGAACAGCCGCTCCACCACCGTGGCGCTCACGGTGCCGAGATTGGCCATCGTCTGCGAGATTTCGCGGATCTCGTCATCATGCATCAAGCCGAATAGCCTGGAGGCGCTCTCTTCGCCGACCGACATCAGCAAAAGAGCCGCCTTTTGCGTGCCGCTCAGCGATCTGAAGTCATCCTTAACGCGCATCGGTCATTTCACCATGTCACTAACGATTTCATGCATCCTGGTAAATCCACTGGCGCATGATATTCACCGCCTGTTCCGGATGCTGTTCCACCAGTTCCGATATCTTCTTCAGGGAAGAGGCCCGGACACGGCCTTCGACCTGGTTGATGTCGATCATCTGATCGATTTCGTTGGCGATATTCTCGGCCGCCATCAGGCCTTGCTGCATACTCTCGCTGGGACCGCTGAGGGCCAGCGCGGCGGCGGCACCCGGCGGCAGGGCGGCTGCGGCTTCGGCTGAAAGACCTGGCAACAGTCCCTGCTCGGCTTGCACCGACCCCGGCATCGCCAAGAGACGGTTGAGCAGGGGACGCACGACCAGAAGCAGGACCAGCACTGCGACCGCCGCCAGTACGACCAGCTCGACGATCCGCATCAGGTCCTGTTTGTCGAGCCCCATGAAAATGGTGCCGTCGCTGATCGTCTCCTGGTTCTGCGCGAAGGGCATATTGACGACCTGGACGACATCGCCCCGCTTCTCGTCATAGCCGATCGCGGATTTGACCAAGGTGGCGATCTTGTCCAGTTCTTCCTGGGAACGCGGCGCATAGGCCTGGGCACCATTGGCGCCCGGCGTAAAGGCGCCGTCGACCAGGACGGCAGCCGAAATCCGCTTCACGGTGCCGTTGGTTTTGACCTGCGTTTCGCTGCGCTTCGAGATCTCGTAATTGACCGTTTCCTCGTTGCGTTCGTTCTGCGAGTTCGAAGTGTCCCCGTTGTTGTTACCCTGCGACGGCGGGTTGGGGACGTTATTGGCGACGCTGACCGAATTGCTGCCGGATTTCTCCTGGGTATTGCCCTTGTCTTCGACGGTCTGGGTCGAGCGCACGACCTGACCATTCGGGTCGAAGTTTTCGGTATTGGTGGTGACGCGGTTGAAATCGATATCGGCCGTCACTTCGGCGCGGACCTTGCCGGCGCCCAGGGTCTGGGCCAGCAACTCCTCGATCGATTGCGCCATGCGCGCTTCGTAGCCCTGGCGCATCTCTTCGCTATTCGACGAATCGAATTCCTCGCCGGCTTCCTGGCCTTTCGCCAGCAGATTGCCGCGATTGTCGATGACCGAGACATTGGTGGACTTCATGCCCGGCACGGCGGAGGCCACCAGGTGCTGGATCGATTGAACCTGTTCCTTGTCCAGACTTCCCTGCAGCACCAGAACCACGGAAGCGGTGGGATCATTGCGGTCGCGCGAGAACAGTTCGCGCTTCGGCAGCACCAGATGCACGCGGGCCGCCTTCACCTGGCGGAGCGAGCGGATGGTCCGCGACAACTCGCCCTCCAGCGCACGCAGTTGATTGATCTGCTGGACGAAATTGGTTGTACCCAAGGCGTCGGCGCGATCGAAGATCTCATAACCGACCGATCCGCCGGTCGGAATGCCTTCGCCGGCCATGGCCAGGCGCAGGCGCGCGACCTGATCTTCCGGCACATAAATCTGATCGCCGCTGCCGCGCAGTTCATAGGGGATTTGCTGGGTTTCCAGCCGCTGCACAATCTGCTCGGAATCAGCGGCATCGAGGCCGCTGTAAAGCAAGCTCATTCCCGGCGATGTCAGTCGTGCTGCAAGAAAGACGAAGAAGGCAATGAGGCCAAGAGCGACGGCGCCTAAAGCGGCAAGCTTCATCGGCCCTAGGTTGCGCAAGGTCTGCATCAATGGATTCACAGCATTACCCTTAATCGATCGAACCAAGTCGCTAAGACCACCTGACTGAGTGGCATCGGTGACTTCACGGTTAAGTTGCCAACAAGACGCAGCCGGACCAGGGCTCGCCGACCGGAGGCAAGCCTAAGCGGTAGCGGTTAACAACCAATTAAGGAAGGAAAAAATTGCCTAGTCGTCACTTCGTTGTATCCCGAAGCGATTCTGAAGGCGGCAGGGTGCTGTGAGGTGCGAACGAATCGACGCCGTCTTGGTTCCACAGCGTCGACATATTTTGTTCATATGCGAATCGACGCATCAGTCGTCGTGCGAATCGGCTTCATCGGGTCGACGCGGAGTCGCGCGATAATCCTGCAGCCGCGTGGTCCGCAGGCCGCGCATGCCATGGCGATCGATCGAGCGCTGCCAGGAGAGGAATTCCTCCACCGACAGCGTATAGCGCGCACAGGCTTCTTCCAGGCTGATCAGCCCGGCCCGCACGCCAGCAACCACTTCGGCCTTGCGCCGGATGACCCAGCGTTTCGTGCCTGGCGGTGGCAGATCCTCCAAGCGCAACCGCTGGCCGTCGAGGATCGCGCTGATAGCTCGTTTTTGGTCCAGCTCCAATGCCATTGAGCTGCTCCGTCACCCTGAGAATTCGTAGCTCCCGAGCCCGAAGCCTATCCAGGGGGGATTAAAGATTCGCTAAATCGGCCCGGTGTGAGCACTCTGGGTGAAATAAATTAGATAAAATTTTCGATATATTTTATCTGGTTAGGGTACTTGATGGCGGCGGAGCAGGTCTCCCGCCCACGTTACGCGGCGGCTGGCGTCGATGCAGGCGGCGTCGACGACGACGGTGTTTCCGTTTGCACGATCTTCAGGATCTGAGACATCGGATAGTTGACCGCGCCGATATTCACGCTGACCTCGCCATCCTTTACATCGGCGGAATCCACGACGCCATACACTGTGATCGGCGCGCTGTAGTCCTTGCCCGCCGCATCTTCGTATTGCACCGAAACCTGGTACTGGCCATCCGGCAGCTGGTTGCCGGTGGCGTCCTTGCCGTTCCAATTCACCTGATACGTGCCCACGCCGGAATTGGCTTCCTGAATTGCCACCAGATTTCCCTTAGCGTCGGCAATGCGCAGCAGGGCCTTGGCGCCCTGATTCTCGATGGTGTACTGGAACGAAGCCTTGCCGTCCTTCAACGCCAGCTGATCGCTGTTCACCGCCACGGTATGGCCGAGGAAATTGGCGGCGGCATAGGTATTGGTCGAGGATTGCAGATTGATCAGCTGATCCAGCCGCTTGTTCTGGTTGATCATCTGCTCGACCGAGCTGAACTGCACCAACTGGTTGGTGAACTGGGCGGTATCCATCGGATTCAGCGGATCCTGGTTTTGCAGCTGTTTGGTCAGCAGCAGCAGGAACTGGTTGTACTGATCGTTGAGGTTGGACACGTCACTGGCGGTGCCGCTCTGCGAACTGGAATTTGCCCCCGAAGCGGCAGCGGCATTCTTGTTCAGAATGTCCGCCACATTCGTACCCGAACCGGATGAGACTGGGCTGGTCGTCATGTCAAATTCCTTTCCGCCGCGCGCCGCTTGATGCCGTCAAATTACCTAGACTTGCGCTCAACCGGTTCCATTCCACCTTACCAGGAAGGGCGTCTCGCTATTCCGGCGGTTCTGAGCCGATCAGCGCGACGACCTTCTAGACCGCAACATTGACCAGGCCATTGGCAGTATCCACTTCGTTACCGGCCGTGGCGGAAGAAACTTCCGCCGAGGTGGCACTATTTTCCTGCCCGGATGACCCGATCTGCCGCCCATTTCCCTGGTTCCAGCCTGGCGTATCCGAGGAATCCCCCTGATTTCCGCGCTGGAGCGAGAAAGATAGGCTGCCGCTATCAGTCTTCAGTCCGGCATCTTGCAAGGCGCGTTCCAACGCCTTGGTATCGCGCTGCAGCAAATCCAAAGTCGAGGCGCGTTCGACGGTAATGCTCGCCGTCACGTTCTTGTCGTCATCGACATTCATTTTGACATGGATGCGGCCAAGTTCGGTTGGCGACAGCTGGATGCTGATTTTATCGACACTGTCCTTGATCGCCCGCTGCATGTGGATAGCGACCTGGTCCTGGACCGAGGCCCCCGCCAACTGCTGACGGAGTGCCGTCAAGGCATCTGCCTGCTTACCGCCCACCGCCAGGCTGCTCCCCGAAAGAAGCGGCGAATAGCTGCTGAAAGTCCGGAGATCGCTGCTGCTGTAGTCGTCGGCATCAAAACTGGTATCGAGGCCAACCGTTGCGCTCTCCGGCGCAGGCTCGGCCGGCACACTCTCTGCAGGTTCGGTTGTCGCGAGCGCGGCGTGATCGCTATCGATCTTGACCAGCGGCTTCGGCATTTGCGGGCTGGTATCGGTTTTTGCAATGGAAATCCGGCCATTGTCAGTGTTCGGCGCGGCCGACTGCGCGTTCTTGGCGACGATGGTCGCGAAAGTCGAAGCCAGTTCCTGAGCCGCGGCCTTGTTTTGTGCATTGGCGGCAGCGGCCTGCGGAAGCGGGGCCGCCGCAGCATCGTCCAGGCCGGCGGCAGGCGTCGGAGCAGCGGCTGCGATCGCGCCGGTCGCCGGCAGGCTCGTGCCAAGCGCCGCAGCCGCCTGCGTCGCTGCGTCGGTGACGGTGTTGCCCTGTGCCGCTATCTGCCCGGCAATCGCGGCACCGGCGGTGCCACCGCCTACGGCATTGACGCCGGCTGCCTGCTGAGCGGTTCCCGTCATTGGTGCCGCTGTCGCGCTATTGCCGACAGGTGCCTGTCCCATCATGAGACCGGCCAGGATTGTTCCTTCGACGCTGTCGGCAAGCCCTGTGGCATTGGTGTTGCCGGCCTGCTGTTGGGCTTGCTGGCTATCGTCTTGCGGGTTTTGGCCTTGCCCCTGTCCTTGACCATTACCCGACGTGCCATCGTCTGCAGACTGATCGGCCTGGGACGAATGCTTGCCCTCGCCGGCGTTATTCGCATTGGCCGGAGCGGACTGACCATTGGAAACCTGGGAAGCGTCGCCGTCTGTCGGGCTATCTTTCGATTTTGTCGTCTTGCGGGATGAGGTCGGCTCGCTGCTATCCTTCGTCGCCGATGTGTCTCGTGCCGAACCGTTCTGCGTCGAAGCGCGTTGCTGTGTCGACTGCGAACCAGCGCCGTCGTTTTGCCCATTGACCTTGCGCGGCGTCTTGTCGCCGTCATTATTGCCGGTGCTGCGGGGTGTATCGGTAGAGGATGGGGCCGTCGGTGCCGTGCTGGGCGTCCGGCTGGGGGTGTAACTCGACGGCTGGCTGCGCCAGTTCTGGCGATCAAGCTCGATCTGGCGCTGCAACTCGGCCTGTTCCAGGGCGCGCTTCTTCAGAAGATCGGCGAAGGAGGTATCGGCTCCGGTCGCATCATCGCCGAGCTGCAGGCTCGATTTCGCGCTGCTCTGGAACCGAGCGGTGAAGAGGAGAGAGAGCTGTGTCGCGTCCATCTATATATCTACCGATGTCCCAGGCCGAAATCAGGCCAGAAAGTTGATGAGCGAGATCTTGGACGTCGTGGCGAAGGCACCGAAAGCCGATTGCAGCTGTACTTGCGCCTGCTGGATCTTGGCGGCGACTTCGTTCGGGTCGACCCCTTCGATCTTGTCGGTCGAATTGGTCAGCAGATTGACCGATGTCTGATGCGACAGCGTCGCGGCCGACATGACGGTGTCATTGATCGTGTTGTCGGTGTGCATGGTCCGGATACCGACTAGCGCATCTCGTGCCAACTGCTTGGCGGTATCCATCTTGGACTGATAGTTGGCGGGGTCCTGCACCGCCGACTGCGCATAGCGCAGCGAAAGGATCAGCTTCTGCAGCGAAGGATCGTTGGCGCTGAAGGTATATTTCAGCGTCGTCTGGTCGGCGATCGTGATGTTCGAGCGGCTCCAGGCCAAGGATGAATCGCTCGACTGCTGATGAATATTGTAGTCGGTCGGCGTCGGATTGGGCACGGTGGTGGGCTTCGTGATCGTGATTTTGCTATCGAGCGGTACGCCCGGCGTCCCGGTCAGAATCAACTGTCCGCTGCCGGTCACGCCGGGCACGGCCGAAGCCGGGAAGGGCGGCGTCGCTGCATTGATCAGGGCCGTCAGCTTGATGGCGATGGCATCCATGTCACGTTCCGTTCCGTCGGTCGTATAATCGATCGTCCGGCCATTCACCGACACCTCGTAGATATCGCCCTTGCGGCCGGCGGGGCCGCTCAGCGATATGGTGTCCATCTGCGGCAGCGGGCCCCCCGGGATATTGGCGACTACATTTGTTTGTACGGGTGCGGCCGTGGAAGTAGGCGGTGCATCTACGGTCAACGCGGACGTCATCGTAAACGGCGTACCGGGCGTATTGGACGTGACCGACAGATGGCCGCTCTTGACCACGGCGGTCATGCCGATATTGGCCGCATTGATCTGGCTCGCCATCTGCTGCGCGACCGTGGCCTCGGTGTCGGAGGGCGTGGTCGTGACGGTGAAGGGGCCGGCGGCAGGGGCCGTGAAATTGATCGTGTAGACGTCGCCGATATCGCCGAACGGACCGGGGAAGCTGACTTGGTCTTCCTGGGCGACGGGGGCGACCGTCCGCTGCGTGGTTGCGACGTTTGCACCTTCGCCCACCGCCGCATTGGAAATGAAGCTATTGGTCGAACTCAGCTGCAGGGTGCCATTGCCGGTATTGGTCGCGGTGACGGAGAAGGGCGGCTGGTAGCTGTTGACGAGACCGACCAGTTTGCCGGCAATCGCATTCATATCCTTCTCGGTGCCGTCGGTGCGATAGCTGATCGTGACGGGCAGGGTATGGGCCGGCGGGTCGGTGATGGTGACGCTATAGGTTTCGCCGATCACGCCGACCGGACCGGACAGCGCAATGCTGTCGGTCTGGCTTGCGCCGAGCGGGATGTTCGGCTGCACCGTCGTGACCGTGCTGGGCGTCGGGTCGTTGCTGGCGATGGAAATCGTTACAGGCGTGCCGGGTGTCGTCGACTTGATAGTGAAGCCGGTCGCATCGACATCCTGTACGGTCACGCCGGGTACCGGCAAACCGGTGATCGCCGCCGACATCTGTGCTGCCAGCTGCTGCTCTGTCAGCGGACCGGTAAAGGTGAAGGGGTTGCCGTTGACCGTAATCGTCGTGTTCTGGCCGTTGCCGAGATAATCGGTGGTGATACGCGACGTCTGGACGGTCGTACCCGGCGCGATCTGCTGCGTGGTGGCGTCGGTCGCAACGTTCTTGCTGCCGCTCGGATCTGGCAACCGCGTCAGGTCGACAACAGGCAATAGGTCGTTGCCGTTCAGCCCGCCGAACAGATAGTGGTCGCCGACCTGTTCGTTCAGCAAAGCCTGGATCTGGATCAGGGCGTTGTTGACCTGGGCAACGATGGGCGAGATGTTGCCTTGCTGGGACAGGCTCGCGGTAATGCCGTTCTGGTTGCCGTTGGGAACATCGATGACGGAGGCCGAAACATTGAAGTTGGGGCCTGCAGTCTTGCCGGTAATGGTGATGGTCGAGCCGTTGACGGCGGCCGAAGCCTGCAGTGGCGGGGTGTAGCTGTTGATCTGGTTGGCCAGGTTGCCGGCAATTTCGTCAAAGCTGCCTTCATTGCCATTGGTCACGTAGCTGAAGACAACCCCGTCGACGGTAACTTTGTAGGTATCGCCGACATCGCCGATATCGCCGCTGAAGGTGACCTTGTTGATCTGCGCTGTCGGCGGATCCGTGTCAGGCGCCGTGAACGCCTGCTGCATTTGCGAGGTAACCTGCTCAAGCGTCGTGAAGACATTGTCATAGGCCTTCACATCGGTCGAAGCCGTATTAATCGTGTCGACGTAGCCCTGGCGCTTGCTGACCTCGGCACGCAGGCTGGTCAAGCGCGTGGTGTCGGAACCATAGAAGGTCAGATCGCTCGACTTCTTGCCCGTATTGAGCTGTTGGGTCAGCGTCGTCAGCGAGTTCTGGATGCTCTGGATGCCGCCGATATTCGCGAGGTAGGCGGCGTAGCTGCTATAGGCATTAATGGCCATGGCTATCTTTCTCCGCCTAGTGCGAAACCGCTTGTTGCAGCGTATCGAACATTGTCTGAATGACAGTCAGCAACCGCGCCGAGGCCGAATAGGCGTTCTGCAGGACCTGCAGATTGGCGATTTCCTCGTCGAGATTGACACCGGTCGCCGACTGGTACTGCTGCTGGGTCATAGTGAGCGTGTCGGTATTCAGTTTCGCCTGGTCGCTGACGGTCTTGGCATTCGTGCTGGCCGTGCCGATCACGTTTGAAACCAGCCCCGAATATGAGACGTTGGTCACCGAAAGACCCGTAGCGACGAAATTCCGGCTGCTGTTGTTCAGCGAGTTGACGACATCGGAAGCGGCGTTCCGCTTCAATTGCTGACTGCCGTCGAGCAGGCTCGCGTTGATCGAAAAGGTATAGCGATCGGTGCCGCTGAAGAAGCCAGATGTCAGTTCCGGTATCTGCCCGTTGACCGTGGTGCTGACGTCGAACGGGACGTTGTTGTTGCTGGATTGCAGCTGCAACGAGCCGACGCCGGGAACGGCCGTGACGCCTAACGTCGTGTCCGCGTTGATTTTTGCCGATAGCTGGCTGGCGATCTGGTCGAGACTGGTATCGCTGGCAGTCGCCGTATAGCTATAGGTCTTGCCATTGACGGTGACAGCGAAGACATCGCCCTGCTGCAAGGTGCCGGAGAGGCTGATCGTGCTCGACTGCGCGGTCGTGGCACCGGCCTTGACCGTCGTTGCAAAAGTCGAAACCACGCGTTGCGAGGCGGTCGCGTTGTTATAGGCCCCGGCGAAAGTTGCCGGGTTTCCGGCCGTCGCGGTGAAGGCCGAGGCGATGAGGTCAAGCTGGGACTTCAGCTTGCGAATGACCTCGGTCGCGGGATTGCTGCTCGCCGGCTGGTTGAGGCTGGAATTGTCCATCCGGAAATCCAGCTGCGCCCGCAGCTTGCCGTCGCGGATCTGGCTGCTGACAGCCTGGTTCGATTCGACGTCGATGACATTGTTGCCATCGAAGGAGAACTTTCGCGGCGCACCGTCGAGCAGCGACATGCCGCCGGTGGTGAACAGGCTGACGGTTCCGTCACCACGCTCGATGGTCCGGACATCGACCAATTGCGCGACCTGTCGCACCAGGGCATCCCGCTGGTCGATCAGATCGCCATAGCCGGCGTCACTGGGGTTCGTTCCCTTGAGCTGAACGTTGACGTTGTAGACCTGCTCGAGGAGATCATTGAGATTCTTGACGCTGGTGTCGGTATCGTTCCGCACCTGCAAGTCGAGCTGATCAATCTGCGAGGCGGCGTCATTGACCGACCCGGCAAAGCGCTGTCCCAGGCTGATGACCTGCTGCTGGGCGGTCGCACTGTCCGGATTGGCCTGATATTGCTGCCACGCGGCGGTAAAATCCGAGAGCAAGGAGGGAAGCGACGCGGAATCCGAGCTGCTGCCCAGAATGTTCTGGACTTGTGCCAGATAATCGCTGGCCGTGCTCGTCGTGCTGTCCTGGGCCGTCAGGGCCTCGTACTGCTTGCGCATCGCCTCGTTGACGGCGCTGGAATAGCCGGCGACGACGACCCCGCCCGGTTGATCGGGGCCGTTGTAAAGGGTTTGCGTCGCCAACGTCTTCTTCGTGTAGTTGGGATCGTTGGCGTGCGCGACGTTCGACGACAGCAGCTGAATGGCCGTTTGATTGACCTTCAGTGAAGCGACGGCGGTATTGAGGGCGCTTGTCAGAGACATGCTTATCTTCCGGGCCCGTTATACGTGTTAGCGCTTGATCGCGAGAATGTCCTGGAGCATTTCGTCAGCGGTGGTAATGATCCGGGTGTTCGCCGAATAGGCCCGCTGCGTGACGATCATCTTCGAGAATTCCTCGGCGATATCGACATTGGAGTCTTCGAGTGAGCTGCCGCGGATCGTGCCGGAGCCGTTATCACCCGCTTCGGAGAGGCGAGCCGCACCGCTGTCGAAGGTTTCGACGAAAGCCTGGCCATCCTCGCGCTTCAGAGAGGAAACGTCCGAGAACTGGGCGATCGGGACCTTGAAAAAGGTCTTCGTGTTGCCGTTGTCGTAGGTGATCTGGACGCCGCCGTCTTGGCCGATATTGACATCCTTCAGCAGGCCCTGTGCCACACCGTCCTGGTAGAACTTCTGCACGTCGATACTGGGCGTGCCGGTGGGGCTGCTGTCGTACTGGGTCAGGCCGTCATTGGTCTGGAAGCTGCCAAGATTGAGCTTCACCGTCTGCGGCCCCGTGCCGTAGTCAACCGTAAAGGTAATGACGGCCGGATCGTCGGCATTTTGCGACGTGGGAATCTGGGCGTTGCCGGAGAGATTGTAGGCATTGCTGATCTGGGCCAGCTTACCGGCCGTTGTCGCGGTGGCACCGAACTGCACGTCGACAAATCCGGCCGTGGTGCCGTTCGTGGCGCTCGACGCAGCGGCGAAGGGCGTGCCAGCCTTGCGGGCGATCAGGTTGATGGTACCGCCGCTCACCGTCGCATCGACGCCGATCGAAGGATTGGCGTTGATCAGGGCGGCGAGGCCGTTGGCGACATCGGTCAGCGTCGTTTCCGTCCCGTTGTTGACATAGCTGATCTGGGTCGTGCCGACGGTGATGGACCAGGTATCGCCGACTTCCTGCGGGCCGACGGTTCCGGTGAGCGTCATCGCATCAACCTGGGCGACCGGCGAGATATTGGGGGTGGTGGTCGCGGAAGTGGCACCCGCCGTGCCGCCGACGGTGGCGGAGAAGGGGGTGCCTGCCGTATCCGACGTCACCTGGAAGGTGCCATTGCCGGCCACGTTGGGCGTGGTGACGGCAATGGTTGCGCCGCCGGTACCGCCAACGGTGGCGACGAAAGGATTGCCCGCCGTATTCGCGGTCAGGGTGACGCTACCGACGGTATCGGCAGCGGTGACGGCCGCCGATACCGTCGGATTGGCAGCGATCGCGGCCTGCAGGCCCGCTGAGACCTGTGCCGCGGTTTCCACACCGGCTGCGGTATAAGTAACGGTAGTGCCGTTGACGGTAACGCTCACGGTTTGGCCAGCGGTGAGACCGCCGCCGGGGATGGTGACGGTATCGACCTCGGCGGTGCCGCCGACGCTGCTGATATTGCCGGCCGTGACCAGTGAGGACAGTGTCGGGTCGCCATTGATGGCGGCAACGACGGCCGCGGCTGCCTGGGCGCTGCTATAGCCGCCGGCGGGCGCCGTGACGACGATCGGCGTGGCGCCGATCGTATAGGTGACCGTCTGTCCGGCGGCCATGGCCGGGACCGTGACGGTATCAGCCTGGGCGCCCGCAGGCGTGTTGGGGGTGACCACGGCAGGGGCAGTAATTGCCTGGTCGTTGACGCCGACAATGGTGCCGCCGACCGGGTCGAGGGTGCTGCCGGGGGCCTGGATGTCCAGCTTCCAGGCGTTGTCGGCGCGCTTTGACCAGACAAGCGAAACGGTATGGGGATTGCCAAGGGAATCGTAGATGGCAATGTTGTTGGGCGCCAGGGGCGGTGTCGGATTGACGGTCGAATTGGCCGGCAAATTGCCGACAAAATCGATCTCCTTGGTCGCCGTCGGCGGGTCGATCAACTGCGTAATCTGAATGGGCGCGAGGGTTGCCGTATTGGCCGCACCGGTGGTCTGGTCGACCGACCAGCCATCGAGATAATAGCCGCTGGCATTGACCAGATACCCGTCGCGGTTCACTTCGAAGTCGCCGGCGCGGGTGTAGTAGCTCAGCGGATTGAAGCTGGTGCCGGTCGCGGTGACGCTTACCGGCTTGCTGACGACGAAGAAACCGTTGCCGCTGATCGCCAGGTTGGTGTTGTCCTGCGTCTGGGTGATATTGCCCTGCAGGCCGTTGGCATAAAAGGGCGATGACACCACGCCGCCCGGCTGGTGGGTATTGGCGTTGGAGACCGTGATCAGGTTTTCGAAGCGAGTATCGACCTTCTTATAACCGGTCGTCTGCGAGTTCGCGATGTTGTCGGAGATGGCTCCCATCGCATTTGATTGAGCGTTGAGGCCGCTGACTGCCGTGTACATCGCTCCAAGAATGCTCATTCTGTCCTCGCGCTGGATAGAGGGTTGTCGAGGACTGGTTAAGCAAATGTCGGGCCAAAGCGGAGTGTTAAAAATAATATATATATATCAATGAGTTGAATTGTCTTTTCTTGTCCCAGCAGGGAGTGGGAGCGGCGTGTGGCAAGTTTTGCCGGGCATTTAATTTAGAGGTTTGGCCTCTGACGGAAGGGCATGTGGATTTGGCTGTGGCGCGCTTTGGTTAATTTGCGCAAGAGTTGGCGCGGAATGTGCTTGAGCAGCAGCAGCCACTTACGAGGGTCTTAAAATTGATGCGCGGCGGGAATGGATAAGCAATCGGTCGGCCCCAGGGGCGGCGCAGCAGAGTCGGGGATGGCTGTGTGATGGGCGATCCGGTTTCGGCCCCGGCTTTAACGCGCCAGCAGGCAATCACGGCGATATTGCAGCATGTCCATGCCGCGCCGCTTGATGAGCGCCGGCTCAATGAGATTCTGCAATTCTATCGGGCTCACTCACATCAGCTGTCTGGTCCTGCGGGTGCGATCTCTGCCGCCGACCGGCAGCGAACCTTTCGCCGGCTATCGGGTGATAAGACCGGTCAACGTATTCCGGCCACGAAGCTGGCGCTCTTTATATTGGACAGCTGCGCGCATGGCGAAGACGACGCATTGCGTCTTGCCGTCTCCGATCTCATGTCAGCCGAGATGGGAGGGGCGCGTTTCGCACCGGCGCTGCGGGACCTGCTCAATCAGGCGGGGCTAGGCACGACGCCGCGCCAGCAGACGCTTGATGGAATCAAGGATCGACTTTGCGAAATGGCGCAAACGATCGATCAATTCATCGGCGGCTGCACGCTTGCCGGGCTCTCGGCCGGCGCTCCGCAGGCGACGCGAGCGTCCGTTTTCCAGCGGCTGGCTCTGCCGATCATGCAGCGTCTCGCCATCGGCTCCGGAACAGATGCGATGCTGATGCTGGAGCGGATGATTTACAATCAATATATCAAGATCCAGGAAGAGCCCGAGCATCACAAGCAAGCCTTCGCTGCCATCGAGCCGATCATGAAAGAGGTGGCGCGGCACCAAGGGCGGCGCGACAGGCCGACCTTGCCAGCGCGAAGCGCGGCGCGGCCAAAGGTGGCCTTTATCCTTCATAACGGTTACCGCCTGGCACATGTCGAGGTTCTGCTTTCCGTTTTGAACGGCATGGCGCAACTGCGGGACAACCCTATCGAACCGTCGGTTTATCTCCTCTGGAATGCCGGCCATGACGAGTTAAAGGCCGCCTGCCAGCCGTTGAATGTGGCTGTCTATGCTGATGCAGGTCCGCAGGAAGATGTCGGCATCGTGTCGCACTTCGATCGCTGCCGCACGTTTCTTGCCGAGCACGGCGTTTCTGCCGCGGTTTTCGTCTCGGTGCCGATGCATCTGGCCTATCTCAGCGAAGCGCCTTTGGCACCGGTACAGATCTGGTGGTCGATGAAGTTCGCCTTGCCGAATTTCCCCGGCCTTGATGGCCGCGTCTATAATTTGTCCCTGCTGGATCGCACCTTTGAGGTCGACGGCGCGGTCTGGCATGGCGGCCCGCCCGGCTTGCTGCCGCCTCCGCCAGTTGCCGAAGATGTGGTTGCCGGGATCAGGGCGAAGTATCCTTACCGCAAGATTCTGGGGACGATCGCCCGCGAAGAGAAGATTCGCGAGCCATCGTTCTTGGCAGCGATCGTTCGTGTTTTGCAGCGTTACCCGGATGTCTGCTTTCTCTGGACGGGACGCAATCGGCTGCCCGAAATCGACGCAGCCTTCAGGGCGGGCGGGGTTGCCGACCGTTGTTATTTCGTCGGCTGGATCGATGCGGCCGTCTATTGCCGCGTCTACGATATTTTCGTCGAGCCTTATCCGGTGACGGGTTTGATGGTCACCTGGGCGATGCATATGAAAACGCCTGTTGCTTCGATCGGTCGACTAGGCATCTTGGGCGCCTACCTGCACGGTGTTTTCGATGGCTCCGCCCCGCTGACGGCTTCGGAACGCGACGATCTTTATCAGATTTTCGGTGGCGTCCTGCAGCGGCTGCCGGCGTTGTCGGCGGACACGCCGGCGGATATCGACCCGATCATCAATCGACTGATCGAGGACGACGTGCTGGCGGCCGAACTCGCCGAGGCCCAGCAGAGTTTCGTGCGCCGCTATCTCAGCGATCCCGTAAAGTTCGCCCGCCGCCAGGCTGAACGGTTTGCCGAGATCATAGAAGAAAAGAGTCGCGGCGCCGACATGCCGGGAAAGCCCGAGGCCGCATCGGCGACGGGCGAGGGTTGATAGAGGGAAGTGAAGATCAATGGCAAATTTTAAGATCAGGCTGACACCGCACAATCTGAGCCGGCTGGTCTGGGATCAGTGGATTTCGAACATCGAACCAGAGCTTGACGCGGCCAAGACGACCCTGAAATCGATGTCGGATGCCTGCGAATCGATCCGCGGCCGCATGGATTACAATACCGGGTCGATCTCCTTTGCCTCTTCCCTGTTGCTCTACATTGCGACGCGCAATCTGCAGCCGAAGGTCGTCTTCGAAGTCGGTACCTTCATCGGCAAATCGATTCTGTCGATTGCGCTGGCGACGGATCGCAACGACAACAATGCGGAAATCTTCACCTGCGACGGCAGCAATGATTTTGCCGTTCCGACCTTAAGCAAGACGCGCATAAACGGCTTTCCCAAGACCACCAGTACCGATGCCCTGCTGCAACTCGCCGCAGCCGGGAAGAAGCTTGATTTCGTACATTTGGACGGACGCCTGGCGGCAGAGGATCTCGGCTTGCTGCAGCGCATCTGCGATCCCCGCGCGGTCCTGGCAATCGATGACTTCGAGGGGATGGAAAAGGGCGTCGCCAATCTGTCCGTCCTCCGTTCCGGGCAGGCTCCGTTCTTCAGCCAGCATATCCTGGTCTATCCGGCCATGGACGAGGTATTGCAGCGCCTGGGCGTTCTATCCCGCACGACAACGGCATTTTTCCTGCCTTTCGCCGCGCTCACCTACACCAATCAATAGCCCCCGCCAAAGCCCGGCCATGCAGGGGGCCGGGCCGGGCCTTCATCGCGCCCGGCACGGCGGAAAATTATGATTAGCAATTTGTAAAGAGCGTCGCGGCTAAAATCGGTTCAACGACAATTTTTGTGACCGATCCGCTCCGGCCGGAGGCCGTATCTGATCGTGGCCGATGGGAATATTGCATTGCAGCATTTTGGCGCTCTGGCATTTCAACGAATAGTCGTAACGGGAGGCGCCGGTTTCATTGGCTCGGCGCTGGTCCGGATGCTCCTCAAGGAAACGGCCGCCCAGGTTCTGGTCATTGACAAGCTGACCTATGCCGGCGGCTTGTCCTCGCTCGACGATGTCAGGGAAAAAGCGGCTTTCTCGTTTGAGCAGGCCGACATTTGCGATGCCGCACGTATGGCCCGCATCCTGACTGCATTTCAGCCGGATGCGATCATGCATCTCGCCGCGGAATCGCATGTCGACCGGTCGATCGACGGACCGGCTGCCTTCGTGCAGACCAACCTGGTCGGCACCTTTACGTTGCTGAACGAGGCGCGCCGCTACTGGGCCGAACTCCCGCCGGCCGCCGCAAAGCGATTTCGCTTCCTGCATGTCTCGACCGATGAGGTTTATGGGAGCCTGAAGGATATCGGCAGCTTCGACGAGGCGGCACCCTATCGTCCGAATTCACCTTATGCCGCCACCAAAGCCGGCTCGGACCATCTCGCCCGGGCTTGGCACGTCACCTTTGGCTTGCCGGTCATCGTCACCAATTGCTCCAACAACTATGGTCCCTACCAGTTTCCCGAGAAGCTGATCCCCACCATGATCATCAATGCGATGGAGGGGCGCGCTTTGCCCATCTACGGTGCGGGTAAAAATATCCGAGACTGGCTTTACGTCGAGGACCATGCGGCTGCCTTGCTGGCGGTGTTGAACAAGGGAAGGGCGGGAGAAACCTACAACATCGGCGGCGGAGCCGAGCGTCGGAATATCGATCTGGTGCGCCAGATCTGTACGATTCTTGACGAGATATCGCCACGTCCGGGGGCGCAGTCCTATGCGCAACTGATCGATTTCGTCGCCGATCGTCCCGGCCATGACTACCGGTATGCGATCGACGACGGCAAGCTGCGGGCGGAAATCGGCTGGCAGCCGCGCATGACGTTCGATGAGGGCCTGCGGCAAACCGTCAGCTGGTATCTGGAGCGGGATGACTGGTGGCAAAGCATCCGCAGCCAGCGCTATGACGGCCGGCGGCAGGGGCTGTCTCTGCATGCGGGCGGCCAAACCGCGGATTATGCCGAGAGGAAGCAAGAGGCATGACGCAGCGGAGCCCACGCCCCTGGAAGGGGATCATACTTGCCGGCGGCACCGGCAGCCGTCTCTATCCGATGACCCTGAGCGTCAATAAACAGCTCCTGCCGATCTATGACAAGCCGATGATCTATTATCCGCTTGCCACGTTGATGCTGGCAGGTATCGAGGATTTTGTCGTCGTTTCCAGCCCGGCGGCCTTGCCGCAGTTTGAATCGGCCTTGGGCAGCGGCAGCCGCTGGGGCATTAGCCTGGAATATGTTGCTCAGCCTTCGCCCGATGGCATCGCCCAAGCGATCACCGTTGCTGCTGATCACTTGGCCGGATGCTCGGTGGCACTGATCCTGGGTGACAATCTGTTCTACGGCACCGGCCTACCGAAGCAGCTTCGGCGCGCCACGGAACGACAGCAGGGCGCCACCATCTTCGCCTACCCGGTATCCGATCCAAGCGCCTTCGGCGTCGTTACCGTCGACGCCGAAGAGCGGGTGCTGACTCTCGAGGAGAAGCCGAAAAACCCCCGCAGCAATCTCGCCGTTCCCGGAATCTATTTCTACGACGATCATGCGGTCGAATTTGCCCGGTCGCTGCGTCCGTCGCCGCGCGGCGAGATCGAAATCACCGATCTCAATCGCATCTACATGGAACGCGGAGAACTACGCGCCGAGCTGCTGGGGCGCGGTACCGCTTGGTTGGACGGCGGCACGCCGGACGCCATGTTTGACGCCGGGCAGTTCGTGAAGGTCATGGAAGAGCGTACCGGCCTGAAGATCGCTTGTCTCGAGGAAGTGGCTTACCGCATGAACCGCCTGTCGCTGCAACAACTGAGCGATCTTGCGCGCGCCATGCCGAACGGTCGTTATCGGGACTATGTCGAGCGATTGGCGGCCAGCGAGCGGGCGGTACGAACCGGACGCGCCGGCTGATGGCGCAGCCCTTACACGGTAGATGAGGCCGAAACGGCAATGGCGATCAAATTCTCTCAACCGAAAATCTCAGGGTCGGAACTGACCTATGTCCAGCAATGCCTGCAGGGAACGCAATGGTCCGGGGACGGTTCGTTTACCGAGCGGTGCCACGCCTTGCTGAGTGAGCGTCTTGGCAGTCCGACGCTCCTGACCCATTCCTGCACGGCAGCACTTGAGATGGCGGCAATATTGTCGCGGGTGGAACCCGGCGATGAAGTCATCATGCCGTCCTACACCTTCGTCTCCACCGCCAATGCCTTTGTCCTGCGCGGGGCGGTTCCGGTCTTCGTTGATATCAGGCCCGATACCCAAAATCTCGATGAGACGCTGCTGGAACAGGCCGTGACGCCCCGTACCAAGGCGATTGTCGTGGTGCACTATGCCGGCGTCGCCTGCGCGATGGACGAGATTCTGCAGATCGCGGACCGTCACGGGCTGATGGTCATCGAGGATGCGGCGCAAGCCTATTGTGCAACCTATAAGCGGCGGCCGCTCGGCGCGCTGGGCGCCTTGGGGGCGCTGAGCTTCCATGATACGAAAAACGTCGTGTCCGGGGAGGGCGGTGCGCTGATCATCAACCAGCCGGCGCTGCTCGAACGGGCTCAGTTCATTCGCGAAAAGGGTACGAACCGGCTGCAGTTCATGCGGCGCGAGGTCAGCAAATATGAGTGGCTCGATATCGGGTCGTCCTATTTGCCAAGCGAGATCGTCGCTGCGGTCCTGCTGGCCCAATTGGAAAAGGCGGAAGCGATCACCACCAGCCGCCTTGTTTTCTGGAACAGATATCACCAAGCCTTCGCGGAACTTGCCGATCAAGAACTGCTCGGGCGACCGGTCATTCCGGCCGAAGCAGGCCATAACGGCCATATCTATTATCTGATGTTGCCTGATGGCGAACGCGCGCAGTCTCTGCGCAACACCTTGTCGCGGTGCGGCATTGGCGCGACCTCCCATTACGTTCCGCTGCACTCCTCGCCGGCCGGCCGTCGATATGGCCGGGTGGCGGGGCCGATGACGGCGACGGATCGGGCGGCGGCATGTCTGGTGCGGTTGCCGCTCCATGGCCTGCTGACCCCCGAGGATTGCGACCGGATCATCGATGCAGTTTTCGATGGGGTCAAAGCCGGTTTTGGAGCCAGACGGGCGGTAAGCTTGTGACTCAATTGATTCTATTGGCACCGAATTTGCGTAGCTCAAATGAGTATCGGATCAGCCGATTTGCGGTCGCCGCGGCGACCTGTTGGGCGAAGGATCGCCTTAATCCCGCGAAAAAGGGTGGGACCTTGATATGAAAACGTCGGCAATAGACCTTCTGGAATGCACCCTGAGAGATGGCAGCTATCAGGTCGGCTTCGGCTTCACGGCACAGGATACGGCGGCGATCGCCGCCAGCCTCGACCAGGCCGGCTTTCCTGAGATCGAGGTGGCCCATGGTCTCGGTCTGGGGGGCGGTCAGCAGCCGGGTTGCGCGGCGGCGGAAAGCGATGCCGGCTATATTGACGCTGCGCGTCAGGCGGTCAAGCGTGCACGTCTCGGAGTCTTCGCCATACCCAGCATGGCATCGCCGGCGATGGTCACCGATGCGGCGCGGCGCGGCGTCGACTATATCCGCATCGGCGTCGAAGCCGGCAACCCCGCTCGTGCCGAAGAATTGGTCAAAGTGTGCCTTGATGAGGGGGTCGACCCCTATGTCTTCTTTATGCAATCCGGCCTGGTCGGTCCCGATGTCCTGGGCGAGAATGCGGCAGTCGCTGCAAGCTTCGGCGCCAAGACGGTCTATGTCGTCGATTCCGCTGGCTTCATGCTGCCGCAGGACGTGACCGCTTATATTCAAGCCGTCAGGAGCCGCGCCGACCTGCGCGTTGGATTCCATGGCCATAATAACCTGCAGCTGGTGATGGCCAATGCCATCGCCGCGGTCGAGGCCGGCGCAACACTGATCGATTGTACCCTGCGCGGCCTCGGGCGCAGTTCGGGAAATCCGCAGACGGAAGTCCTGACGCTGGTCCTGACACGCCTCGGTTATAAAACCGGGGTGGATACGGCCGCAGCCATGCAGGCTGCGGATCGCTTCATCGCTCCGCTGGAGAATGCGGGTGGCAACGAGAGCATCGATATCGCGCTCGGTTACGCCGGGCTCCATTCCCGCTTCGTGCCGAAGCTGAGCGAGATTGCCGAAAAGCAGGGGATGACGACGATCGACCTGTTGCTGGCAGCCGGTCATTTCGGCAAGCCGACGAGCCGGATGGAAGACCTGCTCGATATCGCCTATCAGTTCAGCGCCAAGCGTCGCGCGCATTCTTGATCACGATCGGACACGATGTCTGGCTGTTTGGTATGAGTGGCTTAAAGGAAGGCTGATGACCCGTGTCCTGATCATTGGCGGCAATCGATCGACGGTGGGATCGATCAAGGCGGTACGCGCGGCCGGTTTCGAGGTGGTGGTGGCAGAGAAGCTGCCGCGCCAAGACGCATTGGCGGCGGCGGATATCGGCCTGGAAATTCCGTCAAATGATGTTGAAGGCCTCGATACGGCGATTCGCCGGCTTGGACATATCGACGGCATTATCGGCATCAACGAGCAGGCGATGCAGACCGCGACAGAGCTGCAGCATCGGTTCGGCCTGATCGGTCTGTCGGAAGCGGTGATAGACCGGACCCTCAGCAAATTGGAACAGCGCAAGTGCTGGTCCAGGAGCGCCGACCTTGCTGTCGACTACAGAATCGCCGAAGGTCCCGGCGATGTCAGGGATGCCGTCGAGGCCTGGCGGCGACCAGTTATCGTGAAACCCGACAGAAGTCTCGGTGGCTCACGCGGCGTCAGTCTCGTCTCGAACCCCGATGACAGCGCACGCGCATTCGATTACGCGCGCGAGCAGGGACTGCCGGGAACGACGATCCTGGTGGAAACAGCGTTGAAGGGGCCGCAATTCAGTGCCGAATTGATCGTGCGGGACGGCGTCACCAGCGTCTTGGCGATTGGCCGCAAGGTGAAATCGCCGGAACCTTATCGCGTCGATCTTGCGATATCCTATCCCGGCGTGGAGGATGCGGCTGATATTGCCGCGATCGAGCGGATGTGCAGCCAGGCAACGGCGCTGCTGGGAATCAGCCGGGGACCCGGACATATCGAGTTTGCGCTGACGGAGCTTGGACCGCGGCCGATCGAACTCGCGGCGCGCTGCGGCGGCAGTATTACGGCTGATCTCGCTGCCCATGTGAGTGGCGTGCATCCCATGGTCGAGGCCTGCAAACTGGCATGCGGCGTATCGGGCGATCTGCCGTCACCTCGAAAAGCTGGTGGCGCGGTATTGATGTTTCTGGCCTTTCCGCCGGGTTCAGGCACGACCTTGTCGATTCCCGATTGGGTTCGGCGTCATCCCGCACTTTTGGACATCGACGCGCGCTTGCCGGATGACGGACGGATTCTGCCGGTACGCTGGACCTCCCAGCGCAGCGGCTATCTTGGTATCCTGGCGGACGATGGAGCAACGGCAAGGGAACTGGCGGCAGCGTTTGCCCGAGCCATACATGTCATATATCAGAACGGCGAGGAGCATTCGGCCATTGGCTTGGAAGATGTCAGCCAGAACTGACATTCGTCGGCGCGGAGGTCGGATGCGGAATGCTGGGGCGAATAAATCATGTCTTTTGATTCCGATACATTGTTGACAGGCTGGAAGGCGCGGGGATCGATCTTCAAGCCAGATACCGGTATCTGGTGGCTGGGCGGAGGTGCCGGTGCCTTCTGTCTGCAACAGGGTGAGGGCGATCTGGTCCGCATGTTCCTCACAGGGCGTGACCGGACCGTGCGCACGCGGATCGGCGCGGTCACGTTGCGATGGAACGAGCGGCCGGAGGTCGTCGACGTGACCCCGGAGCCGATTTTCGACCTCGGTGAGCTCGGCAGCTTCGATATGGACGGCGTCAGCTATCCTTGGGTGGTGGAGAACGACGGCGCATTGTTCATGTACTATGTCGGCTGGCTGCGCTTGGGTGGCCATATTCCGTTTCAAAATCAGATCGGGCTAGCCGCCAGTACGGATGGGGGGCGAACCTTCAAGCGCGTGACGAGGCGCCCGCTACTGCCGCAGAGCAATGAGGAGTATATTGGCAACGGCTCATGTTACGTCGAACGCGTACCGGGCGGCTGGCGCATGTATTATACAAGCTTCTTGCGCTGGGAGCTGCGTGATGACGGTCCACGTCACTACTACCATATCAAGGAAGCCTATTCGAAAGACGGCATTGATTGGGAACGGCCGAGAACCGTGATTGTCGACCTGATCCCGCCTGAGGAATATGCGCTCGGCGCGCCCGATATCCTGGATATGCCGGACGGAAAGGCGTTGCTTTTCACGGCGCGCGGCCATCGCTACCGGCTCTTCGTTTCGGTTGAAGATGCGGCGGGAAAATGGCGCCGGCTGCCTGATTCCATCGACCTGCCGCGCAGCGATTTCGATGCGGAAATGCAGTGCTATCCGCGCACCTTTCGTCAGCAAGGGCGTACCTATCTGTTCTATTCCGGCGATGGCTATGGCCGGGCCGGTATCGGGTATGCGGAATGGCAGCCCGCGCAAAATGAGGCTGCAACGTGAACGAGACCGAAAAACTGGAAACTATCGCCAGGTACAATGAGCGCCTTGAGCGTTTCGGCTACGATCCGCGTGCGCTTGGTTGGGCGAAGCTCCAGCATCTTTTGCGCTACGACGTGCTGCTCTCTTATTGGAAGCTGACCGATGAGAGTGTGCTCGATTTCGGCTGCGGATTTGGTGACATGTTCGGTTATTGCCGGAAGATCGGTCTCGATAAGGTCGGCTATCACGGCATCGAGTTGAATTCCCGCCTTGTCGAAGAGGGCCGCCGCCGCTATCCGGAAGCTGATTTCATTGTGCGAGATGTGCTCGCGCAGGGAATGCCTGGGACCTACGATGTCGTCTTGAGTTCCGGTGTCTTCAATTTCCGGCTCGCCGACAACTGGGGTTTCATCGAAGATATGTTCCGTCTCTTCCATGAATCCAGTCGGCGCGGCTTCGCCGCAAATTTCATAACCGATCGCGTGGACTATCGAGAGCCCAATCTTTTCTACGCGGATCCTTGCCGGGTCTTGGATCTCGCCTACAGATATTCGCGTCGCGTGGTGTTGCGCCAAGACTACATGCCCTTCGAGTTCACGATCTTCGTCGACAAGAAGGACGATTTCATCAGCGAGTATTCCGTGTTTCCAGACTATCTGGCCTTCATTCCGGGCGCCGCCGAGGAGGAGTCATGACAGAGATCGTCGATACGCCGCCGATCGCTACCTTGTTGTCCGATCTCGGGGCGCGGGACGGGCTCAATCTGCAGCTTGAGAAGCATCACGTCTGCCTTATTCGCAATGTAATTGCGGCCGAGGAGCTGCGCAGCATGATCGCTTATCTGGCAGGAATCGGTCGGGGTTCCTTGCCGAATTGGCAGCCCATATTGCCCAAATGTCCGAATTTTCATCGCGTCAATCAGTGGGATGAGCGGTCTTATGTCAAGGCCTGCTTCCATCAGTTTTCGTTCTTTCCTTGGAACCAGGATCTGTTCAATTTCTTTTCGCGCTTTCGCGATATCTTTGTGTTGCGCAATTTGCTGTCCGGCGCATCGGAAGATGCCTATCTCGGCAGCGAGCCGTATGACGAATGCATTGCCCGCTTGTCCTTTCAGTTCTATCCAAAGGGAATCGGTGCCATGAACATGCATCGGGATCCAGAAGGACCGCATCAGGCGGTGGTCCCCATCCTGGTGATGTCGGAACGTGGCCGCGACTTCAAAGAGGGCGGCGTCTTCGTACAGACGGAGCAGGGGGAGCGCATCTTTATCGAAGAATATGCGAAACCCGGCGATGTCGTTCTCTTCGATCCGCAGATGCTGCATGGCGTCGCTACCATTGATCCGATCGCTGCGCCGGACTGGCCGTCCTTCGAGGGGCGGTGGATGAGCATTTTTGCGGTCAATAAACTCGCGACCAATACACGAGTTGCCGAGGCGGTCGATGTCCAGGCTGGGCAATGATTCCGCTATTTGATGCCAATGCCCATCCCACGCTCAGCGGTCGAACCCACGGCCAGGACACGACATTCGCGCGGCTATCGCGTGATCTGAAGCAGAACGGCTTTGCCGGTGCTTGCGCTGTCGGATTGCATGGGACGGGTGACTATGACGATCAGCGCTTCATGACGGCTTGTCGTCCCTGGCCCGAGCTCATTCCGGTCGCGGCCTGGGGTGACGTGGCTGAGCGCGACATTGAGCGGCGGATCGAGGCGCTATGTGGCCTCGGCTATCGGGCTATCAAAATACATCCGCGGCTGACCGGCTTGTCGGTATCGGATGCCAGGTTTCGCCGGGTGGTCCAGCATGCCGCGGCCGCCGGCCTGGTCATTTTCCATTGCAGCTATCAATTTTCCAACACCCCGAGCATTCATCCGGTAGATCCCTTGCCGGTACTGCTGGAAATTTTCGCCTCGGTGGATAGCGCGCGTATTGTCCTGTTGCATGGCGGGACCGTGGAGCTTATGCGATATGCCGAGGCCGTTCGCCCATTCAAAAATCTCCTGTTGGATTTGTCGTTCACGATCAATCGATTTGCAGGAAGCTCCCTGGACCAGGACATCGCCTACCTGTTCCGCAGCTTTGATCAGCGGATCTGTATCGGCAGCGACTTTCCTGATTATGGTTGCGATCAGCTGCGGCAGCGCTTCGACGCTTTTGCGGAAGGCCTGCCGCCCGAGAAGCAGCACAATATAGGTTGGCGTAATATCACGGCCTTCCTTGGCTATCCGGCTTGGCCTGCCGATGGCGCGAAGGCCGATTGAAGTTTGGTTCCGATTGACGATGCGAGGTCCGCCGTGACGAACGATAAACCATCCTTGGACTGCGAGCTGATCGACGCGAGCCTCAAGAAGCAGGGGTATTACATCATCCATGATGCTGCATTCGCATCGCTCTGCGAGCAGGCCAGGGCAGAATATGTCAAGTGCGTCACCGCTCTCCCGATCCATGCACCGAAGGAGAAATTCCATCCCAGCGTCTTGGCGGTATCGCCGTGGCGGAAACTGGCCATCGGCTCATCCAACGCGCTGAACGAGGGATATGCGCAGCTGCTGCAGACGACCTATTTCCATGTCGAGCAAGGCGACACGAATCCGTTGGCGCGGTTGTTTCTTCGGCTCATCGAGGTCCGCAATACATTGATGGGGGTCGCGCCGGATTTCGGCTTCGACCCGTCGCGGGACAAGTTCTGGAATGCTTGCCGGACGCACCACTATCCGCGCGGCGGGGGCTTCATGGGGAGTCACCGGGACGCCTATTTCCCGTTGAAGCTGGGTGACAGGCCCTTTTACCAGGTGATGGCGCTGTTGAGCAGGAAAGGGACCGACTTCCAGGCTGGCGGCGGATACGTGGTGTCCCGTGACACCGAGCAACGGATCGACGTGGAGACGGCGGGCGGCTTTGGTGCCATTGTGGTTTTCGACGGCAAGACAGTGCACGGCGTGGAAGACGTCGATTTGGACCAGGTGCTCAACTTCAATGCGACTGACGGAAGAGTCGCGGCCTTTGCAAACGTCTACCTGTATAATCCTTGATTTCGACGCTGCGGTGTTTTGTCGCCAGGCGTCTTGTGCAGGGGCCCGGACGCCTAGCATGCGCATCTCCGGCGCGAAAATAAAGAAATCAATATGAAACAGTATGTTAGGTGATTTTACACCGAAATATGACCTATTATCTGCCGTTTAAATCACTTGAATTTTTGGTGAAAATGGAGCTTTTTGCCACTCCGAGGGGGTCGGAAGCCTTAACGGCTTGATGTTACCTCTAGACATCGGGTCGCGACCTGATTACCTGCACCGCAGCATTCAGCAGCGACCATTCCAGTTATCGAGCCAACGAGATCATGAGCAACCTCAACCACGAACGCGTTTTGGAGGTCCATCACTGGACCGATAGCCTGTTTACCTTTAAGGCCACCCGTGACCCTTCTTTCCGTTTCCAGAACGGTCAGTTCACGATGATCGGGCTTGAAGTGAACGGTAAGCCGCTGCTGCGTGCCTACAGCATGGCGAGCGCGAATTATGAGGAAAATCTGGAATTCTTCTCGATCAAGGTGCAGGACGGGCCGCTGACGTCGCGCCTGCAGCACCTGAAAGTGGGCGACACCATTCTGGTCGGCCGCAAGCCGACCGGCACGCTGCTGACGGCCAATCTGCTGCCCGGCAAGCACCTCTATCTCTTGGCGACCGGCACCGGTCTCGCACCGTTCATGAGCCTGATCAAGGATCCCGAGGTCTATGACCTCTATGAAAAGGTCATCCTGGTCCATGGCTGCCGTGGCATCGCCGAACTCGCCTATCAGGACATCATCACCAAGGAACTGCCGAATAACGAATTCTTCGGTGAAGGGGTCCGCAGCAAGCTGATCTACTACCCGACCGTGACCCGGGAGCCGTTCCGCAATCATGGCCGTCTGACCGACCTGATCGAAAACGGCAAGCTGTTCGAGGATATCGGCCTGCCGGTGATGAATACCGACGACGATCGCTTGATGCTCTGCGGTAGCCCGGCCATGTTGAAGGATATGCGCGCGATCTTGGACCGGCGCGGCTTCAAGGAAGGCAGCCATGCCGAGCCCGGCCATTACGTCATCGAAAAGGCTTTCGTCGAGCAATAAGCGGCTCGACGGCCTGCAAGAAGCGAAACGCCCGGCGAGCAGCCGGGCGTTTCTTTTGAGCGGGACCGGTCGGAATGGGCGACGCTGCGCCTCAGGCAATGCGTAGCCACGGCCAGCGATTTTGATAGCTGGCGGCTTTGCGGGCGAAAGCGCCGGGGTCAACACAGCGCGGGTTGGGCCGCAAGATCCCCTGCATGAGATCCTCCCAGCCATAGGGGGCAATGGCAACGGTACTGCCGTCGTGGCTCTGGCTCAGGCCGAGGCAGGTGCCGAGGACAGGAAAGCGACTAACTGCCTCGATGGCCGAGGTCATAGGCGGGCAGGGGACGCCAAACCGATCCGGATACCAGAGATGAATGCGCGCCTGATTGCGCAATTCGATCACCGCATCGATGTCTTGAAAGAGCAGCGAAGCGCGCCTGATGGCTTTGTCCTCGGCCTCGAAGCCGAGATCGGTGGAATCAAAATAGAAGACGTCGTAATCGTTGATCTGGTCGGCGACGCCGCGTCCGCTGCGGAGATTAAGATAGGGCTGCCAGACGCAGCCGGCAACCAGGCAGACTTGCGGCAAGTCGAGCATTGGCAAGCGCTCGAGGATGCGTCGATTGACGGGGTTGGCGAGAGCGGCAGCAATCGGGTCCATGATCGGCAGTCTGCTGCCGACCGACCAAAACAGCAACCGTAACGGCAACAGCGCAAAAACATCGGTCGATCCGGAAGCGGTTGCTTCCATCCGGGGTAATCGCGTCCTAGGATGAAGATTGATGCACTGGCTGGCCTGCGTCTGGCCAAAGCAGATGGCCAATGCAGATGGGCAGCATGGCGGGGAGCGGATGATGGATGACGTGCGGGTGAGTTTCCAGCGGGTGAAATCGCCAGATGAAGCCATAGAACGCCTGCAACAGCTGCATCAGACGGCAACCGATTCATTGCGTGCGGCACTTGAGCGGTTCTTGACGACGGGCGCGCCGCCGAGTGTGGCCGAGTTGGCTTCCTTCCGCTATCCGGAACTGCGTATCACCTATCAGCCGGAAGGCGTGATGCCGATCTCGCCGCGGGCCTATGCCAAGTTCCAGGGAGCCGGAGTCTATAGCACGACGATCACCCAGCCCGGCCATTTTGCCGGTTATCTGCGCGAGCAGATCGGTCTCCTGATGTCAGATTATGATGCCATTGTCGAAATCGGCGTCAGCAAGCAGGAGATCCCCTATCCCTATGTGGTAGACCGCGGCGACGAACTCGGCGGGCGCGGCGTCACGGCAGCCGAGCTGGCGCGCTTCTTTCCGGTTCCGCTTCTCGCCATGGTCGGCGACGAAATCGCCGATGGCCTGTGGGAATACCGCGACGGCGAGCCGCGTCCCCTTGCCTTGTTTGATGCCATGCGGGTCGATTTCTCGCTGAAGCGCCTGACGCACTATACCGGCACCGACTGGCGGGCCATCCAGCCCTGGATCCTGCTCACCAATTATCATCGTTATGTCGACCAGTTCGTCCGCTGGGGATTGGCGCAACTGCAATCCGGCGGCCGCTTCCAGCGCATGGTGCTGCCGGAAAATGTCACCATCGAACGTGACATGCCGGCGGATGAGGCCCTGGCGAAGGCGATGGGCATCGCCTGGCACCGCTTCCAGATGCCGGCCTATCACCTGATTGCCCAGGATGGACACGGCATCTCGCTCGTCAATATCGGCGTCGGCCCGGCCAATGCGAAGAATATCACCGATCACCTGGCGGTGCTGCGGCCGCATTGCTGGCTGATGATCGGCCATTGCGGCGGCCTGAGACAGTCGCAGACGATCGGTGACTATGTCCTGGCGCATGGCTATCTGCGCCAGGATGGCATCCTCGATGATGTCGTGCCGCCGGACATGCCGATTCCGGCGTTGGCCGAAGTGCAAGTCGCCCTGCAGGAGGCGGCGGCGCAAGTGACCGGCGATCACGGCGAAGCGCTGAAGCGGAGATTGCGCACGGGCACCGTGATGACCAATGATGATCGCAACTGGGAGTTCCGCTGGCAGCAGGAGCGGCGCCGCATCAATCTCTCGCGGGCGATTGCCGTCGACATGGAATCCGGCACCATTGCCGCGCAGGGCTATCGGTTGCGGGTGCCATACGGCACGCTGCTCTGCGTTTCCGATAAGCCGCTGCACGGGGAAATTAAGTTGCCGGGTGCCGCCAATGCCTTCTATGAACGCGCGGTGGGCGAGCATCTGGAAATCGGGCTGGCAGCCCTTGATCTGCTGCGGACCAATCGCGTCTCGCTGCATTCCCGCAAGCTTCGCAGTTTCGACGAGCCGCCGTTTCGCTGAGCCTGGCGGTCAGTAAAGAAAGAGCCCTCCCGCCGTGAGGCGGGAGGGCGAAGTGCGCCATAAATATAGCGCTGTCAGGAACTGTGTGCCCGGCGGCTTGCAATGGCCGCCGGGACTGATAGCGATCAGAACGGGAACAGGATGTCGTAGATCTGCTGTCCCACGCGCGGCTGCTGCACATCGCTGACGGTGCCCTTGCCGCCATAAGAGATGCGCGCCTCGGCGATCTTGTCGTAGCTGATTTCGTTGAGCTGGCTGATATCTTCCGGCCGGATGACGCCGGTGACCTGCAGGTCGCGCAGCTCATAATTGACGCGGACCTGCTGGGTGCCCTGCAGAACGAAGTTGCCGTTGGGCAGAAGCTGGGTGATCAAGGCAGCGACGCGCAGCTGGATGTCTTCCGTCCGGTTGACCGAGCCCGAGCCGGTGCTTGAGCTGGCGCTGTCGGTTTTTACCAAGGCACTGGGGTCGACGTTGTTCGGGAAGATTTTTTTCAGCATCGTCTCGTAGCCCAGGAAATTCGGCAGATCGGCGCTGTTGGTGCCATCGCGCGAATTGGCGGAGGCATTATTGAGCTTTGCCTGGTCCTTGATGGTGATCACCACGGTCAGGATGTCGCCGACGCGGGACGCGCGCTGATCCTTGAAGAAGGCCCGGCTGCCCTGCCGCCAGAGCGAGGCCGGCTGGCGCAGATCCGAAGTCGGCGTCGGCATCGGCAGGCTGACTGGCTTGTAATTCGCCTGTGCCGTCGGATTCTGGATGTCGTTCATCTGCGGTTCGTCGCCGACCCGCGAAATGCGGTCCAAGGTGTTGCCGCAGCCGGTCAGCATCAGCACCGTGCCGAGACTTCCGGCGAGCAACGCGAACTTCGAGGTGACAGATTTCGATTGCATGATGGAATCCTCAGTTCAGGGCGAGAGCGCCGGCAGGTTGGATGAGTATGGTGGAGGCGTCTTTCACCACACCGATGAGCTGTCTTTTGGTGTTGACGTTGATGACATGGATCGTCTGGCCGACGGCCCCGTCCTCCAGTGCCTTGCCGCGTACTGTCAGGCTCATGTCCTGTGTCTGTACGGCGATCGTGACGAGATCGTTGCGATGAACGGTCGGCTCATTGATCAGATCGGTAACGCGCAGAACCTGGCCCGGACGCAGGGGGCGCTTGGCGATACGGCCGACCATCTGCTGCGCATCGGTCACGGTATTGCTCGCAAGTTGATCGACCCGGCTCGAGGCCCAGTCAATGTCACTGGGCTGGATCGTGTCACCGGCGCTCACCAACCGTTTCAGCACGGGGACCTGGGTCTTTTCATAGACCGTGCCCACCACCTGCTGCGTGTACAGCGTCGGTCCGGTCGCCGGTACGGTCAGGATTGCCAGGAAGCGGTTGTTGCTGGTGTCGAAATTGAGGCCTTGGACGGCGACCGTCGCCGGAACATTGGTCGGCAAGGTGAACTGCACTTCGCCGGTATCAAAGACGATATCCATGTTGGCAGACTGTTCGGTGCGCTCGCTGATCGCCTGGACGATCGCTGCGGTCACCTCATCGGATTTGATCATCTGGCTTTTGCGGGCGACCAGCACATGTTCGAAGGTCTCGCTGCTGCCGATATCGAGATGGTAGGCGCGGACCAGCTGCCGGAGGAACCGTGCATCCAGTGACACGGTCTGGCCCGGCTTCGGCGCCTGGGCGATGGGCGTATCGCCGCCGGTGATCGGCCGGTCGAACAGATCGCCGAGCTTGATGACGGCGGAATCGACCATGACGTTCTGCTTCATCTCCAGCGTCGCCGGCAGGTCGGCGAGATCGGCCTGGCCCTGGCCGGGTTCGGCCGAATTGGCTGGAGCGGAGGCAAAGGCAAGGCCATTGCTGGCGGCGGCCTGCAGGTTCTGTTTCACCGCCGATTGCGGAAGCGGCGTCGCAGGCGTGGCGTCGGTCAGCCTGGTCAGTTCGTCAATGCTCGGCCAAGCGGCGGAAGCAAGCTGATCCGCCTGCACGGCGACCGACGTCGCAATCGCCGCCGGCATGATCACGGCGAGGGCAGCGATTTGCGACCAGCGACGGGACTTCATTTGAGAGCGCATCATCTCGGTTTCTCCTGCAGCTCACGTCACCAGTCATCAAGTCTTCATGCTGACGACGGTGCTCATCATGTCGTCTGAGGCTTGCACGACCTTGGAGTTCATTTCGTAGTTACGCTGGGCGGTGATGAGGTCGGTCATTTCCGACACCATGTTGACGTTCGAGCTTTCCAGGAAGTTCTGCTGCAATTGCCCAAAGCCGACATCGCCGGGATTGCCAGTCGTCGGTGCGCCGGAAGCCTGGGTTTCGGTAAGGAGGTTGTCGCCGATCGCATCGAGACCCGCCGGATTGATGAAATTCGCCAACTGGATGGTGCCGACCAATTGCGGCGCGGTCTGGCCGGGAATGGTGGCTTCGACATCGCCGGTCGGGCTGATGCTGACATCGGTGGCGGTGGCCGGAATGGTCAGGCCGGGCACGATGGGAAAACCGTCGGCGGTGGTGATCTGTCCGGTATCATCCATTTTCAGCGAACCGTCGCGGGTGTAGGCGGTGGTTCCGTCGGGCATTGTCACCTGCAAGTAGCCACGCCCCTTGATGGCGACATCCAGCGGATTGGTCGTCTGCAGCAGGTTGCCTTGCTCGTTGATGCGATAGACGGAGACCGTCTTGACGCCGACACCGATCTGGATGCCGGCCGGAACGATGGTGCCGGTATTCGACGTCTGGGTGCCGACGCGACGCTGATCCTGGTAGAGCAGATCGGCGAATTCTGCGCGCTGGCGCTTGAAACCCGTGGTCGACGAGTTTGCAATATTGTTCGAGATGACTTCGACGTTGAGCTGCTGGGCTTGCATGCCAAGCGCTGCGGTGGTGAGAGATCTCATCGTTATTCTCCCAAGCGATCAACCGGATCGCTTTTCTTAAGTGCTCGAAGTGATGGTGCTGACAGCGTTCAATTGGCGCTGATGTTCTTCGTCCAAGAACTTCTGCACAGCCTGATAATTACGCGTGACCTGGATCATGCTGGTCATCTGCACGATGGTCTGAACGTTGGAGTCTTCCAGCACACCGCTCATGACCTTCGTGGAACTGCCGGTCGTCGCCGTGCCGGCAACCGGCAAGCCGACATTGGCCGTTCCGAGATCCGTGTTGACCGGACGCGCTGTTTGACTGCCGGCGCTGTAGAAATTGTCCTGCTCAGGCACCAAGCTGTTCTTGTCGGCAAAACTCACGACGTCGAGCCGGCCGAGGACCTGCTGCTGCGTTCCGTTCTTGGCGCGATCGGTCGAGATCGTCCCGTCCTCGGCAACATTGACGCGGCCGTCATCCGGGTTGACGGTGATGGGGGCGCCGCCTGCCAGCACCGGATAGCCCTGGCTGGTGACGATCTGCCCATCCTTGTCCAGCTGGAAGCGTCCGACGCGGGTGTAGCGGTTGCCCTGCGGGGTCTGCACGACGAAGAAGCCGTCGCCTTGCAGCGCGAGATCGAGATCATTACCGGTGGCGCGCAACGGCCCGTCGCGAAAATCGCGCGCGGTGGCAAAATCCTGGACATAGGAAAGTTTGACCGGTCGCTCGGCGCGAATCTTGTACTCCGACATCACGACTTCCTCGGCCTTGAAGCCGGGGGTCGAAGCATTCGCTATGTTGTTCGCCACCACATCCATCTGTCGCTGCAGCACAACCTGTCGCGACAAGGCGATATATGTTGGTGTTTCCATGACAGCGCCCTTCTTGGCATTTTACGTCGGATCTTTGTCCGCTGCCTGGAAGAATGCACAGGGCGTGCCAGAATAATATCGATGAAATTCAATGGGATGATGGCGGGGTGGCGCGCGGCAAGGTGCGACCTGTGCCGGCCCGCGGCCCCGGAAGATGGCACAAATTGCCGACCGAAGAGGACAGAGAATATGCCGATCGGCGGGGCGCCGATGTGGCGTTGCCGCTTTCGCGGCTGCTCGTGCGGGGCAGGAGAAATGATCCGCCCGTTTCACGAGATGTTAACCATCATTCACTTATTTTGAGCCGTTTTTAAAAGATGGTCGCCACAGCCGGCGGCGACGCGGGCGGATCGAATAGGAATCTGGAATGGCAGAGAAAGAAGAAGGCGCAGAGGCCGCACCGGTTGCACGGAAAAAGATGAGCGGCAAAAAGCTGGTCTTGTTCATTATCCTGCCGTTGCTGTTGTTGGGTGGTGGCGCCGCCGCGGGCTATTTCCTGCTCTTCGCGCATAACGACAAGGACAAGCCACAGGCTGCCGAACAGGCGCCGACGAATGAGAGCGAAGATGCGGCAGCGGTCGACGAGGGCAAGCCGCCGGTCTATGTCGATATGGATGATATGCTGGTCAATCTCGTCAGCACCACCAACAAGACCAACTATCTGAAGTTGAAATTGGCGCTGGAATTGACCACGCCGGAGGACCAGGAAAAGGTCAAGTCGGTGATGCCGCGAATCGTCGACCAGTTCCTGGTCTATCTGCGCGGCCTGCGAGTCGACGACTTGCAGGGATCGGAAGGGCTTCAGCGGCTGCGTGAAGAATTGCTCTTGCGGGCGCGCATGGCGGGCAAGCCCATCAAGATCAAAGATGTACTGTTCAAGATGGTGCAAGTTCAATAGCCTGGGCTTGGTTTAAGTTGTAGATGTGATGGCTTGAATTTTGATCCTGCACGGGATTGGCGACCTCGATGATCGATGACGAAGAATTAAGCGAAGAGGAAAAGGCGGCCGCGGCTGCCTGGGAAGCGATGGATGATTCCGGGGCCGACGATGCGGCTTCGGGACCCATGTCCAATCGCGTGCTGGATCAGGATGAAATCGACAGTCTGCTCGGCATCGCCGGCGGCGGAGAGGGCGGAAAGGACCGCCCCTCCGGCATTCAGGCAATCCTCAACAGCGCCCTGGTGTCGTACGAACGACTGCCGATGCTGGAGATCGTCTTCGATCGTCTGGTGCGCATGTTGTCCACGTCGCTGCGTAATTTCACTTCGGATAACGTTGAGGTCTCGCTCGACAACATCACCGCGATTCGCTTCGGCGACTACCTGAATTCAATTCCCCTCCCTGCCATGCTGGGCGTGTTCAAGGCGGAGGAATGGGACAATTTCGGCCTGCTTATGGTCGATAGCACGCTGACCTATTCCATCGTCGACGTGCTGCTGGGCGGACGCCGCGGCACCGCCGCTATGCGGATCGAGGGGCGCCCCTATACGACGATCGAACGGAACCTGGTCGAACGCCTGATCAGCGTCGTGCTGAACGATCTCACCGCTACCTTTGATCCGCTGTCGCCGGTGACCTTCCGCTTCGAGCGCCTTGAAACCAATCCGCGCTTTGCCGCCATTGCACGCCCGGCCAATGCCGCCGTGCTGGCCCGTCTGCGTGTCGATATGGAGGATCGCGGCGGCCGCATGGAACTGCTGCTGCCTTATGCGACGCTGGAACCGGTTCGCGAATTGCTGCTGCAGATGTTCATGGGCGAGAAATTCGGCCGTGACTCGATCTGGGAAACGCACCTTTCCGGGGAGCTCTGGCAGACCGATGTTGAAATCAACGCGGTGCTCGACGAGTTTCCCATGACGTTGGGTGAGGTGCTGGCCTGGAAGCCGGGGACGAAGCTGGATCTCGATTGCACGCCGCAATCCATGGTCGAGCTGCGTTGCGGCGACGTCCAATTATTCCGCGGCCCCATGGGGCGGCGCGGTGGGCATATTGCGGTCAAGATCCAAGATCGCCTGATGAAATAGGCGGGTATCGAAAATGTCTGCGGCCCTGTCCATGATCAGCGACGCCATCCTCATCGTCCTTCTGGCGGTGACGTTGGTCGCGATCCATCGCTTCAACCGGAAACTGGCGGAGCTTCGCCAGGGACGGGAAGCGTTCGAGCGGCTGATCGTCGAATTCCGCCAGGCGACCGGACAGGCCGACAACAGCCTGCAGCAATTGCGGCAATTGGCCGATACCCGCGGCCGCGAGCTGCAGCAGCGGACGGAAGAGGCGGCAGCCGTTCTGGGCGGCGTCGGCCACACCAGCGCCGATCTGCGGCTGCTGATCGAACGGGCCGAACGGGCCAGCGATCGACTGGAGGAGGCGGTCGCCGATAGCCGGCGGCTTCCGCAAGCGCCGATCGCCCCGGCCAGCGAAAGTACCGGCTTGTTTGCCAGGACACCTCTGGTCACGCCGGCGCGGGGCGATGAACCGGCGGTGCGCGAGCCGGCGACGATTGCGCAGCAACCGGATGCCCCGCAAGCGGATGCTTCGGGCAAATCAGCACCGCTCGAACCTTCCAAGCGCAGCTCCATGTTATCGACCTTGGCAGGCATTCGATGATCGAACCGCAACCTTCCGGCACCACAGGCCAGGGTAAGCCGGCGCGCAAGTCGGTGGTGAGCCGGCTCCGTTTGGGACCGATCATCATGATCGCCGTTTTGGCGACGATCACCGTCAAGGCCAACCACCTCTGGCATGGCCTCAGTGTTTCTTTCGGCCGCGCCTCCGAGGCGCAGGCTGCCAACAATCAGAACGGAAACAATCAGCCGGCCGCGAACCAAGCCGGAAAGCAGGCCGCGCAGCAACCGGCCAGTCCGACCGGCGCGCCAACCCAGCTGGGCGCCGGACAGCCGGCCCAGCCGCCGGCCGCCGGGGCGGGACAGCCGGCTTCGGCTGCGCCACAGACAGCCCAGGTGCAGCCGCCACCGCCGGCCAATGCGGCGGCCAATGCACCGGCGGGTGCGCCGGCCCAGGGTGGACAGGCCGCTGGCGCGGGAGCGACGCCCAATGCGGCTGGCGGCGATGCCCAGGGCCAGGATCTGCTGGCACAGGATCAGCAGCGAAAATTGCAGCGCGATCCCTTCAATTACACGGATGAAGAGGTTGACGTTCTGCAGCAATTGGCGAAGCGTCGCGCCGAGCTGGATCAGCGGGCCCGCCAATTGGACGAACGCGAGGCACTGGTTAAGGCAGCCGAGCAGCGCATGGACCAGAAAATGGCCGAGCTGAAAGCCCTGCAGGCGACGGTGCAGGATCTGCTGAAGCAGCGTAACGCAGCGGATGAACAAGAGCTGCAAAGCCTTGTTAAAGTCTACGAAAACATGAAGCCGAAGGCGGCGGCGCAGATCTTCGAAGAAATGGATATGGATGTGCTGCTGGATGTCGTTTCGCGCATGAATGAGCGCAAGGTGGCGCCGATTTTGGCCCTGGTCAGCCCGACCCGCGCCAAAGAGCTGACATATGAGCTGGCGCAACGCAGGCAGATGCCAATTCCGCAGTGAGGCGAGCCGGTTGGCAAGGCCGACCTTGGTGCCCTGTCATGCGTGTGAAATAAGCGGATGCTGCGGGCGACAGCCAAATGATTACGGCTATTTACGGCAGCTTAACCAATTGCGGGTTTAAGTACGGATGTGTAAGGCACGGTGGGCAAGCCCATCGCGACGGGAGAGGAAGAGGTTACCCCGATGTCTGTAGACATGAACATGAGTATCCTGATCGTCGACGACTATAAGACGATGTTGCGGATTATCCGCAATCTGTTGAAGCAGCTTGGCTTCAGCAATGTCGATGAGGCGACGGATGGCAGCATGGCGCTGCAGAAGCTGCGCGACAAAGATTACGGTCTCGTGATCTCCGATTGGAATATGGAACCGATGACCGGAATCCAGCTCCTTCGCGAGGTCCGGGCAGATAATCGATTGAAGACCTTGCCCTTCATCATGATCACCGCCGAAAGCAAGACCGAGAACGTGGTTGCTGCGAAGGAAGCGGGGGTCAACAACTACATCGTCAAGCCGTTCAATGCCGCGACGCTGAAGACCAAGCTGACCACGGTCCTGGGTAATTTCTGAACCGCCGGTCAGGGAGAAGTTCATGAGCATAGCTGTTCCGCCGGAACTCGTCGCTCGCCTAAGCGCCCTGCGTTCGCGCGGCCAGTCTTACAGCCGTGAGGAAATTGCAGAGATCGTCACCGGCCTTCTCTCGACCCTCGACGGCGATCTGTCGGATGTCAATCTGAAGCTCTATGCCGAGCTCGAGGATTTGGCGCAGTATATTCTGGCGGCGAAAAAAGAGATCGCCTCGCTGCTGCCGGACGACATCACGTCGACCCATCTGCCGACTGCTACCGATGAACTCGATGCCATCGTCGGCTCGACGGAAGAGGCGACCAACGGCATCCTGCAGGCCGTCGAAGTGATCGAAGGCCTGACGGGCGAAATGGATCCGGCGGTGGCGGAGAAGATCACTGATGCGGTGACGCAGGTCTACGAATCGTGTAATTTCCAGGACATTACCGGTCAGCGTATCAGCAAGGTGGTGAAGGCGCTCAAGCATATCGAGAACAAGGTGGATGCGCTTGTTGCGGCCTTCGGCGATGAGATACAGAAATACCGCGACGTGCATCCGCAAAAAGCGGCTGCGGCTGAACCGGCGACTACCGATGCAGCCCTGCTGAATGGACCGCAAATGCCCGACGATGCCGTGAAGCAGGCGGAGATCGATGCCCTGCTCGCGAGCTTCGACTAGCCCTGGATTTCGTCGATGACCGCCAACGGCTCCTCGACCGGCACACCTGTCGCGTCGGGTGCCGGTGCCTCACATGGCGGACATCCGGCTGCACCAGTCGCCAGCGCCCTGCAATCCCGTATCGGCCATCTGCCGCAGATGACGTTCCGTCAGGCCGGGATCCGCAATCCCAGCCTGCCGACGCTGTTGAGCCTGTTCTTCCTGCTGCTCGCCTTCTTCATCGTTCTCAACAGCCTGTCCCAGCGCGATGCCGGCAAGCAGAGCAGCGTCACGGCCAGTATCGACCAGACCTTCGGTGGCCCCAGCAATGCCGATCCGCTGTCGGCTGCACAGAATGCGCAGCAAAGCACGACGGGCATCCTGCGCGGCCTTGCCAGCTATTTCGGCGTGCTGTTGCCGGCAGACCGGCAGAAGATCCTTATCTCGGCCAATCAATTGACCATGCGGCTGCCGACGGAGCTGTTCTTCAAGCTGGGCCCTGACGGCGCCATTACCAGCCAGCAAGCCGACCAGGCGCCGGCCATCTTGCGGCAGATCGGCGAGGCGCTGGACAAGCGGCCGGCCGATTGGGGATGCGAAGTGCATATCGAACTGGCGGCGCCATCGCCGGGCCAGCTTGACGTGGAGCGAGCCGGACAATTGGCTGTCGTCTTGAGCCGCACGGCGTCTCAACGGCGCAACGACTTATCGGTCGGATTGAATACCGGCGATGCGCGCTGGCTCACCATCGCCATTCGTCTGCGTCCGCCGGAAATGCCGGATCTGCCGGGACAGCGCAAATCGGGCCGGGAGACGCCGAATGATCGGGCTGGCGCCGCACCGCGAGTTGCGCCATGATCAAAACGGTTAACCTTAATACCGAGCAATCTCAATCGATGGATGGCCATCAGCCGTTATGGCTGATCACTTTTGCCGATTTGATCGGGCTGCTTCTGGTTTTCTTTGTATTGCTGTTTTCGATGTCGAGCCTGCAAACGTCAAAACTGCAGAAGATCAGCGAGGGTGTGCCGGGCGCCCGCGTCGAAGCGCGTTCGGATGCCGACGCCCTCAATCAGGCCATGCCCGATCCGCAGGTCGAGGAGGGGCGGGATCCCGGCTATCTGACATCGCTGATCAAGGCGAAATTCGCCAACGATCCGGCCCTGAAAAATCTGCCGATAACCGGGCTCGGCGACCGCGCCATCATTTCCCTCTCGGTTGCGGATTTGCAAACCTCGATCGGCGCGGATGCCGTGGGCAAGAACAATACGCTGCATGCTTTGGCTGACGTCCTGCGCGTGTTGCCGAATCAGATCGTGGTCGACAGTCGCCTGGCACCGATGGGTGATGTACCGGATGAGGCCGACCTGCTGCGATGGCAGAAGTCATTGCAGGCAGCCTTGGCTGTCAGCAATGCCCTGACACAAGGCGGCGTGACCTCTTCCATCCTTGCCCGCGGCCATGTGGTCGATCGCGGCGCGACACCGACCATCGATATCATCGTCATGTCGAATACCGCACCGGAACCAGCCGCCGGAGCCGCACCGTGACCCGCCGCAGGAAGGCGGCATTTCTGGCAGCCTGTCTGTCGGCGTCGTTGATGACGGCCCAGGTAGCGAAGGCGGATGATGCAATCCTCGCGCGCGGCTGGACCCATGAGACCTATGGTCGCCTGGTGCTGGATACCGGCACGGCAGAGCTGAGCGATATCAAAGCAACCGGCGATGTCATGGTGATCACCTTCAAGCGCCCGGTCAGCGTCGATATCGGCGCGGCGATCACCAATCTGCAGCCCTATCTCAGCGCCGCCACGCCCTCGGCCGACAAACGGCAGCTGACATTGCGTCTGAAGCAGGCGGTCAACTTCCGGCAGTTCGATGACAATGGCAATCTGGTCATCGATCTTGGCGTCCCGGCACCGGCATCGAACCCGGCACCGGCATCGAACAAGTTGGCCCCGGCCGCCTCGCCGGCACAGGCTGCCCGGGCCGGCGCCACGGATACGGCGGCCGGCACACCCGCTAAAACCGCGGCAGCCGGCATACAGCCCCGTACCGGCGAGCATGGCGGTTACAGTCGCATTGCCTTTGATTTGCCGGAAACCATCGGCCTTGCCGTGCGGCAGGACGGCAACCGCGTGACGTTGCAGTTCTCCGGCGGCGATGCGCTCGATCTCGCCAAATTGCAGCGCGACCTGCCGCCGCGCTTGCAGGCGGCCCTGACGCAATCGGGGCCTGACGGACAGCGCGTCACCCTGTCGACCAAGCCGGGGGTCGAACTCCGCAGCCTTCAGCAAGGCCGCACCGTCATCCTTGACCTCTACGATGCCGGTAAGGCGCCGGCCGGCAGCAAGCAGGCGCCGCTCGATATCGCCGCGAGCAAGCCCGCCGCGCCGGCGAAAACAACGGCAGCCGCAGCGGCCGCTGCGTCGGGCGAGGCGCCGAAACCGGTGGATAACTCGCTGTTTCAGGGGCTGGTGCCGATATCGGCATTGCCCGGTCGCTCGCCCTCGACGCAGGCCGCGCAAGCGACGCCACCGGCGCCCGCAAACGCCGCTCAAGGCGCTGGCGCCCCGGCGCCTGCCGCAGTTCCGGCAGCGGACGCCAATGCGGCCGGCCTGGCGACAACGCCGGTGCCCAGCCTGCCGGCGGAGAACACGCAGCAGGCAGCGGCGCCGCCAAGTGCCGTCGACGTTCCGGTGGTCGTGGCGCCCGGAGCCGGCGGTGGGGCGATCGTCACCTTCCAGTGGCCGAAGCCGGTGCAACTGGCGGCTTTCAAACGCGGCGACACGCTCTGGGTGGTGTTCGATGCGCCGGCCGGGTTTTCGGCACAGGCTTTTGACAACCCGCTCTTGAGTGCGCTCGGCCGCGTCGATCCGATCGCCGACAAATACGCGTCCGGGCTGCGCCTGAGCAGCGGCCATACGCCGACGCCGGTCATCCATAACAGCGGCAATACCTGGATCATCGATCTCAACACGACGCAGCAGGGCGGCGCCGCGAAGACCATCCAGCAGCGGCGCGAAACCTTGGCGCAGGGTGGCGCAAGCCTGCTGTTGCAGGCGGCCAACCCGGGACCGGCTTTGACCTTGGCCGATCCCACGATCGGCGACCAGTTGAAGGTGATCGGTCTGCACGATGCAGGCCTTGGCGTGTCGGAGCAGGCCGTCTGGCCGGAATTCAAATTGCTGCCCAGCTATCAGGGCATCGTGGTGATGCCCCTGGCCGACAACGTATCTGTCCAGCCGTTGCCGAGCGGTGTCGTGGTCACCACGGCGCCTGCGGGCAAAGCGCCGGTCGCGGCCAACGGCTCGGGCGCCGATCAACCGGCTGCTAGTTCCGCGCCGGCAAGCCCCACGCCGGTAAATCCGACGGCAAATCCCGCGACAGCGACTGCGGTTCAATCGGGCGATGCTAACACCATCGGCATGGCCGGGCTGTTCGATCTGCCTGCCTGGCGGCGCGGCGGACAGGCGACCTTCCTGCAGGACCGGGATGTTCTCGAGGAGGACATCACCAAGGCCTCGCCGTCGAAACGCAACGCGGCGCGACTGCAGCTTGCGGAATTCCTTTTCGCCAATGGCCTGGTACCGGAGGCGGCCGGCATGCTGGACCTGATCGCCAGCGACACTGGCGCCTTGCCGATGGACAACAAGGGCTTTCTGACCCTCCGGGCGGCGGCCCACGCGCTGAAGGGCGACGATGAACTGGCCGCGAAGCTGCTGGCCGATCCCCAGGTCGGGACCTCGCCGGAGGCCAGCCTGTTCCGCGGCCTGCTCGCGGCGCACCGGGATGACGCGGCCGGAGCGGCGACGATCTTCAGCGAACCGCTGCCGATCCTAAAAGACTATCCGAAGGCGCTGCGGACTGACCTGAACCTGCTGATCGCGCGGGCCTTGATCGAAGGCGGCAATCCGATGCAGGCGCAGGTCTTTACCGACGCCGTGCGGCGGGACATGCCGGATTCGGATACGACCGACCGCATCGCCTATCTGGAGGGATTGCGGCAGTTGAAGCTGGGGCAGCAGCAGGAAGCCTTCCAGACCTGGGCCGGCCTGAAGAACAGCGCTGTCGAGGGCGTGCGGGCGGATTCGCAATATGCCGTCATCATGGAGAAGCTGCGCAGCAAGCAGATGACCCAGGCCGACGCGATCGGGCCACTCGAGGAATTGCGTTTCCTGGCCCGCGGCGGCGATTTCGAGTTCCATCTGCTGCGCAGCCTCGGCGAGGCCTATCTCGCTGCCGGCCTGCCGCGCAAGGGCTTGATGACGCTGCGCCAGGCGGTCACGAATTTCCCCAACAGGGCCGATATCAAGGACGTGGCGCAAGAGATGAGCGATGCATTCGCGCATCTCTATCTCGACGGCGGGGCGGATGCGCTCAGCCCGATGACTGCGGTCGCCCTCTACGATGAGTTCCGCGAATTGACGCCGAGCGGCGCCGCCGGCGATCGCATGATCGCCGCCTTGGCCGATCGGCTGGTGAAGGTCGATCTCCTCGACGGCGCGGCGAAGCTGTTGGACGGCCAGGTCAAGCACCGCCTGAACGGCATCGACAAGACCCGCGCCGGGGCGCGGTTGGCGGCTATCTATCTGCTGGACAACAAGCCGGACCTGGCGGCCCAGGCGCTGAAAGACAGCCTCATAGCCGACCCGCTACCCGGCGATCTCGCGGCTTTGCGGCGCCGGCTGCAATCCCAGGCCGATTTCGGCGCCGGCCAGACCTTGAAGGCGCTCGACGAGATCAATAGCGATGACAGCCTGCCGGCCCGCTGGCAGCGCGCCGACATGCTGTGGCAGCTTCAGGAATGGCCGGCCGCGGCGGACGCGCTCGGCAAGGTGATCGACGGCGAGGAGCAGGCGCTGGCGCAGCAAGCGGCGCAGATCATGGCCCGCAGCAACGTGGCGGTCGACCCGGCGGCGGCCTTGCGCGACATCAACCCGGCGGCCAGTCCGGCCGCGCCGAACCCGGCTGCTGCCGGCGGTAACGCGCCGGCGAATGCAGCGCCCGCCGCCAATGCCCCGGCGTCAGCGCAACAGCCGGCCGCGGCTCCCACCTATGTCGATGTGCTGGCCCAGGTGCGTGCCGATGCCTTCAAAAGCCGCATGGCCAAGGTGGTCCTGAACCGCGCCGTGGCCCTGTCCCTCGCCAATGACCGGCCGGAGCTGCGCAAGCTTGCCCGCGACTACGGCAAGGACATGCAGCAGACCGATCTCGCGAAGACCTTCGCCATGCTGACGTCGCCCGGCAACGGGCTGGCTGAATCGGTGACCGCGGAGATGTCGAGCATCGATCAGATCAACAGCTTCGTCGACGAGTACCGCAACCTCATGCGGCAAGCCAGCCTGAGCTCGTCGTCCCTCACCAATTGATCTGCATGCCGCGCGCCTCCACGGTTTGCGGCGCCCGTTAATTCCGTCCTGCCAATGGCAGCTGATGGCAGTTGCGCCGGGGTGACCCGGGGCGGCTTCAACTGCCGCCGGTAAAGCTTCTGACGAGGCTGCCGGCGACCAGATACCAGCCGTCGACCAGGACGAAGAAGATCAGCTTGAAGGGCAGGGCGATCATCACCGGCGGCAGCATCATCATGCCCATCGACATGAGGATCGAGGCGACGACCATATCGATGATGAGAAACGGCACGAAAAGCAGGAAGCCCATTTCAAAGGCGCGCCGCATTTCGCCGATCATGAAAGCCGGGATCAAGACCTGCAGGGGCGTATCCTGAGGCGTCGGCACTTCCTCGATATTGGCCAGGTCCATGAAAAGGCGCAGATCCTTCTCCCGTACCTGCGACAGCATGAAATCCCTGAAAGGAATCGTCACGCGTTCGATCGCCGTCTTTTCGTCGATCTGCTGGGTCAGGAGCGGCGAGATCGCCGTGTCATAAGCCCGTTCGAAAGTCGGCGCCATGACGAAGGCGGTGAGAAACAGGGAGAGACTGACCAGGACCACGTTTGGCGGCGTGGTCTGCGTGCCGAGCGCCGAGCGTAACAGCGACAGGACGATGATGATACGGGTGAAGGACGTCACCATCATCAGAATGCCCGGGGCCAGGCTGAGGACGGTGGTCAGGGCGATGATCTGGAATACGCGGCCGGTCAGACCGCCAGTGGCGTTCTGATCTCCGAGATTCAAACTGAAGCTCTGTGCCGCCGCCGGATGGGCAAGCATGAAGCAGCCGAGGCCAAAGGCGCCAAGCATGAGGGCGCCGCCGGCGAGGCGCATCAGCAACGGGATCCATTGCAGGCGGCGTTTGGGCAAAGCAGGATCGATCGGTCGGTCGGGTGCCAGGAAAAATCGCCGCATCAATTCCGCTCGTTGCTTGAAGTCGTGTACGGGTTGCCCGCATCGGCGCCGGATCGATCCTCAAGCACTTCCGCAAAGGGTCGCAAGCTGGGCTCTCTTTTTGCTTCCGGTTCGAGGGCGTTATCGAACTGAGCGTGTGATTGCGCCAAAGAATTCCTTTCGGCCGGCAATCCGGCATGGCCGCTGACGCCGCTTTCAACCACGACGTCGCCTTGCGGTCCGATCAGGACGAGATGCTCGACATCGTCGCGGCGCACCAGGATCAGCCGGTGCCTCGGTCCCAAAGGCAGGGTCTCGACAACGGAGAGGCGCCGACCGCGGCCCAGCTTGGGCCCGATGCCGCTGCGTCGCAGGAAAAAAGCCGCCAGGGCCAGCAGGCCAAGAACCAGAACCAGCGCCAAAACGAAACGCAGATAACTTTCGCCGTCCATGTCCATCTTGGATCAGCTGCTCATCACTCGTTGGATTGATCGTCTGGACGCTTGGCGGTATCGGGCGGCGTGGTCATCGAGGGCAGAACCCGGCCATAGGCCTGCTTGGCCCGCAGCCGGCGGTCCGCAGCCTCGACATTCAAGGCGAGTTGCACGCGTTCCCGCCGCAACGTCGCCTCCAGCATATCGAGATGGCCGAGCAATGCTTCCAGGTCGCCGCGGAACGGGCGCCCGATGGCAGGATCGGCATCGCAGATGGCGTCGCACAAGACGGCTACCCGCATGGCCAGCAGATCGATATTGACCTGTTCGCCGCGTCGCGCCAGATCGTTCGCAACGTCGAACAGCTCCATCATTTCCTGGATGGCGGCGTGAAGATCATCGATGGGATGATCCGCCGACGCGGGTTCCCCGCTGTCACCGAGCGGCTTCAGGAGTGCCGATTGCTGCGCCTGGCCAGGGGAGGCGGTCTCGGAAAACGGTGCCAGGTCCTGGGCGGCGGGATGCTTGTCCTTGTCGGAGATCGCCATTTCAGAACTCCTGCCGCGGCCGATTTGCGTGACCGGCTTCGCTCTGTCCCGCCCGTCCGTTCTGCGGCGTCCCGTCGGCGGCTGTCGCTTCGCGCGTCGTTCGGTTATAGCGGTAGAGATAGGACAGGATCTCCGCTACGGCAGCAAGGGCATCAATCGGAATTTCGCTGTCGACATCGACGGTCGACAGAATTTCGGCAAGGTCGGCGTCTTCGCGGACCGGGATGCCTTTGGCAAAAGCGAGCGCCAGGATTTGCTCCGCCACCGCCCCGCGGCCGCTGGCGGCAATGCGCGGCCGCCCCGGCGCCGTCCGACCGGCCGTCTTGTAATCGAGCGCAACCGCAATGGCCGGCCGGCTTCGTTCCTTGCCCGGCCAGTTCGGTTGCTTCGGCCCGATCTCGTCCTTTGCCATTCTGCCATGCTTTCGCTAGCGACGGTCCAAGCAAACCATTGCGCCGGACGGTACAAGTCAGTCTTGATGGTTTTGCTTAATAGAATGTTAATATGAGCCCAGAAATCTACATAAATCAACGGCTTCCCGCGGCATTTTCGACTGGACCCACGTACCGATTCGGGTGATGCTCCGTTAGTGGCTTATTAAGCAAAGCAGGCGATGCTGTAACTGTCGCATCAGGTGCAAAAAGCCGATGTCCGGAAGGTCGGGCGCAGGCGGTTTGGGATTGTCGACGAAGGAACGACGGTAATGGACTTCACGAAACTTCCGCTTTTTCAACGCCTTTCCGATCGGATGGGTTGGTTGAATGCGCGTCAGGACGTGCTTTCGCAGAACGTCGCCAATGCCGATACGCCCTCCTATACGCCGCGCGACCTCAAGGCGGAGAGTTTTGACGACCATCTGCAGAAGCTGGCGCCGGTGCAGCCCGAACTGACCAGCCCGATGCACCTGATGGGAACCGTCCCCGTCGAGAAGGGGCCGGGCAGCGAGAAGAGCAAGACGCAGTACGAATCCGCTCCAGCGGGCAATTCCGTGATCCTGGAAGAGCAGATGATGAAAGTTCAGCAGACGCAGATGAACTATCAGCTGATCACCAGCCTGTACCGCAAGCATGTCGACATCATGAAGCGGGCAATCGGCACCTGAAAAGGCTGTTGCCGTGACCGCCTCACCCCTGACCCCGCGCGAGAGGGACGATTATGGATCTGAATGATTCCTTGTTTATTGCCGCCGCCGGTATGCGGGCGCAGGGTGAACGCCTCAGGGTCATTTCTGAAAACCTGGCCAATGCCGATTCGGTCGGCGAGCGCCAGGGGGCCGATCCCTATCGCCGCAAGACCATCAGTTTCAAGAATACGCTCGATAAGGAGCTTGGCATCGACACCGTGCAGGTCGCCAAGGTCGGTCAGGATCAAAGCGACTTCCGCAAGAAATACGATCCGGGCAATCCCGCTGCCGATCAGAACGGCTATGTCTCGCTGCCCAACGTCAATACGCTGATCGAATTGACGGATATGCGCGAGGCTGAACGTTCCTATGAAGCCAATCTGAAGACGATCGAAGCCGCCCGCACCATGCTGCAGCGGACTGTCGATATCCTACGTTAAACGAGATCATGAATTCGGGCTGTGCCGATGACGCAGACGGCATGGGAGGGTGACAATGGCGAATACGACGATCAACAATGCGATGGCGGCCTATAACAATGCCGCCCAGCAGCTGGGCGGCAAGCCGGTCGGACAGGACGAGCCGCAAAGCGGGCCGAGCTTCGGCGAGGTGCTGCAGAGCTTTGGCAACCAGGCTCTGGCAACGGGACGGGAAGACGAAAAGCAGACGCTGGCGGCGACGACAGGCAAGGCCGACATGTCGGAAGTGGTCATGGCCGTTTCCAACGCGGAGCTGACCGTGCAGACCGTGACGGCGGTGCGCGACAAGGTGGTTGCCGCGTATCAGGAAGTGTTGCGCATGCCGATCTGACGATCGGCATTTCGATCCGCAAAAGAGAATAGGCGACGCTATGGATGAATCAGCCGTCCTTGAGGTCGGCCGAGATGCGGTCATCGTCATGCTGAAGATCAGCGCACCGATCATGCTGATCTCGCTGATCGTTGGTCTGATCATCTCGCTTTTCCAGGCGCTCACGCAAATTCAGGAAATGACCCTGACCTTCGTGCCGAAGATGCTGGTGGTGTTCATTTCGATCCTGCTGCTCGGCCCGTTCATGCTGCATACCCTGGTCGATTTCACCGAGCAGATGATGAGCCGGATGGCTTCCGGTTGAGCCGGCGGCGGGCGCGAAAGCAGGCCGGCTATGAATCTTGAGCAGTTCCTCGCTGTCAATCTCTTCCAGTATTTCCTGGTATTTGCCCGGATCGGCGGCGCGATGATCGTGTTGCCGGGATATGGCGAGGCTTATGTTTCACCGCAGATAAGGCTGGTTCTGGGCTTGGTCATCAGCCTGGTGGCGATGCCGATGTTGCAGTCGCACCTGCCGCAGATGCCCGCGCGTCTTGACACTTTTACCCTGTTGCTGGTCAGCGAATTGGGCGTCGGCGTTTTCTTCGGTACCGTTGCCCGCGTCCTGCTGCTGGCGACGCAATCGGCCGGCATGATCATCGCGTTGCAGATCGGCGTTGCCAATGCCTTGGTTGCCGATCCGATCACGGCGCAACAGGGCGCCGTCCCCGGCAACTTCTTATTGGCTCTTTCCTTGGCGCTGATCTTCGTCACCGGTCTTGACCATATGGCCATCAAATCGCTGATCGGCACTTATGCGGTGATCATTCCCGGCGTGATGCCCCCGATGGGCGATGTTGCCGATTTCATGTCCCGAACGGTAGCCGACAGTATCGTGCTGGCGGTCCAGCTGGCGACGCCTTTTCTGGTCTATGGCGTGGTCTTCGCGGTCGGGCTCGGATTGCTTGCGCGGCTGATGCCGGCTCTGCAGGTTTTCTTCATCGCGACGCCCCTGCAGTTGCTTGGTGGCATCTCCATCATCGCTGTCAGCCTTACGACGGCCTCCATCTGGTTCCTCAATTCCTACGAGGAACATCTCTCCAACTTCCTTGGCCAGGCAAGATGATGCAGGTTTTTCATCCGGCCGGGAGCAGGTGAGCCATGGCAGAGACCGATGACTCACAAAAAACCGAAGACCCGACAAGCAAGCGGCTTGATGATGCGCGAAAACAGGGCCAAGTCGCCAATTCACGCGAGGTCAACAATCTCTTCATGATGATGGCGCTGACCTTGTCGGTTGCCATGTTCGGTCCCGGCATCGCCGGCGATATCAAGAATATGATTTTGCCTTTTATCGAAAGCCCCGATCGCATCCCGACCGATATCGGGCATCTGCAGATGCTGGGCTGGCGGTTTCTGACCCATATCCTGATGGCCGGCATCGTGCCGCTGATCCTGGCCTTGTTTGCGGCCTTTGGATCCGGCTATCTGCAGTTCGGTTTGCTGTGGTCAGCCGAACATCTGATGCCGAGCCTCAGCAAGATATCGCCGTTCGCCGGCTTTGGCCGCATTTTCTCGATGCGCTCCTTGAACGAGTTCCTGAAGGGACTCGCCAAGATCGCCATCGTCGGCTCCGTCGCTACGAGCCTGCTGTTGCCGGCCGTGCGTGACGTGCATCATCTGATCGGCCTGGAACCGATGCAGATTCTTGGCACCACCAAATCGATGGTGGTGCATCTGCTGTTCGGTGTTCTCTCGGTGGTCTTTGCGATAACCATCTTCGACTTCTTCTATCAGCGCTTCCAGCATATCCGCAGCCTGCGTATGTCGCGCCAGGAATTGAAGGAAGAGTTCCGCGACACCGAAGGCGATCCGCTGGTCAAGGGCCGCTTGCGGCAGTTGCGCATGGAGCGGGCAAGGCGCCGCATGATGGCGGAAGTGCCCAAATCCGACGTCATCGTCACCAACCCGACCCATTATGCCGTTGCCCTGCGCTATGATCAGGCGACAATGGGAGCGCCGCGCGTCATCGCCAAGGGCATCGACAAGGCGGCGCAGCGTATTCGCGAAATCGCCAAGGAACACGATATCCCGGTGATCGAAAATCCGCCACTCGCGCGCGGCCTGCATGCTGCCGTCGAGGTCGATCAGGAAATTCCGCCGGAATTCTATAAGGCCGTCGCTGAAGTGATCAGCTATATCATGAAGCTGAAGCGCGGCCGGCGCTGAGGAACAAAGCCGAGAAATGGAAGGGACAATGCGGGACAAAGCGGAATCGCCGCTGGAGGTGGTCATGGCGATCAACGCCATGGAGGCACAGCTGCGCCAGGCCATGCTGACCTCGGATGTCGATGCGCTTGAGATGCTGCTTGCCGAAGATCTGATCTTCGTCGACCCGCAGGGACGGGTGTTGGACAAGGCGGCGGATCTGGCAGCCCATCGTTCCGGTCTGCTGCAGCTCGATCAGCTGGATTTTGCCGAAACCGAGGTCCGCCCGCAGGGTGATGTCGCCGTTGTCGTTACGCGCAGCAGCCTCAGCGGCCGCTATCAGGGTCAGGTCTTTGCCGGCGATTTTCGCTATACACGTGTCTGGCGTCGCAGCGGCCGCGGCTGGCGCGTGGTGGCCGGCCACTGCTCGTCGGTGGCTTGAAAACGGTCGTTATCTGGTATTATCCGCGGCGACTTCTATTTCGCTTTTGCCGCGGCGACGATCTCATATGATCGCAACCTATCAGCCTGATGATAGAAATCGGAATTGATCATCAATTCATCCGCGCCGGTCCGGGCGAGGAAGTCCTCCAGCTTGCTACGGACCGTCTCCGGTCCGCCGACAATAGCCGCGCCGAAGAAACGGTCGACGCCGGCTTTCTCGCGGGCGTTCCAGATCCCTTCCATGCTGTCGACGGGCGGTTGCAGCGGTTTGCGGTCGCCGCGGATCAAGCCGAGGAATTTCATCTGCGCCGAGGTAGCGAGACGGGCAGCCTCGGCATCGCTCTCCGCCGCAATGACTGGGAGGCCGACCATGGCATAGGGCTTTTCCAGGACCTCGGAGGGACGGAAATGCTCGCGGTAGAGCGACAGCGCCAACGCCATGCCGGCGGGGGCAAACTGTCCGGCAAAGGCATAGGGGAGGCCCAGCAAACCGGCAAGCTGCGCGCTGAAGTCGCTCGATCCCAGGAGCCAGATGGGCACGTTGGAATCTCGGCCGGGAATGGCCTGGACATATTGGTTGGGCTGCGCCGGGCCCAGCAGAGCCTGCAATTCCTGCACGTCGCGGGGAAAGTTTTCGGCATCCATGGGATCAACGCGGAGGGCACGAAGCGTCAGTTGATCGGTGCCGGGCGCGCGGCCGAGACCCAGGTCGATGCGGCCCGGATAAAGCGCCTCCAAGGTGCCGAAAGCCTCTGCCACCACCAACGGGGCATGATTGGGCAGCATGACGCCCCCCGAGCCGACGCGGATACTGGTCGTGCCGCCGGCGACATAGCCGATCAGAACCGGCGTCGCGGAGCTGGCGATACCGGCCAGATTGTGATGTTCGGCCAGCCAATAGCGACGATATCCCAATCGTTCGACATGACGAGCGAGATCCAGGGTGTTGCGGAATGTCTCGGAAATGCTGCCACCCTCAGTGACGGGGGCCAGATCGAGAACGGAGAGGGGGGTATCGGCAAGCTTGGCCATTGGCAGTCCCGGCTGTGCGTGGATCGGAGTTAGATAGGCATTCGTACCATGCTCTGCCAAGGGTGGGGCCGTGTATGGCCGCTATGCGCCAGGCTGCCAGCTCTCATTGTTCCGGTCTGGCGGATAGCGACGGGCACCCGGTTGAAACACCGGAAACGCGGTGGTTTTAATGGGGAGATTTCCGGCGAATGACACACTGACGGGAGCGGCTGAGAAGAAGGCGCGGGTGACGCGTCTTCCTGCGGGAAAGCCGTTGTCGAGGGTCGATAGTCCCTGGTTCGTGACAATAGTTGCGATAGACTGACCCGGTGGCGACTCGGATGGGGGCACCATACGGGGATGGACGAGAGAGTGAACTCGGATCGAATGCACCAGCTTCTCCGACGACGCGTCAGCTTTGGCTCGCGCGGTATCCTTGTTGTGTCCTCTTGCCTTGGCCTGCTTGCATTTGCGACCGCCACCTGTGCCTGGGCGCAGGAGATGGCGCCGCTGGTGATGCAATCCTGGATGACAGACGGCGTCATCGGCATACTGACGGCTGCCGTGCTCATTCTGGCCGTGGCCGTCTGGCGAAGTCATCGGCGGGCGGCTCTGCTGCGCGACAGCCTCGATGTGACGGCGCGCGGGCGGCAACTGGTCGATGGCGCCGGTCGCGTCCGCTTCGTCAATGCCGCTTATGGCAAGGTCTTTCCCAATAGCGATGTCCCGTTACCCAGTACATTGAGCGGCTTGATCGCCGCCGGTTCTGAAGCCGCACGCAATCTGCAGCAGCTCACATTGGCATTGGAACAGACCGGTTATGGCCGTGCCGATATCGATCTCATCATGCTCAATGGCGAGCGCGAGATTCTGGATATATCCGCCAGCCAGCTGACCGGCTTTCCCGGCCATGTGCTGTGGAGCATCGATGTTGTGACGTCGCAACGGCAGATAGAAGAATATATCCGCTTGGATCACGAAAAATTCGCCGATCTCGTTGAGCAGGCGCCGATCGGCTTCTATTCGGTGGACGAGAACGGCGAGTTTCAATTCGTCAATGAGACCTTGGCCAGCTGGCTTGATCTGCGCGCCAATGAAAGCGGCCGCTTCGATCAGAAGCTGCATGATCTCATCGGGGGCACCCTGCCGCCGGGAACACCGGCCTATAGCCCCTTTGCCGATCCCGCGGCGCGTTCCGGCGAAGTGATGCTGCGCCGCGCCAACGGACAGCCATTGCTCGCTTATATTCGCCATGCCGTTGCGGTGGTGCAATCCGGCGGCAAGCGCGCCGGCATCCGCACCCGTTCCGTGGTGCATGATCTGTCGCGCGAGCATGAGCTGGAAAAGGCGCTGCGGGTTTCCGAGCAATATTTCCGCCGCTTCTTCGAGGAAGCCCCGACCGGTATCGCCCTGGTCGATGCGGAGGGACGGATCGAACAGGTCAATCGCGCCTTTCAGCAGCTGGCGGAGACGGATGTCCGCAAGACAAGCAAGCTGGCGGATCTCGTCCATAGCGAAGACAGGGCGGCACTGGTCGAACATTTATCGGCGGTGCTGGCCAATAACCGCCTGGTCGGCCCGCTGACCGTGCGGCTGGCCGGCGCGGCCCAGCGCAGTGTCACTATTTTTGCGTCGCGACGAGAGGAAATTCCGGGACAATCGCAGGGGATCATTGCCCATTTCATCGATGCCACCGAACAGAAGCGGCTGGAAGTGCAATTCGCGCAATCGCAGAAGATGCAGGCGGTGGGCCTGCTCGCGGGGGGCATCGCGCATGACTTCAACAACCTGCTGACGGCCATGATCGGTTTCTGCGATCTGCTGCTGCTGCGTCACCGGGCCGGCGATCAATCTTTTGCCGATATCATGCAGATCAAGCAGAACGCCAATCGCGCCGCCAATCTGGTGCGCCAGCTGCTGGCTTTCTCGCGCCAGCAGACCTTGCAGCCGCGGGTGCTGCTGATCACCGACGTGCTGGCGGAGCTGTCGCATCTGCTGCGCCGGCTGATCGGCGAAAATATCGAGCTGCATATGATCCATGGCCGGGATCTCAAGCCGGTGCGTGTCGATCAGGGCCAGTTGGAACAGGTCATCATCAATCTTGCCGTCAATGCCCGGGATGCCATGTCGGATGGCGGTGATCTCACCATCCGGACGGAGAACGTCACCACGGCCGAAGCGCTGCAACGCGGCGCCGAAATCATGCCGCCGGGAAACTATGTCCTGGTGGAGATGAAGGATAGCGGCACCGGCATTCCGCCGGAGATCATGGACCGCATTTTTGAACCGTTCTTCTCGACCAAGGCGATCGGTTCGGGAACCGGTCTTGGCCTTTCAACCGTCTATGGCATCGTCCGACAGACCGGCGGCTTTGTCTTCGTCGACAGCAGTCCGGGGGTGGGGGCGACCTTCCGCATCTACTTGCCCCAGCATATGACCGGGCTGGACAAGAACGCGAAATCGGAAAGCGGGGAAGAGAGCCCGCGTGACTTGACCGGCATCGGCACCATCCTGCTGGTCGAAGATGAAGATGCGGTGCGGCTGTTCAGTGCGCGCGCGTTGCGCAACAAGGGCTACCAAGTGCTGGAAGCGCGCAGCGGCGAAGGGGCGCTGGAAATCATCAACGAACACCTCAGCGACATCAACCTCATCATCAGCGATGTGGTGATGCCGAAGATGGACGGGCCGACAATGATCAAAGAGGCGCGCGCGCGGCGTGTCGACGTGCCCGTGATCTTCATTTCCGGCTATGCGGAAGACGCGTTCCGGCGACGAGTCGATACCGGCGAGGAGGCGCATTTCCTCCTGAAACCCTTCACGTTGAAGCAGCTGGCCGCCAAGGTGAAGGAAGTATTGGATAAGCCATAGCTTGGCTTATAACTCGTTGATTATCCGTTGAAAAATTAATTTGTTCCGGTTTTGATCTTTTGTTCTTTACCGGGAGAACAAAATGTGTACGATGGGCGACATCAAAGAGGCGATGCGGCTGTCACGGGGCCGTCGTTGTCAGGGTCCGGTGGCTGTGGTCTAACAGGAGGGCGCTATGTCGCAGAATGTGGTTCGTATCGCCGACAGGGATGGAATGGATAAGAATAAGGCTTTAGACGCAGCTTTGGCACAGATCGAACGTGCCTTTGGCAAGGGTTCGATCATGCGCCTCGGGCAGCGCGAAAGCGCGGTGGAAACCGAAGCGATTTCTACCGGCTCATTGGGACTGGATATCGCGCTTGGCATCGGTGGTTTGCCGCGCGGTCGTATCATTGAAATCTACGGACCGGAAAGCTCGGGCAAGACGACTTTGGCCCTGCAGGTGGTGGCGGAAGCGCAGAAGGTCGGTGGCGCTTGCGCCTTCATCGATGCCGAGCATGCCTTGGATCCTTCTTACGCCGTGAAGCTCGGCGTCAATGTCGACGACCTGCTGATCTCCCAGCCGGATGCCGGTGAGCAGGCGCTGGAAATCGCCGATACCTTGGTGCGGTCGGGTGCGATCGATGTGCTGGTGATCGACTCTGTCGCCGCCCTGGTGCCGCGCGCCGAGCTGGAAGGCGAGATGGGTGATTCCCATGTCGGCCTGCAGGCGCGTCTGATGAGCCAGGCCTTGCGCAAGCTGACGGGCTCGATCTCGCGCTCGCGCTGCATGGTGATCTTCATCAACCAGATCCGCATGAAGATCGGCGTGATGTTCGGCAATCCGGAGACCACGACCGGCGGCAATGCACTGAAGTTCTATGCCTCGGTCCGCCTCGATATCCGCCGCATCGGCGCCATCAAGGACAAGGAAAACGTGGTCGGCAACCAGACCCGGGTGAAGGTCGTCAAGAACAAGGTGGCCCCGCCTTTCCGTGTGGTCGAATTCGACATCATGTATGGCGAGGGCATTTCCAAGACCGGCGAACTGATCGACCTCGGCGTTGCCGCCAATGTGGTCGAGAAGTCCGGTGCCTGGTTCTCTTATAGCGGCCAGCGTATCGGTCAGGGCCGCGAGAATGCCAAGGTCTTCCTGCGCGATAATCCACAGATCGCCGCCGAGATCGAGGCCAAAATCCGCCAGAATGCCGGCCTGGTGGCCGGGGTGATGCTCGATAAGAGCGGCAGCCAAGAATCCGACGACGAATAATCGGCGTCACATAAATCTGAGCTTCAGCTCAGTAAGAGTTCTCTCCGGGGGCGCAGATGTGGGTAACCACGCTGCGCCCCAAGCTTTTCTGCCGTCCAGGCTTTATGCAGTCCTGTCGGGGTAGAGCGTGAATCCGCCTCTCGTCCATAAGATGGAGGGCGATTTCACATTTCAGGTGGCCGGCTCCCGCCTTCCGCCTCAACCGATCGCGCTCTATGGACGATAGCCATCGGTCAGCGTCTTCAGGAAGGCGACGATGTCGTCGATCTCGGCGTCGGTGAGGCGCTGCGGATGACCCGGTTTGTCGTCGAAAGGCGGATCCGTGTTGAGGTTGCCGCGATAGCGCTCCGGCAGGTCGTTGAATTTGTCGATGCTGCCGTCGGCCCGCTTCGGATACCAGCGGCCGGGATCGCTGTCGCGGGTGGCGTAGAAGGCGACCGCATCCCGCAAGCTGTGGATGAAGCCATTATGGAAGAACACGTGACGAGTGGCGACATTGCGTAATGTCGGCGTGCGGAACAGGCCGCAATAATCGGCATGATCCTTGAGGTCGGTGCGCTGGGGGCCGCACAGGCCGAGATCGAAATGACTTGGATCGCTATTGGCCGGAATGGCGGGATTGCGCGGCAGGCCGATGGCGATGAGGCCGTAATCGGTGAATTGCGGCGCGCTGCCGTCCAAGGCGCGCTCGGCGATATGGCAGCTTGAGCAATTGCCCTTGTTCTCATCGGTAAAGGCGACGAGGCCGCGCTGCTCCTGCGGCGTCAGTGCCACCTTGCCGGCGAGATAGGCATCGTATTTGCTGTCATAGGGGTAAAAGACGGCCGGATCTTCCTGATAGACCTGCAAGGCGAGCAGCACGGCATTGAAGGCTGCCGCCTTATCCCTGGTCGCAGCCGGCCCCAATATTTTGGCGAGCTCGACGAGATAGCCCCCCTTATCCGCCGCGTCGACGACGTCATCGGCGCTGCGATTGCCCATCTCGAAACTGGAGAGCAGGGGGATGCGGGCCTGGTCCATCTTGCTGTCGGCGCGGCCGTCCCAGGTCAGGCCGCCGGTCGGACCGTTATCCACGCTTTCATCGGCCTCATCCTCGCTGTCGAAGAAATGCTCGCTGAATTGCGGTACCGCCTGCAGATATTTGAGTGACGGAACGGCACGCAAACCGGCGTCATGCAGGTCGCCACCGCCGAGCTGCACGGCCCGATCGTTGTTCTGCGCGAAAGCGTTGTCGGGGGCATGACAGGAACTGCAGGCCATCTGTCCCGAGCCGGAGAGATGCGGATCCATAAAGAGTCGCGCGCCGATGGCTGCCAGGGCTTTTGCCTGCGCATAAGCCTGCATCCGGTTCAGGGGCACCGGCTGGGTGGTCGCCGGCGTATCGGCGGCCGCAGTTGCCGCGGCGGCCGGTTCCGTTATCGACGGTGGCGTCGGCGGCGCAATCTGTTCCGCGCGACTGGAGGAGGCCGCTATCGTTGAAAGGAGGAGAGTGATTATCATTCGCAGCATTAAGTATGCGGCCGCCTTTGCTTTCCGTGTTTCTCCCGGCCGGCCCGAACGGGGGCAGGGGAGATCGCCGAGAAGCAACTGCCGGGTGATCGACCTTCCGAAGGAATGCGCGCCGACAGTTGCTTCCGGTTCTGCTTTGTCTTCTGCCAACATACCGATCTCCGGCGTCAAGTCACAGCCATGTCACTTTAAATCGCATGACGGCCATATCATGATGCCCTTCCATTGCAGATCAAAGAATGCCCGAAATGAAATTCGGGATGAATTTTCAAGTGGGATGATTTTAAGGGATGAGACGCATGACATTGAAATCGCGCTTGCTGCTCGCAGGGTCGGCCCTGTCGACCGCCTTGGCGCTTGCGGCCTGTGCCACGACATCGCCGGCGACTTCGGCCATGAAGTCGATCGATACCGTCGTGGTGATCTACGCGGAAAACCGCAGCTTCGACAACCTCTACGGCAACTATCCCAACGCGGACGGCCTGGCAAATGCCTCGGCCGTATCGCAGCGCCAGCTGGATGTCGACGGCCAGCCGCTCAGCGAATTGCCGCCGGTCTGGGGCGGCCTCACGGCCAAGGGCGTGAAGCCGGCGATCACCGAGGCGATGACGGCGCATATGCCGAACGGTCCCTTCGCGATCGATGATCCGAAGGGCTATGCGCTCGCGCAATCGATCATCACCCACGATCTGTGGCATCGCTTCTATCAGAACCAGATGCAGATCGATGGCGGCAAGAACGACAAGTTCGTCGCCTATGCCGATGCCGGCGGCCTGGTCATGGGCACCTATGACGGCTCGAAGACGGCGATGTGGCAGGTGGCGCAGAAATATACGCTCGCCGACCATTTCTTCATGGGCGCTTTCGGCGGCTCCTTCCTCAATCACCAATGGCTCGCTTGCGCTTGCGCGCCCTATTATCCGAATGCGGATAAGAGCGCCGCGAAGCCGACCATCGCTGCGGTGGATGCCGATGGCGTGACGCTGACGGCGGCGGCCAACTCGCCGAAATCGGCGATGACCGGGATTCCGAAATTCGTCAGCGACGGCAATCTGACGCCCGATTTCTATGCGGTGAACACCATGCAGCCGCCATATCAGCCCAGCGCCAACAAGCCGGTGGCGGGTGGCGACAAGGCCTATGCCGACCCCGCTCAGGCGACCACCCTGCCGCCGCAGACGGCGGAGACGATCGGCGATGCCCTGACGAAGAAGAACGTCACCTGGGCCTGGTATGCCGGCGCCTGGAACTCGGTCCTCGCCAATGGAAACGCCTCGCCGGTGCCGAATTTCCAGTATCACCATCAGCCGTTCAACTATTACGCCAATTACGCGCCGGGCACGGCGGCCCGGACGGAGCATCTGCGTGACGGCGGCCTGGGCGGGGCGGCCTTCATCAAGGCGATCGATGACGGGACCCTGCCGCAGGTGTCCTTCTACAAGCCGCAGGGCAACTTGAACCAGCATGCCGGCTATGCCGATGTGCAATCGGGCGATGCCCATCTGGCCGACCTCGTCAGCCATCTGGAGAAGAGCCCGCAGTGGTCGCATATGCTGGTCGTCATCACCTATGACGAGAACGGCGGCTTCTGGGATCACGTGGCGCCGCCCAAGGCCGATCGCTGGGGCCCCGGTACCCGCATCCCGGCCATCATCGTCGGACCGACGGTGAGGCGGGGCTTCGTCGACCATACGGAATACGACACCACCTCGATCCTGAAGTTCATCACCGAGCGCTTCAACCTGGAGGAGCTGCCGGGACTCAAGACCCGCGACGTCTCGCTCCTGGCGCACGGCAACCCGCCGCTGGGCGATTTCTCGTCGGCGCTCAGCCAGTAATCTGCTGGCTTCGCCGGCAGAGGGAACAATCCGGTCAGCCGTCCGGCTGGCCGGGTTCCCGGTTGGGGGCACCGGCGGGCGATTTTCCGCATTTGCGGGCAGCCGTGCATGATTTCGTCGCTGGGAAGGCTCGTTCCGGCGGAACGGGCCGGAGCCGAGGCGAAACAGGCTCTTTTCAGCTGCCCCGGCGTCTTAATCTCCTTGTCCCGCCGGCCAAAAACATCAATATTCACAATAGGACATGCGGGTTAGAGCCGGTTTGACCGGCCCTTGCCTCACCCTGGAACCGGGTTCCGACGGCTGACCGGCCCCAACGGCTGGCAGCGGCGGGGCCTTTTGCCCGTTTTGATGGATTGATCATGCAGACCGCGAACGACATACGCCGTACTTTTCTGGACTACTTCCGCAAGGAAGGGCACGAGATCGTGCCGTCCAGCCCGCTGGTGCCGCGCAACGACCCGACCTTGATGTTCACCAACGCCGGGATGGTGCAGTTCAAGAACGTCTTCACCGGGGCCGAAAAGCGCGACTATGTCCGAGCTTCCACCGCGCAGAAATGCGTGCGCGCCGGCGGCAAGCATAACGATCTGGAAAATGTCGGCTATACCGCCCGGCACCACACCTTCTTCGAGATGCTCGGCAACTTCTCCTTTGGCGATTATTTCAAGGAGCGCGCGATCGATCTCGCTTGGCGCCTGATCACCAAGGAATTCGGCCTGCCGAAGGACAAGCTGCTGGTCACCGTCTATTCCGAGGACGATGATGCCTATGGCCTGTGGCAGAAGATCGCCGGCCTGCCGGCGGAGAGGATCATCCGCATCCCGACCTCGGACAATTTCTGGGCGATGGGCGATACCGGTCCCTGCGGGCCCTGTTCGGAAATCTTCTATGACCACGGCCCCTCGATCCCTGGTGGTCCTCCGGGCAGCCCGGACCAGGACGGCGACCGCTTCATTGAGATCTGGAACCTGGTCTTCATGCAGTATGAGCAGGTGACCAAGGATGAGCGGGTCAACCTGCCACGGCCCTCGATCGACACCGGCATGGGCCTGGAACGATTGGCGGCCGTGCTGCAGGGCAAGCACGACAATTATGACATCGACCTGATGCGGGCGCTGATCGAGGCTTCCGCCGCCGCTTCGAACACCGACGCCGACGGACCGATGAAGGTCTCCCACCGGGTGATCGCCGATCATCTGCGTTCCTGCAGCTTCCTGGTCGCCGACGGCGTGCTGCCGGCCAATGAAGGCCGCGGCTATGTGCTGCGCCGGATCATGCGCCGCGCCATGCGCCACGCCCACAAGCTCGGTTGCCAGGAGCCGCTGATGTGGCGCCTCGTCCCGGCCCTGATCGCGCAGATGGGCCAGGCCTATCCGGAGCTGATCCGCGCCGAGGCGGTGATCACCGAAACCTTCAAGCTGGAGGAGGGACGCTTCAAGCAGATGCTGGATCGCGGCCTGCGCCTGCTCGATGACGAGACCGAGAGGCTCAGCGGCAACCAGAAACTGCCCGGCGAAGTCGCCTTCAAGCTTTACGACACCTTCGGCTTCCCGCTCGATCTCACAGAGGACATCCTGCGCGGCCAGAACCGCAGCGTCGACAAGGACGGCTTCGATGCGGCGATGGAACGCCAGCGCGAGACCGCGCGCAAGGCCTGGCAGGGCTCGGGCGAGGCGGCGACAGAGGCGGTCTGGTTCAATCTGCGCGAGAAGGTCGGCGCCACCGATTTCCTCGGTTATGCCACCGAGCGTGCCGAGGGACAGATCAAGGCGATCCTCAAGAACGGCCAGGAAGTCGACAAGGCCAATGCCGGCGACGAGGTGGCGGTGATCGCCAACCAGACGCCGTTCTATGGCGAATCCGGCGGCCAGATGGGCGATACCGGCGTGATCGTCACGGCGGGCGGCGGCGAGATCAGCGTCACCGATACGCTGAAGAAGCTCGGCGACATGAATGTGCATTTCGGCAAGGTGACCAAGGGCGCCGTGACGGTCGGCGAGGCAGCCGATTTCAAGGTCGACGGCAAGCGCCGCGCGTCCTTGCGCGCGCATCACTCCTCGACCCATCTGTTGCACGAAGCCTTGCGCCGTCGGCTCGGCGCGCATGTGACCCAGAAGGGCTCGCTGGTCGCACCTGACCGCCTGCGCTTCGACTTCAGCCATCCGCGCGCCTTGACGGCCGAGGATATCGCCGTGGTCGAGCAGGAAGTGAATGACCGTATCCGCAAGAACGACGAAGTCACCACGCGGTTGATGACGCCGGATGCGGCGATCGAAGCGGGCGCCTTGGCCCTCTTCGGCGAGAAATACGGCGACGAAGTCCGCGTCGTCTCCATGGGCGGCCGCAATGATGACGAGGCGCGCAATTTCTCGACCGAGCTGTGCGGCGGCACGCATGTGCGCCGCATGGGCGATATCGGCCTCTTCAAGATCATCAGCGAAGGCGCCGTGGCCTCTGGCGTGCGCCGCATCGAGGCGATGACGGGTGCAGCGGCAGAGCACTATATCGCCGAGCAGCAGCGCCTGCTGACCGAAGCTGCCTCGGCCTTGAAGACTCTTCCTTCCGATCTCGCCCATCGCATCGTCTCGCTGGTCGAGGAAAAGAAGAAGCTGGAGCGTGATCTCACGGAGGCGCGCAAGGCGGCGGCTCTCGCCGGTGCCGGAAGCGGTGGCGCGGCACAGACCGGCGGCACCAAGGAAGTGGGCGGCATCACGCTGGCGTCGCGCGTCCTCAGCGGGGTTCCGGCGAAGGAGTTGAAGGCGATGGCCGACGAGCTGAAGAAGCAGATCGGCTCAGGCGTCGTGGTGCTGATCTCCGACGATGCCGGCAAGGCCTCGCTGGTAGTCGGCGTGACCGCCGATCTCACAGGCAAGCTGAGTGCCGTCGATCTCGTCAAAACCGGCAGCAGCGCTTTGGGCGGGCAGGGCGGCGGCGGGCGTCCCGACATGGCCCAGGCCGGTGGCCCCGATGCCGGCAAGGCGGCCGATGCCCTGGCGGCGATCGAGCGGGTGCTGGGCGGAACGGCGCAAGCAGCATGATCACGGCGGCATGACGCCGTTCTCATCCATGGCAGGGAAGCGCGCTATCAGCCAATGGCGCGCTTTCTTCTTGCGTCTGCTCATGCGGACCGCTGCGCCGCCGCAGAACCCGATGGCTGCCGCGATCCGCGATGGGATGGGGAGGCTGACGCGATGCAATTGACCGCCTTGTTGATCCCGGGGATCTGCGTCATTGCCGTGACTTTTGTCTATGGGCTGCTGATACGGTGGCTGTTTCGCCGGCGGCTCGACCTTCGTCTTGCCTGGTTTGCCTTTGCCGCAAGCGCCGGCCTTGTGAGCCTTGCTCTGGCTGCCATTTTCCTCAGTGGGATCGATCACGGTTTTGCCGCGTCGCTGTTTGGCAATCTGCAGACCGCGGCAAGCTTCGGTACGATGTTCAAGCTGGCCTTGATCTACGCCGCCCTGCCGGAGGAGGCGGTGAAGATCGGTGTCGTGGTGGTTCTGCTGCTCTTGCTGGGTCGTTGGCAAAGATATCGCAGCGATCCGGCCGAGATGCTGCTTTATTCGGCGCTGGGCTTTGCCGTCTGCGAGAGCCTGTTATATGTCGTGGCCTTTGCGGCGATGCCGCAACTTCAGGATCAGCTCATCGCCTTTGCCGCCGTACGCGGGATCTTCGGCGGGCTCGTTCATGCGCTTCTCGGCATGGTGGCCGGCTGCCTGCTCGCCTGGCGCTGGCAGTCACCACAAAGATGGCTCTGGCTGCTCCTCGCCTATGCGATCGCCGTATTGCTGCATGCCAGCTTTGACGGCAGCCTGCTGGACCTTGTCTTTCGCGGCCTCAGCCGCAAGTCGGATATCGTGCCGGCTGAGGCAGCCGATCTGGTTCTTCCCTTCCTGGCGAGCGCGCTTATTTTATTGGTGCTGGCGATTATCGGTCTGGTCTGCAGCCGGCGGTTCAATAACCCGGTGATCGAAAAAGCTGCGGCCTGATCTGCGAATTCCGGCGACACCCAGGTATGGCACCTCGCGCGAGGTAGTCCCCGGGTCGGCTCTCCTGGGACCTATTATTCTGAAAACGTGAAGTTGCAGCTGCTTGCAATGCTGCCGGATTTATGTTCTTCTTTTGTTCTCATCTCACGGGAGAGCGGATATGAGCATGATCGAGAGTGACACGCGTGACGACCGGCTAAGCGCGGCCGACTTGGGCGATCACGATTTTCGCGGCTTGGGAGGGGTCCTGTCGGGCGACTACCGGTCCGCCGGCGATGCCGCCGACAGTGAGTTGATGGCCGGCGGCCGGGATATGCAGACCATTTCCCGCCCTTCGCTGCGTCGCGGCGAAACCGAACCTAAGGTGAAGGCGGAACTGGCTGCCAGCCTGCATTTCATCCTGAGCCAATATCTTCGCCCCAGCACCTTGCGCCGCCTGATCGGCCCACGTGACGCGATGATTGGCCGGGTGATGCTGGGGCGTGCCATGCAAGGCGAGATCGATGACGATCTGCTCGCGCGCATTCTTGCCCAAGCGGTGGTCGAACATATCCGTCAGAGCGGATTCGTCGTCCAGCGCAGCGTCCCGCCAAGCGACGCCACGGCGGATTCCGATGGCGACATCTGGTTCTGACGTTCACGCAAACGCCTGATCAATTGATTATCCGGCCAACCGATTGTTCGTGCCGATACCTGGCACGTATCGTTCTTATTGCACCAGCCTTCTGCAGGGTCGTTAGAAAGCCCGGGCGATTGACAGCCCGGCACATTGCTCTAAACTCGCCGACATTGTGACACGGGGTGTCTGCCGATCAGCGGTGGACTGAGATTATACCCGCGGAACCTGATCTGGATCATGCCAGCGAAGGGATTGTTGCACATGTCGGCGATCGATCTCCCCCGTTTCCGGATGTTGTTGCCGCTCATGTCATCCCTTCGCCAGAAGGGAGACAAGAGTGACCGATGCTGTTCTTGCAACGCTGCCGGAAAATCTGGCGGCAATCCGACAAAGACGTCCATTGATCCATAACATCACCAATCTGGTGGTGAGCAACGTCACGGCCAATGCCTTGCTTGCCTTGGGAGCTTCGCCGGCGATGGTGGAAAACACCGAGGAGTCGGCAGAGCTTGCCAGTATCGCCGATGCCCTGGTGGTCAATCTCGGCACGGTTTCCAGTCCGATTGCCGCGGCGATGCGCCTCGCCACCAAGGCCGCTCGTGACGCCCGGCGTCCCTGGGTCATCGATCCCGTGGCGGTCGGCGCCCTCGACTATCGGACCCGCCTGGCCCATGAACTGATCAAGAACCGTCCCGCCGTCATTCGCGGCAATGCCTCGGAAATTGCGGCCTTGGCGGGGCAGACCGGCGGCGGCAAGGGCGTCGACAGCCTGTTACAGGCCGAGCAGGCAGTTGACGCCGCCAAGGCGCTTGCCCGCGAAACAGCAAGCGTCGTCGTGGTCAGCGGTGCTATTGACTGTGTCACGGATGGTGCTGATGCTGTGGGGATTGCCAATGGTCACCCATTGATGACGCGGGTGACCGGCATGGGTTGCACGGCGACCGCCCTGATCGGCGCTTTCCTGGCCGTCGCCGGGTATCCCTTGGTCGCAGCCGCGCAGGCGATGGTGGCGATGGGCGTTGCCGGCGAACTGGCGATGGCGCGTGCCCAAGGTCCCGGCTCGTTGCAGGTCGCCTTTCTGGATGTGCTGTATGAAATGTCCGGGGCCGAGATTTGTACACAAGCGAGGCTCGTATGATGCCGCAGGGCCGCACGGGTCCCAACGCCATCGACCTCTCGCTCTATCTCGTGACCGATCGCGAGCTATGTGGTGGCCGCGGTCTCGTCGCAACGGTGGGCGCGGCGCTGAAAGGCGGTATCACGGTGCTACAGTACCGGGCAAAAAATGTGCAGCTGCGCGAGGCAATCGCTGAAGCTGCACTGCTCGCCTCCCTCGCGCGGCAATATGATGTTCCCTTCATCGTCAATGATCGCCTGGATCTGGCCCTGGCGGTCGATGCCGACGGTCTGCATGTCGGCCAATCGGATATGCCGCCTGATCTGGCACGACGCTTTCTCGGTCCAAGCAAGATCCTCGGCCTGTCTGTCGGACGTCAGGCGGAGATCGATGAGCTCGATATTGCGATGGTCAATTATGTCGGCCTGGGCCCGGTGTTTGCCACCGCCACGAAGGCGGATGCGGCAGCGCCGCTGGGGCTGGAAAAATTCAGCCTGCTGCGTTCCTCCATCGAACTGCCAGTGGTGGCGATCGGCGGCATCTCCGAGGCGGCGGCAGGCGACGTCATTGCCGCCGGCGCCGACGGTATCGCCGTCGTTTCCGCCATTTGTGCGGCGGCGGATCCGGAACTTGCCAGCCATGGTCTGCGCCGGAAAATCGACCAGGCAAGGCAGACGCCATGATCCATAACATTCTCAGCATCGCCGGCAGCGATCCCAGCGGCGGTGCCGGCATTCAGGCCGATCTCAAGACCTTTTCCGCGCTCGGCGCCTATGGAGCCGCGGCAATCACCGCATTGACTGCGCAAAATACACGCGGCGTCACGGCGGTGGAACTTGTATCCGCAGCCTTCATCGGCCGGCAGATCGATATGGTTTTCGACGATCTGCGAATCGATGCCGTTAAAATCGGCATGCTGGCGAATGCTGAGGTCATCGCCATGGTCGCCGATCGCCTGCGCGTCTGGCAGCCACGATGGGTCGTGCTTGATCCGGTGATGGTGTCCAAGAGTGGGCATCCCCTGCTTGATGCGGCGGCGATCGCGACTTTGCGGCGCGAATTGCTGCCCCTGGCTTCCGTCGTCACGCCAAATTTGCCCGAGGCCGCCGCTTTGCTCGATCGACCGGTTGCCGGCAATTGGCCGATGATGGCGGAAGCGGCGCGTGAGCTGTTGGAGCTCGGCTGCCCGGCTGTGCTGCTGAAGGGCGGACATCTGGGCGGCGAAACCAGTCCCGATCTTCTGCTCTCAGCAGACGGCATCCGGCGTTTCGAGGCCCGGCGCATCGACACCGTCAATACGCATGGTACGGGATGCACCTTGTCCTCGGCGATTGCCACCTTGCTGCCGCAAACCGGCGATATGCGGCTCGCAGTCGGCATAGCCAAGGATTTTATCACGGCGGCGATCGCTGCCGGAAACCAGCTCTCGGTCGGCAATGGGCAAGGCCCGGTCCATCACTTCCATCGCCTCTGGGACAACGGCAATCGCGCATCATTGCCTTGATTATAGGCTCGTTGCTTATGCGATGTTCCAGCTAGAGGCGGCCGCATTGGTTCTGCGGTATATAGGCTCGATGCTATGCGCGAACCAGCGCCAGGGCGAAGCCGTCATAGCCTTTATTCCCGACGGTCTGAATTGCGGTGGCATCCAATCTCGGTTCAGCCGCTATCATAGCATTCATGCGGCGGACACCCTCCACCATCTCGTCCCTGCCGTCCGTTTCAATGACGCGCCCGCCGCGAACGACATTGTCGATGATGATGAGGCTGCCGGGACGCGTCAATTTCAGCGCCCATTGGACGTAATTGGCATTGTTCTGCTTATCGGCATCGATGAATACGAGATCGAACGGCGGTTGCTCTTCGGCCTGCAGCAAAGGCAACGTGGCGAGGGCAGGGCCAACGCGGATTTCCACCTTGTTGGCTAGGCCGGCTCGGGCGATATTATGTGACGCTACCTCGGCATGTTTCGGGCTGTATTCGCAGGTGACCAGGCGCCCATTCTGCGGCAGAGCGCGCGCCAGCCAGATCGTGCTGTATCCGCCGAGCGTGCCGATCTCCAGAATGCGTTTGGCGCCTTGCAGACGAGCGATCAGGTTGAGCATCTTGCCCTGATTGGCGGAAACGGCGATATCCGGCAGGCCAGCGGCCCTGCTATCCCGCAAGGCTTCGGTCAGTGCTGCATCCGCGGGCACCAGCTGCTCGCAGATATAATCGTCTACTTTGGTCCAAAGATCTTGCGTCATGCCTGATTGCCTCGTGGTTGCGAGTGCGCCGGTAGCGGGGGATCGCCAGCGCGCCGCAAAACCATACGCAAAGCCGGTCAATTGTCCACCCCGGCACACTGTCCTCGGCAGAGGGGGCGGACACTTGACCGGTCAGGTCAGTGCTGTGCGAGATTGAGACATCTGGCCGGGAAAACGACATGCGCCACGGTTCCCCGATCCACTTCGCTTTCCAGCCAGACATGTCCGCCATAGGCCTCGATAATCAGGCGGGTATTGGCGAGGCCGAGACCGATACCATCATGATTGCGATTGAGGCTGTCTTCAACCTGCGAAAAGGGCCTGAACAATTTATCGAGGCGGCTTGGCGGAATGCCGATGCCGGTATCGGAAATGGTCAGAGCGAGTGCGCCGTCACGATTGATGTCTGCGGCGATATCGATGCGGCCTGCGCGCGCGTTGAATTTGGCGGCATTGCCGATCAGATTGATCAAGACACGTTTCAGGTGCCCCCGATCCATCCGCAGATCGGGCAGGTTTGCAGGGAGATGATAATTCAGGACTAGCTGTTTGGCTGTGATCCGCGGCTGCAAGAGATGTTCGCATTCGGCCAGCACGTCGCTCAGTGGAATCAGCGTATCGCCGGTCTCGATCTTGCCGGCGTTCATTTTCGCCGTATCCAGGATGTCGCTTATGATCGTCAGGAGGTGCCGCCCGGCATTGAGGATGTCATCGGCATAGGCGCGATAATTGGCATTGCCCAGTGGGCCTAGTTTCTCCGCTGCCATCAGTTCCGAGAAGCCGATGATCGCATTGAGGGGCGTGCGTAATTCGTGACTCATATTGGCGAGGAATTGCTGCTTTGACTGATTGGCGGCCTGCGCGTCAGTCAGTGCAGCCGCAAGCCTTTCGGCTTCCCGAGCACTATTTTGCATCAGGCGGATCAGCCAATGGGTAAAAGCGAAGACAGCCGCAGATGCCATGACGGCGAACAGCGTCGGCAGCATGATCAATTGCAGCCAGCGTTGCCATATTTCGGACTCGCTCATCGCCACGAAGATCGTGAGCGGTTCACCGGCCAAACCGGCGGAGGCAACGGTTATCGTTGCGCCCTCTCCTGAAAATCGACGCATGGTTATAGCGGCGGTTGATGTCGCCGCGATGGCCGTGGTCACGTGGCGCGTCAGCTGGGCCCTGATCCGGCTGTCTTCCGGCAAGGTAAAGAGAATCGTACCGTCGGCGCGGACAAGGCCGATTGTCGCTATCGCCGCGCTCAGGAGCTTGTCATAGGCGTCAGCCAGAAAGGCCTGTTGGATGACCGCCGAGACATATTTGATGCCGAAACTATTGGCGCGTGTGCGGATGACGACAGGCAGAACCGTTCTGCCGTCGACCCGACTGGTGATGGGCGAGCCGACATAGGTCGTGCCGGCTGGGGCATCTCGCAGCGCCAGGACATAGTCCCGGTCGCCGACATAGATGTCGGTTGGTCCTTCGCGTTCAGGCAGAGACCGGACGATCCTGTCGCTTTGGTCAACCAGCCGGATAGAGAGCGGCTGATCATCATGGGCCTGCGCGCGGCTGATCAGCTGAAGGAGGTCGGGCAATGTCTCCCGCGATCCGACACTGGAGCGCGTCACGAGCCAGTCGTCGACCAGTGCAAGCATGTTCCGTGCGGCGCTGTAGGTGCGATCTATATGAGCCTGCAGGACGCTGCCGGTTCCCATCAGGTCATGATCGGCCTCGGCGTGAACATTGTGCCATTCCCGCACGGCGAAGCTGCCCATGGATAGCCACATGAGGAGAAGGACAAAGCCGGCAAAGGCAAGAGCGAGGCGCGTGCCGCTGGTTTCAAGGCGTTTCGCCTGAATCCCGGCAGAGGATCCTTTCACCCATAAGAAGGCGAGAAATCCGGTTCCCTGCTCGCGATCGATGCCTGTCTTCCCGCCCAAATACTGCCTCATCTGCGCACACGTCTTGCGCCCGGCCGGTGAGCCCGGTGTTCACTGAAAGACTAAAGCAGCATAAATGAATCAATTCTTTAGGCGGCAAACGGTGCGGCTTTCGACGGGCGGTTAGGAACGGTTGCAATTTCAGGCGCTTGCGGCCCTGAATTGATGCGCACATGAACACCCCAGCCTGTCCGGGGCGTTTTTATTGCAGGGCTACCAGGGTTTCGAGGTAAGCGCGCTGGGTTTCGAGAAGGTCGATCTTCTGCAGTCCGGCATCGAAGATCTGCTTCCATCTGGCACCTTCGGGCGTTTTCTTGAAACACACATAGAGCGGCAGTTGGGCGACCAGACGCGAATTGAATTCGAGATCTGCTCTTTGTCGATGCATATCCGGATCGGTCAACAAACTATAGTCGAAGACCGAGCGCTCGACGACGGCGGCCGGGATTCTGCCACGCGCCACCATGCGCAGGTTGTCGATATCCGCGGGTACCGCCTGCACGTGCAACGTGCCATCCGCCACCAAGGCATCAAAGGCCGAGCCATTCGAATAACCGGCGGTGACACCGATGGTCAATGTCGAAAGGTCCTCCAGTCTGGTCCATTTGATGGGCTTGTCGCGGCGTTGCACGAGCCCTACCTGGCCGATCCCGATCGGTGCGCTGAAATTGCAGGTTTGCGCGCGCTCGGGAGTCCAGTAGGCCGGAAAGTAGCCGACGTAACCGGGATCGTCGCGACCGGTCCGCATAGCACGCACCCAGGGGAAGAAGCCGAAGCTCAGTTGATGATCCGATTGCCGGGCGACATCGTCGAGGATCTTGGAGATCATGCCGCGATGGGGCAGAGAGGGGCTGGTATAGGGGGGCCAGTCCAATGTTGCCAGCTTGACCTCATCGGCGTGGGTCAGATGGGGTGTCGCAAACAGCGCCGCCAAACTGATCAGGCCCAAACGCAAATCGAACGAGCGAGACAGGCGATAGCCCCGGCAGGCAGAAACCCCATCTGGTGTTGAGTTGGCAGTAACGGAGCCCCGCGGGACGCTGCCGATGCGGGCTAAAAGCCATGCCTGCGCACGGTTACAGCCGAGCGTTGCGAGCCAATCGACCACCTGTCTCCCCAGTGACACGAAGAAACCCCGAGCCAAGAGCTTTCTTTCCTGGCGATTTTAGAAAAATTTCCTTAACAGATATTTACCTTTTAATCTTCGTGCTTGAGCATCCCTCCATGGGATCAGTGCAAGCGCGGTGCGCGGAGGCGCCGACGGACTTCGTGGCAAAACAGCCGCTGCTGCAGATAAAGCACGGCCGCTTCGTCGGGGTGGAGAAGGCCTGCCTCCTCGGCGGTCTGCCATTCATCCATCAGGCTGGTCAGATCTCGTCCGCGCTTGCGGGCATCGATCACATCGGCATCCTTGTCATAGTCGGGATATCCCAGCGCGACAGCGACCACTTTGTCCGCGGCCTGCAGTCCGGCAATGAAATCGGCATCCTCATCCAGCATCAGGTCGATGGCGCACAACAGGATATCCGTGCCATCGGGACCCGCCACTTCGGTGAAGCTGTCGGTGATCACGTCGGTCAAGTCGTCTTCCTCGGTGCCGGCATGAATGGAAAAGCCGCCGACCACGCAGTAAATGAAACCAAGCGCATAGGGATCACGCCAAAGGCCCTGCGGCACGCCGCCGGTCTGGTGCAAAAGTGCGATCATCGAATGGACCGCGGCGCTGGCAGCAAGTACGGCCTCGTCCTGGGGATCACGGCGGCGATGCGGCAGCGGACGGCGTCTTTGCGGCATTCCTCCCTCCTTCCACCTGTGCGACGGATCACAGTATGTGCGTTGGCGGAGCCAGGCACCGGTGAGGCTCAAACTCGCGGGCGCATCGAGGAAGCTTCTATGACGGCCACGCGATCTACTGCGCTGCGACCGGTTTCACCCCGCCAATGTCACCCACACGGCTAGTTAGGTTCCATGTTGCGCCAATTCGAGGCGTCGACACAAGAGATGATCGACACAAGAGATGTTCGATCGCTGCGGTGAAGCGAGCCCGGCGACCCCGCCAGAGCGCGAAAGCCCCGGCATAAAACTTTAGGCAACGCATCAGGCCCAGAATGACGCAGCCGGAACGAGCCAGACGGCATGGCATTCCGGGCGACCAATCCTGGGCTTGTCCGGCTTTATCCGCTCGAACCGCTAGGCGCCCTGCAAGTCGCGCGAACCGTTTTCGAGGGCGAAGCTGCGCAGTGTTGCAAGCGTGGCATTCGGGTCGGTGACGTCAGAGACCGTGCGGAAATGTGCAGCTATATGTTGCTGCCCGACCTCCAACAGCATATAGCCGCGCTGGCGACTGTCACAGAACCGTATATGCGGGTTGTCCCGCATGTTGTGCATCAAGCTGGCGTAGTCCGGTCCGTGCGATGTGATCGAGGTGCCGACGAATTCATGGGCCACCACGGGCGAGGCGACATCCATCGGGTTCAAGTGAAGATCATTGGCCCAGAATGAATGGATATCGCCCGAGATAACGATCGGATTGGCCGGACGCGCCGCGTGGATATGCTGCAGCAGCCTTTGACGATTGGCCGGGTAGCCGTCCCACCGGTCGGTGGCGTAGCCAAAGCCGTGCTCCGGTGCCGGCTGCGCTTCGAGAAAGGGCGCCATCAGCACGTCCTGCGCGATAATATTCCACTGCGCTTGCGTTGATTTCAACCCGTCGTAAAGCCAGGCCTCCTGCGCTGCGCCAAGCATGCTGCGCGCCGGATCAAGCAGCTCGGGACAGCGATGCGGCGTCTCGATATGACCGCCGCCGCCTTCCGCCCGACCGTAGCAGGCTTCGCGGCTGCGATACTGCCGGCCATCCAGTAACTGGATCTGCAGCAGCTTGCCGATGCTGACGCTGTCATAAATGCGCATTTCTGCGCCATGCGGCCGCGATAAGCCGGCGCGAAGCGGCATATGCTCATAGAAAGCCTGATAAGCTGCGGCCCGCCGGCGACGGAAGGTGGCTGGGTCATCGAAGGTTTCCGACCAGTCGCCGGCATAATCGTTCTGCACTTCGTGGTCGTCCCAGGTGATCAGGCAGGGGGCCGCGGCATGCAGCGCCTGAAGGTCGGGGTCGAGACGATATTGCGCATGCCGGCGACGATACTGCGCCAAGGTGGCAGCATTGGCGCCGTCGCTGTGACGACGCAAGGTCTCACCTGGATGCGCTTTCTCGTAGATATAATCGCCGAGAAAAATGATCAGATCAGGTAATTCGGCGGTCAGGTGCCGGTAAGCACTGAAATAGCCCCGTTCGAAATTGGCGCAAGAGGCGACACCGATCTTGATCCCTTGAACCGGCGCATCTGGCCCCGGCAGGGTCCGGGCGTGACCGATGCGGCTGACCGCGTCGCCGCTGATGAAGCGGAACCAGTACGGACGTCCCGAAGGCAAGCCGGCGATGTCGAGATGGACGGAGAAGGCATAGGCCGCCTCCGCAATCGCAGCACCGCGCCGGACGATCTCCTTCATTTCGGGATCGGTTGCGACCTCATAGCCGATTTCGATGTCGCTCCACATCGGCGGCATGCCAGCCAATCCAAGATCCGCCACCTGACCCGCGCCGCCTTCGGCCAAAAGGGGATCGGGTGCCAGGCGCGTCCAGAGGGTGAAGCCATCGGCGCGGGGTGTGCCTGACGCTACGCCGAGCGCAAAGGGTGTGCCGTGACGCCAGCTATATTGCCGGCTGGCGCCTGGCAGGAGTCCGGTGATGCTGACAGCCTTCGCCGCGGGCGCCAAAGCATGCCAGGCGGTACCCGCGACATAACCGGCGGCGAGTGACAAGCCCCCCAATCGCATGAACTTGCGTCGCGTGCTGAGCAAGCCGGTGGCTTTCACTGGCCGCATGGCTGGCCGGGGAGCGCCAATGGGATCGGTCTTGCGATATCAGTCATTGAACTGTCATCCGACTCAGCGTGGCAGGGATGCTGTCGCGCTGTTTAACTGAACTAGATGACAGGGGGCCTACGGCTTGGCGACAAATCGGGAACGAAGGCCAAAAAGCCACGCACTGGTTCGTAAGTGAACAGGCGGGGCACCTCGTCTCACGCCGCTTCTTGCGGAGCTTGTTCAACGGAGCGGGTCTGACTTGTTCACTTGCGGAAAACACCCTTTTCGTTAGTGCAAATTCGACCCGCGTCCCGGATCGCGTCTCGCCGCCGATGGCCGATGCGGATGGCAATGGATCGGACCAGTTCAGCGAGGCGAAGTGGCCCGAACACAATGCTCGGTAAGTTGATGCGTATTGAAAATATCACCTGACGCATCCGCACGACGTGCTAGGATAATCCTTATAGAAGCGCTGCCGAAAAAGGATCGCTTTCAGCTTTGACCGAAAGAAACAAGGTCGCCATCGTGACCTAGATCAAAGCTTAATAATCTGAACTCGGTTAAAAATAAGAAAACATATCGAAGAACGGGAGCCGTCTCGCCGCGCCTCAAGGAGGCAGGTGGGACGAAGCGGCAGCGTTTAAGACAACTTGTTCTTCGGCACTTTGGGAGCGACGAGGGAGCCGTTCAAGACGATTGCCCCTCAACCGACATCAGGCATGCCCGTCATGAGAGCCGGCTCCCGGCGATCTCAGCGGAGCGCCTGATGCAAAGGCAAAGAATGATCAGCATTCTCTGAAGAAGGATGGTTGGCATGACGATGAATCAGAACCAGAAGATGTTTTTCCCATGGCCCGATACGCTTGCTGGCGGTTGGCAGCGGCCAGGGAACGCCATGAGCGACATACTTGATGCGCATGTTATGCGCATGCAGCATTTCACTGAAGAAATGCAGCGCGCCTACACGGACACCTATGACAAGCAGATGGAAGTCCTGACCCAGACCGGCGAACGTTTGTCGCAGTCCGTCCAGGAATTATTGGGCAGTCAAGGGCCGGCCGAGATCATGTCGGCTGAATCGCATATTGCCAGCGCTTGGCTGGAAGGGATGGCTGCTCGGTCGCAGCAATGGTTGGCTCTGGGCCAGAAATTGCAGCAATGCTGTACCGAATTCGCGCGTGCCAGCTTCGAGGATCTGCGGCAGCAGGGCGAGGATCTGAGCAGCGAGGTGGAAGAGAAGGTGGCTGATACGGCGAGCGATGCTACCAAGCAGTTGAAGGCCGTGAAGTCGAGCGCCAAGCACGCGGCTTGACGCGACGACGGCCTGCAAAAGCCGAATAAGCAAACATGTCCTTCCGGCAAGCGCCGGAAGGACATGTTGTTTGTGGATCTCCCTGCATGACCGGCCGAGCCGCGGGTGACGGCGCCGGAGCCGGCCCACGGCCGAGCGGATCGGTTGTACTTTTCCATCAAAACCTCTACTAAACGCCGAACGGCATATTGCGGCGCTGGCAGAGGTGACTGTCATGCGTCGGTGCGGCGGCGGCGCGAAGAAGTCGAATTGAGGGCGAGGAGACGATGGGCGAGGGGGCGGTGGCCGGTCGCGCCGGTAACGGGGGCATGTTATCGCTGCTGCGCGGCAACCGCGACTTTTGCGCCTATACTATCGTTCTTTTCCTGTCTTCACTGGCTGCCGAGATTCTGACCGTCGCCGTCGGATGGAAAATCTACGATATCTCCGGCAGCGCCCTCGATCTCGGTCTCGTCGGCCTCGTTGAATTCCTGCCGAGTTTCGTACTGGTTTTTATCACCGGCACGATCGCTGATCTCTATTCGCGCCGGACGATCGTCTTCTGGTGCCTGGTCTGCGAATTCACGTTCACCTTTGCCCTCTTCCTGGTTGCCGGCGGTATACCGGCGACGGCCACGCACCAGGTCTGGCCGATGCTGGCCTTGATCGCCGGCCTTGCTGTCGGTCGCGCGTTTCTCTCGCCTGCGGCGCAAGCTATGGCGCCCAATCTTGTGCGGCGTGAAGAGATATCGACGGCGATCGCCTGTTCTACCGTGGCCTGGCAGTTAAGCGTGATCGCCGGTCCGGCGATGGGCGGCGTGCTCTATGGCATCGCGCCCGCATTCGCCTATATCACCGGTCTCGTCATGGTTGGTATCGCACTTTGCGCGGTTCTGCTGATCTCTCGCCGTGCGCAGCCGCGACACGGCGAGCAGGATATCGTCAAGGGGATGATCGGTGGCCTGCACTACATGCTGAAGGAAAGAGTGGTGCTGGGGGCCAGCACGCTCGATCTCTTTGCCGTTCTTTTCGGCAGTGTGACTACCCTGCTGCCGATCTACGCCCGCGACATTCTGGTTGTCGGACCCTGGGGGCTCGGTTTGCTGCGCGCCGGTATGGGGATGGGTGCACTTCTCACCGCGGTCTATCTGGGTTTTCGACCGCTCAGGCGCCGGGCCGGGCCGATCATGTTCGCGACGGTGGGAATTTTTGGATTGGCGACGGTCGCCCTCGGTCTCTCTCGTTGGCTGCCGCTGTCTATCCTGGCACTGATCATCATGGGGGCGAGCGACATGGTCAGCGTCTATATCCGCGAAGTTCTGATCCAGCTCTGGACGCCGGACCATCTGCGCGGCCGGGTGACGGCCCTCTACGGTCTTGGCATTATCGCCTCGAACGAGCTCGGCGGCTTTCGTGCCGGCTTGGTCGCCAGCCTGATCGGCGCGGTACAGGCGACAATTCTCGGCGGCGGCTGCACCCTCGCCGTTGCTGGCCTATGGATGCATTGGTTTCCGAAATTGCGGCGGCAGGATCAACTATCGCGCGACGAAACAGACGCCTGAGGCGGGATTCCGTTTACGCGGTCGACTTGCGGTTCGAGCGGGCGGGCTACCCGGCCGCGCTCAATTTAATCCATCCTTAAGAGGGGCTCCTGAAAATGCACGGATAGCAAGGAGTTGTTAGGATTTAATGCCATCCTGCGCGAAGACACGAGAAGACGCCTATCCAATCCGCCGCCCTGCAGAGCGCGATCCGGACGTGAAGGCAAGCCGGCGCGGCCCGATGATCGTTACGCAGTGGCGGCACGCGCAGCCCGTTATCCTCATCCTCGCGGCTTTCGCATGTTTCGTCAGCCTCGCCCCAGGCGTTGCCCGGGCCGATCAAGCGGTCACTCTCGCCTGCAACAATTTTCCACCATTGAAGATTGAGCATCCCGGCAGCGATGGCCTGCCGGGCAGCGATGTCGACCTGTTGCGCGCCTTGTTCCAGCGGGCCGATGTTCCGCTCGAGATCAGCTACGTGCCTTGGAAGCGCGCTTTTGCGGCAGCGCAGGAGGGGCGCGTGGACGGTCTGTGTTCATGCTCCTATGCGGCCGACCGCACGGCCGACTTTCTGTTTTCCGATGAGATCGGCAGCATTTCCACCGGCGTCTTCACCTTGAAGGGCAACGAGCCCAAGACACCGATCGAGACGCTTCAATCGCTGAAGCCGCTTGCGCTCTTCGGCCAGGCGGTCGGCGTGGTCGACGGCTATGCCTTGAAGGAAGATCTTGATGCGATCGGCATTCCGGGCGACCTGGCCAGCGATGACAGCCGCGCCCTGGAGATGCTGGCGCGCCGCCGTTATCGCTTCCTGTACTCATACGAGGCGCCGATCAAGTTTCTCGTGAAATACCCACTCTCCGACAGCCCCGCACCGCCGCAGCTCTCCTATCAGGAGATCCGGGCGCGTCCGTATTACCTCTGCCTCAGCCGCAAGATGGCGCATGGCAGCGAGCTGCTCGGTCGCCTGAATGCAGTACTCGCCGAGATGCGGAAGGATGGAACGATTGCCCGAATCCTCGACAGATACCGGTGAGTTGACCGCCGCGTCAGCGAGCGGCTCGCGCCCGGGTTTGCGCCGATGGGGCCTGCGCCGATGGGGCCTGCGCCGATGGGGATTGCGGCCGGGGCGGGGGCTGAAGCGCCGGGTGGTCGTGGCCCTGGCCCTGGTCATTCTCGCAGTTCACGCCGTCGTTCTCTATTTCGATGATCGGGGGTTTCAGCGCGAGCAGCTGGCAAGCCTGCAGAATCGCGCGCAGCTTTTCGCTGATCTCTATGCCGGTACGGTCGCGCAAGCCTTCTGGGAGTATAGCGACGAGGTGACGGCCCGCCAGTTGAGAACGCTGATCGGCGCCGTCCCGGAGTTTCGCTATGCCACGGTCACCACGCCGGATGGCAGCCTCTTTGCATCGGCAGGCGAGATTGCAACAGAAAACGCCATCGGTGCCAAGGCCGACATCCGGCATGACGGCAAGACGATCGGCCGCATCGACATCTACTTGACCAGCAACCTTGCCGAACTGGCGCGCATCGACCATTTGCGGCGGCAGATTCTGATCAGCCTGTCTTTATCGATTCTGCTGCTGATCGCTATTTTGGCGGCGCTGCATTTCGTCACCCGGCCGCTCACGCAGTTGACGGCGCTGATGGGGCAGTTTGCCCGCGGCGAGTTGGAACCGGCCGTACCGCATATCGAACGTGCCGACGAAGTCGGCGACATGGCGCGGGCGCTCGAGGTATTTCGCGATCACGCCGTGGACCTGCAAAACAAGGAAGCCTTTCTGCAGCGACAGGCGAGCGAGCTGTCGGCGCTCAACCAGAAACTGCGCATCGCCCGCGATCAGGCCGAGCGCGCCAGCCGAATCAAGTCCGAGTTCCTGTCGAATATGAGCCACGAATTGCGGACCCCAATGAACGCCATTCTCGGCTTCGCCCAACTGATCGAGCTGGATGGCGAGCATCTGTTGCGCAGCAAGCATCGGGAATATCTCGGGCTCATTCTCAGCGCCGGCCGGCATCTCCTCTCGCTGATCGATGATGTACTGGATGTGGCCCGGATCGAGTCAGGCAAGGTGAATATACGCCTGGCGCCGATCGACGTGGAATCCCTGTTGCTTGAATTCGCCAGGGCGATGCGGCCGATCGCCGAAAAAAGCCATATCCGGTTCGACGCATATTCGCAGTTGCCGCCGGATTTGATGATGCGCGCCGACCGCGTTCGTCTCCTGCAGGCGCTGAACAACCTCGGAACCAACGCCATCAAATATAATGCGGCCGGCGGCCTTGTGCAGTTGCGGGCGCTTCACATCCGCCAATCGAAAAAGCTCAGGCTCGAGGTGAGGGATAGCGGCATCGGCATCCCGTTGGCGCGACAGGCGGAGCTCTTCAAGCCGTTCAATCGGCTGGGACAGGAGCGCAGCGCGATCGAGGGAACCGGTATCGGCCTCGCCTTGACGCGGCAGCTGGTCGATCTGATGGGCGGAACGATCGGTTGTCAAAGCGAGCAGGGTGCGGGTTCCACCTTCTGGATCGAACTCCCCCTGGATGAGCCCGAGGCGACAAGCGGCGGCGTCCACAAATCTCATTCCCCGGTCGCCGCGATGCGTGCGATCCTGACGGCGAGTGGCAACGATTTGTCGGCGGAGCACAGCGTCCTTTACATCGCCAAGGACATGGACGACCTGGCGCTGATGGAGGAGATCGTCAACACCTTGCCCTCGGTGCGGTTCCTGTCGGCACCGACGGGGCGTGCCGGCCTGCTCTTCGCGCGCTGCAACCGGCCGAGATTGGTGCTCATCGATCTCGTGCTTCAGGACATGGCCGGAGAGGAAGTCTTGCGGCAATTGCGCCAGGACCCCGACCTCTCAGGAACGACCTTCGTTGCCATTGCCGGTGATCCTGTATCTGCTGATGATGAGGCGATCCGCGCGGCCGGGTTCGACCACTGCATCTGCAAGCCGATCGAGATGAGCAGCTTCCTTAAGCTCTTGCGTCAAACATTAGCCTTGCCTGACGCAACGATCCCCTATGCGTCGTGACGCCTGGGGACCACGCATGGCCCGAAGACAGCCTTGGTTCCGCTTGAAGGCGGCCGGCCGCTATACCCATCCTGACCGTTTAGTTCTGGTAGATGGCCAAGCCGATCATGGCGTCGATCTCGTGGCCGTCCCGTGCCAAGGGCAACAGCAGCACTTCATAGCGAATGAACGATTTTTGCCGATCGGCCCAGGAAAGGTTGGTGTGGCGCAGCCAGAGCCGGCGGTTCAGGCAATCAAGATACTGCGTCTCAAGCGGCGCGGCACCCTGGGAGCCGCCCAGCTCATGAACATATTGTCCCGGCTTCGTGTGTTCCTGCTCGGTAATTTCCTGGCCGAGTAAACGGAACCGGAACCGGGGCTGATTGCCGGTTTCATAGACGACCTCGGTCATGAAGAGATTTGCAATCAGCCTGCGTGGCATCTGCAGCGGATCGATCGCCTGGCGGCTCGGCAGCGCACCGCGTTCTTCCGCCAATCGCAGCCAATAGTCGAAAAATTGCTGCCAGCGGCGATCCCGGTGCTGGGTCATCGCCAGCCGCAGGCCGCCGAGCAGTTCCAATCCTATGTTGCCGATCGTGACGATCTCGACACCGCCGGCCTCGCCGCATGGATCGGACGCGTAGATTGCTTCAGCCGCAAGATTGGCTGGACGCGGATTATGCCGGCGTTGCACGGAATCAATACCGGAAAGGCTGCCGTCAGCCTCGTTCCGGTCGGATCGTGGGGAATGCGACCGGTTCGATCGTTCAAATTTTGTCGTCATCATTCATGGTCACGTCGCGATCACACCCGTTCCCCTGATACTCGGGCGACCGCATTGATAGGGTGACAGCATCATCGTTGTGACCTGCCTTGGATTGGCAGTGCGTTTAGCCGGCTTGTCTCAGCTTGGCAATGTGGTTTGTTGCCGATTATAGGAATCTCGACACAATGGAGATCTGCGTCACGGATTAGTCACACCTCGGGGGTGCCTGGCATGAAGCGGCGTCCGGGAAAAGGATGGGAATCAGCTGGCCTGGCCAGCCAGGAGGGCGCCCGCCAGCTTGTCCAGCGCGGAGCCGGGTAGGACCATGGCGATAGAACTGGTGAAGTGGCCCCGGCCCGCGATCACCAGATTGCTTTCAGGGATCTGCCAGGCGCGGGCCAGCGCCAGACCGTCGGCATATGGCGTCACGGTGTCGTCCGTACCGAGCACCATGGAAATGGCGGCAGGATCGATCGGCGGCATGGCCGTGGGTTCAACCAAGGCGGCATAGGGACTGAAACTGTCCTCGCTCCAGCCGGCTGCAGCCACCGCGGCATCGAGGCCGGCGGCTTGGGCCATGGACGAGGAGAAGGCCAAGCTGGCCAGATTGCCGGTTGGTGTCACCAGCAAGAGCTGATCCGGCAGAAAGACACCGCCATTGCTGGTCTCGGCCGCGCGTGACGCCGCCAGCTGCGCCGTCATCGCGCCGAGACTGCTGCCGGCGAGGGCGACGGAGCGAGACCCTTGCGCGCGGCACCAGGCGATCAGCCGGGCCGCTTCATCACTTGCCTCCAGAAGATGGAGCACACCGGCGACGGGCTGACCGCGCATGAAGGCTTCGCCGCCATAGAGGCCGGGTTTGCGCCGCTTGCCGTGTCCGGCGAATTCAGCGAGTACGACACGCAGGCCACGGCGCGCCAGAGCCAGGGCGAAATGGATGGGCGGTCCGGCCGTCTCGTACTCCACTCCAAGGCCGTGACAGATGACGATCGCCGGTATATCGCCGGCCAATCGGTCGGTATCGATGAAGTCCGGTTGCTGGCCGGAAAGCAGGGGTTCGATCACCCGTGCATATCCCCAACCGTCATTCGCGGGCCAGCGCAGCCAGGAGGTCACGGTGGGGAAATGCGGCGGCTGCTTGCGGCTGACGCGCGAGCTTTTCGAGCTTAGCTCGTCCAGCATCGCGTCGAACTGCAGAAGATCCGCATCGGCGGCATCGCGAAAGTCATAAGGATCGCCGCTTTTGGCCGTGCCGCGGCGTTTCGAGCGAACCGCCTGATTGGGAATGACGAGACTGCGCTGCAGGACATGGAGACCGAGCGTTTCGGGATCGAAGGGTGGGCGCTGTGCCAAATGACCCAGCAGCTTGGCGGCTTCGGCAGGCGTGACCGGCGGCCCACCGACGGGCGACATCGGCGCTGCGGCAAAGGGCAGGAAAAAGGGTTTCATGCGATGCAAGCTGCGTTCAGCGCGATGCCGCATGGCTTCCGCCGTTGCCGCCGCGAGCGGACTGGCATTCAGGCTGTTGCGGCCGGTGCCACCATCGGGTGCGCCAAAAAGCGCCGATTCCCACGCCAGGCGCGCCAGTTCGGCGCGTGCGGAAACGGTCTGCATGTGCTTGATCAAGGCGCGATTGCCATATCGGCCCGGATCGGCGTTGAGGTTGAGGAGAAAACGCAGCCGGTCCAGATCGCCTTCAGCCAGTTCGGCCGCAGCCCAGGCCCGGACCGGCCGCAACATGGTGCCGATACCGGTGATGATGGCCTGATCCAAACGTGGCGCCAGACGAGAGCCCAGGGCGATGCCAGCCAGACTGACAAAGGGATTGGGCCATCTCATGTCTCGGATCGGCACTCCATTCAGCGATGCATTTCATTGACCGGTCGATCGCGTGCCGTGGCGGAGGCGTCCGGTCGATCTGGCATCATGATCTGCTTGTAGCCGGCAGATCGTGACGTTTCCGTGTCAGTACGGTCAGAAATATTGGTTTTCGGTTTCCGTCATATAACTAGGCAGATGGGATCTCCTGGCCGCAAAGGCAAGGTTGCCGTCAAAGTTAGAAGAGAACTCCTCAAAATGACCATTCCATGTCAGCGTAGAAAATGAACTGACACGGGACGGATTCGGGAAAATGGCGGCAGCATTGACACTTTATGAAACGGTCATCAAACGCGAATGGATCGATTTCTACGATCATATGAACGTTGCCTATTACGTTCTCGTCTGCGACGAGGCGACGGGGGCCTTTTGGGACTATGTCAACGAAGGCAAAAGCATCGAGCAGCGCGACGGCGCTGAGCTGGTGGTGCTGGAAAGTCATGTGAACTATCTGAAGGAAGTGCGGCTTGGTGACCCGGTTCGGGTAACGACACAGCTTCTGGAAGCCGACGATAAAAGGCTGCGCCTCTTCCACACCATGACGCATGCCACCGCCGGCTTTGTCGCGGCGACCAACGAGATCAAGGCGATCGGCTTTGATCTCAGCCAGCGGCGCATCATGTCCTTTCGCCCACCGACCCTGCAGCGGCTACAAGCGATCTGGGAGGAACACCAGGCACTGCCGCAGCCACCGGGCGCAGGGCAGGGGATCAGCCTCAAGCGGCGCTGACATCAGTAAAAAGGGCGCAGCAATATGCTGCGCCCTTTCCTGCCGAAAGTGCAATCGACGCCTACTTCACGTCAGCCGCGACCTGCAACTTGATGATCTTGTCGGGATTATCGACGACGCCATTGTTATTGGGATCGCCGCGCTTGATCTTGTCGACGAATTCCATGCCGTGAACCACCTGTCCGAAGGCCGTGTACTGGCCGTCGAGAAAAGGGGCGGGGGCAAAGCAGATGAAGAACTGGCTGTCGGCGCTGTCGGGGTCCTGGGCGCGGGCCATCGACAGCGTGCCGCGCTCGTGCTTCAGCGCGTTGAACTCGGCCGGAATATTCTGGCCGGAACCGCCCGTACCGTCGCCCTTCGGGTCGCCGCCCTGGGCCATGAAGCCTTCAATCACCCGGTGGAATGTGAGGCCATCGTAGAAATGCTGACGCACCAGTACCTTGATGCGAGCCACGGTCTTCGGCGCCATGTCGGGGCGCAAACGAATGACGACGCGGCCATCCTTCAGATCCATATACAAGGTGTTTTCCGGATCATCGGCGGCCAAGGCCATCTGCGGTACAAAGGTGGCGGCGGCAGCCGTTGTGGCTGCCGCGAGTGAAAGCGCCGTAAACGTGCGGCGGGTTACTTCCATGATGCCATCGCCTTCTTCAGGTTCTCGTCAAGCTTGTCGAGGAACTGCGTCGTCGTCATCCAGGTTTGATCCGGGCTGATCAGCAAAGCAAGATCCTTGGTCATGAAGCCGGCTTCGACAGTGTCGACGCAGACCTTTTCCAGGGTCTCGGCGAACTTCTGCACTTCCGGCGTATTGTCGAACTTGCCGCGATACCAGAGCCCGCGCGTCCAGGCATAGATCGAGGCGATCGGATTGGTCGAGGTTTCCTTGCCCTTCTGATGCTCGCGATAGTGCCGGGTTACGGTGCCGTGAGCGGCTTCCGCTTCGACAACATTGCCGTCCGGCGACAGCAGCACCGAGGTCATGAGGCCGAGCGAGCCGAAGCCCTGGGCCACGGTGTCGGATTGCACGTCGCCGTCATAGTTCTTGCAGGCCCAGACGAAGCCGCCGGACCATTTCAGGGCGCTGGCGACCATGTCATCGATCAGGCGGTGCTCATAGGTGATGCCCTTGGCCTTGAACTTGTCGGCGAATTCCTTATCGAAGACTTCCTGGAACAGATCCTTGAAGCGGCCGTCATAGGCCTTGAGGATCGTGTTCTTCGTCGAGAGATAGACGGGCCAGCCGAGCGTGAGACCGTAATTGAAGCTGGAGCGGGCGAAACCGCGGATCGATTCATCGAGATTGTACATGCCCATGGCGACGCCGCTGCCGGGGAATTTGAAGACTTCCTTCTCGATCGGCGCGCTGCCGTCTTCCGGCTCGAAGCGCATGGTGAGCTTGCCCTTGCCGGGGACGACGAAATCGGTCGCGCGATACTGGTCGCCGAAAGCGTGACGGCCGATGACGATCGGCTGGGTCCAGCCCGGCACCAGGCGCGGTACGTTCTTGCAGATGATCGGCTGGCGGAACACCGTGCCGTCGAGGATGTTGCGGATCGTACCGTTGGGCGACTTCCACATCTGGTGCAGATTGAATTCCTTCACCCGCGCTTCATCCGGGGTGATGGTGGCGCATTTCACGCCGACGCGATGCTGATTGATGGCATTGGCGGCATCGACTGTGATCTTGTCTTGGGTCTTGTCACGGCTTTCGATGCCGAGGTCGAAATATTTCAAATCGACATCCAGATAAGGCAGGATCAGCTTATTCTTGATGAAGCTCCAGATGATGCGCGTCATCTCGTCGCCATCAAGTTCGACGATCGGGTTCTTGACCTTGATCTTGCTCATATCGGCAAGCGCTCCTTAAGCAGTTGCGGGAATTTGGTGTCTGCCAATCGGCCGGGGAGGCCGAAGTCTAGCGCCGGGTGCAGGCGAATTCCAGGCCGGGAATTCCAGGCTTGAAATCCCCGGCTTGGCCAGGGCGAACGGTGGGAGAAAGCCACGGTTAGCCGGTGCCGTCAGATCCGTTCCGGATGGTCGATTTCAGCGGTGTCCGGCTGTTGCGCCAGCAGGTCGAACAACCTGCCGACACTGTTCACCACGGAGAAATGCTGGCGCGTTGCCGGCTTGGCAAAGCCCGTCTCTATCACATGGTCGAACAGGGCAATCAGCTTGTCCCAGTAGCCGTCGATATTGACGATGACGATCGGCTTGTCATGCAGCCTTAACTGGCGCCAGGTGATGACTTCAAAGGCTTCATCCAAGGTGCCGGGGCCACCCGGAAGGATGACGAATGCGTCGGAGAGGTCGAACATCATGCGCTTGCGGGTGTGCATGCTGTCGACCACTTTCAGCTCGCTGAGACCGCGATGGCCGACTTCATCATCTTCCAGGTGCTGCGGGATGATCCCCGTCGCCTGGCCGCCATTGGCCATGACGGCATCCGCCACTTTGCCCATCAGGCCGACCCGGCCGCCGCCATAGATGAGCCGGATGCCTCGGCGCGCCATTTCCTGGCCGAGATCGGCCGCTATTTCAGCAAAACGGGGGGAATGTCCGAAGGAGGAACCGCAATACACGCAAATCGACTTGGTCAGCGCCATTTGATTGAAACAACCCTTTTCTATATCAGCAGACCCTAGCGCAACGGCGCTTGAGGTCAAGAAGAAGCGGCTTGCCGGATCGGTTTCCGGCCGCCCTATCTCATCCCCAATTGGTATCACGTCGTCGGTTAAGCCAGCTTGCCTATGCGATTGTCACAGGCAGGGACGAGGGTTAACCTTGGGGCACGGCCGAGGGCCGCGACATTGGATTGATTGGTGCGAGTTGAGAGGGTTCAAATGGCACGCCTGGCCTTAATCGGGACGATGGGCGCCGTAGTTGTGGCGGCCGGTTTAGTTTTGGTCTACGTGCTCAGCGAATCGGACACGGATGACAACCCGCCGCCGGTAGCGGCCAGCAGTGCCGGCGGCCAAAGCGGCGATAACAGCGCCGGGACCAGCCAGTCCGCCGGTAATACAGGGCAGGGGGCGGCCGGATCGTCCCAGACGGCGGCGGCAACGCCTGCGGTGAACACGCCCGTCAAGCCGAGCTTCGATGTGGTGCGGGTCAATCCCAACGGGGATACCGTGGTCGCCGGACGTGCCGACAAAAACGCCGAAGTGACCCTCATGGATAACGGCCAGGCGATCGGGACGGCCACCGCCGACGGCAACGGCCAATGGGTTTTGCTGCCTAACAGCGCCATGGCAGCCGGGCAGCACAGCCTGACGCTGCGGGCGCAGTCCGGCAACGGTCAGATGACCGATTCCGACAATTCGGTGATCATCATTCAGCCGGCCCCGGCCAAGGATATCGCCGGCCAGCCGTCGCCGGCACCGGCTGGCGCCCTCGCCATCGAGGTGCCTAAATCCGGGCAAGGCCCCACCCGCGTGCTGACCATGCCGAGCGGTGCCGGCAAGCCCGGGGAACTGGCGGTTGCCACGGTGGATTACGACGCGCAGGGACGCGCGGTGCTGGCCGGCACCGCCAAACCCAAGGCCGTCATCAATGTCTATCTGGATAACAACCTCCTCGGCCAATCCACGGCGGATGAGGCCGGTAACTGGTCTTTCGTGCCGCCGCAAGCCGTCGCCCAGGGGCTGCATCAGCTGCGGGTCGACCAGACCGATGACGGCGGCAAGGTGACGTCACGCGTCGAACTGCCCTTCGATCAGGCCCCGACCAGCGTCGCCGCTACCGACGGGAAGGTCGTGGTGCAACCCGGCAACAGCCTGTGGCGCCTCGCCCGGACCACCTATGGCAGCGGGTTGCGCTACACGGTCATTTATCAGGCCAACAAAGAAAAGATCACCAATCCGGATCTGATCTATCCTGGCCAGGTCTTCAAACTGCCGCCGGGCGCAGAAGAGCAGAATCCCGCATCGCCGAAACAATAAAAAGATATTTTATTTTCAATATGTTGGATAGCTTTGTCGACGGCTGGGTATCCGGCTTATAGCGTGGGCAAGTATATTCTGCTTGTTACGCAAGATTACCATGTAATAAATTGTATCTAAACGATAAATTTTAGACGACGCCAAGAATTGAATGAGCTGGTTGCGATCATTCGCGACAACGAGTAAGTTCGTCGCAACCCAACCTAATTGATCGCAACCAGGGGGCTTGCATGGCGACCACGACGATCGGCGTCAAGATCGACGACAATCTCCGCGCTCGGCTCAAGGCCGCTGCCGACCGGCAGGGAAAATCATCGCATTGGTTGATCAAGCAAGCCATCGTCACTGTCCTGGAGCGTCTTGAGCGGGGCGAGGATATCGCCGGTGGCGATGACCGCCATGGGGTCGAGATCGAGGATGGCGCCGGCGCCAGCGATCTGGCCCAGCCCTTTCTGGAATTTGCCCAGACCGTGCAGCCGCAGACCGTGTTGCGTGCCAAGATCACGTCGGCCTACAGACGCCCCGAACCCGAATGCCTCCCATACCTCGTGAGCGAAGCCAGCCTGCCAAGGCCGATCATCGAGGCCGCGCGCAAGCAGGCGAGAATCCTGGTGGAGGCGCTGCGGGCCAAGGGCCAGCGCGGCGGCGTCGAAAGTCTCATTCAGGAATATGCCCTCTCCAGCCAGGAGGGTGTCGCGCTGATGTGCCTGGCCGAGGCGCTGCTGCGGATCCCCGACAAGGCGACCCGGGACGCCCTGATCCGCGACAAGATCAGCGAGGGCAATTGGCAATCCCATGTCGGCCGCAGTCCGTCGCTTTTCGTCAATGCCGCCACCTGGGGGCTGGTCGTCACCGGCAGGCTGACATCGACCACCAGCGAATCCGGCCTGTCCGCGGCGCTGACCCGCCTGATCGGGCGTGGCGGCGAGCCGTTGATCCGGCGCGGGGTCGATATCGCGATGCGGATGATGGGTGAGCAATTCGTCACCGGCCAGACCATTTCCGAGGCGCTGGCGAACAGCCGGAAGATGGAGTTGCGCGGCTTCCGCTATTCCTACGACATGCTGGGCGAGGCTGCCACCACGGCGGCCGATGCCGAACGCTATTACCGCGATTACGAGCAGGCGATCCACGCCATCGGCAAGGCTTCCGGCCGGCGCGGCATTTACGAAGGGCCCGGGATTTCGATTAAGCTGTCGGCTCTGCATCCGCGCTATTCGCGCGCGCAGTTCGACCGTGTCATGGGCGAGTTGCTGCCGCGGCTGAAGTCACTGGCGGTGCTCGCCCGCAGCTATGATATCGGCCTCAATATCGACGCGGAAGAGGCCGACAGGCTGGAAATCTCGCTGGATCTGCTGGAAGCCCTGTGCTTCGCGCCGGAACTGGCAGGCTGGAACGGTATCGGCTTCGTCGTCCAGGCCTATCAGAAGCGCGCACCTTTCGTGCTCGATTACGTCATCGATCTCGCCCGCCGCAGCAACCATCGCCTGATGGTCCGCCTGGTCAAGGGCGCCTATTGGGACAGCGAGATCAAGCGCGCCCAGGTCGACGGGTTGGAAGGTTTCCCGGTCTATACCCGCAAGGTGCATACCGACGTCTCCTATATTGCCTGCGCGCGCAAATTGCTGGGCGCGCCGGACGCGATCTTCCCGCAATTCGCCACCCATAATGCCCAGACGCTGTCGACCATCCACGCGATGGCCGGCGAGAACTTCTATGTCGGCCAGTATGAATTCCAGTGTCTGCATGGCATGGGCGAGCCGCTCTACGAAGAGGTGGTCGGGCGCGAGAAGCTTAATCGGCCGTGCCGCATCTATGCGCCGGTTGGCACCCATGAGACGCTGCTGGCCTATCTGGTGCGCCGCCTGCTGGAAAACGGCGCCAATACCTCTTTCGTCAACCGCATCGCCGATCAGAAGGTGCCGGTCGATGAACTGATCAAGGACCCGGTAGAGCAGGTCCGGATCAGCCTGCCGATCGGTGCGCCCCATGCGGCGATTGCCTTGCCGCGCGATCTCTTCGGCGGCAAGCGGGCGAACTCCGCCGGCCTCGATCTCTCCAACGAGCAGCGCCTGGCGTCCTTGTCCTCGGCTTTGCTGTCGGGAGCCGACGCCTCCTGGCGGGCAGCACCGCTGCTGGCGGATGGACCGCAGCCGGGACCGAGCCGTGAAATCCGCAATCCCGCGCATCACCGCGATCTCGTCGGTCTGTGCATCGACGCCACCACGGCACAGGTCGACGCCGCCCTCGCCCATGCCGTGGCGACGGCGCCGATCTGGCAGGCGACGCCGCCGGCCGACCGCGCCGCGGATCTTTTGCGGGCCGCCGATCTGATGGAACAGCGCATGCCGGGCCTCATGGGACTGATCGTGCGCGAGGCCGGCAAATCGCTGCCCAACGCCATTGCCGAAGTGCGCGAAGCGGTCGACTTCCTGCGCTATTACGCGACCGAAGTGCGTGATCATTTCTCCAACGACACGCATCGGCCTCTGGGTCCGGTGGTCTGTATCAGCCCGTGGAACTTCCCGCTGGCGATCTTCACCGGCCAGGTGGCGGCGGCTCTGGCCGCCGGTAATACCGTCCTTGCCAAGCCAGCGGAAGAGACGCCGCTGATCGCCATGGCGGCGGTGCAAATCCTGCACGAAGCCGGTGTGCCGGCTGGTGCCGTGCAATTGCTCCCGGGGGCGGGAGAAGTCGGTGCCGCGCTCGTCGGCGATGCACGGGTGCGCGGCGTGATGTTCACCGGTTCGACCGAAGTCGCGCGCCTGATCCAGCGGCAGTTGGCCGAGCGCCTCAATCCCGAGGGCCGGCCGGTGCCGCTGATCGCCGAGACCGGCGGCCAGAATGCGATGATCGTCGATTCATCGGCGCTGCCCGAGCAGGTCGTTCTCGATGTGCTTAATTCCGCTTTCGATTCCGCGGGTCAGCGCT
>Ga0255336_100128_pt1 | contig 172549 bp, 169 predicted proteins | sample MeOH1_35cm_T3_17_FD_189102 | JGI IMG/M metagenome (GOLD analysis project Ga0255336, IMG submission 189102) | Sandy soil microbial communities from University of British Columbia, Vancouver, Canada - MeOH1_35cm_T3_179 | ecosystem: Engineered > Artificial ecosystem > Sand microcosm > Unclassified... | reverse complement strand
GCCACATCGAACTTCGTCCCGCGCCTTGCTTCATCATGTGCACTTCTATCGCAGCGCGAGACAACCCGTTTCGTTTCATCTCGAATAGCGCGGGATGCCGATCCTCAAATAGACCGGGACGTAACAGTCTGAGCCTCATATGGATCCAGGAACGGATGGTTGTGCGGATCGGACTGCACTAACGCGCCAGCTTCCTGTCGCTAGTATCACCCATTAGCCAAGCAGCCCGACAATACCCTTGTCTTCGTGGCCTGCCCGCCTGAATTGTGCTCCCATGCATCGTGCGCCCCTCGCATCAGGTCGTTTTCAGAGGCGCGCATACGCGAGTCTGACATCCGCTGCGACGCACTATCAGCGGCGCTTCTGGCCCTTCAGGCATGCGCCGCAACGGGAGGAAGGTGCTACTCCCCAAAATCGAACTACAACTCGCTCGTGGTACTCTTCTCTAGGTGGCCTGCCTTAGCGTGTATACAACACTGACGGCTGGTAAATCGCGCTCACGGCCATCGAGATTAAAGGGGCAGACGTTCAGCAGGAGTCGGCATGCTAACCCAGGATATTGATAGTCCATACGAACCAGACAAGTTGCCTCCCCGCGCTTGCGAAGATCCGCGACTGGCTGCGTGGGAGTCGTCGGCTTCCGACGGGCTGCTGCCGATGTCACTTGTCCTTGCCGAGGGCGACAAGCACCGGCCGCCACAATATGCGGCGACGTTCCGGCAGGTTTCCGCGTTGCGGATTGCGAGCCTGTCGATCGACGGAATCATCGCGCAACCTCGCGGGGACGGCCTGGTGCGGGGTCGTTACCTGAAAGTTCTACTTGTCACCAAAGGCCAGAGCCGCCTGTGGCGAGATGGCCGGCAAGTAATCTTAGGCGCGGGGACGTGGGCGATGTACGACCCGGCGCGCCCCTACCGCATCGACTCGACCGGTCCCTTTGACTGTGTTGCCCTGGCGATACCTACCGGTTTATTGTCCATGTCGCAATCGTTCGCTGCCGAGGCTTTCAGCCGAGCTCATCCGATTCGCGGCAATATGCGCCTGGCACTGGATGCCATGTCATTCTGCCTGAATAGCAATCTCGATGAAGAACAGGACGACCTGACTGCTACCGGACAGGCCATCCTCACCCTGATTGAAGCGGGCATACGTCATTACACGCACGTTACGTGCGTGACCGGTTCGGCACAACGGGAGGCATCGCTTCTGTTACGCGTCGAACAGCAGATTCGCGCATGTTATCCCGACCCCGAGTTCACTATTGAGAAACTTGCCGAGACGCTTCAGGTATCACGACGAAGCCTGTACAACGCTCTCAAGTCTCAAGGGCAGACCCCATACAAGATCATCCAGCATTACCGGCTCGAAGCGAGCAGCCGGGCGTTGGGAGACGATGCCCAAAGCCATAAAAGCGTGGCGGATATCGCCTGGGAGTCGGGTTTTTCCGATACCACCCATTTCTCGCGCCTGTTTCGCCAGCGATTCGACATGACTCCGACGGAGTACCGATGCAAACGTCTTGCAACCGCGCTTATTGATTGACACCTGGCGGCATCCGCTAAGGTGCGCGTGCCGTAATCTGAAACGCCATTTCTGTACCTCCTCTGACACACGATTCCCGCACGTCCTTCCCCGGGACTTGCGGAGTGTCGCCGCGCCCATGGCAGGGCGTTCCACCCGGACGGCTTCGGCCAATCTCACTCAACGACGTCAGCACTTGCCTGGTGCTTAAGCTTACGCCGTCAATTTTTGTTGATTTTGCACATATTGGCGGCCGCCTTGCACGCAATGGCGAGGCGTCTTGCACGCTCATCCCTACCATGTCGGTGGCATTCTGCCGCACGTCTTCCGGCGTCGACGTAGGCGGTTGATCTGGTTAGCACGCCGTATGCATACGCATAGGAGATAAGTAATGACAACACAAATAGTCAAGGCCCAGACGGTGGTCGAGTTTGGCGCACCGCTGGAGGAGCGCATTACGGTATTGCCGAGCCCAACTGGCAAGGAGGTGCTCGTTCGCGTTCACACATGCGGCCTGTGCCATTCGGACCTCCACTTTCATGAGGGACACCTGAATCTCGGAGGCGGCAATCACCTGCCTTTGAGCGAAATGGGCATCACCCCGCCATTCGTCCTTGGGCACGAAGCGCTCGGGGAAATCATTGCCTTCGGCCCGCAAGCCGGACTGACTGAGGCCGATCAGGGCCGGCGCGTAATCGTCTATCCGTGGATCGGCTGCGGCGATTGCGAATATTGCAACAGCGGTCGTGACCACCAGTGCGAGAAGCCGCAGGTGATCGGTATGCAGGAGCCAGGCGGTCACGCGGACCACCTGCTCGTACGCGACGCGAAGTTTCTCATCGACGCGAACGGCGTCGACAAGCTTCTGGCCGGCTCGTACGCCTGCTCGGGCCTGACCGCATACTCGGCGCTCAAGAAGCTGGAGAGCCGTGAGGATCAGTGGATCGGCATCCTTGGTGTGGGTGGCGTCGGCATGATGGCACTTTCCATCGCCAAGGGTATCGGGTTCAAAAAGGTCGTGGCCATCGATGTCAACGATGAGCGACTGAAGGTCGCTGTCGAACAATATGGGGCTGACCTGGCAATCAACAGTACCGCGCCGGACGCGGCCGAACGCCTGCGCAAGGCGACCGGTGGATTGGCCGGCATCGTGGACTTCGTAGGATCAACCGATACCGCTACGTTCGGCGTTTCCCAGTTGGCCACTAACGGCAAGCTGGTCTTTGTCGGCATGTTCGGCGGTGAATTGCGCACATCGCTGCCAATCATTTCGATCAAGCAGCTCACCATTTCCGGTTCTTTCGTCGGCAGCCTGGCCGAAATGACTGAACTGATGACTTACGTGCGTGCCGGCAAGGTCAAGGCAATCCCCGTGCAGGAGATCGACATCGGTAATGTCAATAATGCCATGGCACAACTACGCGCCGGGAAAGTCAACGGTCGCCTCGTGCTGACCCACGACTGACGCGAGTTGAGTTCCATCCGGAAACTGGAGTAAAGACCATGTCGAATTTCAAACTTCCCGTCGATCCGACGGCCGAACAGATCCGCAACCATCTCGAAACGATGAAGTTGTCCCATCTCAAGGACGGCCCGGCATCCATCGAGTTGCGCAAGGATCGTATCGTCCGCGCGATCGACCTGCTGCGGACCCACCGCGAGGCGATCGTCGATGCTGTGAATGCCGACTACGGCAGTCGTAGTCGCGAACAGACATTGCTCGCTGACGTCCTGGCATCCATCGAAGGACTGCGGTACAACCGCGACCACGTTCAGGAGTGGATGAAGGCGCAGCCCACCATCGAGCCGTTCCCGGGGACCCGCGCCTGGGTAGACTACCAGCCGCTGGGCGTCGTGGGCGTTATCAGTCCCTGGAACTTCCCCGTTGTGCTGGCGTTCGGGCCCATAGCGAGCGCCTTTGCTGCGGGCAATCGCGCCATGTTGAAGCCATCCGAACTGACACCTCGGACGTCGGAACTGCTCGCGGACCTTATCGCTCGGTATTTCGACCAGACTGAATTGACCGCCGTCCTGGGTGGTCCTGCGACTGGCGCTGCGTTCAGCGCCCAACCGTTCGACCATCTGGTCTTCACGGGCAGCACCCAGGTCGCGCATCACGTCATGCGCGCCGCATCGGAGAACCTCGTTCCGGTAACGCTCGAACTGGGCGGTAAGTCTCCGGTTATTGTCGCCCCTGATGCGGATCTGAAGCAGGTGGCGGAGCGGGTGTTGACCGTCAAGACGTTCAATGCTGGCCAGATCTGCCTCTCACCTGACTACGTGTTGATCGAGGAAAATCGTGTCGATGAGCTGGTAGCGCAGGCCAAAGAGACGGTATCCCGGATGTATCCCACCATTCGCGATAACCCAGACTACACGGCTATGGTTAACGTACACGGGTTCGTGCGCCAGTTGGCGCTGGCCGAAGATGCACGCTCCAAGGGAGCAACGGTCATATCGCTTGCTCCCCCCGGCGAAGATCTTTCCGATCCCGCAATCCATAAGGTTGCGCCCACGCTGATCGTGGACACAACGGATGCAATGCGGGTGACCCAGGAGGAAATCTTCGGGCCCATCTTGCCCATCGTTACCTATCGCACGATCGACGACGCCATTTCCTACATCAATGCACGCCCGCGCCCGCTTGCTCTCTATTACTTCGGCAACACGGTCGCCGGACGTCAGTACGTCGCCGCGCGGACCACTTCGGGTGCGCTCATCGTCAACGACGCCATGACCCATGTCTTTATCGATCCCCTACCCTTCGGTGGGGTCGGTGCATCGGGCATGGGTCACTATCATGGCGAATACGGCTTCCGCGCCCTGAGTCATGCAAAGCCGGTACTTCTGCAAAGCGAAGGGGGAGAATCGAACCTCCTGATGCGCGCACCGTACCACGATACAACCGAAACAACGGTCATGAGCATGATCGAAGCGTAATCCAGACAGGCCTTGTTCGGGCGGCAAACGCCGGACGAGGCCTTCAATGTGTCGTGTCGACCTGGGGTATGTCGCGCATGCGCGTCTTCTTAGCTCTTCCGTTACCTGGTGGGATCAAAGGGATGTCGACACAAATGGCGCATCTTCCAACGTCATCCCAAACCACACCAATATCATCAGTTAGGCCCTTTAGCAGAAGCACCGTAACCTGCGCTCGGGTGTAGCCAGGGACAGTGAGCGGCTAACAGCCTTGTGGAGAATCCATGTCTCATCGAATTGTCGTCGTCGGTGGTGGCGCCGGCGGACTAGAACTTGTGACCCGCTTGGGGCGCAGCGTTGGAAAATCGGGCCATGCCGAAGTGACACTGGTCGACTCGAAGATGACCCATCTATGGAAACCGCTGCTGCACGAGGTAGCAGCAGGGTCGCTGGATGCGTCCAGGAACGAGCTGAACTACCTCGCCCAAGCGAAATGGAATCACTTTACCTTCCAGCTTGGGACCCTCTGCGGAATCGACCGCGAATCAGGACTCATCCGCCTGGCAGCTGCGTACGACGACCAGGGCAAGGAACTGGTACCCGAGCGCACCGTTGCCTATGACACGCTTGTACTTGCCGTGGGGAGTACCACCAACGACTTCAACACGCAGGGCGTCGCCGAGCATTGCATCTTCCTCGATACGCCAAAGCAGGCCGAACGCTTTCACCATCAGTTGCTCCAGCGTTATCTGGCTGCACACGCGCGCGGCGCCAGCAACGAAGGGGTGAGCATCGCCATCGTAGGCGCGGGCGCGACCGGAGTCGAGCTTGCCGCGGAATTGCGCCATGCTGCCGGCCAACTGGCAGACTATGGACTGGACAGTATCGCGCCGGACCACATGCAGATAACGCTTATCGACGCTGGTCCGAGGATACTGCCAGGACTGTCCGAGAAAATAAGCGCCTCCGCACTGAGCGAACTCGCAAAGTTGGGTGTATCCGTGCGGACCTCTGTACTCATCAACGAAGCGACATCCGATGGGCTGATGTCCCGATCTGGCGAATTCATTCCGGCAAGCCTGAAAGTGTGGGCCGCGGGCATCCGCGCACCGAAGTTTCTTAGCGAGATGGACGGCCTCGAAACAAACCGGATCAATCAGTTAATCGTCCGCCCAACGCTGCAGACGACGCTCGACGAGAACATCTTTGCTATTGGTGACTGCGCCGCCTGCCCTCTCATCGAAGGTAGCGACAAACTGGTACCACCACGCGCACAAGCTGCCCATCAGCAGGCCGAAATGCTCGCCAGGTCGCTGGCACTACGCATCCGTGGACTTCCACCTGCCGCGCGTCAAACAAGATGAGAGCCGTGCGTCAATCAGGATGAGAGTAATGGCGTTGCGGCAGCGGTGGAGGGCGTAGCCCGGAACCGCTGCCCGCAACGCCGCGCCGAGGAGTCCGCCCCGCTGCCGGGGCGCCTTATCGGTGGTCGCGGTAAATCGGGTATGAACAGCTCTTTCGTGTAGCGAACGGAGGCTGCGTTGCCCGGCCGACACATCAACGACCATCAGATGAGGCTCTACATGAAGTACAGACTCAAGGAAGGACCGGCTCAAGCGGCTGCGCGCGCCGGGTTCAGCGCCGCCACGGGGTATCGCATCGATCAGGACCGGCGACTGCCATCACAGAAGAAGGCGCCACGTGCGCGTCGTCGTCCCGATCCCTTGGCGGCAATCTTCGACACCGAGATCGTGCCGCTGCTCCAGTCCGCTCCCGGCATTCGACCGATAGCCGTGCTGGACGAGATGCTTCGGCGCCATCCCGACCTCCCGGGCAACGTGCGCCGCACACTGGAGCGCCGCATTCGCGACTGGCGCGCACTCCACGGCGAGGAGCACGACGTTATGTTCCGTCAGGTACACGAGCCCGGTCGCCTCGGGTTGTCCGACTTCACCGAGATGGACAGCCTGGGCATCACCGTGGCGGGTGTGGCGCTTGACCACCGCCTCTATCACTTCCGGTTGGCCTGCTCGGGCTTTGAGCACGCTCACGTCATCCTCGGCGGCGAGAGCTATGTCGCGCTGGCCGAAGGGCTGCAGAACGCCATCTGGGCACTCGGAGGCGCGCCCTGCGAGCACCGCAGCGACAGCCTGTCGGCGGCGTTCCGCAATCTCGATGCTGACGCGCGCAAGGATCTGACCACGCGTTACGATGCGCTGTGCGCCCACTACGGCATGCAGCCCACACGCAACAACCGTGGCGTTGCCCACGAGAACGGCTCCATCGAGAGCCCTCATGGCCACCTCAAGAAGGCGGTGCGTGATGCATTGCTTCTGCGCGGCAGTCACGACTTCGATAATCTCGATTCTTATCGCCGCTTCATCGACGAGATCGTTGGTCGCATCAACGCGCGTAATGGCAAACGCATTGAGGCCGAGCGGACACTGCTCCAGCCGCTTCCGGTTCAGCGTACGTGCGACTACGAGGAAACGCGCGTGTACGTCACGACCACCTGCGGCTTCGTCCTGCGCAAGGTGTTCTATACCGTCCCGTCACGGCTGATCGGCCATCACCTGCGCGTACGGCTGTACGACGACCGGCTCGAACTGTTTCTGGGCGGCACGGCCCTGATGACACTACAGCGCGGCCGCGCAGGTCCCAACGGCAAGCACGGCCACGTCATCAACTACAGGCACGTCATCCACGCGCTGCGCCGCAAGCCCATGGCGCTGCTCAACCTGGTCTACCGAGATCAGATCTTTCCGCGCGAGGCGTATCGACTGACCTTCGATCGCCTGCTTGAGCAGCTTGCGCAGCGCCAGGCATGCAGGACCATGGTTGAACTTCTCGCTCTGGCCCACGAGCACAACTGCGAAGCGCAACTGGCTCAGGCGCTGCAGCAGAGCTTAGACGATGGACAGTTACCCGACCTGGACGCACTATGTTCGCGTTTCGAAGCGAAGCGCACGAACAGCATGCCGGAGGTGAACGTCCAGTTGGCACCGCTCAGCGACTACGAAGCCCTGCTTGATATGGCAACGGAGGTGACGGCATGAGCTTCGACATCGACGCCACACGCCTGTCGCTGCTGCTCAACGATCTGCGGCTGCCTGCCATCAAGCAGATCTGGTCTAGCTTTGCTGAGCGCTCCGACACGGAAGGCTGGCCAGCGGCACGCCTGCTGATGGCACTGGCCGAACACGAGATCGCCGAGCGCGATCGACGCCGAGTCGAACGTCATCTAAGAGACGCGAAGCTGCTACCGGGCAAGACACTGGAGAACTTCGATTTCGACGCGGTGCCGATGGTGTCGCGCGCGCACGTCTCCGCGCTTTGCGCGGGCGACGGCTGGTTACGTAACGGCACCAACCTGATTCTTCTAGGGCCGAGCGGAGGGGGCAAATCGCACTTGTCGTCGGCGATCGGACTAAGCCTGCTGGAGAAGGGCTGGAAGGTCTTCTTCGCTCGCACTACCGATCTCGTGCAACGGTTGCAGGTCGCTCGCCGCGAGCTCGCGCTGGAGTCCGCCATCAACCGGCTAGATCGCTTCGACCTGGTCATCCTGGACGATTTCGCCTATGTCAGCAAAGATCAGGCGGAGACGTCGGTGCTGTTCGAACTCATCAGCGCCAGGTATGAGCGACGTTCCCTTTGCATAACAGCCAACCAGCCGTTTGGCGAATGGGACAAGGTCTTCCCCGACCGAGCCATGACGGTGGCCGCCGTCGACCGTTTGGTCCACCACTCGACCATCTTTGAGTTGAATGTCGAAAGCTATCGTCGCCGTACTGCCCTGCAGCGCAAGCAGCAGGGACCGGGACGCCCGGCCAGTAGAGCGACACCAAAGAACGTTGGCGTGCCACCGACACAGGAGGATCAGCACGGCATCGACCTCACCGAATGACCCGCTGTTCTCATCCTGATTGACGCGCGGCTCGCAGGCAAAGCTAGCCGGCGTCAATCAACCCCGGCATCACCCTCCACGCCACCACATTCTCATCCTGATTGTCGCGCAGTCAGGATAACCGCGGCATCGCCATTACACAGCAACTGACCGGTCGCTACAGCTTGATTGTCGCGCGACACCCACTCGCCCGCGTCAATCAACGCCGCGCGTCAATCAACAAACGCTTGCAAGCGTCAATCAACATCGGCATCATCATTTCTGCCGCGACATTCTCAACTTGATTGTCGCGCGTCTCTCATCCGGATTGTCGCGCCACATCCACCATTGAAATATCAATACCGCGATATGGGCTCTCTGGTATCGCTATCGCGATTCGGTACGGTTGGACAACTCATGGGCAATCTGCTCGGGAAGATCAACGTGCGTGGCTGGCTGGCGCGCATGTTCTACGTGTCGCTTTACCGTATGCACCAGGCCTCCCTGTACGGCCTGATCCGCGCCGCTGGTCTCATCCTGGCTGGCCGGATCAGTCGTGGTGCATCGCCGCGGCTCAAACTCCACTAGTCCTGTCCGGGGATGTCAATCAAGCAATGAGTTGCGTTTCATAATGACATGGTGATGTTTACTCGACCCTCAGAAAAATCGGATGGAGATCAGAAAATGGATTTCCTTCGCAATGGCGACCGTAAAGACATTGAAGACGACCTCCTCCGGCTGATTGCGATGTCGTATGTCGCAGCCCGTCGTACGGTCAACCGAAAACTGGACCAAGCCGGCATTCCGCTCTCGGCCTCTCAGGCGAGCGTGGTTCTGCTGCTGGCAAAAAGCGGAATACTGCTCGGTAGTGAAATCGCGCGGCAGCTTGGGTTTGATCAAGGCATGATGTCGCGGATAGTCGACGATCTGGTATGCCGGGGATTCATCTCACGCGAGCATGATCCGCGTGATCGCCGTATCCGAAAACTTCAGCTTACGAATGCCGGACTCGAGCTCGTTTCGCGCCTGTCGGCCCCGTTGACAGGCGCGCATGCGACGCTCAGTCGGGCACTAAACCAACACGATCGACGCAGGCTCTGTGAGCTGCTTAGGCGCCTGGTACAGGAAAATCAAGATGCATCCAGCTAGCAAGGTCTTCGGAAGCGGTGGAACAGACCGCTGATGTGACCGATATGCCGCTGGGCGCCAGGCTGCAACTTTCAGAGCCAGACGGGCGCCCATGGTTCGCCGCATTTCTAAAATCGTGGCCCGAAGAGTCGAGCGGAGTTTGCGAACGATCCACCTACCGTGAAGTCTGGGAAAAATTGCCCGGCAAAGATCCGGAGCACAGCCGGGGTGATTGATGCTTCAATTCTTTTGGAATCCTGATCCCAGGGAACTCTGTTTCTTTGGAGCGTCGCTTAAGACGCTGGACATCGCGCGCACCAAGCCCTGAACAGCGATTGGACAGGTAGGCGCGAAGTCTACGATTGTGCATTAAAGAAAGATACGGCTTGCACCAATCCCCCTTCGTTCACGCCTCGCCATGCGAGGTGATCGTATTTAATACGACAGGAAGTCGATCACCATCCGGTTGAAGGTGTCGGCATGCTCCCACTGCGCCCAGTGACCGCAGCGGTTGAAGATGTGCATCTGCGCGTTCGGGATCCCCGCAATCAGCTTCAGCCCCGTGTCCATCGGCACGAACCGGTCGTCCCGCCCCCAGATCACCAGCGTCTGCGCAGCAATCTCCGAGAGACGCGGGCCGTAATCCGTGAACTGCTTCGGATTCGCCTCCAGGCTCTTCACGAAGTTCTCCAGGTGGTCGCGACGCGCCAGGATGTTGTCGAGGCGCTGCTTCATCAGGTCCTCTGTCAGCGAACCCGGGTCGAACACGAAGATGTTCAGCATCTTCTTCAGGTTCTCCAGCGTCGGCTCACGATACACCCCGTTGAGCAGCTTGATCCCCTCGGTCGGCATCGGCGCGTACAGGCTCGGGCCGCCCGTGCCCCCGCCCATCAGGACCAGCTTGCCAACGCGCTCCGGATTCGCCAGCGCGAACGCCACCGTGCTGTGCCCGCCCATCGAGTTGCCCACGATGTGGATGCGCGCAATCTTCAGCCCGTCAATGACCCCCCTCAGGATCCGCGCGTTCAGCTCGGAGCGCGAACCGGTGTTCACGATCGTGTCGCTCTTGCCCCATCCCGGACAGTCCAGCAGAATCACCCGGTAGCCCGCTGCCACCAGCGGGTCAATGTTGCGGTGAAAGTTCGCCCACCCGCTCGCACCGGCGCCCGAGCCGTGCAGCATCACGACGACCTCACCGTCGCCTCCCGTGTCGTTGTAGTGAACCTTCAGTTCAAGCTCGCCTTCCTTCACGGTGGCGAACCGGCTCGTTGTGGCTTCCGTCATCGGGGTTGTCGTCATCTGGCCTTTCCTTGTGTCTGTGTTTGATGGGTGTACTTTCTTACGCCTGCGCGCGCTTGAGCAGATCCAGCGCCACGTCTACGATCATGTCCTCCTGGCCGCCTACCATTCGGCGCCTGCCCAGCTCCACCAGGATGTCCACCGTCTTCAGGCCGTACTTTTTCGCCGCCACCTCCGAGTGACGCAGGAAGCTCGAATACACCCCCGCATAACCCAGCGCCAGCGTCTCGCGGTCCACCCGCACCGGACGATCCTGCAACGGACGCACGATGTCGTCGGCCGCATCCATGAGCGTGTACAGGTCCGTGCCATGGTTCCAGCCCATACGCTCGGCCGCCGCGATGAACACCTCCAGTGGCGCATTGCCCGCTCCCGCGCCCATGCCAGCCAGGCTCGCGTCGATCCGGTCGCAGCCCTCTTCTACCGCCACGATCGAGTTCGCCACCCCGAGGCTCAGGTTGTGGTGTGCGTGGATGCCAGTCTGCGTCTCGGTCCTGAGCGCCGCCTTCACCGCTCGGAACCGGTCGCGCACATCGGTCATATTCAGCGCACCGCCCGAATCAACTACGTAGATGCAGGTCGCGCCGTAGCTTTCCATCTTCTTCGCCTCGATAGCCAGCTTTTCCGGCGTCGTCATGTGGCTCATCATCAGGAAACCGACCGTGTCCATGCCGAGCTCGCGTGCGTACTCGATGTGCTGCTTCGAGATATCCGCTTCCGTGCAGTGCGTGGCCACCCGCACAATGCGCGCACCTGCGTTGTACGCGGCCTTCAGATCATGGATCGTGCCGATCCCCGGCAGCAGCAGCGTCGCGATCTTCGCGTGCTTCAGTACGTCCGCCGCCGCCTCGATCCATTCCACGTCGGTGTGTGCGCCGAATCCATAATTGAACGACGACCCCTGCAAGCCGTCGCCGTGTGCCACCTCGATGCTATCGACCTTCGCCTTGTCGAGCGCCCGTGCGATATCCTGCACGTTCTGGATCGAGTACTGGTGGCGCATCGCGTGGCTGCCGTCGCGCAGCGTCACGTCGGAGATATAGAGTTTCTTGCCGTTCATGTCTGTGTTCCTTCTCCGCTAGTCGTTATGCGCGCACCAGCGCCTGTGCCATGCGCTCGGCCGTTGCCAGCGCCGCCGAGGTCATGATGTCCAGGTTGCCCGCGTACGCCGGCAGGTAGTGCGCCGCGCCCTCCACCTCGATGAACACCGAGGTCTTCAAGCCGCTGAACTTGCCGAGGCCCGGGATGTTTAGTGGCGCACTCTCCGGAATCACGTCGAACTGCACTCGCTGCTTCAGACGGTACCCCGGCACGTAGGCGTTCACCGCCCTCTCCATCTCGAGGACCGACGCCTCGATCTTTGCCGTGTCCGCCAGCTCTGAGAGCACGTACACCGTGTCGCGCATCATCAGCGGCGGCTCGGCCGGGTTCAGCACGATAATCGCCTTACCCTTGCCCGCTCCACCCACCGCCTCGATCGCCTTCGAAGTCGTCTCGGTAAACTCATCGATGTTCGCGCGCGTGCCCGGGCCTGCCGACTTGCTGCTGATCGACGCCACGATCTCCGCGTAATGCACCTTCGCCACGCGTGACACGGCCGCCACCATCGGGATGGTCGCCTGGCCGCCGCACGTGACCATGTTCACGTTCGGTGCCGCCAGGTGCGCCTCAAGGTTCACCACCGGTACGCAGTACGGCCCGATCGCCGCTGGCGTCAGATCAATCATGCGCAGGCCAGGCTTGATCCTGCGCAGCAGCGCATCGTTCTTGATGTGTGCACCCGCCGAGGTCGCATCGAACACGAAGTCGATCTCCCCGAACACCGGGAGCTTCGTGAGCCCTTCCGCTCCCTCATGCGTGGTCGCCACGCCCAGGCGTGCCGCCCGCGCGAGGCCGTCCGACGCCGGGTCGATTCCGACCATCGCAGCCATCTCCAGGTGCTTGCCGTGGCGCAGGATCTTGATCATCAGATCCGTGCCGATGTTGCCCGAGCCGATGATCGCAGCTTTGAATTTTTCCGAAGCCATGTCAGTCCCTATGTGCCTGTCGATCCACTGATCGACTTATTCAGTAAAGGTCGCGCGCACGCTGCCCAGCCCCTCGATCTGCGCCTCGAACGTGCCCGGCTGCGTCACCGTCACCATCGGACCCAGCGCGCCGGTCAGCACCACGTCGCCCGCCCGCAGCGGCGTGTCCAGCTGCACCATCCGGTCCGCCAGCCACACCGCCGCGTTCAGCGGGTTGCCCAGGCATGCCGCACCGTTGCCGCGCGATAGCACCTCATCCCCGCGCGCCAGCGTCATCGCGCACGCCGTCAGCTCCAGCGACGAAAGCGGCACTGGCCGGCTGCCCAGCACGAAGCGCGCGCTTGAGGCGTTGTCCGCCACCGTGTCCACGAAGCGGATGTCCCACTTCGCGATACGGCTGTCCACCACCTCGATAGCCGCCAGCGCATACGCGCTCGCGCGCAGGATGTCCACGAACGTATGTTTGTCGTGCGTGAGGTCGTGCTCCAGCACCAGTGCGATTTCCGCTTCCACCTTCGGCTGGATCAGCCTGGATAGCGGAATCGGCTCTGCGTCTCCATACGCCATGTTCGCGAACAGCGCGCCGAAGTCCGGCTGGTCAACACCCAGCTGCTTCTGTACCGCCAGCGAGGTCAGACCAATCTTGCGGCCCACGAGCCGCTCACCCGCCTCCAGCCGTGCCGTCACGTTCGCCTGCTGCACCGCATAGGCCGTCGCTATGTCATTCAGTGCTATTTCGCCGCGTACCGGCGCAATCGTCTCGCGCGTTGTTTCGGCGGAGCGCAGGCGCGCCGCCACTTTGTTGACCAGTTTAGACATCGTCTTTTTCCGGAAAGGGTGTTTATCTCAGGCCGGCTTCGCGTGCATCCCTGCGAAGCCGGCGATCCACTCCGGAATCGCCCGGTAGTAGTCGATCGACGCGCGGTACGGCCCGAATGCTGACAGCACCCCGAACGCCGCAACCCAAGTGCGGATTTCGTGAGCCGACTTACCCCCGTCGCGGGAGATTGACTCGTTCGTCATCGCATCCACCGCCGGCAGGTTCTCCGCCAACTGCGCGAGGAATGCCTTGTCCCATTGCGGGTTCAGCGGGTGCATCGTGCTTTCGCCCGCCGCGAACGCCTTCGCCGCCGCTACCGTGCGTGCTTGTCGTGCCTCGCGCGATTCCCGCGTGGGGTTGCGGCCGGCGATCAGGCGCTCCAGTACTTCGCCCTGCGCATGCGCGATGTCGGGAATCGGCGGTTCGTGCGAGATTCCGCCCGAGCCGATCACCAGCACCCGCTTGCCCGTCTGCGCCAGGAACCGCCCCACCGCCTCGCCGAACCCGCGCGTGCGGCGCAGCGTCGTCAGCGGCGGCGCCGCCGCATTCAAAAACACAGGAATCGTCGGGTAGCGCTGCAGCCCACCCGCCAGTACCTCCAGCGCCTGCGTGCAGCCGTGGTCCACCTGCATGCGGTACGAGAGCGCCGCATCGAACTCCGCGTCCAGCACCGACTGCGCCAGCGCCTCGGCCAGTTCGCGCGGCACCGATAGCGGGCCCGCCAGGCTACCGTAGTCGCCTACGCCGCTTGCCGCCGCACCGATGCAGAACGGCGGCATCATGTCGTAGAAGAAGCCGTTGAAGTGGTCCGGTGCGAATACCACCACCAATTCCGGGTCATATGCACGTACCCGCTCGTGCGCCGCAGCCTGGATTCGCTCCACTTCCTCCACTACCTCCCGCGCAGGGTCGTAGTACCCGTGCAGAGGCGTGTGGGACAAACACTCGAGATGAATTGGCATGATCGTTACATTTCCGCAGTATATGCAGCGCTTGCCAACGAGATGTCACGGGCAAGCGAACGCAGGGGTTGCTGAGCGTCAAGCAGGACTTCTCGAGCAATATGCGCACGCTTCGCAACCAGTTGCTTCGCGCTGTGCATCTCTCGCCCCTGGTTCACGGTGATAGCACCTACAAGCGCGCCTTCAGCATCAAGACCAAACAGCATGCACGGCGGCGCGTCGAGTTGACCGCGCACCAGCCACTCCGGCGCAGACATGTCGCCGACGAATTGAATGTTCAACCCGCATTGATCGGTCCAGAACCACGGCTCGCCGTTCGCATCTGGGGCGACGCCCAGCATCGCGCGTGCCGCTGCAATTGCCTGGTTGTTGGCGTTCTCCCATGTCTCACGGCGTACGGTCTGCCCCGTCGGGCCGTCTCGCTGGCAAGCCACATCGCCTGCCGCATAGATGTCGGGATGCGAGGTCCGGCAGCGCCCATCAACCACGATGCCGTTCTCAACTGTCAGTCCCGCCGCGACAGCCAGACCCGTATCCGGCACCGCGCCGATACCATAAATCACCGCGTCGCCGACGATACGCGTACCGTCCGACAGCGTCAGCACGATCTCGCCGTTCTCGCGTGCAGCCTGTGTCAGCGGCACGCCCATATGCAGTACAACACCGCGTGTACGATGCAGATCACACAGATGCGCGGACAGAATCGGCGGCGAGCAGCGCATCATCGCCTGGGTCGCCTGCTCGATAATCGTGACCTGTGCGCCCAGATCAGCAGCGCTCGATGCAAGCTCAAGGCCGATCACCCCTGCGCCAACGAGCAGCACACGGCTGCCGGGCTTGAGCGCCGGCATCAACCGACGCGCATCGTCAAGCGTACGAAGCGTATGAACGCCGTCACCGAGTGCGTCGAGCATCGGCAGGCGACGTGCGCGGGCGCCGGTCGTCAGCAGCAGCTTGTCGAACGAGAGCGTCGAGCCGTCCGACAATGTGACGGTACGCGCTGCGGTATCGATCGCCGTCACCGCCACGCCGAGCTTCAGCTCGATCGCATTCTCCGTGTAGAAACTGTTGGGGTGAATTGTGCAACGCGCGGCCTCTGGCCGCAGCAGCACGTCTTTCGACAATGGTGGGCGCTCGTAGGGCGCATGTGCTTCATCGCCGATCAGCACGACGCGACCATCGAAACCCTGACGGCGCAACTCAGCCGCAGCTTGGGCGCCAGCCTGTCCTGCGCCGACGATGACGAAGATGGATGGGTTCATTGTAAAATTCTTTTATGCTGATGGCTGCCCGAACTATCAGGCAGTCATTGTCTCCAGCGAAGAGAAAACGAAACTAGCGGGATTGTTCCGCTAGCGGCATTACAGATTCAGCCCTCCCGCCACGTAGCGGATCCCACGAATGCCGAGGCCAGCATCGGCATTGATCATCACGCCGCTCAGGGTCCGGTTGTTCGCTCGCGAGGCGAGCATCACGTACGGGCCAGAAAAATCAGCGGGCTGCGGAAAAAACTGCAGCGGCAGGATACTGGCGATCGCCTCTGGCGATCGCGAGTCCATGATGCGCATGTTTTCCTGACCGAGCGACGCCGGACCACGCAGGTCGCTCGCCATGCCGCACGGACCGACACCATTCACGCGCACCTTCGGCGCGAGCTCATACGCGAGCTGACGAATCAGCCCGGCGGCTGCGTGCTTGCTCGCCGTATAGAGCGGACCGCCACCACCCGGGTAGAACGACGAGTTCGACAGCGTGAAGATCATGCTGCCCTCAGAGGCGATCAGCGCCTTCGCCGCCGCCTTGGCGCCCAGCAGATATCCCTTGACGTTGATCGTGAAGAGTTCGTCGAAACCATTCTCGAGCTGTTCCGGCGTGAGATCGATGAGGCTCACCGCGTGATCCCAGATCGCCGCGTTGCCGATGAACGCGTCGAGCTTGCCGAACTTCTCGACCGTCGCGTTGACCGCGCGTTCGTTATCCGCATACGAACGGACATCGCCGTGTACGGCGACCACGATGTCGCCGAACCGCTCGCGCAGTGCCGCAATCTTCTCTTCCGAACGCTCAAGCACGCCGATCCTGGCGCCTTCGACAACGAAGCGTTCGACGAGGGCAAGTCCGAGACCAGACCCACCGCCAGTGATCAGCGCGACTTCCCCCTGCAGCCAGCCTGCGGGTTGCGTGGTCGCATTACTCATTTACGTTCCCTCCTGGACTTCAACATAGATCGCTCCGTCGACCAGCGAGACCGGAAACGTCTTCAGCGGCTCGGTGGCGGGCTGGCACAGCGCCGCGCCCGTCTTCAGACAGAAGCGTGCTGCGTGCAGCGGACACTCCACCGTGCCGTCGTCCTCGACATAGCCTTCAGCCATCGATGCATTGCCATGGCTACAACGATCGGAGAGCGCATACAGCTCGCCATTCACCTTGAAGACCGCGACCGCCGCCGCCGGGACATCCACCTTGATCGCTTCGCCTTCGGGCAGAGCCTCGTTCTGACAGACAAAAATACGGGCCATGATCAAAAAAGCACGCTGAGGTTATGGGAAGTCAGCGTTGCCTGGTCGAGCACGATCTCGCGGCGACAAACCTGCCAGCCGGCCGCCGTATCGACGCGGCGCAGCCGGTCATTGCGCTTACCGACATAGAACGTTTCGTCACGTTCCTTTTGCGATCGGTAGAGCAGATAGTTCAGACGCACGTCATACTCACCGTCCTTATCCGTCGGCGTTACACGTACATTCGAGACGATATGGCGCGTGCGTGAAGGCGGTTCTTCAGCCCATGCCATGCCAGTTTCAAGGCGCGCTATACGGCGTTCGAGCTGAGAGCGCGTGTCGTCGAAAATCCAGGTCGTTGGCGGCTGGATCCTCCGGCGCCGATCGCGCGTCTGCGCATTGACCGTGGTGCGCATCGTATAACTGATGTCCTCGGACATCAGCCCAAGCCAGTCTCGGAACTGCCAGTCGTCGAGCAGCTCGGCCTCACGGTAAAGAAACTGCGAAATTTCGTGGTACAGCTGGAGCAGAACGGTATTGTCGCGACGCAATTCAAGTTCGATTTCATCGCTCATTTCAGTACCTCCTGTTCGTACTGTTTCGAACGCTCCAGCACCTCGTCCCACGTATCGGAGATCAACAGGTCGGCCCATCGCCGATACATCCCGCGAGCGGCCGTTTCCGAAAAAATGTAATTGCTGATGCCTGGAATGCCATCGTCGCGCAGGCGTTCATTTCCAATGCCCATTTCGACGATCAGCCTGGTCTGGCGCGCGCGCTTGCCTCGCAAGACCTTCTGTACTTCTACCCAGTTCTCCGAATCGTCCTGCTCAAGGAAGCCGGCCGGACCAAACGCACGCGTCGCGCTACGCTCGAACGCAGCCTTCACTTCGGGCGACGCATTCTTGTCGGCGATGCAGAATGCCCACACTTCAACCTGGTTCGGACCGCGCGGATGCCAGACCCGCAGCGTCGCCGTGCCGTTCAGCCAGGACATGGTCGGGAACATGTTGTTATGGCCAGCGAGGCGTCGTGCCCGCACCTTGCCAAGACGCGCCTCCGCTTCCGGATAGGTGTCGCGAAAGTACTGTGACACTTCGCCGTCCACCCAGACGTTGGCGTCTGGATGCTCGGTAAAGAAGAATCCACTGCCGTGACCCGCCGCACCATACTGCAGCGCATCCTTCGCCGTTTCCCACACCGGGCGCGCAGTCTGCCCGGCGCCGAGCGCCTTGTCCTGATCGCCCTCTTTCACGCCGAGCACCTGCACCGCCGAAGCATGGGTGAACAGCGCATGGTACTGGTCACTTGCGAACTGTTCAGCAGGGAGCTTCCAGTTGCAGTCGATGACCCACTTCTGCACGCCGCCGATGATTTCGGTACCGCCTTCTCGACGATCAAGCACACCGTCCAGGTACCAGGCGATGTCACCCATGTATTCGATGAGGCCAGGCGCGGTGGCATCCCAGTTGCCGAAAATCAGTCCCTTGTATTCCGCCACGCGTGTGACTTCCTGCAGGCCCAGTTGCTTTTTGCACAGGCCGTGTGGATAGGCACGCTCTTCGAGCGGCACGTCGACGAGTGCGCCATCCACACCGTACGACCAGCCGTGGTAAGGACAGGAGAACGAGCGGGTGTTGCCGCAATCGGCAAAGCTCACGCGCATCGAGCGATGGCGGCACTGGTTGAGGAAGGCCTTGATCGAGTTATCTTTCTGACGCACCACGATCACGGGGTCTTCGCCCATGTAGGTATTAAAGAAGTCGCCCGGGTTCGGAATCTGGCTAACATGAGCGAGGAACAGCCAGCAACGGCCGAAAATCCGCTCCAGTTCCAGTTCATACAACTCAGGGTCAGTGTAAATCGAAGATGTGATACGGCCAGCACGCGCGTCAACAAGCGCATCAATAGCAGTATTGATCGGCATTTGTCTCCTCCTGATCTGATTCACAAATGGTGAATTGTGGGTATGATCGTTGGCTATGCCACCAAAGTGAAATACCTTGTTTGTTTAAGCTGATACGTCCGAGCTATAACTCTTTCCGCCTCCCATGGAACTTCGACATTTGCGGTATTTCATCGCCGTCGCCGATGAACTGAGCTTCACGCGCGCTGCCCAGCGCCTGCACACCGTCCAACCGTCTCTGAGTCAGCAAATCCGCAATCTCGAAGAGGAGGTCGGCACGCCACTCCTCAAGCGCACGCGCCGCAAAGTCGAGCTGACCGAGGCTGGCGAGGGATTTCTGGAAGAGGTACGGCTCGTCATCGCGCAAGCCGACCGGGCCGTTGCGCGAGCCCGCATGATTGGTCAGGAAAGCAGAAAAACGGTCAGGATCGGATTCGTGCCGGCCGCAGAGACCAGGGTTTTCCCCGCCATCCTCCCGCGACTGCGGTTGCGCTTTCCTGATCTGCACGTCGACTTGCGCAGCCTGCCGACCTGCGAGCAGGAGCAGGCCCTGTTGCGAGGCGATATCGATATTGCATTCATGCGCAATCCGGTGCACTCACCCGAACTCGTGAGCGAAGTTGTGTTCAGGGAGCCCTTGGTGGTACTGCTCCCTGTCGATCATCCCCTCGCCAAGCTCGAACGGATTCCCCCGGAAAAGCTCGACGGCGAACCATTCATCAGTACGCACCTGGAATCTGCGGGAGAGGTGCATAGTACGGTGCTAAACTTTTTTGAGCATCACCACCTGCGCTGCAACGTCGTCCAGGTGGCCAACAATACCCTGCTCAACCTGAATCTCGTTGGCATGGGGCTCGGCTATGCGCTGCTGCCCGCCTATACCGCGACGCTGATGAACAATACGATCTGCTGCCGGCCACTTGCATGTGAACCCCATTACGTGACCCTGCTGATGGTGCGACGCGCACAAACACATTCGCCCGAGCTCGATGGTCTGCTCGAGCTGGTCCGCGAGTACGCGTCCGAATAAGGTCACATACCGACCATCGCCATCACCTGCATCCAGCTGCTCGTCCCCGACCGCCCCTACTAGCACTCGCGCTAGCAGGCCGTGTATGTCACCGGGATCAGGAATTTCAGTCGTTCCTGTGTGAAACCGACAAGGCGTTGCAGTTTGTGGAACCGGACAACCAGAGCTATTACGCAATGCTCGCGAGACGATCCGCGATGGCGACGTCAAAGACGGCGAGCTTCAAGGGAAATCAGTTTGCCAATAGGATTCCGGAGCCCACAGATCCAGGGCTCACAGACAAGGAGGTATTCAGGCGCGCGCCAACTGTACGACTCCTCCGCGCTATCGCGCCGATCCGTGAAGTGTACCGACGACCCTGTGCAAGGACGCACATCGTCCTTTCTTGATCCGGTGTTGCAGTTCCCGTTCAAGCGCGGATCGTTCACGCACACTCAGAGACTGGCAAACGGCTGGCCTTGCCTCGACGCATATGGCGAGGGGATCGAGGTGTCCGTTTCGGCTGACGGATAGTGCGGTCTTAATTTAGGATTCCTGTACGTTATATCTTCGATCTGTTCGGGAATACGCTGGATCATGCCTGTCTGCGAAGGGTTGAGTTATTCAGCTACTGATTCGGCGTCGCATGACATGAATTGTCCCGATTGACGTCGTTGAATGATTTTTGACCAGGCTCCCAGCATGCTTTTTACACACAGCCATCAGACATAGTCGACATGGCCACCAAATGCCAGGCAGATATTTACCGATCCACACCACGCAAACACCGTTCTTCTCTACGCGCACGATCTAGCAGCGAGAATGTCGCCTGGTGCACACAATGCTTTGACCAGCCTGATGCCTCAGGCGACGTCAGGCCAGGGAAAGCCACGAGCTTGCCATGCATCATGTTCTTAGGAACCTGTCTAGAAGCGAAATGCTATGCCGGCCGTCGTCACGAGCGGATCCAGACGGACGTATGCATGAACAGGCGTGGGGCCCAGATATCCGGTTGCGCTCGAGCGCACAATGAATTTTTTTACATCCACAAAGACGCCGACATGTTTCGTGATGCGGTACTCCATCCCGACCTGCCCCAGCCCACCCCAGGCATTTCGAGCCTGAAAACCGCTGACCGAACCGTCCGTCGTGTCAAACACTTTCAGGTACGTTACGCCAGCCCCGATGTACGGGTAGACGTTGTAGCGCGCCAATGCCTGGAACTGGTACTGGAGCGTCAGTGCGGCGGGGGCATATTTCACTTTCCCGATCGTTCCGACACTCGCAACCGTTCCGGTACCCGTCAACGTGGTCGTCGGTGGGACCCCAACGGTGAGACCCAACGATATGCTCGGCGTGAACCGGTAACCAAACTCTACGAGGAAGGCGGCGTTGTTCTTCACATCGGCGCCTGCGCCAGGTACAGGCTGTCCACCCGCTTTGAGCTCGGCGTCAGCATTAAACGCAATCCACGCGCCACCGGCTCGAACCCACCATGGGCCGCCGTCTTCCATGGCCAGAGAACCTTGCGCGTGCGCTCCAATTGAGAAGAGCGCGAACACGGCCAGACTGCAAACCGGTTTGCAATCTGCAAACTTTGCCTTCGAGAAAATCACCTTCTGTCTCCTGATTTTATGGATTTCTGGTTCTGCTTCGGGTGAGGCACTTGAGTGCCCCATCCGCCCTGCACAGACAAGCCCTCCCTTCCTTTCGCTCCCTGGCTTAATAGGCGATGCAAACCGATTTTGTAGTTGTGTAAGCGTCGATTGCCGCTGCGCCATGCTCCCGACCAATACCCGAACTCTTGAAGCCACCAAACGGAAGGTTCGGGTCGACCATGTTGTGTGTGTTGATCCAGACGGTTCCAGCCTCGATCGAGTCGATCATTGACAGCGCCGCGCCAAGCTCGTTTGTCCAGATACTTGCACCCAGCCCATAAGCCGAGTCATTGGCATCAGAAATCACCTCTGCCAGATCAGAAAAGGGCATCGCTACCAGAACGGGGCCAAAGACCTCCTCCTTGAGCAGGCGGATCGGCTGGTTATCGTGGTTGGCAAAGACCGTCGGCCTAACGAAGTAGCCGCCCGACGGCGTCGGACCGTTGCCGCACAGCAACTCCGCACCGTCATCGATGCCAGACTGGATCAGTGACTGCACGCGCTGCTGATGCCGGCGCGATACGAGCGGTCCCATCTGAGCCCATTCGTCGAGTCCCGAACCGAGGACGATGTTGTCTGCGATTGCGGAAAGCCGTCCCAGCACGTTGTCGTAAATATGCTGGTGGACATAGAGACGGGATCCAGCCGTGCATACCTGACCATGATTGAAGAAAATCGCACTGGCTGCACCTTGTGCGGCCACAACAGGATCGCAGTCTTCAAGGACAACGACAGGGCTCTTCCCGCCCAATTCAAGCGAGACAGGCTTCAGGCTTTGTCCGCACGTTGCCCCGATCAGACGGCCGACTTCGGTCGAACCTGTAAACGCGATCTTGTTCACGGCCGGATGGGCGACCAGTGCAGCCCCCGCGGTCTCGCCCCGCCCCGTCACGACGTTAAGGGCGCCTGGCGGCAGCCCGGCCTCAAGCGCAAGCTCCGCAAGGCGCAAAGCGGTCAACGGAGTCTCTTCCGCGGGTTTGAGTACTACCGTGTTGCCACATGCGAGAGCCGGTGCAATCTTCCAGATCGCCATCATCAAGGGAAAGTTCCACGGAATGATTGCACCGACAACGCCAACAGGAATTCGACGGGTCGAGGCGGATGAGCGGATACCCGGTGGCAGCGGCAAGGAGAGATCCAGGGTCGTGCCGGCGATCTTCGTTGCCCAGCCGGCCATGTATCGCAGCCACTGCGCGCTGCCCCCGACCTCGAACATCCGCGAATAGGCGAGCAGCTTGCCGTTGTTGCGGGTCTCCAGCCGGGCCAGTTCTTCCCCGTTAGCCTCAATGAGATCAGCGAGCCTCAGCAGGATCCGTTCGCGCGCAGCCGGGGGCATCGTGCGCCACGCTGCCGACCGGAATGTTCTGGCCGCTGAGATAACCGCGCGGTCGATGTCTGCTGCATCGCCGTCAGGAACCGACGCGATCTCTTCACCCGTCGCCGGGTCATATACGGCAATCGTCTTTCCGGACTGTGCTTCCTGCCATTCGCCATCGATGAGCATGTGTGTGCGCAGATTCGAATCTTGTCCAGCCGAGGCGTCGGTCAGTGTGATATCCATAGAAATTTCCTTAAAAATCAACGGGCGAGATATTGAATGCATTAACGCGGCGCGAGCAAAGCGGGGCACCCTGGAGCAGGCACCCCGAAATGAAGCGAGCGACCGCCAGGCCGAGACAGACGTTTGCAGTCCGAACGAGGCTCTTGCTGGCGCACGAACTCGCCAGCAGGCGGCCAGGGTGCCGGAACGCCAGTTGTTCGCTCAGGCGTGGGCATCCTTGATCTGCGCAACCACTCGCGAAGGACGCACCGCGCGCCAACCGATGATCAGCAGTGCGATCATCGCCAGAACACCGAACAGATACGCCGGAGCGAGCGCAATCACGCCGAAGATGTCAGTGGCCCCGAAGCGGTTGGCCCCAAACGACAGCCCGCGATTGGACGCCAGATTGGCGAAGAAATAGAAGGTGACGTTAGACCAGCCATCTGCCACGATGATCCAGCCGAGCAACGCGCTCGCCTTCCGGGAAAAATTGAGCGCCGGCAAGACAAACGCGACCGCGATGACCATCATCCCGTTCAGTGCGGGGCCAATGTGTGCGCGAGCCCATCCCTCTGGCGTTCCCGGAACGTTGAAATGCAGCATGTAGCCGGGGAACAGTTCGAATCCCCCTAACAGACGCATCCATAGCCCGAGACCAAAGAGCAGTGTGCAGAAGATCATCAGCACACCGTGCCCTGCCATTCTTCGCTGTTGCGACTTGTCCATGCCTGTCTCCACAACATTCATTTTTGATAGAACCCTCTGACGCATACAACCGGTTGCTAGACCCAGAACTTCTGTTTGTGATACCGGCTAGCAAAGAACACCAACGGTGATCCATCCGTCGCCTCGCATGCGACGACCTTCGCGATAAACAGCGTGTGGTCATGGACTTCGACCCGCTCAATGACCTCACAGCCGAACCACGCAAGACTGGAGCGAAGCACCGGTACCTGCTCGTGAACTTCAAATTCGGGCGTCAACTCCGGGCTGGGCCGCCCGCTGAACTGCGCCGAGTAGGTTTCCTGCTCGTCGTGCAGAATGCTCACGCCAAAACGCCCGTGTTCGCTGATGAGACTGTGGGTACGACCTGGCTTGAGCGAAATCATGACCGTGGGCGGATCAAGGCTGATCGATGTGAAACTGTTGACCGTCATGCCATGCACGCTGCCCACCTGCTCGCCCTCCACCGTCACTACTGCAATGCCCGTTGCGAACAGGGAAACCGCTTTTCGGAAGCGGATTCTTGCCTCGAGGTCCGCGGGCATCACCTTTTCCTCTACCTCATTCATATGCATTCCTTACTATCTAGCATTCTAGACATTCCGAAAAACTCGCCACTGTCACGGCGGCGAGCACACCCCATACGGTTATCCGGATCTCAGCCCTATGCGGCGACAGCGGTCGACGCTCCCTGCTGAACCTCGGCCTTCAGCCGTTCGCACCATGCGGCCATGCGCTGCGGACTGGAAAAACAGTCCCACTGACGTTCCGGATAGTTGAAGTTGTCCGTGAACGCGTCAGCCAGTTCGCGGTGTTGATACAGGTTGAAGATAAATTGCTGGAGCTCCGCCGGCAGAAGCCGAAGGTTCGTCAACATGTAGTTAGTCCAGCGTGTCGCGCATAGCACACGGTCTTGCCGGCGCAGGTTGACGTGCTCGCAAAAGCGCTCGTCAAATACATCCTGACGAACGATCTCTTCGCCGACGATCCACGCCGCGTGGGAAGCCATGTTCGCACCCTGCCCAAGGACGGGGTCGACAGTGGCGTGCACGTCGCCCAGCGCCAGTGCCATCTTGCCGTCGCCGAGCGACATATGGGTTGTCCGGACAGTCGGTGTAACGCCGCCCTGCAGGATGTCCAGTGAGCTGTTCGCCAGATCGAACTCTTTTTCGTCGATGCGCTCCGCGACGCTCGGATGATGGATGCGAAGCTTCTGCAGGAGCATCTGCATGAAGGCGCGAGGATCGTCATCGTATTTCTGCTTGGCAACAATCTCCATATCCCCTCCGGGAATGTTCTCGATAACAAGCGCGGTCGCCATCCCACCGAATGAGATCGTCGGTATTTCGATCATTTCCCCGTGACCCGGCGAGAAGGACATCGTGACCGCGCGAACTGGCGATTCGGCGATCCCCTTGAAAAGGCCCGCGCACAACATCCGCTGCGGGCGGTCAAACGGCGACATCTCGGCCTGGTGCTGGTACATCTGTCCGAGCGGTCCCTTTCCGGTACACACGACCAGCAGGTCAAACTCAGCGGCCAGCCGGGGCACGTCGGCAGCATCGAGCGTGCGATATTCGAGCTTGCCTCCCCGGTTGAGGAAATCGTTCATCAAGGTCGGTTGATAAATCCGGTAGTCCACCGCGCGACTGGGTGCCTTCAGATCGCCGTAGAAGCGCAAAGGCTGAGGGCCGCCGATGTAGTAGTAATGGCCGAAATAGCCGTCGTTTGGCCAATGATTGACGCCGAGCTTTTCTTCACGCTGAACCGTCACCGAATGGTGAGCTACGGTGTTGAGAAGTCGCATCCCGGCATATTCGTCGGGCCTCCTGTCCGTGAAGATCGTGACGTCCACGTCGTGTTGCCGAAGATACAGGCCCAGATGCAAGCCTGCGGTGCCAGCGCCGATGATGCCGATTTTCTTCTCTGCCACGGTTGTCTCCATATCTGCCGGTTGGTATGTGGCTCAATATAGTCCCAAGCTACTCCCCCGAAAACCCGGGTAAGTGGTATAAGATATATTCCACTTCGGATCGAATCGGGGCATCTCCGTGGATAACCTCCAGAATTTGCAGGCCTTCCTGCGCACCGTAGAAATGGGCAGTTTTTCGTCCGTGGCACGTGACCAGGGTATCTCCCAATCAGCCATCAGCAAGCAGATCGCCTCACTGGAGGCAACGTTAGGCATTCAGCTATTTCGGCGCACTACCCGCAAACTCAGCCCAACGACTGAAGCGTAAGCGGTGAATTTAACGCACATGGCTTCTTGAGGCGCGAGGGCGCAGCATGTGTCCACCTCATCAACAGGTGGACACATGACACAGGACTACCCGGATCCGTTGAAGCTTGACCCGGTTGGCGTGAGCAAGGACGGCCAACGGCATTTCTACGACGAGCAGGCCAAGCAGAGGGTGATCCTTGCCTGCCTGCAGCCAGGTGCCTCCCTGGCCGGCGTAGCGCTCAGAGCAGGCGTGAACGCGAACCTGTTGCGCAGGTGGGTCAAGAGGCACCAGGAGAAGCACGAGGCTGCGGCGGCGGAGCTCATCGAACATGTCCCGGCAACGTTTGTTCCGGTCGTCGGTGTCCGTCGCACCGACATGCCTGCCGGGCAGCCCGAACCGTTGCCGGCGCGCCGCGAACCCTCGCGCGTACCGCCACGCTGCACGGCACCCACGCGATTGACGGTGGAAATGCCCAACGGCATTATGCTGAAGCTCGACTGTAGCGAGCAGGATGCGCCGCTGGTGTCGGCGATGATCGAAACGCTGGGGCGCTGCGATGTTCCGGCTCGACGCTGACCTGCGGGTCTATCTGCACCGCGAGCCGATCGACTTCAGGGCCGGCCTGAACACCATGGTGACACTGGTCGAACAGTCGATGCGGCTCGATCCATTCGCCCGCGCCGTGTTTGCCTTCCACAACCGTGGACGCAACCGCATCAAGTTACTGCTGTATGACCGCTCGGGCTTCTGGCTGATGATGAAGCGGCTCGAGGCAGACCATTTCGCCTGGCCACACCGGCAGCAGGCAGTCATCGAACTGACCACCGAGCAGTTGCACTGGTTGCTCGAGGGAATCGACGTTGACGCCGTGCGCCGCCACCCGGCTCGGCAGTACGGCTACGCGAGCTGAATGCCCGCTGGACCTGTTGCCGGTAAACAACGCCCGATCCCGCAGTTACAAATTTGGGTAAACCTGTTCGGCCGGTCCTTGCCCTATGGTGGATGGCATGAACGAACACGACTTCTCGCAATTGCCACCGGCCGCCCAGGCTTATATCCGCGAACTCGAAGCGCGCGCCACCGCCGACGCCCAGCGCATTGCCGAACTGGCTGAACGTATCAACGTCCTCGAGGAACAGTTCCGTCTCGCACAGCACAAGCGCTTTGCGCCGAGTAGTGAGAAGCTCCAGGATCGCCTGTTCGACGAAGCCGAGCAGGCCGCGGCGCAGGTACCAGCCGACGATGATGACGCCGGCGACGCGTTCGCGCTGCCGGACACGGGGCTGCCGGAGGTCGCTGCACCTGCGCCCGGCAAGCGCGGGCGCAAGCCGCTGCCGGCCGGGCTGCCGCGTCAGCGCATCGAGTACGATCTGCCCGAAGAGCAGAAGGTCTGTCCGTGCTGCAGCAGCGCGATGCACCGCATGGGCGAGGAGATCAGCGAGCAGTTGCATATTGAAGTCAAGGCGTCGGTGCTGCAGCACGTGCGTTTCAAGTATGCGTGCCGGCACTGCGAACGCCACGCGGAGCGCACGCCGATCGTGACCGCGCCAATGCCAGCGCAGCCACTGCCGGGCAGCAACGCCAGTGCGGCGATGATCGCCACCGTCACGGCCGGGAAGTTTGTCGATGGCACGCCGCTGTACCGGATGGCCCATGCGCTGGCCCGCGCAGACATCGAAGTGGGGCGTGGCACTCTGGCGAACTGGATCATCCGGCCCGCCGAACTGCACTACAGCCGGCTTTACGATGCGCTGCACCAGACGCTGCTGTCGCAGCCGCTGATCCACGGCGACGAGACGACGGTACAGGTGCTCAAGGAGCCCGGCCGTGCCGCGCAGAGCAAGTCATACATGTGGGTCTACCGCAGCGCCGAAGACTGCGCAGAGCCGGTGGTGCTGTTCGATTACCAGCCCGGTCGCGCTCAGGAATATCCGAAGGCGTTCCTCGACGGTTATAAGGGCATGCTGATGAGCGATGGCTACAGCGCCTGGCGCACGGTCAAGGGCGCCACCCACTTCGGCTGTCTTGCGCATGCCCGGCGCCTGTTCGTCGACGTGCTCAAGGGGCAGAAGAACAAGCCCAGCGCGCGCGTGACGAAGGCGCTCGAGTACTTCCAGGCCCTGTATCAGGTTGAAGCGCTGGCCAAAGGAGAAATGCCCGACGGGCACACGTGTGCCGATTACACGTACGGCTTGCGCCAGCAGCATAGCGTACCGCTGCTGAACGCCTTCAAGGCGTGGCTCGACGACCAGGCACCCAAAGTGCTGCCCGAGAGTCTGCTCGGCAAGGCGATCAGCTACACGCGAAACCAATGGGAATATCTGAGCCGTTACGTCACCGATGGGCGAGCCCCCGTGGATAATAACGTGCTCGAAAGAGATGTCAGGCCGTTTGCCACAGCGAGAAAGTCGTGGCTCTTTAGCGACACGGTTGCCGGTGCGAAGGCGAGCGCGATGGTCTATAGCTTGATGCTGACTTGCCGCGCTTGCCAGGTCGAACCGTACGCATACCTGCTGCACGTGCTCACCGAATTGCCGCAGCGTGCGCCCGATGCCGACGTCACCGACCTGCTGCCGTTCAACTACGCCCGGCGACAAACCCCGACGCCACCACCTGCCTGAGTTGAGAAGCCGGTCGCGTGCCCATGCCGGGTACCCGGTTGTTGAGAAAGGCCGTCCGTTATCCGGTAACACCGGGGTGCTACCGGGTCGCGTCGAAGTAGCTATCCCACTGCTCCGAATCCGGATCGAGCCTACGTATGATCGCGTCGTCCGCCCGCACGATCAGCCGCTCCAGCATTTGACGCTTCGTCAGCGCGTAACGGTGCGCCAGCCGTACAAGCGCAAGATCCACCTCGGTGCTCACCCACATGTCCAGCCGCCGCTCGCCATTGCCTTTCTTGCCCGCCGTCGCTCGCCGTGCCCGCCAGGCGGCCTGTCGCTGCGCTGTCGTCTGCGCCATCATGCAACCCCTTCATCGTCGTTACCCGGTAACATTCCGTACTTCAACGTTACCGGGTAACACAGGATTCCTCAAGGTGTGGCGGATTGAGCGCTTACACTGAAGCGCTCCAGCTGTATCCCCATGTGAGACAGCTTCTCGACGCAGTAGATGTCGTCAAATCCGACATTCACGGCGTGCCCGCTGCCGGCATCGGCGGCACATTGCGCCTGACGATGCCCGGCTCCTTCGGACGCAAAGTCATCATGCCGCTGCTACCGACGCTGCTTAAGCGTCACCCAAGGCTGGTGCTGGAGATGGTGTTTGCTGACAGCATGCTCGACCTGGTCGAGGAAGGCATGGAGCTGGGAATTTGCATTGGCGAACTACCGCCAAGTACCCTGGTTACGCGTTCGCTCGGTTTGGCCCAGCAGAGGGTGGTCGCTACACCGGCCTACCTGCGCGGGCGCCGTCGGCCCGAGTTGCCGATCGATCTGGCCGACCATAGTTGCATCGCGTACGCGCGCACGCAGCGGTGGAGCCGCTGGGAATTTGAATCGGAACACGGACGCCAGGCCGTCGATGTCTCCGGCGCCATCCGCGTCAACGATCTCGACGCGATCTACGACGCAACGCTCGCACATATGGGCGTAGCGTTGGTGCCAGAGTGGAAGGCGATCGAAGATATCGAGGCAGGCAGACTTGAGTCACTCCTGCCGGAGTACTATCCGATCCCCGTGCCTGTGAACGTTGTCTATCCCCAGACCCGCTTTCTCTCGCAACGCGCAAGGACGTTCATCGACTTTGTTGTCGAGCATATGCAACGCATCTAGATGAGCAATGGCGCTGTCCCGAAATTCTGCACACTGCGAAAGCCGACATCGGTGTCAAGATACGGCAACTATCGGAGCATCCCGAGCGCAATATCAAGAACCGATTGCTTGAATTCTTCAGGGTGTTCGGGCAGCCGTGAAAATTTCGCGAGCACGTGGCTATACGACACCGTGTTACTGATCGCATTCAGCACCATGGCGTGCATCAACGCTGGATCATGTGGCTTGAGTTTGCCGGCCTCGATCGCGTCATCAAGAAGCGGAACAAATGCCTCCTGATAAGGCCGCATCAACCGCTCAATCAATATGTTCAGCCGCTCACCCTGTTCCGTCGCAGCGGTCGAGAAGAACATTCCGATATCCTGATCCTCGAAAACCATGTCAATAAGGAGAATCAGCGCATGCTTGATGCGCTCACGCACCGTCATCCGGGCGAGGCGCAGTTGCCTCGTGCCTTCGATCATGGGACCCGCCTGCTTTGCAAGCTGATCAACCACAGCAATCCACAGACCTTCCTTCGATCCGAAATGATGCGCCATCAAAGCAGGGTCGACGCCCGCAAGCCGCGCAATCTCGCGTACGCTCGTTGCCTCGTAGCCCTGCTTGGCGAATACCTGCCGCGCACTCCGCAAGAGAGCATCGAACCCCACGAGCGCGCTACGTGCCGGACGTCCTCGGGAGCGCTTCACCGTTTCCGGACGCTTGGGTCGTATGCTGGAAGTTACCATGTCTCTGTCGGGTTAAATTTGATTTGAACCGGGCTAGAGTATAGCCCGCATCGGATCAGATTCGACCAAGGTGTCGGCCACTATCGCCATTCGGCGGCAACGATCTCTTGACCACGGTTGACGTGGACCTGAATCAATGGATGTCTCTTTCGCCTCGAAGAACCGATACATCTCTTAACGCATCGCACGATCAGAACCGGGGGGACACTGCAAGATGTCGCGCACAATTTGCACGACGTCGACTGATACGTCCGGAATACTGTCAAGCTCCATCAACTGCTTTCGCAGCAATCCGATCAAGGTTGCGTGAACAACCCGTGCGGCCGTATGCGCGTCAAATTGCGCCGGTAGCTGTCCTCGCGTGACCGCGTGATGCAATGCTGCCCGGATCTGCAACTCTGCCTGCCGGCTGGCCTCCGCCGCACGCTCGCAAAACGCTGCGGTTTCCCGTGCGTTCTCACAGCGCGTAAGCATAATCGTGTAAAGACGCCTGGCCGGTCCCGGCCTCATGACATGCCGCCACCGCGTGCGCAGTAATAACACGCTTCACTGGTCCTGTCGCAAAGCAACGTCTCTTGCACGCCTTGGCCACATGCGCCTGAGCCTGCACTATCGGTTCGCCGAATGCTCTCATAGACAGCCTTCCTGTTGATTTCCATTTCGCGTCTGCCGGGCATCCAGATCCGGCCCGGCGCCTACCGATCACCCCATTCACGCTCAGCGTTGTCCAACGGCCGTCACGAAAAGCGGCGCAACCTGCCAGATGAATACTGACGCAAGCGGGGCACTGCCAGAAATCAAACGATCCCGATCTGTCAGTTCAGCCTCTCGTTCGCCCCCTTTTCGCCACCCTGCCCCAGAACGGGACCGGTCTGCTCCGGATCTTTCGCGGTACCTTCATTCCACCCTCCCCCCAATGCGCGATAAAGGTCCACTGTGTTTGAGACTCGGGCCAGTTGAACCTTGATCAGGTTTTGCTGCGCATCATAGAGAGAGCGCTGATTCACAAGCACATTCAGATACCCGTCGACGCCTTGCAGATACCGTTCACTGGATAACCGGTACGCTGACGCAGTCGCATCGACAAGCTGGCTCTGAGCCAGCTCCTGCTGCCCCCACGTCGCACGACCATCGAGCGCGTCCGAAACCTCCCGGAATGCGGTCTGTATGGCCTTTTGATACGTCGCGACCGCTATATCCCTGTCAACCTTTGCGACCGCAAGGTTTGCGCTGTTGCGACCGTAGTCAAATATCGGGACACTCACAGACGGCCCAAAGGACCATGCTGCACTTCCTGCGTCGAACAGTCCGTGCAGCGTGGCAGTGGCCGTTCCACCGCTGGCGGTTAGAGTAATACGGGGAAAAAAGGCAGCGCGTGCCGCCCCGATGTTCGCGTTTGCGGCCATCAGACGGCGCTCCGCAGCAACGATATCTGGACGCCGGATCAGAAGATCCGACGGCAAGCCAGAGGGCAGGTCCTCATCAAGCGTTACTTCCGCCAGCGATTCAGGCGTTAGCAACGCGGCACCTGGAGGCGTTCCGACCAGCAGTGTTAGCGCATTAATGTCCTGCTTCACCTGTCGGTCGTACTGCGCCAGATTAGCCTCCGCAGCGCGTACCGAGGTCTCCGCCTGCCGCAGGTCAAGCGCCGACGACGTGCCATATCGGAATCCCGAGCTTACGATTTTGAGCGAAGCCTGCTGATTGGCAAGTGTGTCAGCGGTCAACTGCTTGAGCTCCAGATCGGCCTGCAGAGTCAACCATGCATTGGCCACCTCCGCAATGAGGCTGATCTGGGTTGCCTTGCGTGCTTCCGTGCTCGCGAGAAATGTATGCAGCGCTTCCTCGTTGAGGCTTCTTACGCGGCCGAACAGATCCAGCTCATACGAGGCGACCGCTCCCACACTGTAGTCGCGAAATACCCCCGCCTGCCCCGTGGTCGACACTTCGGCAGGAAGGCGCTGGACCGACCCACTGGCACTCGCTGATAAAGAGGGCAAAAGATCCGCCCGCTGGATCCGGTACTGCGCGCGCGCCTCCTCAATGTTCAAAATGGCTACCCTCAGATCCCGATTGTTGTCAAGCGCCAGGCTGATCAACTGTTGCAGTCGTGGATCCTTGTAAAAATCGCGCCAACCGATTTCCGCCGCCAGCGTAACGGGTTCAATCCGTGCGGGCGTTGAATATTGCGTTGCCACAGATGAATCCGGACGTTGGTATCTCGGAATCATCGTACAGCTCGCCATTAGCACGACAGCGGGTAACACCGTCAATTTCAACGCCTTCATGCCGTCACCTCATCAACGTTATTGCCCTTACGGCGAGCGAAGGCACTCGTCACCAGCACATAGAACATTGGCACATAGAAAATGGCCAGGAAGGTCGCAGTCAGCATGCCCCCAACAACGCCGGTCCCGACGGAATGCTGACTGCCCGAACCCGCGCCATCCGATATGGTTAGTGGTAGCACGCCAAGCACAAATGCCATCGAGGTCATGATGATCGGGCGTAGGCGCAGTCGCGCCGCCTGCACAGCCGCTTCTTTTAGCGAAATACCTTCCCGCTCATGAAGCTCCTTGGCGAACTCGACAATCAGAATCGCGTTCTTGGCGGATAGACCCACCGTGGTCAACAACCCCACCTGGAAGAAAACGTCATTGGTCAGACCTCGTGACAGCGTTGCAGCCACTGCTCCAATAAGGCCCAACGGAATGACCATCAATACCGAGAAGGGCACGGACCAACTCTCATACAGAGCAGCAAGACAGAGAAAGACAATGAAGATTGACAGGGCATAAAGGGCTGGAGCCTGCGAACCCGACATACGCTCCTCGTACGACAGGCCGGTGACGGCAACATCAAACCCTCTCGGGAGTTGCGCCGCGATCTTCTCTACCTCCGCCATGGCCTCACCCGAACTATGACCTGCCGTCGGTTGTCCCTGCAACTCAACCGCAGATATCCCGTTATAGCGTTCCAGCTTCGGCGAACCATATGCCCAGAAGCTCGATGCAACTGCCGAAAACGGCACCATCTTCCCGTCAGCATTACGCAAATACCACTTGTCCAGATCTTCCGGACTCACGCGCGAGTTGTAATCACCCTGTACGAATACTTTCTTTACGCGCCCGCGATCGACGAAGTCATTGACATACTCCGATCCCCACGCTGCAGACATGGTCTGGTTCACATCATCGATACTGACCTTCAGGGCACGCGCTTTCTCGTCGTCGATATCGACGTGAAACTGCGGTTCATCATTCATGCCGTTGGGTCGGACATTAGTCAGAATGGGGTCATGCTGCGCCAGCTTCAAAAACTGGTTGCGTGCCGCCATCAAGGCTTCATGCCCCATGCCAGCGTTGTCCTGCAAGTAGATATCAAAGCCCTGCGAATTACCCATTTCCAGGATTGCCGGCGGCACGATCGGAATAACAATGCCGTCCTTGATCTTTGCAAATACCGCACCCGCCCGCTTCGCAAGGCCGACAACACTGGTGTCGTCGCCCTTACGTTCCTCCCAGGGTTTCAGTCTGACAAACGCCAAAGCGGAATTTTGACCGCGGCCCGCGAAGTTGAATCCATTCACTGTGTATGCCGAGTCTACGATTCCCGATTCATTGTTCAGCAAATAGTCCCTCACTTTCGTCAAAACTTCCTCCGTTCGCTCTGCGGATGCGTTACCAGGCATCTGCACTTGCACAGCCATCAGGCCTTGATCCTCATCGGGTAGAAAAGCCGTTGGAATACGCGTGAAAAGAAATCCCATGCTGACGACGATCGCCGCGTAAATGACCAGGTAGCGACCTTTCTTGCCGAGAATGGATGACACCGCCCCCTCATATCGGGCTGCGCCCCGGTCAAAGGTTCGATTGAACCAGCCAAAAAAACCCTTCTTTTCGTGATGGTCAGCATCACCCGGCTTGAGAATTGCGGCGCACAGTGCGGGCGTAAAGATCAGCGCGACGAGCACCGACAACGCCATAGACGATACGATCGTGACGGAGAACTGGCGGTAGATCACACCCGTCGAGCCGCCAAAAAACGCCATCGGCAGAAACACCGCCGAGAGCACCATGGCGATACCAACGAGTGCACCCTGGATCTGTCCCATGGACTTTCTTGTTGCCTCTTTGGCACTCAAACCCTCCTCGGACATCACCCGCTCGACGTTCTCAACCACGACAATCGCATCGTCCACCAGTAGGCCGATCGCCAATACCATCCCGAAGAGGGTCAAGGTATTGATCGTAAATCCACAGGCAGCCAGCACCCCGAAGGTACCCAGTAGCACCACCGGCACAGCCAGCGTTGGAATCAGGGTTGCGCGCAGATTCTGCAAGAACAGATACATCACGAAGAACACCAGAACGATGCCCTCGAACAGCGTCTTGACAACCTCGTGCATCGAAGCGTTGACAACCGGTGACGTGTCGTAGGGGAAGACCGCTTTCACGCCGGGCGGCAACAGGGGCTCCTTTTCCTTCACAAGCTTCCGGACTGCAGCCACCGTATCCAGAAGATTTGCGCCCGTGGCAAGGCGCAACGCTATCCCGGCGGAGGGCTTCCCGTTGTATTTGCTTGAAATCGCGTAGTTCTCTGGACCGAGACTCACATTGGCGACATCACCCAGGCTAACCCGGGAGCCATCCGGATTCACTTTGACCAGAATCTGCCGGAATTCTTCGGCGGTGCGCATGCGCACCTTGCCAATCACGGTCGCATTCAGCTCCACGCCTCGACGCGTAGGAAGCATGCCCAATTGCCCGGAGGAGACCTGGACATTCTGTGACTGGATTGCCGCAATGACATCCTGTGGAGTCAAAGAGTAGCTATCAAGCTTGGATGGATCGAGCCAGATCCGCATCGCATACTGTGCGCCAAGCAGCAGATAGTCGCCGACACCCTTTGTGCGCAAAATCGGATCCTGGAGGTTTGATGCCAGAAAATTGCCCAGATCCCCGCTAGACATTTTTCCGTCCTCCGACACCAGACTCATAACCAGCATGAAATTGATCTGATACTTGGCAACGCGAATGCCCTGCTGCTGTACCTCCTGCGGCAGCAACGGCGTAGCGAGTGACAACTTGTTCTGCACCTGGACCTGTGCAATGTCCGGGTTGGTTCCCTGATCGAACGTAACAATGATAGTCATGCTACCGTCGGAGTCACTTTCCGAGGACATGTAGCGTAGTCCATCGAGACCGTTGAGCTGCTGTTCGATCACCTGCACAACGGTATCCTGAACTGTCTGCGCGGAGGCCCCCGGATAAGTCACAGTGATGGAAACTGCGGGAGCCGCAATGTTCGGGTACTGGTTGACCGGGAGTGAGCGGATCGCGAGCCCCCCCGCCAGCATGATGACGATGGCGATAACCCAGGCAAAGATAGGCCGACTAATGAAGAACTGGGACATATATGCTCCGCCTAGCTACCGTTCGCGGCAACCGCGGAAGCACCCGCGTCACCCAGGTCAATATGCACATTCGATGCAGGTGCCGATATAACCTGAATCCCAGGCTGAAGCCCCTGGGATCCTTCGGTCACCACCCGGTCACCTGCATGCAAACCCGAACTCACCAGCCATGTATTGCCCACGGTCCTGGCGACCGAAATGTCTTTCAGTTGTGCCTTGTTATCCGGGGTGACGACCCATGCCACGGGCTTGCCCGTCGTATCCCTGGACACACCCTGCTGCGGTACCAGAATCGCGTCATCCTTGACACCCTCGTCAAGCTGCGCGCGAACGAACATGCCTGGCAACAAATGATGGTCAGGGTTCGGAAACTCCGCTCGCAAAGTGACCGATCCGGTTCCCTCGTCAACACTGACTTCGGAAAACTTCAGCGCACCCTGTCGCACATAGGTCGACCCGTCTTCCAGTACCAGCCCAACCCTCGCCTCGCCTTCCCCAATTCTCTGCAACTGCCCGCCAGCAAGCTCCCGACGCAGTCTCAGCATGTCAACGGACGACTGGGTGACGTCAACATAGATCGGATCGAGTTGCTGTATCACCGCCATCGCCTGAGACTGACCGCTCGTCACCAACGCCCCTTCCGTCACCGACGAACGACCAATGCGTCCCGAGATGGGTGCGTATACGCGCGTGTAATCGAGGTTCACCCTGGCCGTCTCGAGGTCGGCCTGCGCCTGTCGATATGCCGAGAGCGCATCGTCGTATTGCTGCCGGCTCACGGCATTGTCGGCAAGGAGCTTTTCGTCGCGCTCGGCCAGGTGTTGCGACGACTCCACTGCCGCGCGGGCCTTGTCGTATGCTGCACGATAAGGCGCGTCATCGATCTGGTAGAGCTGCTGGCCCAGCTTGACGTCGGTACCCTCAGTGAACATTCGCTTCTGGATGACGCCGTTAACCTGGGGCCTCACTTCGGCGACGCGCCATGGAGTGACGCGTCCAGGCAGCAGCGACTTAAGCGTAACAGTCTGATTAGCCAATGTCACAAAGCCAACTTCCGGAGCAGCAATGGCTGCATCCTCTTTCTTACCGCAGGCAACGAGTATCAATGAACCAGCTATCGAGCATGTCAGCAACAACGTCCGTCCTTTCACTGAAGACCAGTAGAACATTTAAAAACCCTCATAAAGATAACCCGTGAGTCGTCCAGGTTCGACTTCGACTCGAGTGTGTGCGTATATGGGTAGCGCTCTATACGCGCACGGGTCCAGCCCCTAGCGGACTGGACCCGGATCACATCGGCATGGCCGTGTGTGCAACGAACAATTCAAGATCGTCCCTGAAGACCGAGGCAGGCAGTGCCTGCAGCAGTAACCGAAAAGCACCGTTCGAAAATTCAAATACCGAGCCAAGCGAAATCGTTTTTGATTTCCCGACGAGAGGATCGCCGTGTACAGGTTTCGACGCCAGCTGCCTGAACGTCGCACACCGAACACCAAATTCCCGCAGTAGCGAGTACTGGGCAGGGGTGCTTCCGGTGAGTAGTGCCGCAAGCGAACAGCTCGCACCCCAAACTACCGCCAGTTGCGACACCGGCGCGTCGGTACCCGATTCCTCGCCGCCTGGCGCTGGAAATCGTTCCAGCATGCCGGCGGTGACCATCTGTTCCGTAACCATGGCCACTTCTGCGACACCCTTCGCATGGTCGGCACGCGCAATCATTCCAAAAGCGCGCGTATATAGACAATCCCCCAGCAGCACTCCAGCGGCGGGTCCAAGAGACAACAGCGGCACGCATCGGGCAGATTGCCCCCTATCCGGAACATTCACATGGGCCAGAAGCGACGCATTGATCAGTTCCATTGCGCCCGCGAACGCGTGGAGTTTCGGCAGCATCTCGTCGGCGAACCCGATCGCCCGTGCGCAGAGCATAAGGAGGCTGGTGGGTAAAAATTCTTGCTGCATTAGCGCAGCGCGGATAACCGGCTGCGCAAATTGTAGGGACGACTGCGTGGTCTCGGCCAGGTCGATGACAGCAGTGATGTCCGAAGCAATACGGGCTTGCCAAACATACAATGGAAAGTCATTCATAGAACAAACGTGTGAGAGATATCAATTGTCAACGCGCGAGCGCGGCGGATCTTTGGACCGGAAAGCCAGTTGCGCTCCATGTCATTGAGCCTTGCTCACTGTCCCGCTACGACACTGACTCTACGAGGATCACAACCTGTGCGTTGCTGCTCGCCGGTCTTGAATCTGGGCGGCATATGACATCCCTCGCCTGACTTGCCGAGCCGAAATCACGCAGGTACCGCTTCGCACCGCGGCGACGAAACGCCAGCGTTGCTCCGCGTAGTGATACTTGCCCTGTTGCAATCAGCGCATTACCTGTGTTCTATCGCTCCGCTCCGGAATCCAGAGATGCGCATCGTGCGCGACCGAGAACAGAGAGCCGCAGATCGTGGATACCAATTTTCGGTAATCGGGAGAGCATGATGCAGTCGGTTGACGCACCCTCTGGCCAATTTAATTCGGAAAGGTTTCGTGCACAGGACTCCATGACCACATTTCTCAGTCACTCAGGTAAACCAACCATGTCGACACCTATTTATGAATGGATGAACAGATCCTTGCCGATTGCAGGACGTTACAACGTACGGATCCCCACCTGCACAGGAGCATTGATTCGTTCAGTTACCCAAATCAGAGTGGGCCTGTGAAGTCCATGGCGAGTCGACGAAATATGCATTGCGAAGCTCAACAGCAAGTAGCGTCGTCAAACGAATTGGATTCGAAAATAGGCATGCCTCTCGACATGCAGACGGGGGATAACCATGTTGACTGAACGCAACCTGGGAAACCCAAGTAGCGCGCCATCGTTGACGGCACCTGCGATCTCCAGCGCCAACGACGCGATCTGCCTGGCTTACCAGCATGAAAACGGTTTGCCGGCCCGAAGATCGCCAACCCCTTCGGCAACAGTGAAGCCGCAATTCCCACTACCAACGATCAGCACCATTAAAGCTTGATTCGCACTTTATTCAACGAACGATGATTTAAAGTGATCATAGGTCACCTGCATGTCCACTGTCAACCGCAACAAATTGTTGTGATGTTCGCCATTGTCTGCCGGCACGTGGAGCTGCACTCTCCTCCAACGGCATGGTTGGCCGCTGTCCGCAGGCGCCACGCTTGAAGTAGGGCTGCGCTCGGCAAGTGAATCCGACAATTGACGATGCTGACAAGACGACCACCCGCCTCGCGAGGCGTACTGCTCCTGCATTGAGAAATGCATATCCAGACGCTGCGCTCAAGGCATCGGTGCACGCTTGACGAACCGGCGACGGCTGCATGCATCTTCAAGCACCGTCCCGTGACGATATGTCGCGATCATGCCCCCCCTTTGTCGGGATCGGTATCTGATCAATCCCTGCCTATGGATGGCGATGGATGTTCGTTATCGCCGGGGAAGGCGCACTCGTCGCCTGGTACATGTGCACAGCCATGCCCGAATCGCCTCGCTGGCTCGAGTCCAAGGGGTGGTTTTCCGAGGCCGAGTGCTGATGTCGTTCAGCGGTCCGGCAGGCTCAGCGATCGGCATGCTGGCCTGCGACCATATTGGCCGCAAGGGCGACATCATCGTCTTTTCCGCGCTCGCGTTTATGCCTGGCGCGATTTACCCGACCGTCCACAGCGCGGCCGGGATCTCGATTGGCGGCTTCGGAGTGGTGACAACCATCTACCCGTCGCGCTCCGCTGGGCCCTGTGTGCCGGAGCTCTTCCCGACTGATCTCCGTATGCACGGGTTACGGCTGTGCAATACGCGGGGTCGATTGATGCCGGTGATAACGCCGTATATGGTGTCTTGGGTAATTCTTTTCGTGCGGAGAAGGCCGCCATCCCGTCGAGGGGTGCGGAGAACGTGTTCCGTTACTGGACTTCGGCATACGCTGCACGGCGTATCTGTAGTCTCCGAACGATCCGATGCACACCAATGAACGAAAAATTTCTTGAAGAACCCGATGTCCCTGTCGATCGCGCAGGCGCTCACCACTGCGGCGAAACTGGTGCAAAACCCGCACGCACCTGGGCCACGCCGCTCGGCAATCCAGAAAAGCCTCTAAAGAATTTCGATGTTGCAACGCAGCAATATTCAGTCTATGCTGACTTGGACCCGATCGTGTCTTTTTTAACAACGCGATTCCCTGGCTGCGGAGGCACATATGAAAAATTTGCGCTCTTTGCCTGATTTAACGCTTCACGTGTTCGAACAGGATGGTGCCTGGCACTGGGCCCTCACCATCGAGCGAGTGCATGGTACGGGTAAAAAGGTGGTCGCCTTCAGTGAGAAATTATTTCGTTCAGAAGCGGCAGCACGTACCGACGGAGAACGGGTACGCGACTGCGAGAATGACAAAGCGTTATATCGATCTGTATTGGCGTAACAGCGGTGGCTACCAGGGCAGCCGGATTTTGACCTTGACCCTCGAACGGCAGCGGATCGGCTGTCATCTGGACCACCGGCCGTTGCCGACCTGACGTGGATGCAACATCGTACGAAAAGCCGCAGATACCCTATCTGACCGGTGACAGTTACGGATCAGCGGGTTGACGATTTCACTACGCCGATCTCTTCTGCCGATTCGGCTATGGGCTTCCCGGCCTTTCCCGGCCTTATGGTATCGGCTGAAGATGTCGTGCCTTTAGTCGAACCGCTCAAGTTGTGAACATTCGTACTGCGAACAAAACCTCACAGGAATTGTGGCTCATCCCTTGAACCTGGAAAGCGGCTACTTCTGAAGGCAGTAGAGCAGAATGCATTGCGGCCACTGGCGAACGGTCAATGCTAGCCTGATCTTTGCATGCAGCCATCAAGAGCCCTCGTATGCTCGCCAGCGGGCTACGCCATGCTCGACGACGGCATGAGGTTCAGTCTGGAGCCGTGGAAGCCGGTGGTCGGGCGGTCGGGCGGCGTCTGGGTCGGCAGCTTGCCGTGACGATGTACGGCGGCGGTGTGTCACACCCGCTTTATTGTTGAAGGACGGAAGCTTGTCTTTCCCTGTATTCACGCGGCGAGCATTTCATGATCCGCTTGAATGCGTTGCTGAATGCACTGTCGGAGTCGTAACCCGGCTTTTGCGCAATGGAGGAAATCGTACCGTGGTGACTTTACAGCGATCGGGTAGCCAGACGCATACGCCAGCGTAAGACGTATTCCAAAGGCGCGATACGGACCCTTTTTTGAATCTTAAAGCCAGCATCGAGCGTGAAACGCCTGCCACTTTGGCGAGTTCATCGACCGTCCAGCGCCGTGCCGGATCGGCGTGGATGGCTTGAATGACCGCCCCGATACGTGGATCGGATATGGCCAGTAACCAGCTCGGTGTGCTGCTCCCTACTTGGATTAGATAAAGCCGCAAAACCTGCACCTCCATGATGTGGCCAAGATGCTGAACCACAATCAGACTGCCCGGAGACGGGTTGGCAAGTTCATGGGCAAACCGCTGCAACGCCCAGCGAAGCACAGACGCTTGATCTAAACCACTTTTGATAACGGCAACGGGTGGTAGTCCGTCGAGCAGAAGACCAGCTTCCTCGTCAAAGGCGAAACGCCCATCGATCAGGAAAAACGCATTGGCGTTGCCATGGCAGGCGATGCCGTTGACTGCATGACGATAAACCTCGTCGGAATCGATGGCCGCCTACGAAAGGTCGCTGCGCAGCGAAAACGCCCGCTTGCGCGATAACAGAAAACAATCTCCGGCCTCCAGCGGGATAGGCTGGTCCATACCTTCGACAGTCAGCCAGCACGATCCTTCGACGATTGCGTTGAACTTGATGCCATCAGGCGGCGGAAAGTCGATGGCCCAGTCGCCGCCAGCCTTAAGGCCTGCAAAAAAGAAACTCTGCGTGCTTAGGGGGTAGCACTTCAGAAAGCGGCTCCATGTGTGTACTCGAACGATCTCGATAGCAAATTAGACTTTGTTGCATTCACGATTCCAAGTCTAGCCTGGACAATGCGAGAAGCGGGTTCGCCCGGCTTTTCATTTCGAAATTCGAAGGACACTCCATGACCAGCAAACAGTCTGCCATCCAATCCGGTTTCCGCGCCTCTACCAGCGCAGCACAGGTGCTCGAAGGGCGCGATCTCTCGAACGTCACGGCCATTGTCACGGGAGGCCATTCGGAACTCAGACTGGAGACGACACGAGCATTGGCAAGCGCTGGCGTGCGCATCATCGTTGCGGCCCGCGATCCCGAAGCGGCTCGTATCGAGGTTGCTGGCATAGAAAGCATCGAAACCGATCGACTAGATCTTGCCGATCTGGCCAGCGTGCGCGATTTCGCCGGACGCTTCCTTGCAACTGGCCGGCACCTCGACATTCTGATCGGTAGCGCCGGCATCATGGCCTGCCCGGAAACCCGGATGGGGTCGGACTGGGAGGCACAGTTCGCCACCGATCATCTAGGGCACTACTTACTTGTGAATCTGCTTTGGCCGGCGCTCAAGGGTGGAGCCAGGGTGATCGCCGTGTCATCGGCCGGCCATCACCACTCAGGCATTCGCTGGGACGATGTGCAATTCATGCGGGGCTATGACAAATGGTTGGCGTACGGCCAATCGAAGACCGCCAATGCATTATTTGCCGTTCATCTCGATCGGCTCAGCCAGAATGAGGACGTCCGAGCATTCCCCCCATCCTGGCAAGATTTTCAACCCGCTCCAGCGTCATCTAACGCATGGCGAAATGATTACTGCCGGCTGGCTCGACGCCAATGGAAATCCCGCCGATCCGACTTTCAAAACGACGCTGCAGGGAGCGGCGACCCAGGTATGGACCGCAACGTCTCCGCAGTTAGAAGGTATTGGGTGGTTTGTACTGCGAGGATTGCGAGATTGCTGAAATAGATGAAAGTGAGCCGCCGTCCTTCGTTGGTGTTCGGCCCTATGCAGTCGATCCCATGCAAGCGGAACGTCTCTGGACGCTGTCGGCCGAGCTAACCGGCATTGATGTTTTCTCGACAAAATGAGTTGCACCATGATGAGCTATGGATGCGGTTCGCGGTTCGCCTCTACGCTGTCCAGAAAGCTCGCGACGATTTGCCGACTTTGTCCTAGGTCACGCAGTTTCTCGTCGAGCTTTTCTACCTCCTGCCGCAGCGCTGCCCGGACTTCCTTGCACGGTTCAAAAATCGGTCTGTTGTCCACCATGCAAGGCAACAATATACGGATGGTTTCGATTTTCAGGCCCGCCGCACTGAGCATGCGGATGCGCTGCGCCACCTGAACTTCCGCATCTCCATAGTCGCGATAACCCGATCCGGTACGTGCCGGTTGCAGCAAACCTTCCTGCTCGTAGTAGCGCAGCATGCGCTCGCTGATACGTGTGCACTGCGCCAGTTCTCCAATCCGCATGGCGAACTCCCATATAACCGCTTGACCTTGACAGCACTGTCAGAGTTTAGCCTTGAATCTTCTTTTATGGAATCGGGGCTCAAGGTCATGGCTGTGGTCGAAATAGACGGCGCGATGGTTTCCTATCAGGTCGATGGTAGTGGACCTGGACTGGTATTGGTGCACGGCACCGGCGGGAACGGAGAAAGCAACTGGGGACATCTGGTCGAGCGATTTGCGGCGCACTGGACCGTGGTGCGGCCGAACTATGCCGGTTCGGGCACAACCGTGGACGATGGCCTGCCTTTGTCAGTGCCGGAACTGGCTGCGCAGGTCATTGCGGCCGCGCGGGCAGCTGGCGCGGCCCCGTTCGATTTAGTGGGCTTCTCGTTGGGCGCGAGTGTCGCGGCGTACATCGCTGCCGAGTACCCGGACGAGGTGCGTGCGGTGGTGCTTCTGGCTGGTTTCGTATCGGGGGCCGACAGCCGCATGCAACTGGAATTTGAGTTGTGGCGCGATCTCATCCGCATCGATCGCCGGGCGATGGCGCGGCTGCTGCTGTTGACGGGCTTTAGCCCCGATTTCCTGCGTAGCCTGAGTGCGCAGCAGGTCGAAGCGAACATTGAGTCCATGGTTACCGGGAATCAATGGGAGGGAATGGGGCGACAGGTGGCACTCGACCTGTCGCTGGACGTGCGCGAACACGTCAGTCGCATCAACAAGCCGACACTGGTCATTGGCTGTACCCAGGACCAGATGGTGCCGCTAGCCCACGCAAGGACGCTGGCGGCAGCCATTCCTGGGGCAAGATACTCGGAATGTCAACGTCGGACTTAGTTTCCCCAAAACTGTCGGAGTAAAATTCCCCACCCTGTATCTGCGTGGTGATCAGCCGTTTTCGGGATCGGGTGAACTCCTCCGGGGGCGTCCTGGGCGCCGGCGCGGCGTTTCGGCAGATGCCGGGTGTAGAGATGATGGACGGTTGCGTAGATGGTCAGGGAGTAAATCGGCGTGCTCGCGCAGACGGTAAGAAGAGCCCTCAATCTGCACCACGATCGCGTGATGCAGCAACCTGTCGAGCAGGGCTGCTGCAACGACACTGTCGCCGAATACCTCGCCCCACTCACCGAAGCTGCGATTGGAAGTCAAGATAATCGCGCACCGCTCATAGCAGGCGTTGATCAGTTGGAAGAACAGGTTGCCGCCGTTTGAGCCGATGGGGAGATATCCAATCTCGTCGACAATAAGCAGGCTGTTGCGCGCGAGGAAGCGCACGCGTTGCGGCAGATTGCCTTCGCGCTCGGCCTTCGCCATCGAGCTGACGATTTCGGCGAGCGAGCCGAAGTACACGCTCTTGCCGGCGCGGACCGCTTCGACACCCAACGCGATGGAAAGGTGTGATTTACCGGTTCCAGGCGGCCCGAGAAAATGAACCGCCTGTCGCCGCTCGATGAAATCCAGTTGCGCCAGCGTCATGATCCGATCACGATCGAGGCTCGGCTGGAAACTGAAGTCATATCCGGCGAGCGTCTTGATTGTGCCCAATCTTGCTGTCTGTAGTGCCATCCGAATACGCCGTGTCTCGCGCGTAGTGAATTCCTCGCCCAGCAGCGTCTCGAGCACTTCCAGCATTGAGCTGTCGCCCTGCTCAAAGCGCTTCAGAGTGGCATCTAGAGCTTCGAGAGCGCGTGGCATGCGCAAGCCAACGAGGTAACGCTGTATCCGCTCGACAGTCGAGCTTGGAACGCTGTTCATGCATGCCTCCCAACGTCAGCTAGGCGCTTTGCGACCTGATCATAGAACGATAGGGGCCGGCGTGCGACGCCTGCATTTGAAGGCGGCAGCGCGCGTCCGGTTTGCGGCTTGCGCTTACCGGAGCGCCTGTGGCCAGGCAGCAGTGACGTTCGTCGTCGGCCTTCCAGCACGGGGTGCACTGCCAGCAGTTCGCCCTGCTCGTAAATCCGGATTTCGTGAGCCAGACTGTGAACTTCGAGGGTGCGTTTGCGCGTTCGGTCGGGCACGCTATAGTAGTTTCCGCCGACTGAGACGAGTCCTTCGTGACTCACACGCCGCTCGAGTCGGATCACGCCATTGAACAAACCGGCGGGAAGCGCTTGCAACGTCGGGCGCTCCTCAAGAAAATGCTCCGCGACAACTCGGTGCGTCGTGCCATGCACACGAACATTGGCTACTGAGTCAAGCCACTCACGCAACTGGCGATTCATGTCGGCAAGATTCTGAAATCGTCGAGCGAGGAAGAAGTCCTGACGGATGTATCGAAATGGGCGTTCGACCTTCCCCTTAGTCTTTGCGCGATATGCCTTGCATGCGCGCGGAGCAAAGCCATAGTGCTGCGCGAATGCGACGAGCTTTGCGTTGTAGACGATGTGCTTCTCGACTTCGCCCAGCACAGCCGCCTTCATGCGGTCGTAAAGCACCTCTCGAGGAACACCGCCGATGTGCTCAAACGCCTCCATGTGACAGCGCAAAACCGTTTGAAGGTCTTGGTGCTCAACGAAGCGGCCCCACAAATAACGGCTGTGTCCAAGCACGAGCGAGAACAACCAGATCGAGCGCCGCTGTCCAGGGACGTCATCAAATTCGACATTGAAGTGAGCAAAGTCCACTTGAGCTTGAGCTCCAGCCGGCGTCTCGAAGCGCACCTCGAAGCCACGCTGCTTGGGCGGACGAACTTCTCGGACCAAATCACCCAATGCTGTGCGACCGCCGACGTAGCCCATCGCCTGAACCTCCCGAAGAAGTCGTTCAATGCTCAGCTCGGGATACTCACGCACACGCTCGGTCACGTAATGGACAAACGAATCGACGACACAAGGACGCGGCGCACGCGGACCATAACGAGGCGCCTGCACACCATTCTTAATGTATTTGCGAACGGTCTTGCGATCCATATTTAGTCGAACGGCGATAGCCGAGATGCTCAGCCCCTGCCGATGCAATTCCAGAATCGTCATAACCTCTCCCAGCTCGACCACCGGTAGCTCCCCGACGAATGCGAAGGCCTATATGGTCGGTGATCGACGGGGCGCCACCGCTTACGCGGCGGCGCCAAACAAAAACTGGGGAAATTTACTTCGACGAAAATGAGGAGTATCTATCCGACGCTGACAACACGCTCGTCAACGCTGCGGGCGTCATGCTCAATGGCCCATCCATCGAGTCACCATTGGAAGAATGGGATCAGATGGTGGATCTCAACATCCGAGGCCTGATGTATATGACGAAGGCTGCACTGCCCCACCTGACTGAAGCGGTCAAGACAAGCCCGCGCAAAGTGGTCGACGTGGTCAACGTCTCGTCCGTTGCCGGTCGTTTCTCGTCGGCCCAAGTGGCGATCTACAGCGCGACGAAGTTCGCGGTCAATGCTGCTACCGAGGCCTGGCGGCAGGAATTCACGAAGCAGTCTGTACGGTTCTCGCTGGTCGAGCCTGGTGCCACGGCCACCGAGCTGTTCGAGCAGAAGCCGGGGTCGTGGGAAGGCTTCACCGCGATGTTCGGCGAGGTCGAGCGGCTGCACGCCGAGGACATTGCCGGCGCAGTCGCCTTCATCGTCACCAATCCGCGCCGGGTAGCGATCAACGAGATCCTGGTCCGCCCGACGGATCAGGCCTGACCGTAGCCGAAACGATGCCCGCCACACCGGCCGTCGTCATCCTCGCTGGCGGCAAGGGAAGCCGTTTCCGAGCTTCGGGCGGGCAATGCAACAAACTCGGGGCGAGTTTAAACGGTCAATCTGTTCTGGCTTATGTCGTAGCGGCTGCACAGGCACCCGGGTTGCCTTGGCATGTGGTTCGACCGACAGGCGGATCGCCCGGGAGGGAACTCTATCGCCATGGGTCAAGGCAGCCTCTCATACGGCCGGATGGTTAATTCTGCCCGGCGACCTTCCACTAATCCAACACGACAGCCTAAAGCGCGTTGCGCGGGCGCTCGCTCACCACACCTTGGCGATCCCCACCTGGAAAGGGTCTTTTGGTCATCCCGTTGGCTTCAGCGCCGTCTGTTTCGACGACCTGATGGGCTTGCGCGGCGATACAGGTGCCGCTGCCATTGTGATGAAGGATCGCGCCGCTAACAGCGTCTTGGACCTCCCTCTGCCCGACAACCTTGATCAGTGGCGAACAGGGTATTGAGTCCCAGGTCTGGGGCGAGCGCTTCGCACCTCGGCTGGTCGGCAGCGCGCGACGCCGCGAAGGCATCCTTGACGTCGGTCAGTACATTCACCCCGGTGCCTGTCGAATTACAAGACGGTCGACTCGTTCCGCACCACCAGAGAACACCGTTTATCAGACTACGTGCGCCTTACGTTCCGTCATGACCAAGCCCGCGAAAGGCTGTGAAGTCAGCGTGTCTTGGGCGGTGTCGTTTGTTCTCGAACGCGCCCGTCGAAAACACCGCGCAGGGCCTTGATGGAAGGGCGTAAGGCCACCGCTGACCAGGAAGCAACGCCATGCTATAACTAACTCCTGTTAGGTCCATGAAAACGCTTAGCACAGTTTGCTGCTTCCAACAATAGAATCCTTGGTTGCCCGATGCGTAGTGATTTATGGATCCCATACCCCCTCCCCCGGGGCAACATCCAGTTAGCGCGGAGCGAGTTCTCAATTATTGCCCGGCCCAAGATCGCGCCGCCCGACAATTACTTCCCTGGCTGCCAGCCGCGCAGCGGCCCTCAATCGCTTGATACACGAGAGAAAAAGGTATGCTCCCGTAAACACATGCTCCTAACGATTGAGCATATCCTCAGGTAAGCATATTCTGTTTGAGAAGAGGAAATACATGCTCACAAAAGAGAATCCTCAAGTGAGCACATCTTTATTTGAGAGTAGAAAGGCAATGCCGGGGCCCCTGTCGTTAGCGCAGGTGCCCCTTCCATCGGTCCCGCTTGACCGACTCCGCCAGACTGTTTCGGGTCCCGCGCCTCTAGCTTCGCCAGCGCGTCCGCTTTTTCAGGTCCCATCCCCGTGGTGCGGAATTCTCTTCAGCACGCCACCGGTCACAACCCGTCCACGCTGAAGGCCACGACCTAACCTCTTCAATGGGAAGCGGTGGTCCTAACGTCGGGCGGCTCGTGCTCGGCCGACGAGTGACTATGACTGTATAACATTCAGCCGCGATTGAGACAACGCGCTTTCCTCCGCTTAAGTCTCTTTGCGATCCTGAGAAGCAAAAAACTCCGTCATTTAGTAATCGTCTGAAGGACTACTATCGTGGACTAAATTGTAACAATACAGATTTCGGCCGACGGACCAAGTCAGTCGGCGTTCGACCGTGGTGCCGAATTCGGTCGGGCGGCGACCGAACGGGGCGCAAAAAATCCGCCGCCGATTATGGGGCCGTTGCGCAATTCAACCTCGCGAGCGCGTGCCAGAGAATCTGCAGTGCTCTCAATCGCCCCATGGCAGCGGTTTTCCTGCCACCAGATCGGCCAAAGCCGGGCACGTCTCTCAGACGGAAGCCGCTCGGTGCACCAGCGGCTGGAATCTTTCCGCTTCCGTTCTGACCGCACTCGACAGAAGCTCGCCCAATCCTTGATGCGGTCCGAAGAGCCAGTACTTGACCGGAATATCAAACGCCGGAACAGCGACGGCACAGTGGCTGGCGAAGCCTTCTACGAAGCGTTGCGAAAGATAAGCCGCATGTCGTCCTCCGGCGACGACCGAGTACACCGCGCTCATCGATTGCAGCGATAAGTTCGGATGTCGGATCCGTTTCTCACGTATTTGCTTGTCTTCGAATGCCTTGAGAAGAATGGGTTCGGTATCGCCGTTACATTCCCATAAGACCAGAGATATATCTTCAAGTGCGGACCATTCGGGTTCGGGTCCGAGGCGTCGGACGAGATCTGGACCGGCGAATAGGCGCAGGCGGTCCTCGAAGACTTCCCAGTACCGCAACGGGCTATGACCGGGCGGTGCCTCTGTCAGACCGAAATCGACGGTTCCTCGCATCACCCACGATGTAATGTCTCTGGCCGGACCCACAGCAAGTTCGATCTGGGGAAGATCGCCCCTCGATAGAAGATTGGCCACGATGGGAGGCATCCAATGATCGTAGACGTTGCGGCTGCAGGCCACGATTAAGTGACGCTTGGGCGCATAGCGATAGGTCTCGATGCGCCGAATTGTCAGGTCCACATCGACAATTATCCGTTGAGCCTCTTCCAAAAGCGCCCTTCCGGCATCGGTCAGCGAGAGTCCATTGCCAATCCGGTTGAACAGCACTACATCGTGAGCTTCCTCGAGCTTCCGCATGGAAATGCTAATGGCCGATTGCGTAATGCCCAAGCCGGCGGCCGCCAGGGTGAAGCTTCCGTGTTGCGCCGCTGCGACAAAGATTCTGAGTTGTTCTAGATTCATGAGCGACAGGAAGGGCCACCTTCGACCTCCAGGCTGCAGCGGTCTAGTGGCCTTATGTGTTTGAACCTCACTTAAGCCTTGCCCGACGCGCGAAGCGGGTTAATGACATGCTGCATGAAAGGACCAACATCGCGAAGCGGGTCGTCGAACTGACACACGATTTTATCCACACCCATTGCGGCCAGTTGTACAACGCGCGCGCGCACATCTTCGAAGCTGCCGATGAGGCCCGCCACGAATCCTGAATTCGAGTCCACCATCAGTTCGTCCGTCAAGTTGGCCCAGGCTGCAGCGTCGGACGTTTCCATCGCTGCGCGAAAGAAAGCGATGGACGCGTCGTTGCGCCGTCTAACCACGTCTTCTCGCCGCCTTCTAGCGGTGCGAGCATCTTCGTTTGCAATTACGAATGCATTTACGGCTATGGAGATCTTCCGTCCCCAGCGTATGGCTGCTTGTCGTGCTTGGGTGATGTGCCGGACTAGCTGAATGTCGGGCAGCCCATTAAGAAATAGGCAGTCGCCCCACTCGGCCATGAGCTCAGTCGCGCGCTCCGAGTGGCCGCTGATCCAGATGTCGGGGCGCCATTCCTGCGCTAGCCCAAAGCTCGGGGGAGCGGCTCCTTCATAACTATCTGCTCGTGCATCGTGCTCCATGGCAGGATCGTAAAGACGGCTCAACGACCGCAGGAACGAATCCGCCCGATCGTAGCGCCTCTCGTGATCCAGCCAAGCGACGTCTGCGAGCTCGAACTCGTCCTTCCACCAGCCGCATGCGACGTTAATTCCAAGTCGCCGACCGGCGACTTCAGAAACGGTGTCGACCATGCGCGCGGCGAGCAAGGGCGAGCGGAACCCGGGCTTCACGGCGCCGCAGAGCCCTATGTCTTGCGTCGTCGCCGCGAGCGCGCCGAGCAAGCTCCAAGCGTCCACCACTGGCGCGGTAGGGCCATGTATGCAGTTGAGGAGGTTCTCGGATGCGTATAGAAAGTCGTAGCCCAGCGCCTGCGCACGCTGTCCCACCTCGAGACATGATCGGATGTCGGGAGCACGCGGATGATCGAACGTTCGCAACCAGCCGCCATAGACGGGCAGCCACACGCCGAATGCTATATCAGTGACGCTTTCGGTCTTCGTCATGGGCATCATTGCATAGTCGACTTCTTGGGTGCGAACGAAGACAGTACTGTCATTCCGAGAGTAGGTTCTCGCGCAAGGTGCGGCCTTCATAGCGCGTCCGCAGTCTGCCGCGTTTCTGAAGTTCCGGTACAACGAAGTCGACAAACTCTTCGAAGCAACCCGGCGTGTAGGTGGCAGCCAGCATGAACCCGTCCGCGCCGCCCGCATCCATGAACACTTCGAGCTGATCCGCAACGTCCTGCGCGGTGCCAACGAGCCGCGGCATTCCCATTCCCTCCGCGTAAATCAGCGCAGCTTCCTTGACGGTGACCGGTGCCCCGCCCTTTGCGTAGATAATCGATTCGAACAAGCCCTGAATGCCCGGAACTTCAATGTTCTGAACGATGTCGTCGAGGTTAAAGCGCGAGAAGTCCAAGCCGAAGTGTCCCGAGATCCATGCGAGCGCTCCTTCGAGCGGAATGCATTCCCGGATGCGCTGGTACTTCTCCTCAGCTTCGGACCGTGTCTGTCCAACGATCGCCTGCACACCATAGATGCGCTTTACTGCTTGCGAGCGACGGGCGAACTTGGTTTCCAGCCGCGTCGACAGGTCGTCCGTGTATTCGCGCATCCGCTCGACATTCGGATGCACGGCAAAAATCGCTTCCGCATGCTTGGCAGCGAAGTCTCGCCCTCGCTCCGAGGAACCTGCTTGCCACAGAACGGGACGGCCTTGAGGCGAGCGCTCCACGAATGAGCGGCCACGGCAGCGGAAATACTCACCTTGAAAGTCGATCTCTTTGACCTTGGCAGGGTCTGCGAAAACGCCAGACTCGCGATCGGCCAAGATCGCATCCGGCGCCCAAGAATCCCAGAGTTCATAGCACAGGTCCATGTACTCTTCCATGCGGCCGTAGCGGTCAGCACGTTGCGTCATGTCGGCGCCATAGGCATCCCATTCGCTTTTCGAGTACGAACTGACGATGTTCCATGCCACTCGTCCGCCGGACAGGTGGTCGAGGCTCGAGAGCCGTCGCACCATCGAGTACGGATGTTCGAACGCCGTGGAAAGAGTCACGCCTACGCCCAGATGCCGAGTCGCACCGGTGACGATGGGCGCAATGGTCGAGGGTTCGTGAACCGGGCACTGGACGGCGTATCGCACGGTATCGTCCGAACTGCCCTTCCAGTTGTTATAGGGCGCCAATTCATCGGCGATGAACATTGCGTCGAAGAAGCCGCGCTCCATCGTACGGGCGAGGTGCTCCCAATACGGAGGGCGTGTCCAGTCCCAGCTGATCTTGTCGCGGCTGTGCCGCCACATGCCCGTCGCATGACTGTTGACGCCATGCTGTACAAAGCCCAAGAGGTGCGCCTTTTTCTTCGCCATTTCTACTTTCCTCGCCTTTCAGTCTTGAGTTTCGCGGTACAACGTATACGCGACGGCGGCAGGACTCAGCAGCGCCAGCACGACACCGACATAGAGCCATTGTGGCCCGCGTCCATAGGCGGCGATCGCAGTTGATGACACGATGACCGCGATGACCGCTCCGATGAAGCTTCTGCCGAAGCGGTCCGGCCGGGGGTCCTCCGGTTTCGCGTTTGACTCGATGGCACGTTGCAGCGCGAGCCACATGTACCGCAAATAGAAGAACGAGATAATCAAACCGACAACGATCGTGGCGGCTATCACAGGCGTGAAAAATTCGGTGTTGGTCATGTTTAACTCCTGTTTTCAACCCGCATCGACCGCTGGGACCGATGCACTCGCAGCGGCGGTCGACTCGCTGACCGCGGCATCGCGCACGCGCTGCAGTCGCGTGTAATCGAAGCGTTCCCGGTTCAAGGAACTCAGGACGAACGGGACCACGGCGCTGATCGCCAGGATCGACAGCGACCCCCAGAGTTCGCCGAAGTGCGAGCGGATCGGCATTCCTATCGCGATTGCCGCAACGGTTCCCCAGACGAACCCGGCGCCGGTCATTCGTGGCCAAAAAAGCGCAAGGACCAGCGGCACGAGGATGGCGGTACGAATCGCATAACTGGTCAGGACGATGGTCACGAAGTCGACTCCCGACACGACCACGATGGCGGCTATGATTGATGCAAGCACCATCGGTAGCTTGGCCGACAAAAACAGTGCGCGTTCACTGATGCGCGGTGCGAGCGGCTTGATGATGTCGACGACGAACACTGAACTGATCGCCGTGAACGCGCTGTCGATGACCGAATAGCACGCAGACAAGATCACCACGACATACAGGATGACGAGCCAGTTGGGCAGTCCGAGGTGCGAAACGAGGTAGGGTCCAACGGCAGCGGCATCACCGCCTAGTTGCGAATGGACGTCGATGTGCAGGCCAAGACCGACGAGACCAAGCAGTCCGAGAACCATTGGAATCGGATAGAACCACGCCCCCGCCCAAAGGAACGTACGGCTCACGTCCTTTTTCTTGAGCGCCCATGCAACCTGCCAGAATTCCTGACCGGCAATGGTGGCTGTTAGTAAGCCAAGCGCGAGCGTGACACCAAAGCCGGTGGCTGCGTCGACGCGCGTTACCGACAGTAACTCATTTCCCTGCGCTGCGACCGCGTGCCAGATGGTGTCCACACCGCCCGCATAATGCAAGGCGACAACCACGATGACCGCCGAGGGAACGGTATGCAGAAGTGTCGAGAGCGTGGAGGTCGTGATGGAGGCCCAAAGACCGCCTAGAACGCTATAAACAAGCACCACGAGAAGACCAAGGATAGCGGCAAGTTTGGGGTCGACGCCAAACACGCTGGAAACAACCAGCGACGTGCCCTTGATATTGATGATGACCTCGATCAGCGACCCGAATAGTGCGCCCAGAATGACGACTGGAATGGCGAGACGCGTCCCTGGAAAACGCTCGCGCACGAACTCGGGGATCGTATAACCCTGCGGCATCAATGTGCGGATTTTGCGAACGAAAGGGATCACAGCAATGACGGCCAACCCATTAGGCACCGTGAACCAGAACAGGCCCGATAGACCGAATGTGTATGTTTGCGCGGCAGACATCATCACGGCCATCGCCCACGTCCAGATGGAGATAAGGCCGGCGACACCGAAACCAAAGCCGATCTTACGTCCGGCAATAACGAAGTCCCGGGTATCCCGAACGAGATGCTTTCTGACGTACCAAACAAGCGCAAGCAAAGCTGCCCCGAGAAGTACCTCGGTGGCAATGCCCGCGGCTTGCGAAAGGGGATTTCCTGTCGCTAGAACAACGCTGCTCATGGTTTGCCTCGATGAGTTGCCGCGGCGTGCGGCGCAGGAGTTTGACCTGCGCGGGCTGGTGACCACGGACCGGTAAGATTGACGGAGTCATCATCGCACTGGCAGAACCGGACATTAACCAATTTAATGAACTATGAATTTCACAAATGTTGGATAGTGATCGGGGTGATGATGGCGCCTCGGGAGATCGCACGCTCATGTGCGACGTTGACACCGAACATCCGTGACGTGGGGATCATCGTCGAACGGACTCGTGCGCCACTCACAGTTTGATTCGCAGCTGGTACTTCGCCGGCGGAAAGGATGGAATCTGGCCCGAGCTGCACCGCACCTTCCAAATTGGCTCGTACTAGACGGTTTGGGGCACGCTGCACCGGTTCGTTCCGCGTTGGTTCGTCCCGATCGGGAATTCCTGCGCGGCAATGTAGAGCACGGATGAAGCGTACATCGGCGTCTCGAGCCGGCGTTGACCGAAGAGCGCGCCCACGCAAGAAGGTGCTAACGTGTGTCGCAGTCGAGATCCTTGAGCCCAAGGGGCTTGGGCGCCGACGTATGGCGCCCGTCGCGGACGCCTCAGCGAAATCGCTAAAGGCTTTCGCGTCGGCAAACGTTAAGCCAGGCCCGTCGGCGATCATGACGCCTGGCAGAGCCGCCGAGGATTGGCCAAAAAAGCTACATCCATGACCGTCGCAGCCAGCGGCCAGCCAGCGCGCGTGGAGATCACCGGGCGCACCGCGGCCCGGCATGCATCGAATCGCGACCTTGGCAAAACGCTGGCTGCTCCAAACACACCAAGGAGCGGTAAACGTCGCGCGTTCGCCCAGCTACCTCAGCGAGTTCATGTTCCGCTACAACTGCCGACTTCACGCAAGACAAGTCCCGAGATCGTGCGGCCGACGCCACCGAAAAAACGCGGACATCGTTTCAATCTCGATCATCCTCGGCAGAACCGGCCGTGGAGTCGATCTGACTCCGGCTGAAAGAAAACCCGAGGTGAATAATCGGCGAAATCGCGTAGATGGAGACAATGCCCGAAATGGCACGAATGTCTAAGCAATATAATTCTCGACCCGGGGCGCGATCCGCACTCACGCGCTCTCGAAATGCGCCAACGTCAGTCCCGCCTCCTCAAAAGGACTGGGAATCGCTCAGTCGTATCGTTCGGATCGCAGCGAGCGTGAGGCAGCGGCAAGAAGCGCTCGACCGGCGTCCTAGGGTCCCGTGCCCCCGACGATCGGCTCGAAAACGACGAATACCTTCTCATTCTTAGCTGAGACCTTGTCTACGCGGAATGGATGGCAGGAAATCTTAAGCGAAGGGCCCCTTCCGACGTCTACTGCTATGGCTGATGCAGGAAGAGCATTCAATGCGGTTCCTTCCGCGACCGTTCAATCAATGAAGCGTCCGCGGCTTATCTAAGCAGCACTGCTTGTACTTCCGACCACTACCGCAGGGGCATGGCTCGTTACGTCCGACTTTCTGTCCCTCCGGGCCGATTGACGAGTGCAGCGCCATGCGCGCCGACGCCCGCCTCTGCGGGTCGAAGTACCGATAGATGTGTGTCAAGCCTGCGATCATCGTCTTCAACACGTCTTCGCGCTTTTCGGAAGAGATTTTCGGTGGCCGCATTTGCGGGTCGGGATCGTGCTCATGATGCAGCATCATGATCGCCACCATGGGTCCGCCATGAACCTCATCCTCGATGAGTTCGCTCCAACCGTCCGGCCTCATTTGCACAGCTCGCATGAAGCCATGCGCCCAGTCGTTTGCTGAAGCTACGCCGTCTTCCTGTTCGAGCAAAACGGGGAGGTAAACATTCGGCTCACGAAGCGCGCGCTCGAGTTCTGATCTGATTGCATTCCAGTGGCGGGTTAGAAGATCGGTGACCTCGGCAGCTTGCGCGTCGCTTTCAAACGAAACGCCCTCACCCCACATCGTTGGCAGATACTCGCTTGGAAACACAACGTCGGGACCGCAGATCAATCCTGCGAAAAAACCGTCGAGCGTTTCAATGTTCATCGCCGGATTCCCAATAGAGGCGAGAAACTCTTCGAGACGGTCGAACTCGCCGTCAGTAAGCGGCTGGTGAGAGGCTGGCTTATTCACGGCGGGTTTTCTCCTCGCGAACAGTTCTGGTAATTCCGCGAATTATACCGGGCACGCCCCCCGGTCATCAGGATAGCAACATCACGGTAACGGACGATCAGCGTCTGTTCGGCATGCAGCCGGAGGCGCCCGCCCCCGCACCGGCGACCGTCTAGAAGTCGGCGAAGCCCGCCCGCGGCGAACGTCGGTCGACGGGCAGTTGTAGACGAACGAGTTGTCAGGGGCGCGCGGCCCCGCCTTTCCCCGGACCATTCCCAGTCAAGCGGAGTCCAACATGACTGAAGATGTACGCATGGAACGCGATACGTTCGGCGAGACCGCCGTGCCGAGAGCGAAGCTGTGGGATGCGCAAACGCAGCGTTCGCTGCAGAACAACCGCTTGGCCGCGCTGATACTGATTCGATAGCACACTTACTTCCAACCGCTAGAATGGCTCTCGAACGTATCAAGCCGCAAACCTTGCAGGCGCCTTTGAAAGCATATTGTTCAACCATTTGAAGCGTGTCGTGTTCCGCGGTATCTTCGAGCGTTGTCCCTCCGCATGAACCGACTCTCAAAATATGGAAGTACCATCGAATGTCGCGAAGCGCGACCATCAGAGCCCGAAGGTCGGCACGCCGGCGTGGCTCCAATGCGAAGTGAAGCGCTACCTCGATAGTGGCGACTACGACAGCAACTTCACGGGCTGGCCGGGCGATAATTTTGTTGACGTCGCGCGACGGGCCACGCACTGCTTGCGAACAGCGCTCGTGGAAGAGACGCTTCGGCGAGCGCATGGCCTCGGCAGCCAGGTTACTCTGCCGGACGATCTGCATGTGTGGGCTCGCAACAAGCTTTCGCCGATGGTGCGTGGACTGTTTCCCGCCGACGAGCGCTCCATCATCCTGGACACACTCGGTCGCAGCGTCGTGTTTCTCACCTCGGACAACATCGCCGCGGTCCTCATGCAGCAACCTTGGTTGTCGACAGCATGGGACGTGGCCAACATCTATCTGGCCGGTGTCGGTGCCCCTGTTCTGTCGCAACAGGCGAGCGACATCGTCGGGCTGAGCGAAGAAACAACTTGCTTCGTCTCTTTGATGTACTTCGAGGAAACTGACCCGTTCGCAGATTTCGTTGTCCACGAGGCGGCACATATCTTCCATAACTGCAAGCGAGCCACCGTCGGGCTAAACGAGAACCGTCGCAAGGAGTTCTTGCTGAACATCGACTACTCCAAGCGCGAGACTTTTGCTTACTCGTGCGAGGCGTACAGCAGGATTATCTCGCTGGCCGCAGGAGTCCGGCATCGGCAAGCGGCGCTCGCGCGTCACGCCAAAGCCTCGTTGCCGCCGGATGATCGCGTGGATCACGACGAGTATCTCGACATACTCGGTGAGGCCGTGCGCGCCCGCAATGGATGGCAAAAAATCCTCGAGCGGTGTGCGCCGCGTCAGGAGCGGTGATGCTCACGTCTTGTAGTTTCGGCAGCGGCACGTCGCGTGCCCGGTCTCCTACCAATGCTAGCGCGGACCAACGACTGAGCTGTGTTTCTGTTTTCCACAGGCTTGCCCACAAATTCTGTGGATAACGTCAAGGCGGAGCAGCTCTGGCGCCGACACATGTTCATCTCCACGCTGTCGGCGCCATCCATGGCTGCATGCCGTGCAGCGGTCATCACACCATGCAGCCAAACAGGTGAAGCTCATTTCAGAGAGACAAGACAGAAAGGAAGCTGGCCATAACGAATGGACCTCCCCGCTTCTGCGCTCGCTTCACTTCGCTCTATCGAGCATCGCGCGGCACCGTTCCAGCTCCTTTTTGAGCAAATCTATTTCTGCTTGCATGCCGTTTGCCCGGGTCAGAAGCCTGCCAATCTCGTACCGGTATTCGTATTCGAGGTAGGCCTCCGCCACGGCGAGTTCATGAATCGTCTTCAGAGCGACGGCCAGATCGATGTGGTTTTCACCGGACATCTCTTCGTCCTCGGCTGTGCTCGTTCCTTCACCCTCGCGCCGCGCGCCGGGTGACCAACAGAATAAAACGCCCTCGTTCACGTATCGCGTTTTGATGCGCACTACCACCAAGCTGAGCACGAATCCGATCGCCGGGACGACCAAAAGCGCCGGATTCTCCAAAGCAAAGGTCCAGAGTTCTTTCATAATTTCACGATCTTCGCGTACCCGGTAGGTTACGACTTTCAAGGTCGCGGGACTGCTTCACAAAGGGCTGTCGCAGTCTGCAACACCTGTTTCACTTCACCTCGCATAAGCGCTTGCAGCGGCGTGAGCCCGCCGAGAGACTCGTTCTCCTTTGTGAAGAAGCCCCACTTCCTCCATCCGCTCAAGCCACCCAGTCGCCGCACGATCTTCGCGAGATACTTGCGGTTCAGTTCGTTTACCAGAAAGAACGCTGGGTAGTAATGCGCGCCCTCAACGTCGACGCTGAAGATGCGACTGCGGGCGACGTCTTTCCGCAGCTTCTTCTCTGAGATACCCAAAGCCTCGCAGACGATTTCCGCTCGCAACAACTTGCCTTCGGCTAGAAGTGCCGCCTCTCGGGACATCCGCCGCTTCGAGTTACGTCTGGCGCGACCGCGTAGCTTCTCGTCTTCCTCCCGAATCGCACGAAGATCCACGTTCAACACTATGGCCCGACCGATGGTTCGCGCTAGACAGATCTTGAACCGTCGACCAACTTCGGCGTCCGGGAAATCCAAAAGTGCTTCGGCTCCAATAGGATCGGAGAGGACTACGGCCACAGCAGCGCGGCGCAACAGGTGTTCCACCCGAGCGTCGTCGAGGGAAGGCTTGTCATCGCCAACGCGTGTAGACCGTGGCACTTTGGATCCTTACCACATCATGAACTGCGACACGAATCGAGGCACGCCGCCCAGGCAACAGCGCAGCCAGGGACTGGCGTGGAAGAACGCTGCGTCCTTAGCAATGAGAGACCTCGCGCGCACGTCAAGGCTGCCATCGAATCAGCACGTCATGTGACCCGCACTCTTACCTTCGCCTCGTCGAAACAAGCATCAGGCGAGAGGCGGTTCAACAACCTGGCTGCCCTCGTTCATCGATGCTCCCTACGGCCATTCACCTTCGCCGGCTCTGCCCATACACTCGGTAGCGCGATCGCGGACACATCAATGTCCGCTTCGCTTGGGTAGTGTCGAAGCAACGTCATGGCCAACGTTCGCACGAGGTCGGCGCAGTAAGGGCCCCGACCATCCGCAAGCGTTACTAGCAAATCGCGCGCACCCACCACGGCTCGCGTCCTCTGCTCAGCGGTGCTCATGTGCGCCCCAAGAGTTCACGTTATCAGTCACGTCGATGCACTCCTCGACGCCGTTTGCCTCGCACCACCGAGCCCAAACATACTGCGCGTCATCGGCATACCCACTTTCGCCGACCAGCGTGTAGACTCGCCCGGACCGGGTTGATCCTTGCGATGCTTCAGAATCAAAAGTCTCGATGGCCGAACTGACACGCCCCGTTCGACCGCTCGCGTTCAAACCAACAAAGTGACGAGTATGTTGCGGAAAAATTTGGAAGATTCGCCATTCGAGCAGGCGAATACACGGCTCGCTCGATATAGGGCGAACAGTCCAGATTGGCATGATTGCCCTCGACAGGAGGGCCGGCACCGAGCACGTGCTCAGCTTTAGTGCCGACTGCCCGAGATACCGGGCGGCGAATGTCGCGGCGAGACGGTTCGAATTTGACTTGTTGGCTCGGCCGGCCGCATGGGAAACTTTATGCGGTGTGTGCCTCAAAGTATAGATCTTCGTAGGCGAGAAAAGCAAGGAGAGCGCGCTGTCTGCCGATGATGGTTGCTGACACAACCTTATGTTCAGAGCAAGTTCGTTGACAACTGCGATGTCGAACTAGAGCCAAAGTCTCCCGAGTGGCAGACGGTAATGAACTGCTCTGTTTAAGTGAAAACCCATGTAGCCCTCTCAGCGAAAGAGCAAACACGCCGAGAGGACCTTCCGCGCACCGTCACAGAAGTTCTTCGGTGGTACAGGTCTCGCGATGCAGTCCTCCGCAGGCTGGTACGTCGGCGCGTCGCCTGATCCAACAAGCCTCGCGGTAGGTCCGCCCAGCCAAGATCGTCGGATCCTTACTTCGAGTCTCGGGTGGCCTCGATGAGATTAATCGCGAGCCCAGTGTGGACCATGTTGACTGCCGGCGATGAGCAGCCCGGATTGTATGGAATGCGGCGGCGAAGGAGGTCGCAGTGATGCGCGGCTGGCTAGAGTGCGAGGCGGCGCGTTGCCCGAACCGGCTGGTGGTGTACGCGCCGGCGGAACTCGTGCCGGGGCGGCCGGCGTCGCACCTCCCAGCATCGCAAAGATGACTGACACGCGATATATAACAAAGCGGACAGTTGACAGCGGCGAGACTGGAAGCCCCGGCCCTCAGGCCGAGCTCGGCCAGTGGCGTGGGGATTCTCACGCGCCTCATAGGCCGTTGTGCGAGAATTTCAAGGAGCTCTTAGTCATCCGCAGATCGTTGTTCGCGCAACGTTCTGTTTGCCGCGACTTCGTTGACAGCGGCGATGTCCAAATAGAGCCACAGAGCGTCAAAGCGACAGACCGTCGCGCTTTGGAAATACAACGCCGTGCTGAACGTCCCGTCCTCTATCTGGCTCTCGAGCGATTCCGCGTCGACATGAACGCCGACCTCCTCAAGCCGACTACTCAGCATGTCCGTGTCCAGCCAAGGCTGAGCTGAGAGGTCTGCCCTGAAGACCCGTGTCGCTCGTGCCTCCCAAGACTCATTATTCTGTTGCGGATACAACCATGTACCCGGAAGCGCAGACCCCGCCGCGCTGAGCACCTGGAGAAAGAAGGTGAAGCGAAAAGTACCTCGATGCACTTTACCTTCGATCGAACGTGCCGACTCCTGGACCCCGCCCTCGACAAGCCGGCGTGAGAGGTCTTCATAGCTCACCCCCCTATGCACCAAGGCAGCCCGAACCGCTCTGGACGCGAGATGAGCCCAAGCTGAGTCGACGGTCTGCCCTTCTTCCCCTTGCATTTTCGCCGCCATGTGCTTGAATTTAGCTTGAATCAGCTGTGAATACCCATGCCGCCTCTCAAACACAAAGAAAAACTGCTCGAGAGGACTCCCTCCCCGCCGCAACCCAACAAAGCAGGTCCCCAGCGCCTGCAGATAACTCGCGGCATACGAGCATGGCCGCCATGGACTACCCGATCTCGATCCTCTACCTCGGTGTCGAAGGAGTTCTGCTTCGCACCCACGCACGCAGCCATACCGGCGAGTGCGCTGCGCGCACACTACCTCGCCCGGAGCCCTTATCACTACTCGAACCAGTGTCCACCATCGTCGCGCACGAGACGAAGCTCAAGATCGTCCTCAACAGTTGGCTGGTGGTCGACTACGGTTTCCGACGACTCCTTCGCCTCCTACCGGCTGGTATAGCACAAAAAGCGATTGGCGCAACAATCAGCGGCAATCGGCTGCACAGTCGTCCAGTCGAGTACCGCGCAAGAGCCGAATTGCTACGTGAGGACGTGGCGAGACGCAAGCCCACTCAGATCATCATTGTCGATGCCTCGCGAAGTGCAATTCCTACCGAGCTACTACATCGATCTATCTGTGTGAGCGAGTCGGACATCAAGTGTCCAGCCGAGTTTGTCGCCACTTTGCGTCGGTTCGTTGACTCGCAGAGCTTAGATTAGGTCGCAGTGCTACCTTTTATCGTGCGTTCGACCACGCTCGAACTTAAAGGTGCCACTTCCGGCCTTCGACGCGACGGGTTAAAGCGTGTAACCCTCGCGTCAATCCGCTCCGTTAAACGCGCTGCGCAGATGAACTCACCGGCCCCCAAGCAAACCTCAGTTGGAACCTGGAAAATGAAAAACTCAAAGAGAGAACTTCGCGAAGAATGGGCCGGGACGGTCTGGCCCGCCTTGGAATTCTGGATGCTCAGATCGCGTGTTAGCCGACGCGACTTCGACGTGGATATGCTGGAAGATGTCGTTTCGAACCTTCGACGTATTCCCACCTTCAAGGGGTACCTCAAAGCGACGAGACGTGACGCACAAAAGCCGGCGCAAAAGCGCTACCCGCAAGCCGCCGCATTGTTCCGTGCCACCCTGGCTACGCGAGTTCCGACCCATATGCTCCACCTCCGTCGCCTGTTGATGCAGTGGCAACGCGAACCATTTTCTCGCACGGAACCGGAGTAGCCGTGATGGCGGAGGCGGCGATGTCGACCGAGAGAGAGAAGATCAACGCCAACACTGCACCGGCAGCGACCGGTGCAACGGAGCGATCCATTTTGCTAGCCGGAGGTTTCCTCCTCCATCGCGTCGAGGCATGCGAGCATGAAGGCCGCGGAGAACCGTTTGCGATTGATCTTGCGGTTAAGCTGACCCGCAGACTCAACGACTCCGAGGCGCTCAAGCCGAAGCGCCAACTCCTTAAAGCTGAGTTTGAGTTCGTTCATCTTCGACACGATGAGCTCCCTCGCCTCCTCCTCCCACTCCTCGTAGACATTATCCGTTTCCGGAACCGCATTCGGTCGTTTGCTCATTGCTTGCTTCTTGGTTCGTTTGATCCTTCACGCTCGCTGTCTGCACTTGCGCTATATAGCATTTCATCGTATGCGCGCCGCTCGGGTCACATCGACAACGCGCCTCCCTACACGATCTCATCCTGATTGCGTTCCCGCCACACGCCATGCTGAGCAAATCTCAACTTGCTGAGCTTTTTGAACGCCTCGGCACGCCGCCTGCCGGCCAGAAGCTCGTCGCGCACGCGCGGTTGCACGCACCGGTTCGCGACGTGAACTCTCGAGGTGGGAACGTCATCACCGTTCTCGCGAGTGAGAAGATGGCGCGCGACATCCGGACCGAAAGCCGACATATCGAGTTTGCGGTTGCCGTGACCAAGGAACACGCGAAAGACGTCCTGGAATACTACGCGCAGCCATGCGAGCTCAAGCTCAATCTCGTAGACGAATCCACCGGCGCAATCAAAAAGATCCAGCACGTCCCGGATTATCTCACCATTCGCAGCGACGGCTTCACGCTTGAGGAGTGGAAATCTGAAGCGAAGCTGTTGCGTCTTGCGGAGAAATACCCTTACCGTTACGTTCGTGCGAGCGACGGTCAATGGTGCTCCCCGCAGATTGAGAAGCAGCTTGCCGAGTTGGGTGTGCGGTACCGAGTCTTCAGCGAAGAGTGCATTCCGCGTCGACGCATGGAGAACCTCCTTGACCTCGCCGACTATTTCCTGCCGGGAGCGAAACCGCTTTCTCCGGAGAGCGTCGATCGGCTCAACGCCGCCTTAGCTGAACAAGGCGCCCTATCCTTCTTCGAGTTGCTCGAGGCTCCATACGGTTTCTCCGCCGACTTCCTCAATCAGGCCATCGCTGAGAACCTCGTCGCGACAGCTCTCGACCTGGAGCCACTCGCAGACAAGCGAGCTTTCTTTCTCTACCGTGACGCAGCGCTACGCGACCTGCTCATCGCGAATAGCGGCCTCGGGTGGCTGCCCAGAGCGGAGTCCTTCTCGCTCGAAATCGCCGCGGGTTCCCGGTTCCTGTTTGATGGCCAGGAGCTGACGATGGCCCTCGTCGGAGAGGAATCGATCGTGTGCAGTCGGCAGGATGGCACGAACGTCGAGCTCACGCGTGATTGGATTGAACTTGCGCACGAAAAGAATCAAATCACAGCAGTCCCTACCGAGGGAACAACATCAGGCACGGACGTTAGTCGATACTCGCAGGCGGAACTGGAGACCGCCCTTCGCAGACAGACGATCCTCGACTCGATGAATACCGACGGACACGTATCGTCGCGGACACTTAGACGTTGGTTGGCTCGACGACTCGTTGCTCTGGCTAACGGTGATAATGCTGCGCTTGCGCTGGTACCCAACAACGCGGCGAAAGGTAATCGGACGCCGAGGCTCACCGAAACGCAGTTCACCCGCATGGACGAGGTCATCGACACCGAGTGGCGCACCAGCGACGCCATCAACTACACGGTGTGCTACCACCACATGGTCATCGCCTTCGATGGCACGGGCGAGAAGGCTCCTTCATACCCGACCTTGATTGCACGGATCAAAGCGCGCAAGACGAATCGCGACGTACGAACTCGCCATGGAAAACGCATTGCGTACCAGGAAGCTCTTTTCGTCGATGTCCTGTACTACGACACTCCTGTCCACGGCAGTCGCCCCTTCCAATACGTCCATATAGATCATACCGAGGTCGACATCGAGCTCATCTCGAGTCGTACCGGCAAGCCGTTGGGGCGACCTTGGTTAACGCTGGCAGTTGACGCTTGGTCAAGGCGAGTGCTCGCCTTCTATCTCACTTTCGATCCGCCTTCATATCGCTCGGTCATGATGGTCATTCGGGACTTGGTGCGCCGGTTTAATCGCTTTCCGGAATTTTTCATTGTCGACAACGGTCGCGACTTCATGACACTGGCATTCCAAACGTTCCTTCGTGTGATGCGCACGCATTTGCGCTTCCGTCCAAAAGGAGAACCGCGACATGGTGCGGTACTCGAGCGCATGTTCGGTCGGCTCAACACCGAATACATTCACAACCTCGCGGGCAACACGAAGGCGACAAAGAACATACGGATGGTGACAGGCTCACATCTGCCAAAGAAGCTCGCCGAGTGGACTTTGCGCTGTCTATATCTTGGGCTGCAGCACTGGGCCTTCGATTTTTACGACCAGCAGACACATCCCGCGTTGGGCGAATCACCGCGAGATGCGTTTCGCCGTGGCCTACGAGAGAACGGACACCGCCCTCAACGGCACATCGTGTTTAATCGGGATTTCCTGATCGCGACCTGTCCGCCCGTCGACCGCTCCGGCGTCCGTACAGTGAACTCTCAGCGCGGCGTGAAAGTCGACAATCGATTCTATTGGAATCCATCCTTCAAGTTGCCAAAGGTCGCTGGCGAGTCGCTGGCAACGCGCGACGATCCGTGGGACAAGTCATCTGTCTACGTCCTGCTAAAAGACGGATGGGTTCGAGCCATCAGTAGAAGCCTCTACGGGCTTGGTCAACTGACTGAAGTGGAGAAACGTGCTCTGACTGCCGAATACAACAGCCATCTCACAGCGCCTGCTGACGACGAGCAACATGCCCAGCGCCTGCGGGAGTTCCTTCGGGTGTTCAAGCCAGAAGGAGCACTCGCATTGGAGCTCGAGCGGCAGTCGGAGAACAAGGACCTGTACACCGGACTGCATATGGCGAACATCGAACCCATCGCAGCCCCTCATCGCAGCGTGCTGGTAGGCGAGCCGCCCGCTGCGCGCAGGCTGGCATCTGAATATTGCTCCTCTGATGGCGCACCGCTGGCTCGGGAGCTGGACGTCGGTGGTGCTGTGCTTGCGGACCTTGATGACTTCGCCGACTTATAGGAGGCTCAAATGAACGCCGGACATGGCAACGAGAAGTCGCACGTCGATTCACAGATTGAAGTCTTGGCTGCGAAGCGTATCAGACACACGCGCGTGACCGAGGTGATGACTGAACTCGACACACTGATCTATGAGGGCAGCCAGGACAGTATCTTGCTGGTGTGCGGCCCCAGCGGCGCCGGCAAGACGACACTCGCCAAGCACATCGTCAACAATGCTCTCAAACAAGCGCACGGTCAACTCGAGAGACAACGTGGGATCATTCCCGCGCTCTTCACAGAGGCGCCCTCGTCTGGGGAAAACAACTTCTCCTGGCGTCTCTTCTATCAGCGGATCCTTTCGCAGCTTGACGACGATACGGAGTCTCCGAAGCTGGCTTATGGAGTCGACCCGGAAACCGGCCGAATGAACAAGCCTCGCGCCGCCAACCGGGCAACAACGCTCGCGGCTCTGCGTACAGCAGTCGAGCGCGGCCTTCGCGCGCGCCAGGTGCGGTTCCTGGTTATCGACGAAGCCGCACACATCATTCGGCAGACTCGCGGCCGCAATAGACTTGAGATTCAACTCGACACGTTGAAATCGCTGGCGAACCTGTGTGGAACGCAAATGGTGCTCATCGGCTCCTATGACCTGCATCACTTGGTTTCCCTCTCGGGGCAGCTCGCGCGCAGAACTCACGTGGTTCATTTCGAACGCTACCGGCAAGATCGGCCTGAGGACGTCCAGGCGTTCGAGCGTTGCGTCTCCGGATTTGAGAAAACGCTTCCCGAACTGTGGGGCGGAAAGCTCACAAAATATTCGAAAGCGCTTCATGAGAACACCTTGGGGTGCATAGGCACCCTCAGCGGCGTACTCGTCCGTGCGGCCCGATTCGCGACTATCACGAACATGTGGACAACCGCCTCTCTCCAGCGCGCACTTTTGTCCCAGGCTCAACACAATCGCATCCTCGAGGAGATTCTTGATGGTGAATCGGGAATCGGCCCCAACCTGATCGCTGCATGACCGCATCTGAGACGGCCAGTTTGCCACGGACGACCTGATGGAAGACGACAATTGCCCTCCACGCTCGGCGCTTTATGCATTCCCGCCCATCGGCGTCGGAACCGCGGATGTGGAGAGCCTCACGAGCTACTTCTGCCGCCTCGCAGTGGCACATTGCGTATCTTCAACAGACTTGTTGCACAGAATTTCGAAGTCGTGCGGTTGGTCGGCTCCGCCAAAAAACTTCTGGAAGGATGTGAACCTCAGCGGCATGGGCGATGTCGCGGAACGATATGCGTGCGCGTTGTCGGCGATGACGAGCGTCGAGCGTCTCGACTTGTTGACGCTCCGTCCTTGGCGCAACGTGATCGCACAAAGCAGCAAGGCGCCGGCGACGACTCGATGGTGCGCCGCGTGCTTCGAAGAGGACTTGGTTCAAGGAGGAATGCCCTATTTCCGACTCGCGTGGGATGTCGGCGACATCGATGTTTGCGCAAAGCATGGCACCCGACTCCCGGATGCCTGCTCAGACTGCGGCCGTACCGGGGCGAGGAACAACGCTGCATGCGTTGTTCCTGGATGGTGCTGCTACTGCGGAGCACCTCTCGGCAGAGTCCAAGAGGCGCATGCATCAGCGTCTGCTGCCGAGACGTGGAAAGCTGCGCAGGTCGGGCAGCTTCTGGCCGCGCAGGCTTCGATAATCTCGGCACCGGATCGCGGCGCCATGATGGAGCGAGTTCGGAAGCTTGTCGACCAACTCGACGACGGGATGAGCGCAAGGTTCGCGCGGCGTATCGGCTCGAACAAGTCAACCGTGCATTACTGGTTCAAGCAAGGCGTCCCCACACTTGCGGCTCACTTGCGTATCGCATCGCAGACGGGCGTGTCGCTCCTGGCGCTGCTGACTGGATGTGTTGATGGCGAGGTTCCGTGCTTGCGTGAAACTCCTTCGTTGGCAGAACTGTTCCCCGACTACAGGAAGCGCGCATCGCCGCGCCAGCGCGACGGCGCCGGCATCAAGGAGCAGATGGACAAAGTGCGTCAATCAGATATTCCTATCAGCGTGAGAGAGGCGGCGCGGCAACTGGAGGTGTATCGGCGACAACTCTACCGTATCGACAATGCGAAGGCGGGCGTCATCGCGGCAAAGTGGACAGCGCAACAGCGCGGCCGTAGCGAGGTACACCGACTTGAAGCTGGGAGAGCGATCGAAGCGGCAGTCGAGGACATTCTCGCGACAGGGAGAGCACCGAATCTACGCGAGGTGCAGCAGCTCGTTCCTCGCGAGGTTCTTGGCGGTGTTCGTGGAGTGTTCGCGATGATCCAGGAGGGGACACGGAAAATCGAGGAGTCGAAGTCCGCAACATTGCCATGAAAATCTCTGTCGCATATTCTGCGAACTGCCATATTCGGGGAGAGCGACTGACAGCCAAGAACGTGCGCGGCTCTGAAGACGCGCACCTCCCATTCATTTGCGGCGAGTCCTTACACCGGGACCGGCGACGCTTTTGCAAACGGCGCGAACCGTTCCGTGAGAATGACATTGGTCAGTACCTGCTGCAACGGAACACCTGCGATGTCCGTCCCTGCCCGCATCTGCAAAGCTCCGCTTCCCACGAAGGATACGATGTGCTGAAACCTTTGGACCGTCGGCTCGGGGTCAGGCTGATGCCGATGCGCCTCGTTGTGCAACGTTCCCGCAGGAAAGTCGAACACACCAAAAGCGTGGTCGATTCGCTCACCTTCATGAGTCTCCAGCAAAACAGGAACACGTCGCACCTTCTTCCACTTGTCGATGGCAGCCCATACTTCTGGGTCGGCCATTTCGGCGACCCAGTAGATTTGCAGCCCGCCAATCTGCGCCCGGATGGTCATCAGGAGGCCGTCTTTGCGCGGAATATACCCGAAGCCGAAACAGGCCCGGCCATTACTCTTTGACAGCCAACGAGCGTCTGCGGGCGCGACCGGACACGTCAGTACCGGAGTGTCGGCGGGCATCCCGACCGTTTGCTTCGAGCGTACAGGGAGTGACCGCAAGTCTATGATGCCGCCAATTCCGACGGGACAGCCTGCGATATTGAGACAGAAAGTCGCTTCCATTTTTGGTTTATTCCGATGAGAGTTTTGCCGCAGCGATTGCAGCGGATCCAATGCACGTCCGTCTAAGCACGGACGACAACACCCCGGAGCATTTGCTCCAGACTCGAGCGGACGCGACAAGTCATATCGCGCCAGCGCCAAGATCAAAGGTGTTTCAGTGCATCGAGTTCAACTCATCCTCGGAAGGTTCCATATTCCGCTCGCATTGCCAGCGAGCAAAAATGGAAAAAGAAGCTGGCCGCCATTATAACGCGATTCGTCTTACGTTTCAATGCTTCTCGCTCTTTTCCCGTGCAGCTTTAAAAATCGGAATTTACATTTCGGCCAGTATCGCGTCCTATACGTGTTTTGCCATGTCGCTATTGCGGGAATGCGGCGCGCGCTCTTCAGCGAAAACAAGCGGTATCGATAGGCATTGCGCTTTGCGCGACGACCGAAAGACAACCCCAGTTGGCCAATAGGACCGGCGAAGAGCGGCACGCGCGCGGCGCACATGGCAACCAAGCGAAAACACGAGGCGCCATAACGCGCGCGATCGTTCGCCGAATATGCGCTCTACCCCCGTCAGCGACTAACGCAAGATCGAGCACAACGACAATGGCGACCCGCTCGGATGGACATCGGCCTCGCGCACGGCGTTCAACGTTCGCGCGTGCATAGATTCAGTGCAAAAAGGAGCCAACACAGGCGCAGAGCCCCGTCACCCTCCTCCTTGGCTGCCAGCCGCGCAGCGGCCAACATACCGCGCTGGCAAAACATGAATCCCATACTCCCAGGACGACATCGAGAAAGCGCTGAGGATGATCGCGATGAAACGCCCTTCGCTGCGAGACCCTTCGCGCCGCCAATGGCCGATACACCATCCTCGCGCCCGCCACTGCACCGCCCTGGCTGCCAGCCGCGCAGCGGCCCTCAATCGCACAAACACGAAAAACAAAAGGAGAAGCTTACGTAAGCATCTCCTTTGAAAGATCGAGCACATCCTTCAGTGAGGATCTCTTTTTGAGAAATGGAAACGCATGCTCACTAAAGAAACTCCTTTATGAGCATATCTTTCTTGAGAGTAGAAAGGCAATGCCGGGGCCCCCGACGTTAGCGCAGGTGCCCCTTCCATCGGTCATCGCTTGACCGACTCCGCCAGACTGTTTTCAGGTCCCACGCCTCTAGCTTCGCCAGCGTGTCCGCTTTCTCAGGCCCTATCCCCCGTGGTGCGGAATTTATCTCCAGCGCGCCACCGGTCACAACCCGTCCACGCTTGGAGGTCACCACCGGAGCTCTTCAGTCGGAAGAGGCGGCACCAACGTCGGGCGGCTTGTGCTCGGCCGACGCGTGACTATGCGAATGTATAACATTGGAGTTCTCAAAGAGCAACGCGATATTGATGCCAAATTTCGCTTTCGATTTACGGGCTGCGAAAACCACCCTTATTTAGTAACTCATTTTGAAATCGCGATCGTGAGTTTATTTGTAACCATACCGTTTCCCAGCCTCATCGAGCGACCAACCTCTCCTTTCTCATCCGTTAAGCGATGGCGACGTACGGCGACTCGAAGCATCTGGCCGGGCCGAACCGATGGACCTCATCCAAGTACGCCCGTTCCGCGGAAGCTCACGCTGTGAGAATAAGCACGTCACTCGATTGAGCGGCGATGTCGGGTGCCCGCGGGTACGCGTCGGGTTTGTCGCGATCGTGGCCACGGTCGCCTTGGTGGTGCCAAGCGGCGGAGTGGGTGGACGCGTTTGCCACAGCGAGCCCGGACAACGTCAGCCGCGATGAAGCTGCGCGGCGTCAACCGGCTGTGGCAGCGCGGCCGGTTCGTAGAGCCGTCCTCCTGGCCGATGGCTCTGCCCTTCGAAAGGCGCTAGAGTGACGTGCATAGAACGCGGGATTTCGACATGGCGACCAACCTAAAGGCTTTGCTCAAGCGCGCGACACCCCTCTCAGACGAACGCGCCCAAGCGCTCATCGCCGCTGATTTGGCCGTCAATGCGCACCACTACCCGCCGGCCGCAGTGTCGTCGGAACCGATGGAAGCTGAGTTCGACCCCGCAGACGAGCCCGTCGAACGCCAAGAAGGCAAGGCAGGTCTGCGGAACTCGTGAGTGTTGCGCGTAGCAAGTGACGGCCATTGGCCAGACAACCGCCAGCGAAAGGGCACTCAAATGCTCGGTGTTGTAGAGGCCACCTCTCGGTACACGTCAAAGTCGGCGATGTCGTAATCGCCAGCTTGGCGCGCGAGTTCGAGCATCTCACACGCGAACTCTTCGCCGTCGCGGAAGGCGACTGCCCGCAGCAGCTGCACCACTTCCTCCGACTCGGCCGCTGTGCCGCCTCTCCGCTCGCGCTCCACAATGAAAGCCGCCAGCCGTTGCTCGAAACTGCTTGCACCCGCATCCTTCTCGACTCTCGTCGTTTCGCCTGCCCGGCCGCCACCGTTGAAAGCGCACCCCACGGCGTCGACGCCAGCGGGATGCAGGCGGCGCCCGGCGTGGCCGGTCCAGAAAGGCGGCGAAATTGAAGCGAGCGTCTGCACAGCAGGTCTCCTCTGAACGGTCGTTGCGGCATGAGCCCAATGCTCCGTATAGGAAAATCTGCAGAATGGTGGATCCTCCGGATGCACTTTGGTTAAGATGCGTCATCGCCTTGGAAGCGCTCGACTTATCGGCTCCAACCTTTCCTTGCGCCGCGAAAAAAACCAATGGAACGCCGACGCCCTCGAGAACACTTCACCCGCGTACTCTCGCGCATCTGCGAAAGACTGGACAGCCAGAGCGTGTCGGAAATCACGTGGAAGGACCGATTTTTTAACGAAATCCACCTGACCACCGTGTCCATTCGGACTCTGTGGGTCGTCGGTTCCTACGCGAGAGGTGCACTTGAGTGTGGAGACCTTGATCTCGTCTTGGACTTTACCGTCAAGTCCGACGAGCGGCGTGCTGAGACACCACCTACGAGCGCGATTAACCGTAGCTTTTTCAATAGTCCGGCAGATGTGCGCGTCTATGTCGGTACACCAACCGAGAACACCTCTAAGGTTGAGTTTGGCGACGCGCGTCCGATATGGTCAGCCGAGAAATCAGACTGGCGCTCCGCAATAGCCTCGATTCGTCCCGATCCGACCGCAACGAGGTTCGCGAGGTCCGCTGATTCTATTCCCTTTCGTAGGGAGCAACTTGACGTATTCGACGACACCATCGAAGAACTCCTCGAGCTCGAGAAGTCGCGGGTTTTGAAGTGGCAGTTCATTCCATTTACTGAGGCCGATCTCCCTGAGACGCAAAGCGACGATGAGCGGAGGTTCATTCGTCACTGCACGGCGCTTTGCGGGAAGCAAACTCAGCGACTCGTTCCACATCTTCTCCAGACCTTCAGACAGCAAACAGTATGGCCGAAAGGTCTGTGGCAGTACCGCGGATTGGAAAAAACTGAGTTTCGTAACGGCGGATGCGACGTCTTCGTTGGCAGGCCCTATATCCCACTCGCGCGCTTGAACGACCTCGCGACGACAGAGATCGCGCTCTCACCGCATCTGACGAAGCGAGGGCCAAACGGGATTTGGATCATTGGCCGTGGTATCGAGCATGAGCTCGTGAAACGAGCCAGCCAGATTGCGTTGTTTGGTCACGTGGACTCGGATGGCCAACCTATCGAGATTCAGTACGTCAATGCAGGGGGTTACGAAGCCGCCTCGTTCGACTTGTTCTCGAGGGAATCTGAGGCAGAACAGCAAGCTCGAGAAGATGAGGAAGAGTTCGAGATGCAGGTGGGCGTCCGCTCAGTTTCAGGCGACGACCTTCTGGCGCTCCTGGCTCGTGCCGACGTCATCAACTGCGATGACACAGAGGTCCCACTCACCGATGCAGGTCTGCGTTTCCTTGAAGTGGTGGTCCCTGTTCCAGACGCGATGAGCGTGCTCGAGCTGCTGCAGGCAACGACTCGACGTTGATCGAAATGGATGTCAAGCCTCGTCCTCTCAGGGCGAGGAAGGATAGACCGATGCCGCAGCCGACCTCCGAACCCCTGAAGCGGCAAGGAACCCGCGCGACGAAGATCGAGGCCCGCGTTGACGTCGCGCGTCCGGAGCTCTCGTCATGACCGATCGCAAGTCGACAAGATGCTGGACCGACGCGACGCGGCCTTAGATGGGCCCGAGGGGGCCCGTACGCCGGCCAAGATGCGAAGTGACTTGCCCGACGCCTCGCCGACGGTCATGATGCGTCCGCAGATCCGTCCGGCAATCCCCAAATCTCCGGTGACTCCAGCGACCACAACACAATGTCGGTGGGCGTCGGGAAGCTGATGAGAAGCCCATACGCAAGGGCGCGGACGGCGCCGGGTACCTCGTAAGTCTTCCCTTCAGCCAGCGTTTTCAGAAATTCTCTAGTTGCCAACACGGATGCCGTGCGTTTTTCCGGCGTGGTCATGGCAGTTCCTCCGTCAGATACCGCTGCTTTGTTGGCGTGCTCGGCGACGGCTTACCCCGCGCCCATCGCTCGGTGACGTCCGCTCCCCGTCCGGTCGCAGGTCTTGTCAAAGCTTCATTGTGCCATCAATTTCGGTCGTATATGACCGATTCGCCGCAATCGGGAGGCGACGTTCTGGAACGGCTTAAGTAGGTGGACGCGCGTCCCGATGCCGCCAAAGGGCGCCAATGTCAGCGGCAGGTATCCTTGTCGGTGACGTCGACGGACAGCGCAATTCCTCGCCGACAGTGCCACCTGCTCAGCGGTCGGCCTTGCATTCGAATGATCTTCCGGCCGACGCTTCTGCCCCATGCCGCGCTAAATTTTTAGCGAAATGTGCCGTAATCCAGAGACAAAATCCGAAATGAATCGCGCGCATGTCTCGACCGCACACTCACTACGACAATTTAAAGGTATCCCGCAACGCGCCGCCCGAAGTCATCCGAGCAGCATATAAGGCGTTGAGCCAGCGCTACCACCCAGACAAGAACAGCAGTCCGGACGCCACGCGGATCATGAAGATTCTGAATGAGGCGTACGAGGTCTTGGGCGACGCTGACAGGCGCCAGCGATATGACGCAAGCCTCATCGATGCGGAAGAACCCGTCCGTCCGGCTTCCCGCGGAGAGCAGCAACACGACGCTGAGCCGCCGGCGAGTGAGAAGCACGAACAGGAACATTCATCGGCGCCTGAGCAAACGGCTTCGGAGGTCCCTCCCAGCTCGGCTTCAACTACCGGCGTCAAAAAGCGCTCCGGTTGGTTCTGGATCGTCGGCATTGTGATAGCTGTCTTCATCCGCATGGTAGTGGGCGCGTCGCACAGTTCGAGCGACAGCGAAACCGCAGCGCCGGCGCGATATGCAAACAGTGGGGGCAGCGATTCGTCCTCTAATGCGCCCGTTGCGCTCCCTGCTACACCTGTCCCCGAAGAGCCGAAGGTCATCACCAGCTTCGACTGCAAGAAAGCTCATTCAACGTCCGAAAGACTGATCTGCAGCGACGCCGAGCTTGCGTCTCTGGATCTGGACCTTGCAACGGTTTTCGCCCAGGCAAAGGCAACTACACCCGATAAAAGGGGCTTTGCAGATGCCGCTCGAAAGGCATGGAACTGGAGAAACGCCAATTGCTTTAACAAGTCGTGTCTTGTGACCTGGTACGACGAACAGCGCGATCGCCTCGTTGCAATACTGAACCAACCCGTAGAGTCGGCAGCCGCTTCGGAGCCGCCCATCGTCAATGCCAATTCGACAACTTCCGGTCAGAGCGGATTTATCGGCTCGGCACAACCGATTTTCGGACTCGCCCCAGGCGGCTCCCTCGAGTTTTTATGCAGAAAGAGTGAAGCGCCGAGTTCGGCCGAACATCATATGGGCGGGCGATACCAGCGGACTAGAGACAGTGATCGCCGTCCGCCTCGGGAAGACAGGCACCCTTTTGTCCGCGAGTATTTCGCGTTCGAGCGGTAACTCGCAATGGGATGACGCTGCGCTGCGTGCAGTCGAGAGGTCGGACCCGATGCCACTTGATGTTTCCGGAGAAGCCCCTGCTTCGTTCACGATAACGTTAAGCCCGAACGGCGACAGCCCAGCGCGTCAGTCCGGTCGTGAAAAGGCTATGTCATGGGTCCACGCGATAAAGGCGCAGCATCCCGACGCAGACAGTGCATACGACTCGGCTCGAAGGAATCTGGCTGCAATTAAAGCTTCATGTTCGGATGCGATCTTGCTCCAGCAAACACCGCACAGACCCAGTGAATACCGACCTGTGATCATGTTTCTCAGCCAGCAATGCGGCTTCATAGCGAGCTATTGGCCGGAAACCAACGAAGAGCAGATTTCGTTTGACTCGACGATGATTGAGAACTGGCGCGGTTATTGTTCGTCGGGCGGGCCAATGCAAACGAGTTGTGTGCGGGGCGGAGGAGCGTAATCAGTCGAGAACGCTGTGAAGACTGCAAGCAAACGCTTCGGGTGACCATAAATCGAACGACGAAAGGGCTCCGCACCTGTCGCGCTTCTGCGACTACCTGAGCGGCGGCAAGGAGCCCGAAAGCCTTCCCGCTGCACTATTCCAGAGGGCCGGCTGCAGCCTCTCGATGCACACCGTCGAGACATCCGACCATCTCCCCTTCGGGCCGCTGCCGCTTCAGTATCCGACTCCCCGCTTCCTACAACCCCAGCTTCGGACCGCTCTGACCGCGCCTTAACGCGGCAACTCCCCTCCGCGGCAGTCTTTCGGGCCTCGCGGTGGTTCCGCTCCTCTTCTCTTCCTATCGACAGTCTCCCCGAACTTTCCACGGGCAGCCAAGAGAGGGGTGCCGTCGTGTCGCCGGATTGGCAGCTACAATTAATGCCTGCGCGATCTCGACGCAAACCTTGAACCTTCCCGGAAAACATGACGGACTTTTTCATCAGCTATACCAATGCCGACACTGACTGGGCCGAATGGATCGGCTACGTGCTGGAAGAAGAAGGCTTCAGCGTTGTTATACAGGCGTGGGATTTTCGGCCGGGCAGCAACTTCGTGCTGGAGATGCAGAAAGCCGCGGACTCAGCGAAGCGCACCGTGATGGTTCTTTCGCCGGACTATCTGCAATCGCAGTTCGCATCTCCGGAATGGGCGGCGGCGTTCGGCCAGGACCCCCAAGGGCAACAGATGAAGCTGGTGCCGGTCATGGTGCGCAAATGCGATCCGCCTGGCCTGTTCAAGTCGATCGTGCAGATCCGAATCGTTGGCCTTGACGAGGGTGCGGCTCGCCAGGCGCTCGTCGACGGCATCAATCAAAGGCGGGCGAAGCCGTCAACGCGACCTCGTTTTCCCGGCGCGGAGGCGGCTCATGTTCCGCACAAGGATTTTCCGGGACCCAGTGCTGCCCGAAACGTCGAGTCGGTCGTGGCATCGCGGGTCGAAAGCCTCATTCCGTCGTTGAAAAGCGCCCCCACCGACGCCGACAAGCGCCGTTTCGTTAAGGCCGGGTTTGCGAGGATCAAGAGCTTGTTCGAGGCTAATCTGGACGCCGTATCCCGTCAGGAGGCGCGCATTGACACCGACTTCCAGCTAACGACGGCGACTGACTTCCGGGCCGAACTGTTTCTCGACGGCAAGAGTACGTGCGTCGGCCGCGTCTGGATGGGCGGATTCCATTCGGAAAACGGCATCTGTTACTCAGAAGGTCGCGCCATGTCGAATAACAGCTACAACGAGATGCTGTCGCTCGCACAGAGCGGCGAACTGCAGTTCCAGGCGTTGATGGCAATGGGCATGTACGCTTCCGAGAAGGAGTTCGACATGAAGCACCTCTCGGCAGAGCAGGCAGCCGAATATCTATGGCAGCGGTTCGTGTCGCCGCTCAACTCTCGCTGACGTCTACGCTCAGGCAGCGCTGCTCTCTTGTTTGCGCACGTCCCAGGTCGGCACAAGGAACGTCGCCATCGCGCCGGACAGGTTGGCGGCCAGCTCGGCGTGCCGCGGCGAAGGGCGTGCCCGGACAGGGCCGAGACTATGCGCATCGCCGAGTTTATTCCGCAGTGAACCGAGGCCTTGTACGACCGACTGGCAACCACCAAGGATCTGTTTGAAGATGCTTTCGGTATGGTCGTCGGGGGCAAGCTTCAGAATCTTGGCGAGTTGCTTGTAGAGAACCGGGAGGTCGGCGGTTTCCTCGTAGGTCTCGCCGGCCTCGACGATGATCCACTTGCACACATCCTCCAACAGAGTACGCGCGAGCGTGATAGTCCGGCCAGGATCATTGTGCCGGCTGTCCATGATGGTCTGCCAGCGCACGTGGACATCATGCGGGTCGAACGCTGCCAGCACCTTCGATGTATTTTCATCTCCCGGCGCGCCTTTCGGCAACGGGCGCACCTCGTAGAATGGGCAGCCAGAGCGAATGCGGACCTGCATCAGCTTACAGCTGTCATGAAACAGATATCCGTTGATCTTCGCAACCAACTCAGCTTGCGTTTCCGCCGTTTGAACGAGCGGATCCGTCACAAGCGTGATGAATCGAAAAAACTGTGCTTGCGAACAGGTCAACGCTCCGGCGAATTCCAAAAGCTGCTTGGTCTCCCAATCAGGGTTCGCGATCGTATGTTGTCTAATGTCGTCTTCGAACGTCCGCGAGGGCCCGTCATACACGCTCGGCATTTTGTCGATTGGCCATAGCCTTGCAAGGAAATCGATCTCCTCAATCTCTGTGCACAGCGGACGTTTGTCAAACAGCGAAATGATGCGGCGCCTGGTGATTTCGCTAATCGTGTCGATGTCGGCTTCCGCCACCTTCGAGATGGCTTCCGACAGTTCGAAGTTGGCGACGGACGAAACCAAGTCGCGGGCGGCGTCGAGCACTTTCATCCACGGCAGATGCGCGAGTCGCTTCGATGCGTATTTGTGTTTGCTGGCAAAGGCTTCTTGTTCGCTGCCGGCGGCAAGGCCGATTCGACTGCAGACGCCCGGGACATCATACGCCTTGAAATCAGAGATCGCTTCCGCCAAAGCCGTGCGCAGACCGTTCACGATGTCGACGGGCGGACTCTGAGTCGAAATCGTGCATTTGCTATCGCGTCCTTTCGTCATGGCTTTCATTGTGATCAGCGGTGACAGCGATCGTATGGACAAACCGCTGCACTTTCAAGTTTTCGAGAGTCTGGGCTAACACTCCCCAGCCGTCCATCCCGCAAGCGGCGGCTGCTGTCGCATTTGCACAGCGTCGATGCACGTGACCATCTCCCCTCCCCGCCACCGGGCTAGTATCCGATCCCCGCGTCGTTATAGCCCAAGCTTCGGTGGATTTCACCACGCCTTAGCCGAGCAGCTCCCTCCGGGGGATTCTCTCGCGGCATTCCCTCGCGACGTCGCGGCCCTTCCGCTTGCTCGCCCGCTTCCGCTCCGTCGAAGCACAGTCAAAGCATGATTTCAACGGTTTTCGGTCACATACGACCGAAAACGCGATCATGCGCTGCCGGTGTACTTACACGTCTATATGTCCTCTTCACTCACGACGAAGTAAATGCTAGACAAAGCTCAACTTACAGACCTCTTTGACAAACTCGGCACGCCAGACAAAGGTCGACAGCTCATTCAGACCGCCCGCATTGAAGCACCCGTGGCGCCTCCGACGGTGCAAGGCGGAAGCGTGGCAACCATCCTATCCAGCAAAAAGATGGGTCGAGAAATTCGCACTGAGACCCGTCATATCGAGTTCCCTGCCGCTGTGACGAAGGAGTATTCGAATGACGTTCTCGAATACTACGAGCGTCCGTGTGAACTGAAGCTTCCGTTGGTGGATGAGTCTACCGGCGAGATTCGCAACGCTTCCATCAAACCCAACTTTCTCACGATTCGTGACGACGGCTTTACTTTGGAAGAGTGGAAATCGGAGACAAAGCTTGCCCGACTCGCTGAGAAGTATCCATGGTTCTATTCCAAGGGCAGCGATGGTCAATGGTATGCCCCCCAAATCGAGAAGCAACTCGCCGACCTCGGTATCCGCTATCGAGTGTTCAGCGATGCTTCGATTCCTCGTCGGCGCGTGGACAACCTCCTCTACCTGGCTGACTATCTGCACCTCGCAGAACCATGCCCGGACGATGTTCTGGCGCGACTCCATGACGCGCTGTACGAGCATGGTTCTTTGACCTTCATGGACCTGCTCGAGGCCCCACACGAGTTCGATGCCGACCTTCTGAATCGAGCGATCGCGGGAAACCGCGTCGCAACCGACCTCGACAGTCAATCGCTTGCCGACAAGCGAAACTTCCGTCTTTTCCGCGATGAAGCGTTGAGAGACTTCATGCTTGCGGACACGCGCTCTGGCAGCTTGCCAGGTGTCGACCGTTTCGCGCTGAACATCGCCAACGGCGCCAAGTTCGTCTTCGAAGGCAACGAGCTGACCATCGTGATGGTCGCCGGAGACTCAATCGTCTGCAACAGAGAGGATGGCTCGACCATCACTCTGACGCGCACTTGGCTCGAGAGCGCGCATGAGAAAGGCCAGGTGAAGTGCCCGCAGCAAGACCAGCAATCGAGCCAGGACCTGAGTCGCTTTTCGAAGGATGACTTTGAAACTGCGCTTCGCCGCCAGGCATTGCTCGAGGCCGAATCTGAGCCCGACAACGTGTCTGGGCGAACGCTTCGCCGCTGGAAAGCACGGCAAGAAGTTGCTCTGGCCAATGGCGCCAACGAGGTTCTTGCGCTCGTGCCGAATACAGGTGCGAGGGGAAACCGCAAAGCGCGGCTGACTGCTGGGCAAGTCGAATTGATGGACAGCGTCATCGATGAACAATGGCTCAATAGCAACGCCATAAATTTCAAGACCTGTTACCGGATGATGCTGGTCGCATTCTCCGTAACCGATGAGATACCTCCTTCGTATCCCACGCTGATTGCGCGGATCAAAGCCCGCGAAACCAACAGAGACGTCCGCACGCGATACGGGAAACGAATCGCGTACCAGGCGAGCACATTCATCGACGTGCTGCACCACGACTCGCCCGTCCATGGTAGCCGGCCGTTCCAGTACGTCCATATCGACCACACACAGCTCGACATCGAGGTCATCTCGAGTCGGACGGGAAAGCCTCTCGGCCGCCCCTGGCTGTCGCTCGCGGTCGACGCCTGGTCGCGACGCATCGTGGCGATTTATCTTACTTTCGACTCGCCTTCGTACACCTCGGTCATGATGACGGTCCGGGACATGGTGCGCCGGTTCAATCGCCTCCCCGAGTTCATCGTCGTCGACAACGGCAGCGATTTCCTGTCGGCTGCATTTGAATCGTTTCTCCGCGCGATGGGTACCCACCTGCGCTTTCGTCCGGCCGGGCAGCCAAGGCATGGCGCGGTGCTCGAACGTATGTTCGGCCGCTTGAATACTGAGTACATCCACAACCTTGCGGGCAACACGAAAGCGACTAAGAACGTGCGGATGGTGACCGGCTCCCACCTGCCCCAGAAGCTGGCAGAGTGGACCATCGGGGCGTTGTACCAAGGCATTCAGCACTGGGCCTGGGAGTTCTATGACGAGAACATCCACCCAGCGCTTCAAGAATCGCCGCGTGAGGCGTTCGTGCGTGGCATGCGCGAGAACGGCAAGCGTCCGCAGACGCACATCCAATTTAATCGCGATTTTCTGATTGCAACGTGTCCGCCGGTTGACCGCACGGGCACGCGCCAGGTCCACCGTCAACGTGGCGTCAAAGTGGACCAGCGGTTGTATTGGAACGAGGTGTTCGATTCCGCCCAACTCGATGGCGAGAGCGTGCATGTTCGATACGACCCCTGGGACGCTTCGTCAGTTTATGTGCGGATAAAAGATGCGTGGGTCCGTGCGGTTTGCCGCAACCTGCATGGCCTCGCGATGCGGACGGAAGTCGAAAAACGAGCAATCACTGAAGAATTTAACCGCCGTCACGGATCGCTGTCGGACAGCGACCGTGACAAAAAGCGGCTTCGCGACTTCATGCAGGTTTTCACGCCGGATGGAGCTCTCGCGACGGAGTTTGAGCGTCAGTCGGAGAACAGGCTCCTGTACACCGACCTTGATTTGGCCAGCGTCGAGCCTGTGGTCGCGACGCGCGGGACTGGTCTCAAGGCCGAACAACCGCGCGCGCCTAAAGCGCCGGATACGACTGCAAGGCCGACTGAACAACCACGACCCATTAACCATCCGTCAACGCCGTTGGACGAGACGTTCGATAGCGACGACGACCTCATCGAATTCGAGGATTTCTAAAAATGTCGAAAAAGACCGAAACAGTACAACCGTCGAATAGGGGCACCAACGAAACGTCGCAACCCGAAATTGACGCGGCAACTGCACTCAAGACAAGGCGCATCAAACACACTCGGATTGAGCAAATCATGGGAGAGCTCGAGACGCTCATTTATCCGGGCAGCCAAGACAGCATTCTGCTAGTTTGTGGCCCGACGGGTGCAGGCAAAACGACACTGTCAAGGTCCATGGTTGCAACGGCCCTCGACAGCGGTCGTCCGCAAATGCAAGAAAACGGCGGAGCAATCCCCGCGATTTACGTTGAAGCTCCTTCGTCGGGAGAGAGCAACTTTTCCTGGCGACTTTTTTACCTCGAAATCCTTGCGCAGCTTGGAGACGACCTCAGCGCCCCAAAGATGCTGTATGGCGTCGACGAAACGACCGGAAGAGCGGTACGGCCAAAAGGCATGAATGGCAATAGCTTGGCTGCCCTTCGCAAGGCTGTAGAACGCGGGCTGCGAGAACGGCAGGTACGGTTTCTCGTAATCGATGAGGCAGCACATATCATTCGGCAGACACGCGGCAGCGCGCGCCTGGAGATTCAACTGGACACCTTGAAGTCGCTGGTAAACCAATGCGGCACTCAGATGGTGCTCATCGGCTCTTACGATTTGTACCAGCTTGTGTCGCTTTCCGCGCAACTCGCCCGTCGAACACATGTGCTTCATTTCGAGCGCTATCGCGAGGACCGGCCCGAAGACGTACGAGCGTTTGAGAGCTGTGTAGTGGCGTTCGAAAAAACCCTGCCAAATCTCTGGGGTGGGCAGCTTAGGCCATATACGAAGGGCCTCCTTCAAAACACGCTGGGGTGCGTCGGCACTTTGAGTGGCGTCCTCATTCGCGCTGCCAAGCTCGCTGAGAAAGAGGGCTCATGGTCGGTGGACTCATTGGAGCGTGCACTCCTCACCGAGGAACAACGCAACCACATCCTCGAGGAAATCATCGACGGGGAGACAGCTGTCGGACCCAGTTTCATCCGGACGATGCCCAAAAACAAGCTTGTACCCGCATGAAGATGGAACATCCAACAACTCACGACCTATTGATGACGCGCTCGGTGTTGAATCCCGTCGCTCCGATCGGCGTCGGAACGCCGGAGGTCGAAAGCCTGCTCAGCTATTTTTGCCGGCTCGCTATGTCTCACTGTATCTCGGCGCCCGAGCTTGGGCGATCAGTCGCAAGAGCCATGCAGTGGAGCCTGCCGGAACGCTGGAGGTGGCGCGAACTGAATTTAAGTGGCATGTCCGATTTGACTCAAGACTGGTCCTACGCACTATCGAAATTGACCAGTGTCGCAAACCTCGATTCGCTCACTCTACTTCCATGGCGCGACGTCATCGCGGAGAGCAGCCGTCGTACGACGTCATCTGGATGGTGCCCTCAATGCTTCGCCGAGGACCGCTCGAGAGGCGCGACGCCGTACTTCCGGCTGTCGTGGGATGTTGGCACTGTATCCGCGTGCTCAAAACACAAATGCGGGTTGCTGAATGTGTGCCCTGATTGCGGGCGTGCCGACGTTCGCCACAAGTGCGCTTATGTCGTCCCGGGGTGGTGTTCGTCCTGCGATGCCTTCCTTGGCGCGGCGGAAATTGAACCAGCCACACCGGCAGAAATCTGGATTGCGTCTCAGGTCGACGCGATGCTGGCAGTCCAAGGAAGCATAGGTTCGACGGCCACACGCGAGACTATGCTCGATGGCATTCGCGAGTTGGTTAAGCGTCTCGACGATGGAAAGAGTGCCCTATTCGCTCGCCGCACCGGTCTCAGTAAGACAACAGTGCACTACTGGTTGAAGAACGGAGGCGCTCCGACACTGCCCCACCTCTTGCGCATCGCCTCGAAAACTGGACTCGCACTACCTGACTTGCTATTGGGTAACCTGACAAGTTGGTCCCCGATGGCTGCAGAAGTCTACGAGTTGAACGAGCTCTTTCCCGAGTCTACGAAGCGAGCGCCCCGTCAGGTTCGTGACTGGGACAAAATTCGCTCCGCATTGAATGCACCCAGCGGATCCGCCGTAGCAGTAAGCGTGACGGAGGCGGCGCGGAGCCTCAACATTAACCGGCGTTCGCTTTACGGCAAAGCCAATAAGGAGGCGACAAACCTGGCCGCACGACGTAATCAGGAAAACCAACGCCGCGGCGAGCATAATCAGAAAGTTGCGCGGGACTTCATCGAACAGGCTTATGCAGAAATCGAAGCCTCAGGTAAGGCAGTCAATCTGCGCGAGATTGTCGCGCGCGTTCCCAAGGACCACATCAATCGATGCGGCGACCTGTTGCAGCTGTTGCGAGCGATTAAAGAAGGGCGCGATTCGGCGTAGTCAGCGATGGAAAGAGCGAGCGGAGCGTCGCTACGAAGCGGCGCTGCTTGTGAGCATTCAGCTTAATTGGTGCGTTGCCACCTCACGGACATAGTTTATCGGCGCGCTCGTTCGCTTTGTTCTTGAGGATTGTCTCGTTGAGATGAGCCCCTATGGCGTCGACGCCAGCGCAATCTAGTCGGCGCCCCGCCTTGTCAGCCCATAGGCGCGGCGAAGTGGAAACAAGCTTCCGCACGGCATATCTCCTGTGAACGGTAAGCGGCATGAGCCGCGAGATTCCGTAGAGGAGCATTGGTCTAGAATTGAAAGTTCAGGCGCGTGCCATTGCCGGCCAGTTGCTGGCTTCCGTGGCTGCAGCCTTTCCGATACCGCTTCGCTATCGCGAATGCATACCCTGCCAGCAAAGACATGGTAGCTTTCGTGGGGTGACGGCCCCGTGACGTTGTCCGCGGCTAGGGTACTTGACATCCGTTTCCCGTTTGGAATGAACTTCGAAAATGACGTGGTTTGATAAAGATTTGGTCTTGCGCGACGTACACCGACTAATGCTCATGCTGGAATACGAAGCGAATAAGCACGGAGTTCGCTTTGAAAACCTCAGTTGGTTCAACGCGTTCCACGATAAGTTTTTCAAAAGCGAGGCAGCACACCTGTTGATCTCGATAGCTGCAGCGGTTCGGCGAATTCAAGATCACGAGTGGGCCGCTCAGCCAGACGATGAGCGCAGGCGGTTCCTCGAGCAACCTACGGACGAGGCCGGTGCTCTCGGTTTTTTCGTTATCAATCACCGAATCGGTAGTTCCGCGCTAAATCTTCGCCAAGCTTGTAACAAAGTCATGCACGCAGAGACAATCGAATGGAGGGCGCCTGCAAATGGGAATCTTCAACAAGTCAGCAGGGCCCCCTACTACGACATGGTATTGGAAGGAGTGAAGCGGGCCGACGGAAAGCAGGTTCTGGTGACTGAAGCGATCGTACGGTTGACTGGCAGTGACTCCGGGCGCAAATGGGAGGTCGTCGTTGAGTTGATAAAGTTTCTCCGCGCGGCGGCATCTAAGGCGAATCAGGCGACTTGAAAATCGCGCCGTCCAGAAGGAGTTGCCGCAACGGCAAGCTGGCGGCGGCATCAGCCCAGGACGTTTTTGGTCCAGAGTCCATTCGCCCTACGAAGTCGCGGTGCTCATCAGCACTTGGCTGAAATGGGGTTTCACTGCGCACGGCCATGGTCGATCGGCTCGCTCGCGGTTCACGCTGCGGCACCCATTGGGTTGCTCATCTAGCTCGTTCCGAGGGCGCTTCATTTCGAAAAAAGGAGCCTCGAAACAAGAGGAGCAACAGCGGGCAAGCGTGGGGCTTAGGCCGGTCCCATTTCGACGAGCGCCGCTGCACACAACGCAGTGATTGAAACCAGTGCGAGAAACGGCCGCACCCGGCGCGCGGAACCATATGCCGCCAAACCTTGTGGCGCTTCGCTACTTGTGCCGACGTCCCTCGCGACGTCCGTGCGTCCCGCCGCCGCTCACGGCACGGCGGGCTTCGCGGGCTAAGTGCACGTAGTTCAATCGGTCAAAATGACCGGCGTTGGGGTCCAGGGCGCACCTGACAGCGCGAAGTTACCTAAAGAGTGGGATACATACTATAATTAGCGTTCATTTAGGTGCTATTGAACGACAGAAATTCATAGTCAACAGCGGCGTGGACATCGCGGAGAAGAAGATGCGGCGAGAACCCCTTCTACAGGAACGACTTAAAAGCACGTCCCGCTCGACATCCGATAGCTTTTTCTTTCTTCTGGATGCGATTGCCGAACAGCAGGTTCCTACTGCAACCCAGCTGAACGCCATCGAATCATCATACCAGAGCATCGCAGAGTTCCTTGCCGGAAGAGCTGAGTTCGAAGACTTGGTCACCCAGATTCATCCCCACGGGTCACGGGAACTCGGCACTATGGTGCGCCCCACGGACGCTTCGCGTGACGGATTTGATATTGACCTCATCGCGAGGCTGGACAAGAAAGCGCTGGAGTATTACGGGGATACGCGCGGGCCGGCGCGACTGCTCGCGCACTTTCACGCCGCCTTTGACGAATATGCGCACATCCACGGTCTCGAACTCAAGAAATGGGATCGATGCGTAACGCTGGTGTACGCTGGCGGCATGTGTGCAGACATCGCGCCTGTAATCGAGAGCCCTCTCGTATCCGCCGCGTACGGCGATACGCATGGGGTGATCCCTGACCGAGCCGTTGCGCAATATCAGCCTACGAATCCGCGCGGATATTCCAAGTTTTTTCGAGACACTGCATCCATAAGCGCCATGTTCGGCGCGATGGAAGCCTATGCGGCAGATTCCGTCCGCAAGGCTGACATTGTGCCGCTGCGGAACGCAGACGAAGTCTTTGCACCATTGCTGTGCCGTATCGTACAAGTCCTCAAGCTTCATCGGAACGTCCGATTCGGGCCGCAAAAGGGTCAAACCGACCTCAAGCCGTCGTCGGCATTCATCACGACGCTAGCCGCGCACGCTTACGCGCAACATGCGCCGGAGCCGCATAACAGTCCGCTGGACCTCCTGTTTGACATCGTCGCCACCATGCCATCAAAGTTTCATTCGGAGGAAACGGCTGCAGGCGCCTATTGGTTCTTACCCAATCCCGCCGCGCCGGGCAGCAACCTCGCAGAGGACATGAACGAGCCCGCACGACAGGCTGCTTTCTATGCTTGGATCGAAAAGTTCACGGAGGATCTCGGCGAGCTTCTTCAAGCCGTCGAGCAAAGAGCCGGAATCGATGTCGTTATCCAACGCGTGGAGGACGCTTTCGGTAGCAGACCCGCCAATGCCGCGCGCAGCGCGCTACTGAAACGGCAGGAAGCGTCGCGCAATGCAGGACGCACCGCCCTCTTCTCCACGAGCGCTGCGCCGGTCGTCGTAAAGTCGCGCCCGCACAACTTTTTCGGTGCGTGACTCGTGAGCAAGTATCGGCCGCAGCGATCTCTGGAGCTGACGGCTCTCGAACTCGAAAGCCTTGAACTGCCCGGTGCGCGGTTGAGCCGTCTGCAAGGAAAAGAGCTTCGATATTGCTTTGAAATCTCTCCGTCCGAGTACTCGCCATTGTACAAGTGCCTGCTCATCGTTCGACGAGGCTTGAATTGGCCGGCAATGTATGTCCTCAAGCCCGACCTCGTTGTTCAGGCAGGAGGCAAGCGTCCGCCGCACATCTACGGGTACGAGAACGGTAAAACCAAGTTGTGTCTTTGGTGGCCAAAGAAGCGTGAATGGCAGCACGGCATGGCCTTCATTGAAACTTATATCCCGTGGACGGCAGAATGGCTTTGGCACTATGAGTATTGGCGTTCTACGGGGCATTGGGCAGGAGGAGGCGCTCATCCTACTGGGCGAGACAAGAATCCACGTTAGAAGCAATTGAAACATCAATCGTGGCACGGACCATTGACCACTAATGCTCATGCGGAAGGAGGCCGTCGCTGCGTTCACCAAAGAAACCGACGATGGCATTTTCCTCTGATTCAGCTTTTGAGCAGTATTACGGAAATATAAACCTTTCTGGCGACTTTCGTGCCTTGGCCGCGCAACGGCGCGACCATATACTCGGTCTATTGGAGAACCGCTTCAACGTTATCGATACATTTGCTGGAGGCTCGATCCCGAAATATACGGCGCTTCGGAATCACGCTGACCTGGACGTTTTTGTCGTTCTTCACTACGGTATTCATTGCAAGGGGAAAAAGCCGTCCGAGGTGCTGCTCGAAGTGCGTCAAGCGCTAGCAGCAAAGCCGCGCGTCCGCCGGAATGGACAAGCCGTAACACTGACCTACGCGGGCTTTCCCGATGTTGACGTCGTGCCGGTATTCTTCACAAGCCATGACGGAGAGCGGTACGAAGACGCGCTGTATCTTAATGTGCCTGACATGAACACCGAGACATGGATCCGGTCAACCCCGAAGCTCCATTCGGATCGAATCGACGCAGCCGCCATTGCGTACGGTGCCGTATTCAGACGCGCGATTAAAATGATGAAGCACTGGAATTGGAGACATGGCGACATCCTCCGCAGTTTTCATATCGAGGTATTAGCGCTCACCGCAATGACCGCAGCGAATTTCTCAGGCATTTCTTTTGCAATGTACAAATTCTTTTCTGTTATTTCAGAGCACGTGCTCGTTCCGCTTCATTACGAGGATGGTCGTGTCGACGAGTACCTGAGTGCGATTGACCGGCAAACTCTTTTGAATCGTTTGAATCAGGTCAAGGAAAATGCGCTGCAGGCGTGGCTTGATGCTTTTCTCGGCAATCACGAGGCATCCATCACACGTTGGCGTAATATTTTTGGTGAGGAATTTCCCACGTATGGCTAATCAACAGCGCCAAGACCCCATCCGCGAAAAGTATTATAAACCGGTTGAATTAGCAGAATCGGCTGGGGATAAACTGTTCTGGGTCACGACCGGAATATCCGTAGCGCTTGTTTTCATTGACCGGAAGGGAAACGAACGTGCGTACGATATCCTTCAGTGGCTTTTGGTAGCGACCGCCCTGATCTCTTTCTTCGTCGGTATGGCGGCTCGGCTTTATGCATTGCCAAGGGCACTCGATGCTCGCAGGGCGGATTTACTCTCGCAGGTGTTTGAGGTGCCGTTGACGAACGAGAAAACCACCGCTTACTACAACAACGTTGCGCCGCCGGGCATGCGCCGGCTTGCGGCTACTGTCTTGGAGAATACGTTTTTCAGTAAGGAGATATCACGGGAGATGTGCAATTTCGAGCGCATACGCGCCGCATTCGCAGCCGTGGTATTTATAGGAATCATGCGCGCGGATGACCTCGCGTTTCCTGCTATTGCAGCCGCGACGGTATTCGGAGAACAGGTATTTATGCGCTGGCTTCGACTTGAGTGGTTTCGGGTCAGATCTGAGCAAGCGTACGAGCGCCTCTATCGGCTACTTCTGAACGGAGCGTCGGACGCCGCTTTTTCCGCCGAAGCTGTTGATGGTCTCACCTTTTATGAATCGGGTAAGGCGCTCGCTGCTTCCACGCTATCTGATCGAATTTTTAAAAAGCGCAACGACGAACTATCTGCTCGTTGGGATGAACTGCGAGCGACGATTGGCATATGATTGTCGGCCGACGCTCCGGCCAAGAAGCCGCAGCTTCGGCGCTTGTCTCAATTGAGAGCAGATGGAGAAGCGCGGCTTCGAGAGAACCCTTCATGTAAACGACACTTTTTACCCCTTGCTACATGCGTCCTACGCGTACGAGGGAGAGGAGGATAACGAGGAGGTATATGACAAGGCCCGGGCGGCATCCAAAGCAATCGGGCGAAAGTCTGGAATCGTTGTAACCAAATCGGCCGGTCGCTTCGTAGGAAGCCTTTGCGAGGCTTGAACGACGGCTTCAACGCGAGTTTTGTCCGACCGCGAGATTCCCCACGGGCGGCCAGGGACTGCGAGTGTCGCGCGCGAGGAGCCTGCTCTCGCCACCCTTTCGTGCATAACTGTCGAAACGCCGAATCTGATGCCGCCCCCTGGAGCCCCCGTGAATCAGCATGTTGAAAACATGATCACCGCATTCTTCGAGGCGATTGAGCCTTGGAAGTCCGCATATTCCAAAGCGAGACTGAGCTTCATTGCCATCAAGCGCGACGACTCACTCGTCGTCCTTGCTGCGCGGATGTACCTTTCGGCGGGCTTCCGAGATGCGACCAAGGCTTTGCTCGAGGTCGGCGATCTTATTGCGGGCGAGCTAGAACTATCCGGCGGAAGTTCGGTTTTCGTCCGAGCCATTGAAGAAATCGCCTCGTCCGATGGCTTCACATTTCCCGAGGGCAAACTCGTCCTTCGTACCGACGACAACCAGAACATCTCCGTTGGGCCGCCAGATCTTCTTCATCACGAGGGACTCACTCAGGGAAATCGCCTTGCGGTTTTGACGCTGTGCGGCGGCAGACGGAACATGCTCGCCCCGCAGCCGCAAACAGATTGGATGCTCAAAGCAGCCGCGCGGCCTTTCGACTCGCTAACTGAGTTAAGCGTCGAATACGGTCTCGGCGCCGCCCCAAACTCGCAGACGATGCTCGAAATGGTCGCACACGCCGCAGCTGAGGTCTGGGTTGGGTCGAGCGTCAAAGACGGGAATGCAGCTTTGGGGCTTTGGCTGGCGCCAGACCTCGACCGTTCGACAGCGCGGCTGGGGTATCGAGTTCTGGACAAGGGAATCGTGGTCGATCGCGGGTCGGCCGACGGCGACCAACTGCATTGGGGTGAACGGTCTGGGGATGTCGTCGGACACGTATCGCTGGAGGTGCCGCACGGCGCGGTAATTCAGTGCATCGCTTCGTACGCCGGGCATGCTCATCACCTACGCTGGTTCGCCGATCCGCAGACGTATCAAAATGCCCGAGCGGCGGTCCTTTCGAGCGTGGATCAGACTGGAACGTTGTTGAGGGAATATTTGCTCCCTGAGCTTCCGCCGAGAGGCAAAGCGGCAGACGACTTCGAGTCGGCCGTCGCCTGGATACTTTGGGGCCTCGGGTTCGCGCCCGTCAGTTTCGGCATGAGTCCCAAGACGCGCGACGCCTTCGATATTCTCGCCGTCAGCCCGCAGGGCGATTTTGTTGTCGTCGAATGCACGCTCGGGCTGCTCCGAGCAGAGAGCAAGCTATCGAAATTAAGCGCTCGCGAGGCGGCGTTGCGCAAGATGCTTGCTACGTCAGGCCTTCAACACGTTCGCGTTTTGCCGGTGATCGTGACGGCGATGACTCGAGACGAAGTCAAGGCAGACCTCCGCGCCGCCGCAGAGACGGGGATTCTCCTCCTATCGAGGGAAGACATCGAAGCGATTTTCGAAGGTGAACGCCTGCGGTTCGCGAACGCCGATCAGCTCTTCGAGCAGGCGTTGCGAAGATTGGTGGAGAGCCAGGAGCCGAAAGACTCGCTTTTTCTTTCAGCGGTCTGAGGTGACGACTGATCGGGCGAACGGTCGCCCCGCAACAAGCTGCAACTGGTGACCGGTGGCTCCGCCTGACGCGCCACGAGGGAAGCACCAGCGCACCGTTTCGACTGTGGCAGGTAGAGCGCCTCTGAACGTGCACCGGCGGAGACCGAGCTCGGTGCGCGAAACCGGGCCTGCCACCTTGGCTTCCGCGACGCCCCCTAACCAGCCTTATCAACCGCCGATTCCCTTCCGCACAGAGCGCGTGGTTATGCCGCTGTCACTTGCAAGTCGTGGGAGACACTTGGCATCCGATGAGTCGCTGCTGTTGGGCGATGAGGTCGGCTTGCCCTTTCAAGGCGTTGGCCTTGTCCTCAGGCGTCTTCGGCTGCAGTGCTTTCGCGATCTGACCCACGGCGTCAGTGGCGTCCGGCGCGCCGTTGGTTTCTCCGTAATGCAGAGAAGTAATTGAGCCGGAATCCGAAAGTCCGATGCCAAATGCAGTCTTCCCGAACGCTGCTGGCGAGGGAATTGGGACCTGGTAGGTTTCCCGCATCGGAACCGCCACGACACCGCCCCAGATCTGGCTCGACTGGAGCATGTCGCCCGCACGTCCGTCTATTTTGAGGCTCAATAGTGCAACCTTGTTGAGCTCAAGCGGGAATCCGTCCGTGGTCGCCACGGTGGTCGGCGTGGTTGAGTTCATGACTCGCAGGTTGTCCTTGGTCGATGTCACTCCTAGGGTAGTCGCCATCCGGTCGCCAAGAACCTGCTTCAAAGCGTCGTACGCTGGCTTGCTGGCCACGTCGGGCACGAAGGTGATGCTTGTCTGGTTCCCCAGTTGTTGGTCGTAGCCCGGCGATACTGCATTGTCGATGGCAAAAACCGGATCCGCGCCGGTCACGGCGGTATAGGTGATGAGCGCATTGAATGTCAGAGTCAGAAACGCTGCGCCCTTCGCTCCTGCGTCCGAGACGACCGCGGAGTACTTGTCGACCTGGTCGCACGCTTGGTCCTCGACAGTTTCGACAAATTTGCCGCCAGGTGGCACCCCAAGGAGCGCGACCGCGCCGGCCACTGTGATTACGTCTTTAATGACCGTGTCGCCTTGGCCGGTACTGGTTGCGTTGATGCTCGCCAAGCGCCCGTCGGGCGTCAAGGTCACTGTCGCATCGGCGTCGCTGAAACTGCCATGAAAAGCACGATAGCGAAGTTGCCCCTGATGGGTGGAACCGTCCGGATTTTTCCAATCGACGTCCGCGCTATTGGTAGTGGACGGCGCCACGGAGATCACCGAGCGAATAATCCGATGCTTGCCGCTAACTTTTGGGCTGCATCCGATGGTCTGCGTAACCGCGAACTGCGTCTTTGCACGTGGAAAGTAGTAATTTATTGTCACGTCAGGGATCGTTCCGCAACCTGCAAGAGCCAACGCGACGGTCGCTTGCCAAGATTTCCAAAGTGCCATCGCTTCACCCCTTGTCAGATAGCATTGGTATTGGCACAGTAGATTAGACGATGCGGCCCCTTATTCCAAGGTCTGACGTGTTGCGATACCTCAGGTTGCTCTTCTTCTGCGCCATAGCCGTCCAGGTTATGGCCGTGATGGCCGCAGATCAGACAGCGGCCGTTGAAGCCATTTCCCCGGCCGACGCACGACATCTTGTCACCGTCGTCATGGACCAGTTCAGGGCAGCGGTTGGGCGCTATGTAATCCAGACATTTGACGACCTCCCGCGAGAAGCCTCCAAAGTCACAACAAAGACACCAATCGCTATCGTCGTTGGGGACTCGAGACTAGGACCCGTACCCGGTATCTATAGCAATTGCAGAGCTGACTCATCGACCCGGACGATTCGCTGCGACCTCAGGTTACTTGACGATCTGATTGACGACCTCGACGCCTACGCCCGGGTGTACAGCGTGGCCCAAAGGGCCAAGGTGCGCGAACATATTCTGCAGCTCGTCCTCGCTCATGAGCTCGGCCACATCGTTCATGGTGACAAATCTGCGGCCTATCACGGCACTGAAAATGGCTTTTCGGTGTTCCACTACCTTCAATACAAGGTCGAATTGCGCGCGGACGAATTCGCCGTCCAACTCATCGACCGCTACGTCAAGCCCCAAGAGCGGGATTTGGAGTACGGCACGATCGTCGACCTTGCAAGCGGAGCGGTTAGAAAGAGCCTGTGTCCGAAAACTTTTCCGGCCCCGTGTCCCTGTCCAGGCTATACGAATGCGGCTTCGTGCTCTCGGGTACCGCTTGGGCCAGGGCTGGTCATTGCCGACAATGACCAGATTCCGGTGACGCTGACCGGAACTCACCCTGTATATGTCGTTCGCTTCGCACGCCTGCTGTATCTTTCCCGGGACCCTAGAGCTCACGGCTTTTACTCGAAGGAAGCAAAGCAAGTCCTTCTTCGCGTCGTCGTCCGCAACGAACAGGGTCAGCCGGAAAGCGCGGCCGCTGTTTTCAAATAACGGTGCGGCGGCGTAAGAGTCTTTGCGATCACCGCAGCCAATTCTAGGAGAAGAATATGGCGCGTTCCATCGATCGGCGCACGGTCCTGGCTGCGGGTTTGGCCGTCGCTGCTGGCGTTGGCTTTACGAGGACCGTGAGGGGCGGCACTTCGGGTACGCCACAAGCCTTACCTGGCGGTTGGATTCCCGACCGTCCAGATCCACGCGACCGCTTGCTCGTTACGCCTCAGTTCGCCAATCCTGTGCCGCGGCCGGCGTCGGCCGACCTTTCTGGGAAGTTTCCCCCCGCCTATGACCAGGGCGATATGGGAACTTGCACCGCCAATGCCATAGCAGCGGCCGTCCAATATGCGAGGCGAGTTCACAAAAAGCCGGACGACTTCACGCCCTCTCGCCTATTCATTTATTATCAGCAACGTAAGACTGAGGGAAGCCTGACACTGGACGCTGGTGGACAGCTCCGGGACGCCATCGCGTCTGTGGCCAATGTTGGAGTCTGCCCCGAAAGTGATTGGCCTTACGACAACGTACCAGGTGATCCGCGCACCCACCTCTTTCCTCCGAACGCCCGCGCGATACAAGCGCCGCCTTCAAACCTCGTGCAGAAGGCGGGCAAGTACAGGACTATCTCCTATGAGCCGTTGAGCAGGGACATTGCCGTCCTTGAAAGTTGCATCGCCGGCGGTTACCCGTTTGCGTTCGGATTCCGGATCTATGGCCCCTTTGATAAATCTACTAAGGTGCTGCACAAGCCTCGACCAGATCAGTTGACCCCGATCATGGGGCACGCGGTCTTGGCCACGGGTTACGATCAATCCAAGCGAACGTTCCGCATCCGCAATTCCAGCGGACCGAGCGCGAACGACCATGGCTACTTCGACATGGACTACGACTACTTCCAGAACTCCGACTGGACCGGGGACTTCTGGGTTGTTTACCAAACCGTGGGGTTCATCGACTGAATTGACAGCGCGGACGTAGGTGCTGCACGGCTGCCAGCCCGGGGCTGCGCTCCATGGAATGAGCCTTCTTGCTGGCGTGAAGCGCGTCCTGCCCGTTTCCACATGTCGCCGTTCGGCTCAGTTCGGCCAAGAAGGGGCGCTCGACTTGGCTTCGTAGATCGTTGACAATCACAACTTGCCCCCAAATTTTTTGAGAGCGATGAGGCTACTGAGCTTAAGTCGCTCGCTCATAGACTGCTCACCATGGCCAAATCTATTGTTATCGAACTCCAAGAGCTTGCATCCAACGGTGACAACGACATCGGCGACTTGCTTCGCAAAACGTTAATGACCGCGACTAAGCTAGGACTCACAGAATTCCGACAATGGGCGTTGGCTGAACTCAATGGTTATACGGGCGAGCTTCATGAGAATCTTCCCGACTACCGTGTCATTCGTGGAGAACTAAAAGCGTATAACCCAGTACGTGGGCTGATCCCACTTCAAGTACCTCATCAAATTCATGATTTGCTTGCCGAGATTAGAGTGACCGAGTCAGTGTATTCACTGGAACAATTGCTTGTCAATGAAGTAACCGGCGATGTCGTTTATAACTTCTACCCGGCGCAGGAAGAGACGTTGATGTCGATGCAGCACGACTACGTCAAGTTTCGGCCAACTCGCAGCGTGGGGACCAACAGAGTGATTGACCTGCCCCGGTAATTTGACACCGAATTGATCTAGGATAACGGCGCATTCATACGGAGCGCGTCATGAAGAAGAGTCGATACAGCGATGAGCAGATTGTTCGGATCTTGCGGGAGGCGGACAGTGCGCCAATTGCCGAGGTGGCAAAGCGACACGGTGTCAGTGACGCATCGATTTACGCGTGGCGCAAGCGATTTGGCGAAATGGTCAGTGACGACGTCAAGCGATTGAAGGCATTAGAGCTCGAGAACAACCGACTGAAGAAGCTGGTGGCGGAGCGCGACCTGGAGATCGAGGTCATGAGGGAGATTTCCGCAAAAAAATGGTAAGCGCACAGGCGCGCCGCGAGCAAGCCCGCTATGCCATTTCGCGCGGGCTGAGCCAACGACGCGCGTGTGCGCTGATTCACGTCAGTCGCGCCAATCTCGGTTACGTCAGCATCATGCCGGGCAAGAACGGCCCAATCGTGGAGATGATGCGACGCCTCTCGGGTGACTATCCCCGCTTCGGCTCGCGGCGCATCCGCATCATGCTGGCTCGCGAAGGGATCGTCATCGGCAAGGAGCGGTGCAGCCGATTGTGGGCGCAAGCCGGTCTTCAAGTGCCTCGCAAACGGCGCCGACGCCGCCTTGCCGGCTCGCGTCCCCGGCCGCTTGCTCCGAGCGCTCGCAACGCCGTATGGAGCTACGATTTCGTCTTCGACGCGTGTGCCAACGGCCAGCAACTAAAGTGTCTGACGGTCGTCGACGAGTACACGCGTGAATGTTTGGCCATAGATGTGTCTGGCTCGATCCGATCGGCTAGAGTCATTGAGGTGTTGAGCAAGCTGATCAGCGTTCACGGCGCGCCACGCTATATGCGAAGCGACAACGGCCCCGAGTTTGTCAGCGCAGCGTTGCTCAAGTGGGTGATATCGGAGAAGATCGAATCGGCGTTAATCGATCCCGGCAAGCCCTGGCAGAACGGCACGAACGAAAGCTTCAACGGTAAATTCCGTGACGAATGTCTTGCCATGGAATGGTTCCGCAATCGGATTGAAGCCAAGATCGTGATTGACGACTGGCGACGGCATTACAACGAGGTTCGACCGCATTCGAGCCTGAACTACGACACGCCGCTGGCGTACCGCCAGCGCATAGAAAGAAATTCAACCCAAGGCGTTATTGCTAGAACGCAGTGGTCTTAGAAAAACGGGCAGGTCAGTTCCTTCAGCTTTTTCCCGTTTGTGACCAGGCTGACCAGTATCTCGCACCACTCGTAATATTTCTCGCGCGAGGAGATTCCGTGCAACACTCCGCTGCTAATTCCGTCGGGTCGCGACACCTCGTCGTAGATGGCGCCAATTTGCAGTCCATCAGCTAACTGAGGATAATCGGGCGGAGCAACCACCACCATCTCCTCGTAGACGCATGAACCTCTTGAATACGGCCCCTCAACCTTTCTTACTTCCGGGCAAACGAGAAAATAACCTTCCATGTACATGGTTGCACTCCAAATAATTTGATTAATCGACAGTTGCGTCGAATCACGCCAGAAGGCACAGACATGTGCCCGGCGCAGCAGATCAAATGATTTCAGAGCAAAACAGCTACCTCGCTAGTTGGATCGATTAATGGCGTTGAACACAACCGCGGAAGACGGATTCAAGTCAACGTACTTTTCTGACTTAACTCCGCGCCTCGTTTTCCGGTCATGCTTTGGAATGAGCGCATTCTAAGGCAGAAATGAGACATTGAAAAGAGAGTCAAACTCAAGTGAAGGCACCTGATATTGGAGAAAACAAAAAAGCGGCAGGAAATGGAATATGATTTTTCAATTTAGGTATTTACCCTAACATCGCCTTCATGTCGCTTCGGTTGCCGCAGGACCTTCCTTCCAGACGCGTATTCGCAATGTCGAACGACCGGATGGTCGACGTGCAAGCGGCCTGTGCGCACGACGTGGTCCTCCGCGATGGCGACCGACAATGCTCGCGCGAACTCGATGACGGGTGCTTCGCAGTCATGCCGGTCGAGTGGCTGGGGGGTTACCCGCTTTCGTGGGCGGTTAAGCCGTTGAATTTTTACCGGACTGGTTCTCTTCGGTTTGAGCAGTGCCCCGCGTTGTTCACGGCCGGTCGGGGGGTCGCCCATTTTGACCATGACGCCGGCCGGCGGTGGGCAACTCGCCGGTGATGCAGAGTCGTTTTTGTTCTCATGAAGTTGCTCGTAGTGCATCGGCGAGCTGGTCAACTCCAGGCAGGTGGTCGGCGATGCACTGGAAAAGGAGCCACCAAGCCGCGCTACAGGCGGCTTGAGTCGATGCGCTTAGGGTCGTGCCTTGCCCACCATCAGTAAAGGCCGCTGCGAGCGTCCAGCGAGTGCAGCGATGCCCCTAGGGGCAGGCGGGCGAGACCGCTGGAGAAGAACCGCTTTGAAGGTCCGTTGAGGGATCGAGCAACGTCGGCGGAGAAGAGATGAGCGCGAGTTGGCGCCGGATGCACCTTGGCTTCGCACCGAGGCTTGTAGGCGGAGAAGGACGGCTGCTCTGGCGTAGGGGAACAGCGGTGCTTTAGCCGTTAAAGCATAAAGTGGCCCATCGGACAATAAAGCATAACCTGTCAAAGTGGCCAACTTATGCTTAACGGCACAGACCCCTGGCCGGTTTGCTCTCCATGTTGTGGTGGGGGCGGAGGGTTTCGAACCCTCGACCTTCGGATTAAGAGTCCGCTGCTCTGCCAGCTGAGCTACACCCCCGGTGTGTTCTATCCAGGGTTGACCGACCTGGGACGGCGCACAACGTGGCGTTACGCTTAGACGTTGTAGCCCGCGGCGCGCATCAGCGCACGCGCTTCAGCCTTCTCGGGGTGCGCATCGTAGTGCGCACGCAACCGGTCGTCGGCATCCTTCTTGACCACGCGAGCGCGGTAGGAAATCAGGTTCACGGTCGCAATGAACATCAGCGTCGGGATAATCAACGACGTAATCAGCGAGGTAATCATTCAGAACTCCTTTGTAGGAGCTTTAATATACTGTAGATTACCATTTAACGCAACTTTCATGAGACGGCGCCGGGCGGTCTACACCCGGCGCCAGGGAAGCATGGAGCAACCCCTTCAGGACTACGCTACGTAACCCCTGAATGTGATACTGATACGCGGACCGCACTCGAATCCCGCCTTGGGAATCCGGTGCCAGTGCGTATCTTGCATGCCCGGTGCCATGACACACAGGCTGCCGTTCTCGAGCACCAGCTTAGTGACATCGGTGCGGTCCGCATTCGGGCAGAACCAGATTTCACGTTCCGCGCCGAGCGTAACGATGGCGATAGGTCTTGCGTCGTCCATTGTTTCGCTGTCGTCCGCGTGCCACCCGAGGTGGTCCTTGGCGTCCTCGTAGCCGTTCAGGAAGGCGACCTCGAAGACGGTGCCCAACGCACCCTCCACCGCGCTCTTCAGGGCAGCCAGGGCGGGATGCATCGCTTTCGGCAGGTATTCCCGCTCGCCGGCGCCGCGGCCGTACACGTACGGTACGTTGACGTCGTTGCAGTAGAACTCACGCCTGGGCGTGGAGCCTCTGCGCTCCCACTCCAGCCCGTTCCACAAAGCATCGAACATCGTATTCGGATTGGCCACGAAGCCGGGCCTGTAATTCACGCACGTCAACATGACTACCTCGATGAAAATGGAGCTGAGTACGGAATTCGAATCCGTGTTATCCGGGCGAAAACCGGATGTCCTAGGCCGCTAGACGAACTCAGCATTGAAAAATGGTCGGAACGGTCAGATTCGAACTGACGGCATCCTGGCCCCAAACCAGGTGACTTGACCGGACTAGCCTACGTTCCGAAGAGAAAACACATTGCAAAGCGGGAGGGACTCGAACCCCCGACATTCGGTTTTGGAGACCGACGTTCTTCCAGCTGAACTACCGCCTTGCAATGTGCTCTGAAGCGGGAAAACACATTGCATGGCCGGAGAGGGTCGAACTCTCAACCTTCGGTTTTGGAGACCGCTGCGCTGCCAATTGCGCCACGGCCATGCAATGTGCTTTACTACTCAATGGAGCGCGCTACAGGATTCGAACCTGTGTTTGCCGCCGGAAAGGCGGCCGTCCTGGGCCACTAGACGAAGCGCGCATTGATGTAAAACTGGCAGAGGAGGAAGGATTCGAACCTTCGAAAATGCCTGGGTCAAAACCAGGTGCCTTAGGCCTCTTGGCGACTCCCCTATTGTGAACCTGGCGCCTCGTGCCGGAATCGAACCGGCGACATCGTCATGGACAGTGACGTGCTCTACCATTGAGCTAACGGGGCAGTGATGCGTGGAGTTCCGTGCCGGATTCGAACCGAGCTTGCGCAGAGTGAAAGTCTGCTGACCTTACCAAAAGTCCAACGGAACATCGTGAAACTGGCGCGGCAGACGGGTCTCGAACCCGTGGCCTCATGCTCGACAGGCATGCGCTCTAACCAACTGAGCTACTACCGCAATAAAACCGGAGCCGAGCCGCAGAGTCGAACTGCGATGGCTGCACCTGGTCTCCAAGTGCAACTCTTATGGATTCGTACCGGAACCGGCCGGACTATCTCGGCGAAGAAACTGGAGCAGGGAACGAGACTCGAACTCGCGACCTTCTGCATGGCAAGCAGATGCTCTAGCCAACTGAGCTACCCCTGCAAGGGTGAAACTGGAGCGGAAAACGAGACTCGAACTCGCGACCTTGACGTTGGCAACGTCACGCTCTACCAAACTGAGCTATTCCCGCGCGGAAAACGTGGTGCCTGGCGTTGGGCTCGAACCAACGACCAATCGCTTATCAAGCGATTGCTCTACCGCTGAGCTAGCCGGGCACATCTGAAAAAATGGTGGGTGCTGATGGATTCGAACCACCGCGTCTTTTGGAAACGAGTTTACAGCCCGCCGCATTCGGCCACTCTGCCGAGCACCCAAAACTTCAAATGCTCTCAACCTCTGACAAGGTAGATTGCATGACTCGATACAGCGGCGGCCATACCAACGTCGCCCTGCTTCTTCGAATTGACCGAATTGCAAAAAACTGACATTAGTCAAATCCTTTTCGAGTTCGCTTTGCTCCGGAGAGTGGGCTCGAACCACCGACATCCTGGTTAACAGCCAGGCGCTCTACCGACTGAGATACACCGGAGCAAAGCAAACTGTTATTGGAGCACGTGGCCAGATTCGAACTGGCGTGGACTTTCATCGCTGGGTTTGCAGCCCAGTGCCTTCAACCGCTCGGCCACACGTGCATCGTAAATTGGCTGGCCAGGCAGGCTTCGAACCCGCGACCCTTCCGTTAACAGCGGAGAGCTCTACCGAACTGAGCTACTGGCCAATTGAAAAACTGGTACCCGAGGCTGGATTTGAACCAGCGACCCTCGCCTTATCAAGACGGCGCTCTGACCATGCTGAGCTACCCGGGCATTTACACAAAAAACTGTTGGTGGGGACGGATGGATTCGAACCATCGCGCTTTTTACAGAACGGATTTACAGTCCGCCGCCTTCGGCCACTCAGCCACATCCCCGTTGAATCGCGAAATCCAGTGGTTTTACTGCACTGAACTTCAGTTGTACTAATGGTGCCCAGGGAGGGACTCGAACCCTCACAGCTTTCGCCACTGGCTTCTGAAACCAGCGTGTCTTCCATTTCACCACCTGGGCAGGTGTCGCGCGCTGATTCCCGTCAGCACGGCTTGCAGCTTACCTGCCAGCACGCCACTTATCGCAGTGGCCGCGCCGGAGAGAGGACAACCGGCAGACTGTCATTTAACGCGTGACTGCAACAGCAAAGGAACTGGAGCGGGCGACGAGAATCGAACTCGCGACATTAAGCGTGGAAGGCTTCTGCTCTACCATCTGAGCTACACCCGCGTTGTGAACCTTGGTCGGGACAGCAGGATTCGAACCTGCGGCCTTCTGCACCCCATGCAGACGCGCTACCAGACTGCGCTATGCCCCGTTTCGTGATATAAATGGAGCCGGTTGCAGGCCTCGAACCCGCGACCGTCTGTTTACAAAACAGCTGCTCTGCCATCTGAGCTAAACCGGCATATCACATTAAAACTTCAATAACGCAAGCTGCTAGCCTGCATCATCACTTTTTCAAGGACCCAATTCGGGTTAACCGGTCGACTAGACCCTTGAAAAAGTGCGGAGGTCGTCCCTCCGCATGCCCATTTTACTCCTGCGTTTCCGCCGCAGTTTCAGTCCGGGACCCCGCCCATTTGCCATCCGGCTTTGCCGGTATCGTGCTGGCCACGGTCTCGTTCCGTTTGGCACGTTGTTTGGTGGTTAAAAACAAAAACCCCCGGGTGCTTGCGCATTCCGGGGGTTCTGTTTTGAACCTTGAAGTCTAGGCGATATTATCTGCCCTTCCTCCCGGAATGCACCTGCTCCTGAATATGCTCGGGTTGATAACCCAAGCCCAGGTTCGGCGCGTTGAAACCGCAATCCTTCGACGAAGAGAATCCGACGCGCACAACGCCATTCCACGCATTAAGCGTGGAGGCGGCGTTGATTGGGCGGAGACTGCGTTTCATGATTTCGATTCCGTAAGTGTTCGTAAAATTGGTTTACTGCTGAAAGTTGGCCTCGACTCGAGGACCATGTGAGCTAGTATAGCACCACTGTGCAGCATGTCAACATCCAAATGCAAAAATGTTGAAAATATTTTTGCGACCTAGGTGTTAACACTTAACTAACTTGCAAAATCAATGACTTACTCACTGCATGTACTGCTGGAACTGCAACATGCCTTCCGGCAAGTCCTCATTGTGCACATCTCTGGACCATTTGTGAAGCTTCTCGACCCAACTTTTTTGTGCCGGGTGTAACTTAACATGCGCCCTGTTGTTAAGTAGCCCCGCGCTGAGCTGATAGCCGCGGTGCGCGAGTGACGCCATCAGGCTGGCTTCCGTGGCTGCCAGAAGCATCACGCCGTTGTCTGGCAAGATGGTGCGCTCGAGAAGCGCAATGCCTTGGCGCACACGCTGCTGGGTCTTGCCGAATGTCTCGAACTCGCGATACAGCATTGCTTCGATGAACTGCTGCAGCACGTCGAACATCAGGCTGTGGCGGCGCAGCGCGAGGCGCGCGTCGCGAAGAGCACGCTTTGCCCGCAGATTGTCGCCATTGAGCAGGAGCGACCGTATAACGTTTGTCACGTCGACCTCGCTGAGTTCGCTGAGGTCTGTATTAAGCCGCATGGCGGTCGAGTACGCCCGCTGAGCCGTGATGAGGTCATTGTTCAGCAGCGCAATGTGGCCTAGTGCACTATGCCGGGCCGCACTGTTGGGCGAATGACGCAGTGCCTGCTGCAGCTGGAGCTGCGCTGCAACTGGGTCACCGCACTTGAGCCGGATGTCCGCCAGCAGGTCGGCGGCAAAGCAGTTCGCTGGTTGCAGCGTGAGCATGCGCCGCAGTGTCGCCTCCGCGTCATCCAGCTGACCCTGGTCGTAGGCATGACGTGCGACCGCCTCGAGCAGCGCCACTGAGCGCGGCGCATTCTCCAGAATAGAGGCGTACATTGCTGTGACGGCTTCGCGCCGGCCAAGCGCGCTCAGGGCGTCAAGCTTGAGCGCCAGAATCGCACTCGGGTACTCTGCGCCCTTGGCGAGCATCGCATCGGCCACACCCAGCACTTGTTCCCAGTGCCGGGCATCCGCCAGCTTGCGAATATCCGCGAGCGCGCGGCGTGCCGGCACCGTCTCGGCCAGCTTGCGCACGAGCGTCGCTGGCGAAAACGGCTTGAGCAGGATGCTATCCGGCTTCGCCTCGATGTCCACCATCAGGTTGGACTTACGCGGGTCGCCGCTCATCAGGATGAAGGCGGTCTCATGCGCCAGCAACTTGCGCTCGCGCAGTTCATTGAGCGCGTGCACACCCCCGTACATCCCGGCGAGGTGGTCCGAGCACAGCACAGCATCGAGGTTGTCGGTGCCCTTCACCGCCCGGATGAGCGCCGCGCGGTCGGTGACGATGTCGCTGACGATAATCTCGCCAGTATTGAACGACCGGAAGACACCACGGATGACCTCGGAGTCGTCCGCCACCAGAATCCGGTATGAGTCCTGGCGTCCACTTGTCGTAGGAATGAGCGGCGTGTGCATCTTAAAACTCGCTCTCGAAGGCTTCTGCCATTTCGTTCAGAATGTCTTCGAGGGCGGCAGGTCCCTCTTCGAGCGGGCTCATGCGCACACGCAGCGCGCCCGGTTGGGTGTTTTCGGCGGTGACGGTTTGCTCGTCCGCGACTTGTGCGGGGGTTTCCGGCGCAACTTCTTGCGGCTGCAATCCCTGGCCAGCACCCTCGCCTCCCGTAGCGGCCGGCGCAGCAGGCGCTGTCGCGGGCATGAGGTTGAGCATCGGCTTCGCGAGAAAATCGCGTTCCGCGTAGTTCTTCGCACGCTTCTCGCGCTTCTTGGGGAACTTGAGTTTGATGCCGCAGATGGCGTAGTCGCCGGCGAGCTTGAAGAAGCCCTGCAAGTTCTTCAGGCGCTGCAGTTCGACCGGCATCACGGCGCGCTGGGTCTGAATTTGCTCCGTGCGACCATCGGAACCGCCGCCCGAGTCTGACGTCGATTCCGAACGGGTCATCCGCGAGACTTCGGTTTCGCCGATGTACTTCGAGATGTATTCCGACGTTTCCGCGTCCGAGCAGCGCAGCACGAGCCACGAGCTCAAGCACGACAGGATGGTCTGGGCAGCCTTGTCACCATAACGGTCCTGCATCTGCGACACCGACTGAAGCCCGAGCAACAGGCAGCCGCCCATTTTCCGCGCCTTCGTCGCAACGGCTTCGATGGACTGCACCTTACCGATGGACGCGAACTCGTCGATGACGAGCCAGACGCGACGCTCGCTATTGGCTGGCAGCGCGAGAATGGTCCGCGCCGCCACGTCCAGCACGCACGAAATCATGTTGCGAACAGAGTCGAGCTGGTCATCGCGGTACGACAGGAACAGGAAGCCCGGCTTTTCGGCGCGAATGAATTTTGCGACCGAGAACGGATTGTCACTGTCGGTCAGGTACGCGTAGGTCGACAGGTAATTGGTGACGATGGTCTGGATGGAGCCAAAGGTCCGCTCCGACACGAGCTGCGCGGCCGCCGGCGTACCGGCCAGCAGAGGCTTGAGTTCCTCCATGGTTGCCGACTGGCAGGTATAAAGCAGGTCCTTGATGGAGAACCGGTTTTGCTCCATCAGTCGACGCATCACGGCCGTCACGAACGTCTGCGCATACCCGTTCCATTCCTTTGAGTCACCCACTCCGTCAGGAATCATCGACTTGGCGAGTGCTTCCGCATCCCACGGGCCGGCGAGCTCTGCCGTCGGCGACCAGGGGGCGCAGCGGTCATCGAACACATTCAGGATGTGGTCACGGCCTTCCTTGTAATAGCGCGAACTGAATTCGCCGCCGGAATCGACGACGAGCGCGATGTCGCCGCGCGCTTCGATGTGGTCGAGCAGATTCGTGATGGCGACGGATTTACCCGAACCGGTGGAACCCACGACGAAGAAGTGATAAGGCTCTGCCGAACGCGGAACGCGTACACCCGCAATCTCGAAGCTGTCTTCGAAATCGCTGGACGGCAGCTCCTTGCTGCTTTGCTTGTTGACGTCAGCCGGCGTGCCGACGCGTGCGCCGCGGCGAATCTTCTCTTTCGGACGCAGGAAGCGCGCAACCCGGTTCAGCACCGGCGCGGTGACTCCGCCGCCCACAACGAGCATCCAGGTGTAAGGAGAGGCGTCCGCGTTCGTGATGACGCGAAATCCGATGAAGCCGACGACCGCCGCCGCGGCATACAGCGCGAGACGGGCAATCTTGGCGAGCGGTGGGAACCAGTTTACCCAGCGCGACGAGGCGCGGCGCCAGACGATAAACAGGGCGTAGGCCAGAAACCCGAAGGCCGCGGCCGACGCCTCCTGGCTATCCAGCAATTTCGAAATGAGTTCCATGCGTACCTGCACTCTTGAGTTAAATACCTCCCGAGACGCAGCTCATGGAAGTCAGCAGTATAGGTATGGGAACTCATCGACAATTGCTGATTTGGCGTTATAGGCGGGCGCACTATACGGGGACAGGTACAACCGCCCAGTAACCGGGCCTACACATTCGAGGAAATAAAATGCTGAACAACCTGCAAGGTAACGACGTGGTGCGCGAGTGCAATCGCCTGAACGACAAGCTGACACAGCGCGGATTCCGGCGCTTCACGGAACGTCTTTTTCGTGATTCGAGCGAGCTGGAAATCGTGTTTGACCTGCGCGCGGGCGAATCGCCGAAGAAGTCCGTGTTCGAGCGAATGGCGCGATTTGCCGAACACAACATGAACTACGCACTCGAGGACTCGCTGTATCTGTCGCTGGTCGAGAAAAAGCGCAGCCCCAAAGCCGGCACAATCACCTACCGCGTGAAGGCATCGTTCGACAACGCAGGAAACCAGTACCACCTCAATGGCGTGCTGCACGCGCTGAAACAGGTCGCTGAAGCGTGTGCGGAAGTGGACATCCAGGGCCACGCGCTGTTTGCTGTTTAATCAGGTCGAGCTTTCTCCAGAGCCTTGCTTCCGCAAGGCTCTTTTTGTGCGCGCAATGAAAAAAGCCACAGCAATGCCGTGGCTTCGTGAGAGATGCGAGCGTCGAATGCCGAATTGTTACCGGCTGAAATAGATGACGATGCCGCGGCCGTCTGCCGTTGGCTCCGCGCTCCAGAGCGTAAACTCATTCAGCCCGGTTTTGGCCTGCACGTAGGTTTCAGGCTTCCACCAGTCCCGCGCAGCGAAACTGCGATGACCGAAAATCTTCTGCTCAAACCCGCAGGTGATGCCGCGCAGATTGGCGCGTTCGCAAAAGCGCATTTCGCCATTGAAATACTGCACTTCTACATCAGGTGCAACCACGAATTCGCGAACTTGCGCGTGCGCGGAAAAGCCCAGCGTGAACAGAATGACGAAAAGGATTGAGCGAATGGTTTTCATGTGACCTCCAGGAATGAATGTGAACTCATCCCTGTATAGGGCGGGTTACTTCCCGGTTCCTATACTACGGAACCTGTAATTCGCCCAAACAAATGAATCATTCTACCAACCTGCGCTCTCCGCTCCGGCTGGGCCGCCTCAAGCAGTTTGTAGCGGCGGCTTCGCTGCTGGCTGCGTCCGCTGCGGCGCTCGCCGGCGACTACTACGTCGTCGTGCCGGTGCCCAATCGCACCGCCACCGCCGGCAACATTCTCGTCTCGCTCAACGGCTACACGCTTCCGTCCGGGCAGGCTGGGCAGGCCTACGTCGGGTTCGACTTCAATTCGGTGCTGCAGGTTAAAGGCGACCCCGGCTACGACGCGAGCCAGGTTCGATGGTCCGTTACGAGCGGCGCCCTGCCCGCCGGCATGTCGCTCAGCTCGAGTGGAAAGCTCACCGGCACACCGGCCGCCGGTACCCGAGCGAGCTTCGAAGTCCTGGCTGCCTATAAGACAAAGGCAGGTCAACAGGCCTATCAACTCTTTGTCGCCAACCTGCCGGGTAACGGAACCCTGTCGGTCACATCTCTGAGTTTCGACGGTCAGGCCGTCGGCACGCAAGCGTCGCCGAAGTCGGTGTCGTTGACCAACACGGGCGGCGACCCGCTGGGCGTGACAGACATCGCGGCATCCGGTCCGTTCACAGTCTCGAATGCGTGTCCGCCCTCGCTCGCGCCGAATGAAAGTTGCACGTCGACCGTCACATTCACGCCGACCGCGGTGGGCCCGTTCACCGGCGTCCTCAAGGTGTCCACTTCCACGGGCGAGAAGTCGGTCGACCTGTCTGGCACCGGACTCGGAACGGTGCTTGGCGGGGCGCCGTCTCCCGTCGCGTTCGGCAACGTGCGAACCGACGCGAATGCGACGCAGACGTTCACGCTGACGAACACCGGCAACATTCCAACGTCGTCGCTGACCTACGCGATGCCGACAGGCGTGACTGCGACCGACAATTGCGGGCAGGCGCTGGCCGCCGGCGCGAGCTGCACCGTCACGCTGACGTACGCGCCGCGAACCGGCACCGTGCTTGCCGACAACATCACGGTTACCTCGCAGGACTCCCACACGCAGATTGCGCTCACAGGGACGCCAACCTGCCCGGGCGGCACCGTCACGGTCACTCAGCAATCTGACCAGACGCTGCACGCTCCTGCCGCATGCGGGCACGCAAGCATCGCCATGTGGGGCGCAGGTGGCGCAGGTTACTCCGGAACGGGCGGTGGCGGCGGTTATACCGGCGCGACTGTGCCGCTTCCCGCAGGCGCCACGATTCTCGTGAAGGCGGGACAAGGTGGCTATTCGCTCCCGGTTTGTGAATTTGCGGGATACACCTGCACGACCACGACCGCGTCACTGGGCGGCGGCGGCGGTGGTGGTTCGTTTGTGTTCATCAACGGCGCGCTCGCGATGGCCGCTGGCGGTGGCGGCGGCTCGGGTGGCTATGGCAACGCTTCTATCGGAGCGGGCGCTACGGGCTTTGCAGGCGGTGCGGGCGGCGGGCTCACCGGGATTGCTGGCTCGGCCGCGCCCGGTGTGACAGGCGGAGGCGGTGGCACACAATCCGCCGGCGGCGCGCCTGGCCTGTGCGACCACTACTGCATGAATGGTATCGCGGGCGGCTATCTGCTGGGTGCCCCGTCGGTTGGCCTCGATGGCCAGCATACCTATGGCGGCGGCGGGCTGGCCGGCTACGGCATCCCTGCAAACGGCGCGCAGGGCGGCGGTGGTGGCGGGTATTACGGCGGCGGCTCGGGTGATGACGGCAACGGCAACGGTTACGGCGGCTCGGGCGGTGGTGGCGGGTCTGGCTACGTTATGCCGGGCGCAACGGGCGCCACGCTGACGGCAGGCTCCGGAACCGTTCCGGGCAACGCGAGCGCTCCACTGCGCGGCACCGCGGGCAATGGCGGCACTGGCGGCGTGGGTGCGAACGGTCTCGTCAGCATCACCTGGCTACAGTAACCGGTCCGACCTGAAGCCCACAGATTCACCTCTGTGGGCTTTTTCTTTTTTACGCGCGGTGGGGTGGGCGAGCGCTGCGGATTCCTATACTCCGCATCCCTCGAGGTTCCCATCATGAAGAATGCAGTCCCCCTCTCCCGCTTCAAGCCTAATCGCATGAAGCAGCTGCTCGCGACGGCACTTATGGCCACGTCGGCTTCGTCGTTTGCTGCGAGCTACTACGTCGTCGTGCCGGTGCCGAATCGCACTGCGACGGCCGGCAACATCCTGGTGTCGCTCAGTACCTATCGTCTGCCCCAGGGGCTGGTGGGCGACCCGTACGCTGGTTTCGATTTCAACTCGGTGTTGCAGGTGCTGGGCGACCCGCAGTTCAGCGCAAGCAACGTTCGTTGGTCTGTCGCCAGCGGCGCTCTACCAGCGGGCCTGACGCTCAGCGCCGACGGCAAGCTCTCCGGCACGCCGACGGCGCCGGCCAACGCGAGCTTCCAGCTGCTTGCGAGCTACAAGACGAAAGCGGGCGAGCAAAGCTACTCCGTCACCATCAACAATCTCGTCGTAGCCCTGGCTGCTTCGAGCCTGCCCAATGGAACGCAAGGGGCTGCTTACAGTTACGACCTCAAGCCGAGCCTCAGCGTCTCTGGCGATTCAGCCTACACCGGCGAGGGCGTCACGTGGAGCGTCATCAGCGGGACGCTGCCTGCAGGGCTGAGTCTGGGACCTGACGGAGTCATCTCCGGCACGCCTGCAGCAGAAAACTCCGGAACTCCCTTTACGGTTCAGGCCGCCTATAAGACACGCTCGGGCCATCAGCAATACCAGGTGATGGTGGGAGCGATTACGGTCGCGCTCAGCAGCGCAACGCTGCCCGACGGAACACAGGCATCCGCCTACAGTTACGACCTCAAGCCACGCCTGAGCGTATCAGGCGATGCAGCCTATTCCGGGTCCGGGGTGGCCTGGAGCGTGGTCGGGGGCAGTCTGCCCAGCGGCCTGAACCTGGGTGCCGACGGTGTCATTTCGGGCACGCCTTCCGCAGGCAGCTCGAGCACATTCACCGTCCAGGCGGCGTACAAGTCGAAGACCGGGCAGCAGGCGTATCAGCTCTTCGTGGCGAAGCTCGGGTTCGGCAAGCTCTCGGTGACCGCGCTGAGCTTTGGCAACCAGGCGGTCAACACCACGTCCGGCGCGCAGTCGTTCACGCTCACGAATACGGGCGACAAGGCGCTCGGAGTGAACGGCATCACGGGCACAGGCCCGTATGGCGTAACGAACAACTGTGGCTCATCGCTCGCGGCTTCGGCGAGCTGCACGGTCAACGTCACCTTCACGCCGACTGCAATCGGCGCGGCGCCCGGGACCATCAAGGTTTCGGCCAGCTCTGGCGACACCACGGTCAACCTGAGCGGCACCGGACAGGGCACGACGCTGGTTGCCGCGCCAACGGCTGTCGCATTCGGTAGCGTCAGCACCGCGGGTAGTCTCGCCAAGAGCTTTACGCTCACCAATAATGGCAATATTGCGACGACCAAGCTGGCGTATGCCTTGCCAGCCGGCGTCACAGAGACGGACAACTGCGGCCAGACTCTGGCGGCGGGCGCGAGCTGCACTGCGACCCTGACCTATGCGCCGCGCACCGCGACGGCACTGGCGAGCAACCTGACCGTCAGCTCGCAGGATTCGAGCGTGCAGGTTCCGTTGACAGGCACGCCCGCTTGTCCGGGCGGCTCAGTCACTGTCACGCAGCTTTCCGACTACTCCGTCACCGCCCCGATGGCCTGCGGGCATGCCGTGGTCGCAATGTGGGGCGCCGGTGGCGGCGGCTACTCGGGCCAAGGTGGCGGCGGCGGTTACGCCGGTGCGACGGTTCCTGTTCCGACCAGCGCAACAATTCTCGTGCGTACGGGTCAAGGCGGGGTCGGTGGCACGACCTGCGAGTATGGCTCCAGCCAGTGCACCACCAGTCCTTCGACGTACATGGGCGGCTATGGTGGTGGCGGGTCGTTCGTTTATATCAACGGCACGCTCGCAATGGCTGCAGGAGGTGGTGGCGGTGGCGGCGGCAGCGGCTCGGGTAGCGGCACCGGCAATAACCAGTGCTCCTACTCCTCGAGTCCTGCAGGCGGGTACGGTGGTGCGGGCGGTGCTGGCGGGGGAACCGCAGGCGTTGCAGGCGGCGGCTCATGGTCCAGTGCGCCCACGAATTCCAGCGGCGGAGGCGGCGGCACTCAAAGCGCCGGCGGCGCCGGCGGTCCTATCACTGCCGGTGGTGGCTCCGGTCAACCGGGCGCGTATTTGCGCGGCGGCGCGGCCTCGAGCATGGCTGGCTCCAACTATGGCGGTGGCGGTGTATCCGGCTATGGTTTCTGGGGCAACGGAGCCTCGGGTGGCGGCGGTGGTGGGTACTACGGCGGTGGCTCCGGCGCGACCGGTGGCGGCTGCTCGGGCGGCGCAGGCGGTGGCGGGGGTTCGGGCTACATCATGCCTGGCGCGAGTGGTGGCGCTCTTCTGTCGGGCTCGGGTATTGTTCCTGGAAACGCCGGTTCGTCGCTGCGCGGTGATGCGGGTTATGGCGGCAACTTTGGTCAGGGCATGAATGGTCTCGTCAGCATCACCTGGCAGCAGTAATCAGCCAGCCAACAAAAAAGCCGCCCATTGGGCGGCTTTGTACTTCGGCGTCTTCCGGTTCACCAGAACACACTGTCAACCAGCTCCTGAATACGCTGGCCGGAGACTTTTCCTGAGAGCTGCGAAACTCGCTTCCCCTGCTGGAAGAGCACTACTGTCGGAAACTCGGTTACCCGAAGCGCCTGCGCAAGCTTGGGTATCCGGGTTACGTCGGCCACCGCTATTACCAGACTGGTATTGCGTCCCTCTAGCAGCTCGAGGCGCTCCCGTACGAATACTGAATCCGGGCACGTGGGGTTCATGAGAAACAGAAGCGCTTTTCTCGCTGTCAGTACCTTCTCCGACAGTTGAGTGGGCGTCTCAAGTTTCAGCAGCATGCATCATCCGGTGATGAACTTCGTCAGATTGTCGAGCGACTGCGCGCCAACGCGAGTGCCGACCACATGGCCCTTCTTCAGCAGCACCAGCGTCGGGATGGCGCGCACGCCAAACGACTTCGCGAGTTCCTGGGCCTCGTCGCAGTTCACCTTGCCGATGACAAGCGACGGGTTGTTCGCCTGGAGCGTCTCCAGTGCCGGCAGCATCTGCTTGCACGGGCCGCACCACGGAGCCCAGAAGTCGATGAGCGCCACATCTGCCGAGAGGAGCTGCTCCTGAAGTTCGGCCGCATCCTTGATGTTAATCATGATGGTATTGGTATCCTTTTTGGTTGGAGAGAGCCTGGCGCCTGCCGGGCTCAAAGGGTTATTCGATGGCCGCGGGCTGCCTGGCTTCGAGGTCGCTGGCGTGCTGCATCCAGATAACTCGCTTGCCAATCACGGCTTTTGCGCCTTCATGCTGAAACGAATACGCGTCAGCACAGGCCCACCATTGCGTATAGGTCTTGCTCTCGCAGGTCCCCTTCACGAGCGACATCGGTTCGACGTGTTCGAGTAGCTGCGACAACGGCTCAACCTCGAACGTCGACACGCGACGCATGATGTGGTGCAGGCGGATGTCCGCGGGATTCATCAGGCCCGCGGCCTGCAGCAGTTCTTTCAGCGCGTGAAGTGTGTTGCGATGAAAGTGATAGACGCGCTCCGCCTTGTCCGGAACGACGAGCGCTGCTTGACGTTTCGGGTCCTGTGTAGCCACGCCGGTCGGGCAGCGGTTGCTGTTACACGTATTTGATTGTATACACCCAATGCTGAACATGAAGCCGCGGCCTGAATTCGCCCAATCCGCCCCGAGTGCAATGACGCGCGCGATGTCAAACGAGGTAATGATTTTGCCGCTCGCGCCCAGCTTGATGTGCTCGCGCAGGCCGGCGCCAATCAGCGTGTTGTGGACAAGCTGCAAGCCTTCCTGCAATGGCATACCTACATGGTCAGCAAACTCGACAGGCGCCGCGCCAGTGCCTCCCTCTGCTCCGTCGACCACGATGTAGTCGGGAAGGATGCCCGTTTCGAGCATTGCCTTGACGATGGCCATGAATTCGTGGGGCTGGCCGATACAGAGCTTGAAGCCGGTCGGCTTGCCGCCCGAGAGCGTGCGCAGGCGCTCGACAAACTGAAGCAGCTCAACCGGGTTCGAGAACTCGCTGTGCGATGACGGCGAGATGCAATCCTTGCCCATCGGAATGCCGCGCGTCTCAGCAATCTCCGGCGTAATCTTCGCGGCCGGCAGCACGCCGCCGTGACCCGGCTTCGCGCCTTGCGAGAGCTTGACCTCAATCATCTTTACCTGCTCGCGCGACGCCATCTTCGAGAATGCTTCCGGGTCGAACCGGCCGTCGGCTGTGCGGCAGCCGAAATAGCCCGAGGCGATTTCCCACACGATGTCGCCACCCTCTTCCATGTGGTGTTTCGAGAGCGACCCTTCGCCCGTATCGTGCGCAAAGCCGCCCATCTTCGCGCCCCGATTCAGCGCGCGGATGGCGTTGGCCGACAGCGCGCCGAAGCTCATGGCAGAAATATTGAAGACCGACATTGCATACGGCTTCGCGCGGCCTGCACCCACCAGCACGCGGAAGTCAGAATCCTCGTCCGCAATGGTGGTAGGGCTAAGCGAGTGAGCGAGAAACTCATGGCCGACCTGATTGACGTTCAGCTCGGTGCCGAACGTGCGCGAGTCCACCGTGTTCTTCGCGCGCTGGTACACAACGCTGCGCTGCGACCGGCTGAACGGAGCTTCTTCGAGGTCTGACTCCACCAGGTATTGCCGCAAGGCGGGTCGCATCTCTTCGATGAGGTAGCGAATATGCCCGATGATTGGGTAGTTTCGCAGGATGCTGTGCTTGGTCTGCAGGGCATCGCGCAGGCCCAGCAGCAACAGGCAGCCAGGGACGACGGCGCATTCCCATGGCGTGACGCCCGCCGCCCAGGTGGCAAGCAGCACGCAGAACAGCAGGGTAATCGGGCCCAGAATCAGATATTTCGTGCGCATAGGTGTTCAGGTTGAAGCGGGTGAGAGGCGGTTCGGCGCCGCGGGGAGATTCGAATTCATCCACGCCGCCATCGCATTCGCGTAGGCGAGCTTGTCTTCGTACGAGCCGAAATCGCCGTCAATAATCAGCGCGACGTCATGCTCGAAGCAGTCCGACTGCAGAACTACCTTTTGGCCCGGCCAAACGTTGACAAGCCAGGGACCGGGGTCCGGCGGCAGCGCATGCCCTACGCCAGCAGGCGCGATGGCACTGGTTTGCACGTCGGCGCGGGAGGATGAGTCGTTCATTCAAAGCCTCATGGACACGAGTAGGCCGAGAGTATATCGTACAATGCGGATAAAGCAAATTTTGCCGAACCAAATTTGACCCTAGGCGCAATAAATGTTATATTAGACAGACTCAGTAACCCGTCTCGCCATCATGAAGAAAATCGTGTTCCTCGACCTGGAAGACACGGTCATCGACGAATTCGATGCCGCAGCACACGCACGGCTCATGAATATTGAACGGGTGCGTGCCTTTATCGCCAGCGAGGCGCCGAGCGCGGTGCGGCTGTTTTCGTTCGCGCTGTGGGACGAGCATCGGGTTGCGCTCTTTCACGAGTTCTTCGAAACGCGTCTGAACCATGAGTTGGGTGTGACGCTCGACCTGGCTGACACATTCACCACGGAGAAGCTGTTCCGGCTCTGCTTGTCGCGCGGGACGGTATTCGAGAGCGACAACGAATGCATGCTTTTTCACGGGAAAGACTACGGCTTCCAGCACTTCATCGAGATGAGTCCCCAGTTCGATGATACGGAGGTCGTGCTTGTCGACGACGCAGTGCAATCCAAGCGGATTCACTACCCTAGCCGCCGGCTGACGTTGCGCATGGTCAACGTCGCCGAGCTGCTCTAAGTGCGCCGCAGGGTCGGTTCTTTCGCGTCACCGACCCTCGTCAATCTCGCTATACGCATGGTCATCATCAACGAATAGTCCAAGCAAGGTTTTATGGCCACGACAGAAGACCAGAAGGTCTACGACGAATCCGATTTCGATGTGCTCGAAGGGCTCGACCCAGTACGTCAGGTGCCGGGGATGTACACCCGCACCAAAAATCCGCTTCACATCACGCAGGAAGTGCTCGACAACGCAATCGACGAGGCGCAGAACGGTCATGCCTCGAAGGTGTCACTGACAGTGCACAAGGATGGATTCATCTCGGTGACCGACAACGGCCGCGGTATCCCGGTGGGCCTGCACCCGAAACAAGGCATCCCTGTCGTGGTTCTGGCCTTCACAAAGCTGCACGCCGGCGCGAAGTTCCGCAAGGGCAACAGTTATGCGCGCTCGGGCGGTCTGCATGGCGTGGGCGTCTCGGTGACCAACGCGTTGTCGCACCGCCTTGAGGTGGAGGTAAAGCGCGAAGGCAAGGTTCATCGCGTGCACTTCGTCGACGGCGACCGCGAAATCTCGCCGGTTGAACAGGTTGGCGAATGCGGGCCGCGTACGTCTGGCACGAAGGTTCGCTTCCAGCCTAACGGAAAGTATTTCGACAGCGTCAACCTGCCGCTGGGCGAACTGGAGCACCTGCTGCGCTCGAAAGCGATGTTGCTGCCTGGCATCACGGTCTCGTACCTGAACGAGGCGACCGGCGACGAAAAGTCCTGGTGCTATCAGGACGGCCTGCAGGCGTATCTCAAGGAGCGCCTGGAAGGTCTCGAGCAGGTCGGTGAAATCTTCAAGGGCGAAGGCCATCTGAAGGTTGCCGACGGCGACGGTGTCGTGGCCGGCGACGGCGCCTCGTGGGCTGTGTCGTGGACTATCGAAGGCGGCAAGGGTGAGTCGTACGTCAACCTCATCCCCACTCCGCTCGGCGGCACACACGAAGCGGGCCTGCGCACGGGTCTTTTCGAGGCAATGCGCGACTATTGCGACCACCACGCACTCCTGCCGCGCGGCATCACGCTGCAGGCAGAGGATGTCTGGAGCCGCGCGCAGTTCGTCCTGTCGGCCAACATCGTGCACACGCAGTTCCAGGGGCAGACGAAAGACAAGCTCACGAGCCGCGAAGTCGTGCGCGTGGTGTCGGCCGTCGTAAAAGACCCGTTCATGCAGTGGCTTCTGGCCAATCCGGAATCGGGCAAAAAGATTGCCGAGCTCGTCATCAAGCAGGCGACCGCGCGGCTGCGTAGCGGAAAAGTGGTCGAAAAACGTAAGAGTTCTGGTGTTGCGACCCTGCCCGGAAAACTTACGGACTGCCAAATTACCGACATTGCACGGAATGAGTTGTTCCTGGTGGAAGGCGACTCGGCTGGCGGCGGCTGTAAGGTGGCACGCGACCGCGTGTATCAGGCCATCCTTCCGCTTCGCGGCAAGGTGCTCAACACGTGGGAGACCGACCGCGACCGCCTGTTCGAGAACAATGAAGTGCACGACATCTCCGTGGCGCTTGGTATCGACCCGCATGACGTGGAGGCGCCGGCAAGCGTGCTGGATGGCCTGCGCTACGGCAAGGTCATCATCCTCTCGGACGCTGACGTTGACGGCTCGCACATCCAGACGCTGCTGCTCACGCTCTTCTTCCGGCATTTCCCGCAGCTGGTGCTGCGTGGGCATGTGTTTATCGCCAAGCCACCCCTCTTTCGCGTGGATGCGCCGTCGAAGGGCAAGGGTCGCCCTGCACAGAAACTCTACTGCCTGACCGAGCAGGAACGCGATGACAACGTGTCGCAGCTGCAGCGTGATGGCTTCCGTCTCGACCAGCTGACGGTGTCGCGATTCAAAGGGCTGGGCGAGATGAATCCCGACCAGCTCAAAGACACGGTGCTCAACCCGGACACGCGCCTGCTGCTACCGGTGGCGGTTGGCGAGATGAAAGATGTGAACCGCATCTTCACGCTGCTCATGGGCAAGGGCGAATCCGGCGCGCGGCGCACGTGGCTCGAGGCGCGCGGCAAGGAAGCGGACCTCGACGTGTGATGCCTTGTTCCTATACGGAATACAGGCCAACAACCACGGAGTGGAAACCATGAAATCGAATATCGCGCTGAAGAAGATTGCTGATGTTGTCGCAGGTGGCGCTGTTGTGATGTCGGATGCCGAGCTGGACTGGCTTATCGACAACGAGCAGTACCCGCAGGATGTCGTCTCGATTCGCAACCCGCACCAGATGGGCACGCTCGACACGTATCTGGTGGCGACGACAGCGCATCCGGTCATGAAAGCCGAGCGCGAAAAACAGGACCTGCTGACGTCTGCAACGCGCGCGTCCGTGTACGAGACCAACAAGGTGTGGGACGAGCCGAAAGGCGCTTCCTCGCCGCGTGGCTGGTACTGGCCGCGAAAGAGCACGCGTCACGGCGAAACGCTTTGTGCCGGGCACTACCTGGACTACGGCCAGGGCTATCGCCATGACGACAGGCAGGCTGTCGAACCCGGAACCATCCATTGCGTCGTTGTAGCAAAGGATACCGGGCTTACCGCGGGCTATCGCTACGTCGAGACGGTCGAGGAAGCACGGAACTGGATTGAAACCGAAGCGGCCAAGTTTGGCCACCCGCGTACCTGATTTACCTCAAAACGGCTCCTCGTGAGCCGTTTGTTTGCAAAAGAACATGCGATTCAGCAATTCACAAGATTCGACACCTGAGCGCGAGCGCCGGCTCGTGCGTGTGTTGCCTCGCCGCCTGGCCGTTTGCCGCGAGCCGCTGGCCGGCGAGGTCTGCATTTCCATAACCAACCCGCGCCAATCTCAGGCCGAGCTGGAGGATGGTTACGCCGACATCCTGCGTCTGGGCTTTCATGACACCGACCAGGTGGGCGGCAACTTCACGGTGATGTCGCGCGAACACGCGAAGGCGGTGCTCGAGTTCGGCGCGCAGCACAAGGACGCCCCGTTGATGGTCCATTGCGATGCCGGCGCATCGCGCTCTGTCGGCGTCGGCCTCTTCCTGGCTGCCTGGCTCAATCGTCCGCTGCGGCTTGTTGCGACCGATGTACTGGAGCCGAATCCGTGGGTCGTGAACCAGCTGCGCGGGGCCGCGCTCTCGCGCGCCTTCGCCGCGCGCGACTGGCGGCTGCTCACATGCGCCCTCTTCGGCAGCAAAGAAAAGCTCGCGAAACGCATTCTCGACTAAAGGACCAAACCATGCTTTATACCAATCCGCAAGAAAAGCTCATCATTGTCGGCCGCTCCGGCGCAGGCAAGCACCTCTTCGCGACCCAACGCCTTGTAAGCCATCTGGCGAATGGCAACACGGCGGTAGTGTTCGACTACGGCCGCTCATACTCCCAGCTCGTGCAGGCGCTCGGCGGCACGCTTGTGACGGTGGACAGCAGCTTGAACTGCACCGTTGAGCGCTTCGGCGGCATGCTGGGGCGCGTGCTTCCACTGACCGTTTTTGAGCTCGAAGACGCGGTGGGAGTAATCGACATCGAGTCGCTTCCGCATCTTCCGGTGCTCGACGCGACCACCTTCGTGCTGGTCGATGAGATGTGGGCGATGAACACTCGCTTACCGGGCCTGTGGGACTGGCTGCAGGCGGGCTCGGAGATGAATTGCGGTTTCTGCGGTGTGATGCAGATGGTGGGCGACGTCGACTTTTCGTCGCTCCCCGCCGGAATCCGCCTTCAGCGCATCGAAAAGTTTGCGCCGGTGGAGACAGAATTCCTTCAACCCGGCCAGCTCGTTCGACATCAGGACGGCGGCATCTACCGCTTCCACTCGCGAGCGCGTCATACGGACGACCAGGCTGAGCTCGTCATTTACGAACACGTGTGGCCGTTCACGACTGGCCAGGTGTGGGCACGTCCTGCTACCGAATGGCCGAGCCGCTTCACTCCCATCACGAACGAGGACCTGCGCATCGCCCAGCAGCAGCCCCGCGCGCAAGCGCAGGCCGCTATCACGACAGCCAAAGCCAACCGCCGCGCGGAGGAAGCCCGGCGCAAGGCAGCCGCCGAAACCGACTACCACAGCCTCGTGTTCGCGCCGCCCGGAACGGGCATGTCCGTGAACCTGACTCCGAATCACGAATAACCACTCTCGAAGTAAAAATGACAGACCTGAATACGACACTCGCCGCGGCCGACGAGCCGGCTGACGAAGCCGCAACCCGCAAGGCGCAACTGCGCGCTCAACTGGCGAAGGGCCAGGAACGCATGCGCGAGTTGCGCGCGGCCGGCTGGAAGCCGGTTCACCGCAATCCTGTGGAACAGGCGGCGGCCAATCCTAACTCTGCCAAGGCCGCTATCAAGGCCTTCTGCTGGACGTGCGTGGGCGCCGATGCGGACCCCGGGGCCAAGTTCCGGGTGCGCGATTGCACGGTTACCCGTTGCGCGTTGCACTCGCATCGCCCGTGGCAAAGCGTAAAGGGCGGCGCGATGGCCGTTGGCGAGGATGGCCAGTTGCTGGGCTCGAGCGACACCGAAGACACGAGCGACGAGTAAGCCATGAACGAGCCCCATGACAAAGCGCTGAGTTCGGGCATCGCCGAGCTCATCTCCATGCAACCGCTGCTGGCGCCGCGGTATTTCAAGCCGCTCGAGCGCGGGCAGCTGGTGCGCCACACCGACGGTGGCATCTATCGCTACATCAGTCCAGCGCGGCATACCGAAGACGGAAGCCTTCTGTACCTGTACGAGCACGTGTGGCCCTTTCAGACCTCGGACATCCCTTGGGCACGTCCCGCCGCGATGTGGGCCTCGCGCTTCACCCCGATTTCCGAGCTGGAGCTTGCTGTCGCAATGAAGGCAGACCGTACGCAGGCTCAGGAAGCTGTGACTCGCGCGAAGGCAGCGCGCCGTGCCGCTGCGGAAGCAGTGTCGCAACCCCATCAAGTCAAGAACGCAGGCGTATGACAGAACTGTTCGAACCTACTGAAAACCAGGACGCCGTCGACATCGGCGACTACGCGGAAAGAGCGTACCTCGACTACGCGATGAGCGTGGTGATGGGCCGCGCGCTGCCGATGCTCCAGGACGGCCAGAAGCCGGTACAGCGACGCATTCTATATGCGATGCACCGCATGGGCCTGAACGACAAGAGCAAGCCCGTGAAGTGCGCCCGATTCGTCGGCGACATCATTGGTAAGTACCACCCGCACGGCGACTCGTCCGTCTATGAAGCGGCGGTGCGCATGGCGCAGGAATTTTCTCTGCGCTACCCCATCGTCGACGGCCAGGGTAACTTCGGCTCGCGCGACGGGGACTCCGCCGCCGCAATGCGATACACCGAAGCACGCCTCACGCCGATTGCCGAGTTGCTGCTGGGCGAGTTGGACAAGGGCACGGTGGATTTCGCGGCGAATTATGACGGCTCGCTGCAAGAGCCAGTGCTCCTGCCCGCCCGGCTCCCCGTGCTGCTGCTCAATGGCGCGTCGGGTATCGCTGTGGGTATGGCGACCGAAATCCCAAGCCACAACCTGACCGAAGTCGCGCTTGCCTGCGAGCACCTCATCCGCCATCCGGAGGCTACGCTGGCGGACATCCTGGCCATCATCCCGGGGCCGGACTTCCCCGGCGGCGCGCAACTTATCTCGTCGGCTGAGGAAGTAACGAAAGCGTACGCAACGGGTCGCGGTTCACTGCGCACGCGTGCGCGCTGGGTTGTCGAGTCGCTTGCGCGCGGCCAGTGGCAGATTGCCGTCACCGAACTGCCGCCGTCGACGTCCACGGCGAAGGTCATGGCGGAAATCGAGGAGCTGACCAACCCGCAACTCAAGTCCGGAAAGAAGAGCCTCACGCAGGACCAGGCAAACCTGAAGGCCCTCGTTCTGTCGGTGGTCGACAAGATTTCGGACGACTCGGACGCCGAGCACCCCGTGCGTCTCATCATCGAGCCGCGCAGCTCGCGCCAGAGCCCGGAAGAAGTGATGCAGGTTCTGCTCGCCCACACGAGCCTCGAATCGAACTTCCCGATGAACCTGGTAACGATTGGCGCCGACGGCACGCCTGGTCAGAAGGGCCTGCTCCAGGTGCTCCAGGAATGGGTCGCCTTCCGGTTTGAGACCGTGACGCGTCGTACGCAATTCCTGCTGAATCAGGTACGCGCACGTATGCACATCCTCGAAGGGCGCCTGACAGTATTTCTCCATATCGACGAAGTCATCCGCGTCATTCGCGACTCGGTTGACGCCAAGGCACAGCTGATGGCTCGCTTCGGCCTGTCCGAGATTCAGGCGACCGACATCCTCGAAATCCGCCTTCGCCAGCTCGCCAACCTCGAACGCGTCAAGATTGAGAGTGAGCTGGCGGAGCTGCGCAAGGAAGAGGAAATGCTCCAGGGCCTGCTCGACAATCGTGCGGCAATGACCAAGCAGGTGCTCAAGGAGCTGACAGACGACCGCAAGAAATTCGGCGACCCGCGTCGCACGCTCATTGAGTCCGCCGAGCGCATTACCACCTCGTCGGTGGTGGCAACCAGTGATGACCCGGTCACGCTCATCGTCTCGAAACTGGGCTGGCTGCGCGCGCGTACGGGCCACAAGGTCGACCTGTCGGCGCTCACGTGGAAAGCGGGCGATGAGGCGCTGGCGGTGATTGAGACGCGCAGCGCGCAGACGGTGGTGATGTTCGACCATACCGGGCGCGCCTACAACGTGTCGGCGTCGGTCTTCCCGACTGGTCGAGGCGACGGCTCGCCGCTCTCCTCTTTCGTCGAAATCGGCGCGAACAAGCTCGTGCACGCCTTCGTGCTCGACACGGATACGCACTACCTGCTCGCCAACAGCGGAGGCTATGGCTTCCTCTGCCCGGGCGCTGAACTGGTCACCAGCAAGAAGGCCGGCAAGGCAGTGATGACGCTCGAGGCCGGCGAAGACATTCTGGCTCCGACTGCAGTCAAGGCGCTCAACGAAGGTGGCGAAATCGTCGTCGGCGCGAGCTCCGGCAAGGTTCTGGTGTTCGGCCTCGCGGAGCTCAAGCAGATGGCCAAGGGCCGTGGCATGCAGCTCATGAGCCTGAGCGGCAAGGACAAGGTGACCGCGGCGGCCGCCTACGAACGTCCGGTGACCGAACTGGTGGTGGCCACCACACCGTCCGCGCGCAAAAAGCTCACGCAGGTGACGCTGGCAGGCAAAGACCTTGATGCGCACCGTGCGAAACGTGCCCGCGCGGGAGCCGCACTGCCCGACAAGGCTGTGGCGCTCGCCACGCAGGCGACGCTCGGCGAGGCCGTTGCGCCTGTCGCGAGCGAGCCGACACCTGCTGCAGACGCGCCGCCTGAGCAGCCCCTGGGGCCGCCGGCCGGGAACGAGTCAGTCTCGTTTGACTTCGGCGACTCCGACGTCATCTGACGCACAAAGCCCCTCTCCAGCGAGGGGCTTCTTACATGCCATTCATTGCTTGAAGGTTCCTCTGCGACTCTTGGGGTTGCTCAGAATCTTGACCACCTCTACCGCGTTTTTTCGATGCCAGGACGGGGGCATCTTAATGAAATCGTCGCGAGGATAGATGCTGTAAAAGTAGCTGAACATCGCAAACTTGGCTTGCGGCAACTCGGCCTCCGAGAATTCCCGTGTCGGCTGCTGGATTGCCACCATTGCCTCGACAAACTGGTGGGCCAGCAGGTGTGCCGTTCCGCCACCCATCGTAAAGTCAATCGTGCGCGCCTCGACCAGATTGAGCGCCCCCCAAAAGGCGGCAAAGCTCAGTATCGCCACTGGTCTGTCCTTGTGCCAATAACAGGTCCGTAACTCATCTGGTATTGTCGGCCGCGCTGGAACGTTCACCCGGCACCACTGCGCCAGTCTTGCAGGTAAATCCGCAATAAATTCTTGCGGCGCAACACTGTCCGCGGCGTCACCCACTTCAATGATGGGTAGTCGCTGCTGGGCCGTCGGAGCCTGCTCCATCAAAAGCGCATCACACATCGCGTTACTCATTCTGCCGAGCGCGTTGTAGACCCGGCTATCGGTGAGCGCCTCCCGGGCTTGCAGAAATCGTACGAACTCTTCCTCAGACATGCTCGACGGAGATTCGGGCATCTTGGGCGGCTCGTAGGTCTGCGTCGGGTCGAGCCCGCCAACTTCGACGGCAATGATGTCGCGCTGGGCCGCGAAACGCTGAATCGCCTTTTCGGTCTCCAGCTCTTCGTCCAGGGGAGCACTACGCGCGTGTCGCGCACATGATGTTTCAAGCGAGTGCCAGTCCGCATGGCCAAATACATGTGCCGTTGCTTCATGGCAGTCGCCAAGACTCTTGGTTGGCCAGAAGCGCTTCAGCTCTTTTGCAAAGCGTTTCGGGCCATCCATTGTGCTCGGCACAACGCAGCCGATAGTGCGCAGACAGGTGGAAAGTCGATTGTCCATAGCAAAGCCTCATCAGTTTGACTGAGCATGGCTATCTCGCTTCGCCACGCAATCCTGAGAGGTTTGACCATGGCTTTCAAACACTGCAACCGATGCTTGGGGCTTTACCAGTGCGAGAGGCGCGGCGTCGGGACTCCGCTCAACAATATTGCGCCGAACTCCCGCTGCCGGCAAGGAGGTAAAAGAAAAAATCCCCTCGACTGAGGGAATTCTGGCGGCGCGGGGCCGGTTACTTGAGGGCTTTCGCGGTGGGGTGCGGTACGTCATGCGACGCCGGGCCACCAGGAGACGGCGGAACGCCATCTTGCGGCGGGGGACCGTCGTGCTTCGCGCGCTCACGCCATTCGGCCATGTGGGCCTTGAAGAACGCATGGCGCTCGTCCGGCGTCAGCTTGCCGTCGTGGTTCGTGTCCATCGCGTCGAAGTGCTCGGCGGCCTTTTTCAGGAACTCGTCGCGCGTGACCGTGTGCTGGTCGAAGGCGGGGCCGCCCACGGGGGCGCTCGCAGCCTGCGGCGCTGCGACTACGGCGACCGCTACGGGCGGATGCGACGCGACGGCGCCGCTGGCAGTGGCTTGCGCAAATGCGCCGGCCGATGCGGTCACAGCCAGGATTGCCGCGACCAACAGTTTCTTGTGCATCAGGATACTTACTCCGTGTTGAGCAGGCACATGCCTGCGTCCTCGTATAGCGGCAATCCCCATACAAAGGCGCACCAGGTTGTAACGTCGCGTTACATTATTTTGTGGTATACTGCCTTTTATCAATGCGAAAACACCCGGAAACAGAGGCCTTATTCGCTTGACGCAACTAAGATTTCTAGGTATACTACGAAAACACTAGAAGCACACCTGTACCTGACCACTGAGGCCATATGAACTTTCTCGCTACCCTGGACTGGGGTTCCATCGTCAAGATTATCGGCGTCGACATCATGCTCGGCGTCGATAACGCCGTTGTCATCGCTCTCGCCTGTGCGGGCCTGCCCAAAGAGCTGCGCATGCGCGCGATGCTCTGGGGCACGGCTGGTGCGGTCGGTTTGCGCGCCGTACTGCTCGCCTTTGCCGGTTTCATCATGGCGGTCCCGTTCGTGAAGCTCGTGGCGGGTGCCTATCTGCTGTATCTCGGCTACAAGCTGCTGAACGAATCGGGTGACGACGAAGAGCCGCACGTCACCGCGTCCGACCGCGTGTTCACCGCGGTAAAGACCGTCATCATCGCCGATTTCATGATGAGCCTCGACAATGTGCTCGCCGTCGCCGCAGCAGCAAATGGCGCGAACGAACACAGCACGCTGTACGCCATCGCCGGTATCGTCTTCTCCATCCCGGTCATCGTGTTCGGCGCAAACCTCCTGATGGGCTTCATCAACAAGTTCCCCGTCATCGTATGGGTAGGCGCGGGTCTGCTCGGCTGGGTCGGCGCGGAAATGATTTTCTCGGACCCGAAGCTCGCAACTGTCATGGCGACCATCAAGGATGCCGTGGGTGACCACGCTCACCTGATGCTCAACGCAGGCGGATTCGCACTGGTGATTCTCGCGGTGCTCGTTGCCAAGAGTATCGGCAAGGCCGCCGAAGGCACCACGTCCGAAGCCAAGTAAGCTCAGTTAAGGACTCGTATACCATGCAACCCACCACTTTCGCTCCGACCAGCCTGGGTTTCAACCCTGGTCTGCAAGCTGCGGCCACCCTGCCCGTCGTCGCCAGCGCCAATGCTGTCGTGGCGGCGGTGCCGGCCCAGCTGGTCCTGCCGGAAAAATTCCCGCTGAACCTCACGTCGGAACAGACCACGGCGCTCCTCACCCGCGTCGAGAAGTTCGAGTTCGAGGCGCTCCCGCTGCAAGACTTCTCCACGCTGAGCCAGCAGCCCACGCTGAACCTGAATCGCGCGCTGGACGCGTTCATGGCGCGCATCAACAAGGCTGAAAACCCGCAGCTGTTCAAGCTGGTGGACAAGCTGACCGAGAAGATGCAGGAAGAGAAAATCGGCGACCTCGCCATCCAGATTCTGGATGCCAAGCCGAGTCTCGGCGACCAGGTGATTGGCTTCTTCAGCAAGAAGAAGCTGCAAGAAAGCCTCGACCGGGCTCTCGAAGAGCTCGGCAAGCAGGTGCGCCTGAAGTCCAAGAATCTCTCGGACGTGGTCGTCGAGCAGGAAAAGAAGCTCATCACCGAGATGAACAAGCTCAACGAAGAGCTGCGCAACATGGACGCGGTCAAGGCCGTGTACTTTCAGTCCTTCGTGGAATTCTGCGAGGAAGTTGCGTTCCTGAACAGTGCACTGGCAAAAGCGAAGGCCCAAGCACCCGCTCTCCTGGCTGCGGCCGATAAGGACGTGATGCGCACGCAGGATATTCAGGACAAGCTGCAAGCGCTCGAATCGGTGGCACTGAGCCGCGAAGCGATGATGACGCGCCTGCCGGGTGAAGCACTCATTCTTCGTCAGATTCAGAATGCCGGCGCGCAAACGCTGCTGGAACTGTCGACGACGATGGGCGACCGCTTTGCAAGCATCCGCATGACGCTGATTGGCCTGCATGGTGCGAATCTCGTGCGCAACGTGCAACGCCTCGGCCAGGCCAACGCGAACCTCGACAACCAGTTGCAGGAAGCGCGAGCAAAGCTGACGGGCGTCATCGTCGCCACGTCGGCCAATGCGCCGGGTGACAACCGCGTACAGCAGGCGAACAACCTGAAACGCGCAGTCACCGACGTCGCTGCACTGCAGGACATCACGGACAAGGCACGCGAGGACAACCGCGTGAAGTTCGAAGAAGCACGCAACACGATGGCGCAGGTTCGTCAGGACGTCCTGGACCTCAGCCAACGTGTTTCGCCGGGCGCGCAAATCGCAGCCCGCACGTATTAATCAGAACCCGCACTACCAACCGAAAGGGAAAAGAATCATGGCCGCACTGGTACTCAATCTGACCAAACCGGAAGACGTCGTCGAAAAGCTCGTGCTGAACCTCGATAAGGGTGAGCGTTTCCGCGTGCGCCTGTCGTGGGACGGCGATGTCGACCTCGACCTGCACGCGTTCGTCGCAATCAACATGGGGCAAGGCGCGAAGGTTTCGTCGTTCGCCGACATCCTGTCGACGTACAACGTCAAGCGTGTCATCCGTGGTCAGGCCGCAGGCACGCTCGAAAAGAAGGCCGACGGCACGTTTGAAATCTACGCGGGCGCTCTGGTACACAGCCCGGATGCACTGGACGGCAGCGCTGACGGCGATGACGAATGGGTGTCCATCAAGCCGGACAGCCTGAATCCGCCGGCCGGTGGCGCAATCGAAATCCCGCTGCTCGCGACGATTCACCCGCAAAACAGCGGTAAGACATTCCGCGACGTGAAGAACGCTCGGTTCATCGTCGAAAACTCCGCCGGCCAGGAAGTGCTCAACGTGTCGCTGTCGGAGCAGTTCGCTGAATTCGTCGGCGTGCAGGGCGGCTCCATCATGGTCGAAGCAACCGGTTCGTCGTTCGCCGCGGTCGGGGTGGGCTTCAACAAGGACTTCAACCAGGTCCTGAGCCACTTCGCGTAATTGACCCCCGACGCTCTCATCATGACCATCAAGCCAACCATCATCGGAACACCGGCAACGGGCAAATCGCTCGCGCCGACCCGCGTGGTTGGCTTGAGTGATGAGGGTGTCACGCATGCTCAGCCGGCGCCTACCGTGCGACCGACAGCCATCACGCCGACGGCACTTTCGGGTGAAACCGCACCCGCCATCAAGGCAGCACCACAACCCGCTGCCCACAAGCCGACCGCGATGCCATACCAGGTACCCGCGCCGGCGGTGGCGCCGGCTGAGCATGTGAAAGCTTCTGTATTGCCCGGTGTTCAACGCAAGCCGCTAGATGTGCCGCTCGAAACGCTCGTGCGGCGCTTTCCGGGCACGCCCTCGCCCATGCTCGCCGACGTCCGCGCGATTCTCGCTGGCGTCTGCCCGCAAACGATGGACACGCCGGCGTGGCTGGGCTTCGGCATGCAAGCTCAAGAGGTCGCGTCTGCGCTCGTGAAAGAACGCCTCGCGTTGATGGAAAAGTCTGAAACGCGCGCAGTCACGAAGCATCTTGCGCGCTTGCATGCGTTGCTGCGAGACGTGCTCGACGCAATGGAAGGCGGCTGGCTCAAGCGGTCCGTCGCGAAGGTATGGGAATCGGTTGAAGGCGAGATTCGTCAGCTCGATACCCTCCTTTCGAACGGTGGCACCGCGCTCGTGAAATTCATCGGTCAACTGGAACAGCTCAGCCAGAAAAACCGGGACGCCGGCGAGAACCTGCAAGCACATTCCCTGGCTGCGGACTACCTCTTCGATGGCGCGCCTGCTGACATCGGCCAGCTGCTGACGACGCGCCAGTTGTCGATGACTACGTCTCACGCACTGACAGTCGAGCAGGTCCAGATGCTCGCGCTCGACAGGGACAGCGTGAAGGAACTGATGACGCTTGTACAGGACGGCGTACTGCTCAAGCTGCCGGCCGTCTACAGCCAGCTTGCCGGGCTGTCCGGAACACCAAAATCCAGCGACACCCAGCGCTTTCTGGCTGCTGAGAAGCTGAACGAAATTGTGCAGTTTATTCAAAGGAAAATCTGAATCATGGTACTCGAACTGAACCTCGAAAAAGAATCGCAAGCACTCGTTCTGTGCCTGGAAAAGGCAGGCATCAAAGTGCCGGAGCTGGATGTTGGCTTCGCTATGGATGTCTCCGGTTCGTTCGACGACGAACACCAGGACGGTACGACCGAAGTCCTCCTGACGCGCCTGGTGCCTTGGGGGCTTACCTTCGACCCGGACAAGAAGCTCGATGTGTTCACGTTTTCGAACGGCTCGGCGAGCGTCCAGGACGTGGGTCCCATCGACGCCAGAAACTATCAGGGTTTCGTGCGCCGGAACATCATCGGCGTGACCGGCTACAACGGCGGTACGGCCTACTCGCACGTTATCGAATCGTTCCTCGAGCACTTTGGCTGGAAGGATAAGGTCAAGAAGGCCGGCTTCCTCGGCAGCCTGTTCGGCAAGAAGGATGAAGTCGTTCACGGCGAGCAGAAGCCATCGCTCGTCATCATCGCAACCGACGGCGACAACAACGAACGGGGCGACAAGGAACGCACGCTGCAGGTTCTGCGAGAAAGCGAGGCGCGCGGCGACAAGGTTTACTTCCTGTTCCTCGGCATCAGCAATCAGGGTTCGAAGTTCCCGTTCCTGGAAACGCTGGGCGACCAGTTCAGCAACACCGGCTTCGTGGCCATCCCGGACCTGCGCAAGTTCAACGGGATGAGCACCGAAGACCTGAACGAGTTCCTCATCGGCGAAGAATTGCTGCAGTGGTTCGCAGCGCGCGGCAAGCAAACGGCAGCTGCTTAACGGGCTTTTAGCATCGCTGGCGCCGTCAGCCTTCTCTCGCTCAAGTCATATGAAAACGCCCCAAGCGGGGCGTTTTTCTTTTTGGTGGCCACACGTGTACGGAGGTGTTGTTCGTCACTTGCGCAATGCGCTTTCTACGGTATATTACGCTCGCGGCTCGACACCCAGACAATCACTTCGACTATCCGGTTATTACCTGTCTGGAGGGCATCCCACAAAAGTCAACAGGACACAACATGAAGAAAGTCGCAAGCGCGGTTGCCGCCGCCGTAGCCCTCATCGCAGTTCAATCCACACACGCCTCCGAAGTCTACGGTACCGTCGGAACGGACGGCCTTGGCATAGGGATGGGCTATTCATTCAATCCCTCGGCAGGCGTTCGAGCTGATTTCAACTGGGCACGCATCTCTCACTCGGGCGAGTCCAGCGGTGTGCACTACGATGGCGTAATCAACTTGGCCCACGCGGGCCTCTATGCAGACTGGTTTCCGTTCTCGGCAAAGAGCCGCTTTCGCGTGACGGCCGGCATGCTCATCGGCGATGACAATGTGACGGGCGAGCTGACGGGTCCGGGCGGAACGATACCTTCCACGGACATACCGTCTCAGCGACCGAGACCATTCAGGCCAAGGCCTCAATGCCTTCGGTTCGCCCCTACCTGGGTCTCGGCTACGGCCACAATACGGCTGAGAAGGGTTTCTCATTTATCGCGGATGCCGGCGTCGCCTATGGCAAGCCCTCGGTCAGGTATACCATCCCCGATACCATCGTCGCCGGAGCTGGCGCCGAGAACGTGGCAGCGCAGGAAGCCGACTGGACCGCAAAGGCCAACCGTCTCCGGTTCTACCCCGTTGTCAAGGTGGGCGTGACCTATCACTATTGACAGGTCGCCGACCGCATAGTCCTGATGGATTGAAGAGAAACGCGCTCTGACGAGCGCGTTTTCGTATGGCCGCCGGTTACTTCACCCAGATACGCATGCCGTTACCCCAGTGCCCGTCCCCGTAACTGTCGTTCCATGCGTTGTTGTTCGCATTGCCGGTCGTCGAGCACCATCCGGAGCCGCCGGTGGTGAACACAACACCGTGTGCAGGCTGATAGCTGGTAACGGTGTAGCCATACTTCGCCACCGTCACGCCCCAGAACATGTTGAAGTTCGTCGCGCTGCCATTGTTGTTGTAGTCGTGGTCGAACGGGCGTGACGTGCAATTCTGCGTCATCGCATAATCGGTGCACACCGCCGCTTTTGAGGTATCCGGCTCGACCGCACCCACTACCGCCCAACTCGCCATGTTCGCGCGCGTCAGGCCCTTGTAGAACGTCGCAACCTGTCCGGGATTGTCGCCCGCGATGAATTCGATTCGCGTCGTGGTGAACGGAAAGGTCTGGAAGCTGTTGAGTCCCTGCGTGCCGCCGATGGAACCCGAGCCGCTCACTGGGCTCAGCGTTGCGGCCTGATTCGTGCCCGCCATAAGATTGAGCGCGCCCGACGCGTCCCGATAGATGTTCGAGAACAGCATCCAGCCACCGCCGTCGCTCGTCATATCGCAGTAGACATTCAGCGGAGCCTGCGAGCCCGCGCCATCCGGGTCGATGGTGTATACGCCGTCGCCGGTTGCGCCGGTGTAGCTATAGAGGCCCGTCGGATGCAGATACCCCTGGCAGCTGCCGGCGTAAGTGCCATCCGACCACGACCGCGCGCTGCCGTTGTTTCGCACGTTGGCCGTGACCGACATGTTGTAGGTCGCAGGCGTCGATACCTTTGCCTTGTAGCTGGCGGCCACCGAGAAGCTCGAGGTTCCCGCGAGCGTCGGGGTGCCCGTGATGAGGCCGTCGGGGCCCAGCGCAAGGCCGGCCGGGAGCGCGCCCGTCACCGCCCACGACACGCCGCTGCCGTCGTGCGCATATGCCGCGTCTCCCGCAATCGAGAGCTTCTGCTTCAGGTCGTAGGCAGCCATTGCCGTGCCGGCGGGCAGTGCCGGCAACGTCGCGCCGGTCAGGCTCACCGAGATGGCACCCACCATAACCTGGTAGCCCTGCTGTCCAGCCCTGTTCAGGTAACTGGCCTTGATGGTGAAAGGGTACGTGCCTTCCGCATCAGGAACTCCGGTAATCGTGCCATCCTGGTTGAGTTGAAGACCGCTGGGGAGCTCGCCACTCGCGACCGACCAGCTGACTTGCGCGGGCGTGTATTGCGGGTCGCCAGAGACCGTCAGCCGAGGCTTCAGGTCATAGCTGTATGCCGCACCCTGCACACCGACAGGAAGGCCCGCATCGGCAGCCAAGCGAACGCTGATGTCGGCGATAAACACCTGATAGCCCTGCTGCCCTGCCTTGCTCTTGTATGCCGCCAGTACCTGAAAGCTCGATGTGGCGCTCGCCGTCGGCGTACCGGTCAACTTGCCGTCGGTGCTGAGTGAGAGTCCCGAGGGCAGCGAGCCCGATGCAACCGACCAGCGCACGCTGGCAGGATTGAAGCCCGGGTCGCCTTTGACCTGCAGCACCGAATTGAAATCGAAGCCCGCATAAGCCCGGCCGACCACGCCGGTGGGCAACGTGTAGCCATTGAGCGAAACGACGATATTGCCGTCAGTAGGCGCGCGATTCGGCACCGGCACGACCACGAAATAGTCGGAAGCCGATGCGCCGGAAGAAAAAGAGGCGGCCAGCACGGCCGCGATGAGGGTGTGCTTCATGAAGTGCAGTCCTGCTTGATTGTTTGATGTGTATAGGAATCCAGCAGGCCGCCACTCAGGCTTTGTCCAGCGAGACACGTCGGAATGAGACCATGTCCCCCGGACGCATTGCGCGTGCACTGAGCAGCATGTCCGGCGCGCGGCCAATCAGGTTCCAGCTGGCTGGGCCGTCTTTCGGGTAGAGGCCGCACAGGTTCTCAAACACGCCGATGGTTCCCGCGACGACGCGCGGCCGTGGCACACCCCGGCGTGCGAAACGCAGTTCATGCGGCATACCGTCCAGGCTGATAAATCCAGGCAGAAATCCCTCTGGAGCGACCGTGAAGGTTTGCGCCAGATGCAGATTGATGAAGGCATCCACACTGATGCCTGCTTTTGCCGCCAGCACAGTCAGGTCGGGGCCAACCTCATTGGCGTAGCAGATGTCGATTACGTGACGCCTGGCCGGTGCCGTGATGGCGCACTGTGCCGAGCTTGTGCGAAGTTCACGCGCGGCGTCGGACTTTGCCCCACCCGCGCGAGGCCACCGCCCGTCAGGCAGGAGCGCACCCTCGCCGACCTGTTGCTGGCCGGACACATACACGCACGCTTCAATCGTCCGGTCGCCCATCTGAACGGTCACGTGCTCGAGCACATAGTCGCCGCACATTGCCTCGTATCGGTCGAGCGCACCGAACAGCGCAGCATCGAGTTCGAACACTTCGCCCCAGACGGGACCGTGTTTTGGGTCGACGCTCATGGTCGGGCAATGCCCCAGGTCGTAAAGCCGACCGCGTACCCAGCCATCGCCAAGATACATTGGCGCCGGGTCATAGCGGCTCACATCATTGAACTCTCCACGCTTGAGAGTCCCATAGACAAACAGAATCTTCTTGTTGTTCATTCAAAAGAAAATCGTAACGACAGCGACGGAGAGGCAAAGGAGGCCGCCAGCTTGAGTGGCCTGACGGCCGTGCGCATCAGCGCACCATCAGCATCCCGTGGCGGTAGTTGAGGTTGCCGCCATAACTTGCGGGATAGACCTGCGTCGAGTCGCTGGTTGTGCCCTTGCCATAGCAGGTCTGCCAGCCATCGGAGTGCAGCCCGAAAGACGGCTTGTCGGCGCGCGCGCCATCCGGGACGTCGCGGAAGAAATACTGCGTGCGGTCCGTCGTGTGCCCCATGTACGCGGCCATGCTGAAGCCTGGCGCAGAAAGCCCCTTTGCTTCCGTCGTTGAGAGCGCCGTCTTGAACGCGGCTGGAAGCGACTGCTGGTACACGTTGCCGCCCCAGCTGTTCGAAGTGCCAGATGCCTCGCCTATCAGCACTTCGGTGAACGCGAGGTTGCGCGAGAAAACGCCCATCGAATACGGGTTTGTCGTGTCTGCCGCAGACCCGCGCGCGACAGTCCAGCCCATAGGTCCGTTCACGCCAGACAGGCCGCCGTTGCAGGACGCAGAGAACGTGACAACAGGGCCACCAGAACGGGCGACAAGAGTCCACCCGCCACCGTTCGTCGTCATGTCACAAAATACGCGTTCGGTGCCCGAGCCCATGTTGACCCAGTAGTAACCTGTGGTCATGCTCGATGCGTATCCCGTCTTGCCGTTCCGATATTCCTTGCAGGATGCGGCGACGGTCTGGTCTTCGTAGTAGAACGCCTGCGGCGCGTCGCCTGTGCCGAACGACGCCGGCGCGAGCACGACCGGAATGGTTGCGACTACCACCGAGTAGGCGGTTTGCCCAGATTTCGTTTTGTACGCCGCCTGAATCGTGAAGGGTGTGCCGGTGTTGCCTCCAACCGGCGTGCCGGACAGGACACCCGTATCCTTATCGAGCGTCAGCCCGTTCGGCAGCGCGCCGTCGACCACGGACCAGGTAATGCCGGTGCCAGGCGCATAGGCCGCATCACCCTCGACTGCCACGTACGGTTTGAAGTCGAAGCTGTAGGCGACGCCATGTTTGCCGGCTGGAAGCGTCGCACTGGCGAGGCTCACCTTGATTGCGCCGACGGCGATTGCATAGGTTTGCTGACCGGCATGCGTTTTGTACGCGGCCTGCACGGTGAATGGGATGCCCGCATTCTCATCCGCCGGGATGCCGGAAATCACCCCATCCGCGCTCAGCACGAGGCCCGCAGGAAGACTTCCGCTCACCACGCCCCAGGTAACGCCCGAGCCCGCGTAGGCCTGGTCGCCCGTGACGGACAGCCTGGATTTCAGGTCGAAAGTGTAACTTGCGCCCTGCACACCCGCAGGCATCACTGCGCTTGACAGGTTTACGACCAGATTACTTACGGTAACGTCGTAGCTCTGCTCGCCGGTCTTCGTCTTGTACGTCGCGCGCACCACGAACGAGTTGGCGCCTGCGGCCGTCGGAGTTCCGCTCAACTGGCCTTCGCGGCTGAGCGAGATGCCAGCTGGCAGCGCGCCGCCCACCACGCGCCAGGACACCAGGCTTGCGTTGAGCTGCGAGTCGCCCGTAATCGACAGGACCGAATTGAAATTGAATCCTGCATACGGTAACCCGGCGATTGCGCCAGGCAGCGCGTAGCTGTTCAGTGAAACCTTGATGCCGTCGAGCTGGGCAGCTTTCCCCGCAACCGGGACCACCACGTAATAGCCCGCGGCGCAGGCCATACCCGCCGCCGCAAACAACGCGGCGGCAAGAATGGTTTTCGTGAGTTTTCTCGTTGTCATGGGTTTTCTGGAGGACCTGTTTAGCGCACCATCAACATGCCGTGGCGATAGTTGATGTAGCCGCCTGCCACGGCACCCGCCCCTTGATTGGACAGGGAGGTCGGACCGTCGCCATAGCAGGTCTGCCAGCCGTCGGCGTGCAAGCCATAGGCAGTCGCGGCGTTACGCGTACCATCCGGAACGTCGCGGAAGAAGTATTGCGTCGTGTCGACGGTGTGACCCATGTAGCGCGACATACTGAAGCCGGAAGTGGCCAATGCCGTGTCAGTCGTGGTCAATGCAGACTTGAAGTTCGCAGGAACCGACTGCTGATAGACGTATGAGCCCCAGCTGTTGGACGTGCCCGATGCGCCGCCGATAAGCACCTCTGTGAAGGTCAAATTGCGATTGAACACGCCCATCGAATATGGGTTTGACGTGTCGGCCGGTGTGCCGCGCGCGACCGTCCAGCCGAACGGAGTGTTGACGCCGCTGGCGCCCGAATTACAGAACGTCGCGTTGGTGACCACCGCGCCACCGGACCGTGCGACCAGCGTCCAGCCGCCGCCCGCCGTGTTCATGTCGCAATACACACGCTCGGTGCCTGCGCCCATGTTGACCCAGTAATAGCCCGAGACAGTCGCGGCGGCATATCCAGACTTGGCGTTGCGATAGTCCTTGCAGGACGCGGCGACCGTCTGGTCCTCGTAGTAGTACGCCTGTGGCGAACCACCGGGGCCCCAGGACGACGGAGCGAGCACCACGGGCGTTGCCGCGGAAATTAGCGTGTAGGCGTATTGCCCCGTCTTCGTTTTGTAGGTGGCCTGCACCGTGAAGGCCGTACCCGAGGAGGAGCCAGTCGGTTTACCCGAGAGGATGCCGGTATTCGGGTCGAGTGCCAGGCCCAGCGGCGCGGCACCTACGAAGGCCCACTTGACCGCGCTCGTGCCTGCATAAGCCGCGTCGCCCGTCACCTGCACGTACGGCTTGAAGTCGAAGCTGTACGCTTCGTTATTGGTGGCGCCGGGCAAGGTCACCGCGCGCATGGTAACGACAATCGCGCCCACCACAACCTGGTAGGCCTGCTGTCCCGATTTCGTCTTGTACGATGCCTGGACGGTGAACGGCGTTCCGGTATTTTCGGCCGTCGGCGTGCCGGAAATGACGCCGTCCGTGCTCAGGCTCAGGCCCGCGGGCAGGCTGCCCGAAGCGACGCTCCACGTGACACCGGAACCACTGTAGGCAGCGTCCCCAGTGATGGAGAGGCTGGGTTTGAAATCGAAGCTGTACGCGGCACCTTGGACGCCGGCCGGAAGCGTAGCGCTGTTGAGCGTGACGACGATGGCGCCAACCAGAATCTTGTAGGCTTGCTGGCCAGTTTTGGTCTTGTAAGCCGCTTGAATCGTGAATGGCGTGCCAGCGTTTTCATCCGTCGGCGTTCCAGTGATGACACCATTTGCGCTCAAGCTCAGGCCTTGGGGCAGGCTGCCCGACGCTACAGTCCAGGTCACCCCCGACCCGTTATACGCCGCGTCGCCGGATACGGCCAGCTTGGACTTGAGGTCGAAGCTGTATGCGGCACCCTGCTTGCCGTCTGGAAGTGTCGTGCTCGCCAGCGACACCACGATGGCGCCGACAACGACCTGATAGGCCTGCTGGCCAGTCTTAGTTTTGTACGACGCCTGAATCGTGAACGGCGTGCCGGCGTTCTCAGCCGTCGGGGTTCCGGAAATCACGCCGTCCGCGCTCAGGTTGAGGCCCTCTGGGAGGGTGCTGCCAGATGCAACGCTCCAGATGACACCCGCGCCGCTATAGGCGGCGTCGCCAGAAACGGCGAGTTGCGGCTTGAGGTCGACGCTGTAGAAGGCCCCCTGCTTGCCGGCTGGGAGGGACGCGTTGCCGAGCGCGACGGAAATGGCGCCTACCACAACCTGGTAAGCCTGTTGCCCCGAGCGGGTCTTGTAGGCAGCGCGAACCGTAAAGGGCGTGCCCGCGTTTTCTGCGCTCGGCGTGCCGGAGATGACACCATTCGCGTCCAGTGCGAGTCCGGCGGGCAGGCTGCCGCTCACAACGCTCCACGTCACATGGGAGCCGTTGTACGCGTTGTCGCCAGTTACCGACAACTTGGACTTGAGGTCGAAACTGTATGCCGCACCTTGAACGCCGTTCGGCAGTTCGGCGGATGCGAGGCTCACGACCAGATTGTTGATGGTCACGGTGTACGCCTGCTGGCCCGCCTTGGTCTTGTAGGTCGCGAGCAGCTGGAAGCTTGAGGAGCTGGGCGCCGTTGGCGTTCCAGAGAGTTTGCCGTCCGCACTCAGCGTGAGGCCTGCTGGCAGCGCCCCGCTGGCCACCGACCAATGAACGTTGCTGGCGCTGAAGTTGGGGTCGCCTTTGACTTGCAGGACGGTATTGAAGTCGAAGCCGGTGTAGACGTCGCCAACAAGGCCTTGGGGCAGACTGAAGCCACTGAGGGTGACCAGGATATTGCCGGCCGTCGCCGTACGGTTCGGCACCGGCACGACGACGTAATAGTTGGCGGCGAACGCCGGCGCCACGCTTGCTGAAAGCAGCGCAGCGACAGCGAGTTTTTTCATTGTGAAGCTTTTCATGATGAATCCGTGGTCGTAAATCGTTTTATTTCGCCCAGAGGTACAGGGTCGCCGGTTGCCAGGCGTTCTTGCTGCCGTTCATAGCGGATGAGCCGTATGCTTCGCCGTACGCACCCAGGCCGCCACAGGCGTCGAAAGTGCCGACATAGCTGGTACCGGCATCCTGGTTGGCCGCCCAGCCCCAGCGCGCGCCGCAGGCCATGCCGTTTGCGGTGCCGTAGGTTTCCTGGAAGTTGACGCCGAATACCGCAACCGTAAGCGGTGCGCCTTGCGGATACGTCGTTGCATGAATGAACCAGTCGAGTGTTCCGCTCGTGCCGTTCGGGTCCTGCCGCAGCGTCCGCGATGAATCGCTGAAGGCGTATTGAGGGGTCGAGGCGCTGCGCGAATAGGTCTTTACCGTCGACTCATTGGACGCCTGCAGCATGTACTGCGTGGCGCTCATGCGCGCAAAGGCTGCCGACACGAAGTTGCCGTTGTTCCGGTTCTGATTGGCGTTGGTGTCGTTGAGCGTCGTGCCGTTTGTCCAGTAAGTGGTATCGCCCTGCAGCGTCACGCCGTCTCCTGCCGCCTGCTTCACCAGAAGCGTCCAGCCACCGCCGTTGGTCGTCTGGTTGCAGTAGACATCGGTCGGCGTGCCGGACATGTTGACCCGATACACCCCGTCGCCCGTGGCGCCGGAGTAGACGTACGGCGCGCTCGGACTCAAGTAGGCCACGCAGCTCGCCGCATACGTCCCGTCGGACCAGCTCCGGTAGCTGCCGTTGTCCTTAACGTTGGCGCCCACGGACATGCTGTATGTGGCAGGCGCCGTCGCTTTGCTTTTGTAGCTGGCGGTGACCGCGATGCTCGATGTTCCGGTCGCCGTCGGCGTTCCCGTGATGCGTCCATCTGCGCCGAGAGCCAGGCCCGCAGGCAGCGTGCCGGTCATGTTCCAGTTCACTCCGGTACCGTCACCTGCGTAGGCGGCATCGCCGGAAATCGTGAGCTTCTGCTTCAGGTCATAGGCGGGAATCGCGCTGCCCGCGACCATTGCCGGCAGCGTGGCGCCGCTTAGGCTCACCGTGATGGCGCCCACGATGACCTGGTAACTCTGCTGTCCGGTCTTGCTGAGGTAGCTGGCCTTCACCGTGAACGGATAGGTGCCCTCCGCGCTTGGAACCCCCGTGATGGTGCCGTTGGAGTTGAGATGTAGCCCGGTGGGTAGCGCGCCGCCAGAAAGCGTCCAGCCGACCTGCGCCGGCGTATATTGCGGGTCGCCTGACACCGTCAGGCGCGACTTCAAGTCGTAGCTGTACTGCGCACCCTGCACGCCCGCTGGCATGGCACTGTCGGCCGCCAGGGCAACGCTGACGTCGGCGACGAGCACCTGATAGCTCTGTTCGCCGGCCTTCGTCTTGTATGCGGCCAGCACCTGGAAGCTTGAAGTTGCCGCCGCCGTCGGTGTGCCGCTTAGCTTGCCGTCGGCGCTGAGCGAGAGTCCCGCGGGCAGCGCGCCGCCAGCGACCGACCAGCGCACGCTGCCCGGACTGTAGCTCGGGTCGCCTTTGACCTGGAGCACGGAATTGAAATCGAAGCCGGCGTACGCGCGGCCCGCCACGCCCGACGGCAGCGAATAGCCATTGAGCGAAATTAGAATATTGCCGGCTGTCGCTGCACGATTGGGCACCGGCACGACGACGTAATAGTTGGAGGCAAGCGCCGGCCCCATGCTCGCGGAAAGCAGCGCAGCGATGGCGAGATTTTTCAGTGTGAAGCTTTTCATGGTGAATCCGTGGTCGTGAGTCGTCTTATTTCGCCCAGAGATACAACGTGGCGGGCTGCCATGCGCCCTTGTTGTTGCTCATGAACGTGCCGCCGTACCCGTCGCCATAGCCACCGAGTCCGCCACACGAATCATGGGTGCCCGTCGGGGAATAGCCTTGCGGGTCCTGGTTCGCGACCCATCCCCACCTCACCCCGCATGAAACGAGAGAATTGCTTGGGCGATGCTCGGCGATATTGAAGCCCAGCCTCGAAGCAGTAATCGGGTTCCCGTTCGGATAGGTGCTGGTACGGACGTACCAGTCCATGGCCACGCCTGGCACACCGAAGTCATCGCTGTAAAGCGCTACGTTCGCGTTACTGAATGCGGTTAGCGGCGTCGACGTCGCACGGCTGAAAAGCTGCGGCGTGGCCTCGTTCGCGGCCTGCAGCATGTACTGCGTCGCGTTCATGCGCGCAAAGGCCGCCGACACGAAGTTGCCGTTGTTCAGGTTCTGGTTGGCATTGGTGTCATTGAGCGGCGTGCCGCTCGTCCAGTAGGCCGTATCTCCCTGCAACGTCGCACCGTCGCCGGCCGCCTGCTTTATCAGGAGCGTCCAGCCACCGCCATTGGTCGTCTGGTTGCAATAGACGTCCGTCGGCGTGCCGCCGATGTTCACGCGATACACCCCATCGCCCGTGGCACCCGCATAGCTGTAAGGCGCGCCTGCGCTCAGGTAGGCTTGGCAGCTAGCCGCGTATGTGCCGTCAGACCAACTCCGGTAGCTGCCGTAGTTCTTGACGTTGGCGCCAACGGACATGCTGTAGGTGGCAGGCGACGTCGCCTTGCTCTTGTAGCTCGCGGTGACCGCGACGCTCGACGTGCCCGTTGCCGTCGGGGTCCCCGTGATGCGGCCATCTGCGCCCAGCGCGAGGCCCGCGGGCAGTGAGCCGACGACGTTCCAGGTCACTCCGGTACCGTCACCTGCGTAGGCCGCATCGCCGGCAATCGAGAGGTTCTGCTTCAGGTCGTAAGCCGGAATCATGCTGCCAGCGACCATCGCCGGCAGCGTCGCGCCGGCAAGGCTCACCGTGATGGCGCCCACGATGACCTGGTAGCTCTGTTGCCCCGCCTTGTTGAGGTAACCGGCTTTGACTGTGAACGGATACGTGCCCTCAGCGCTGGGCACACCCGTAATGGTGCCGTCCGAGTTGAGCTGCAGTCCTGCGGGCAACGCGCCGCCCGCCAGCGTCCATGAAACCTGTGCCTGCGTGAACTGTGGGTCACCCGATACCGTCAGGCGAGACTTCAGGTCGTAGCTGTACTGCGCACCCTGCACGCCCGCTGGCATGGCACTGTCGGCAGCCAGGACGATGCTGACGTCGCCGACGAGCACCTGATAGGCCTGCTCCCCCGCCTTTGTCTTGTAGGCCGCCAGCACTTGGAAACTTGAGCTCGAGGCAGCCGTCGGCGTGCCGGATAGCTTGCCGTCCGCACTGAGCGCGAGTCCCGCGGGCAGCGCGCCGCCGGCGACAGACCAGCGCACGCTGGACGGGCTGAATCCCGGGTCGCCTTTGACCTGGAGCACGGTATTGAAGTCGAAGCCCGGGTACGCGCGACCCAACACGCCCAATGGCAGCGAATAGCCATTGAGCGTCACGAGAACATTGCCGTCGGTGGGCGCGCGGTTTGGAACTGGCACCACGACGAAATAGTCCGACGCGAAAGTAGCGGCCGACGCCGAAAACAGCATCGCAGCAAGGGCAATTTTGGAGAATTGGTGGCGCGGCTTCATATTGTGAAACATGTTTTTGTGCTATACTTAAAGTCCATTCGAACAGTATAAGTTACAGTCAACTCCATGGCTTCTTCCAAGACGACTACACCAACGCCCGATACCCCTGCCGAACCCTACGTCGTGCCGGACGGCATCCAGCTCGAGCACAAGTTCGGCGCCGTGACCGGCAAGCCGATGTGGAAGGTTGCCGGGTTCAACATGCCGTACGAGGGCAGTCCTGAGGGCGCGGTGAAGCTTCACAATGTGCTTAGAACTGCTTATGAGAACGGCTATTTTGTAAGTAACGGCAAGCGATAGGTTCACACCAGCCAGTCGAGGTGCGGTTGCGGCTGCAATGTTCGATGAAGAAGGTGCGATTTTACGGTGGTGTCGCTTTCGAACTTGCCCGCGTAAAGCGTGGGGAGCCATTCCGCAATGCGTATTCTCACAATTCCGTCGAGCTCGGCCAAAAGCGTGTTAGCTGGCGCGAGCCAGACATAGCTGCGGTAAGTTTGCCCCTCGGCATACCCAAACGAGTGCTTTAATTTTTTCTCGTTCGCGAAGGCCCATGCTTTAATTTCCGCGAAGTCCATGAGGAAAAGTTCGCCCGTGGGCCCAAAAATCGTGGCAAGGATTTCCATCTTGGACTTATGCAGCCAGCCGTCTATATCGTCCTCTACGTTCGACTTGTCCTCTAGCGAAATGTTTTCCTTGTATTTCCCCTCGACTTTCACGTCGAGGCTGACCGGGTCAGCTCCAGGCGCACTCACGTTCAAGAGCAGGTCTATTCCTTGCTGTTGATAGGTGGGGTCGCTCTCCACGTTCACTACGGCGTTATCTCGCGTCAACGCATACGAGAGCAGCGTATTGACTGCTTGAACACCCTCTGCCCCCGTTTCAAACGATTTCCGCGTTTTCCAACGTCTAAAATCTCCGCTGACGAGCATGCTCTTTTCCGTGGGCATCAACGTAGAGCTTGTGCAAATCATCTGCTCGCAGATGAGGCGAAGCTTCGAGGTCAGGGGCAGCCGGCCCACAGGACCAAGTCTTGTGCGTAGCCATGCCCGAAAATCATGCGGAGAACCCACAATGACGCGCTTATGCCGGACGGCTGCAAACTCGGCCCGATAGGCTTTGATTGCGACAGCAGAGTAGTCAGCGAGAATCACGAAAACTTCCGAGTACAACAGTTGCCGCAGAATGTCCTGCTTCAGCCTTTCGAGCAATAGGGCTGCGTCATCGCCCGTGTTTATGACGACACGAACGCAGATTGATTGGTCGCCAAGACCCAAGATGGCACCACTGCACAGTTCCTGGCCGGGTCGTATAAGGCGCGCTCCACGCCAACCGGCCTGGGCAGCGTCAGCGCAGATGTTGAGTTTTTCAAGGGCGAGCGAGGTCCTCGCGTCGGCGATAGGAGACATGGGCTGCTGAGTCGTAATGGATGACTCTTAGTATACCGTTAAATACGTTTTATGCCAATTTTACGGTACACGAGCCGCACCTGCGAGGCGTTAAGCATTTTTCATGGTATATTTCAGCATCAGTAACCGCACCGCGGAGATGGCCCCATGAATATTTTGGTACTCGCGCCCAAGGCCGACCGGATTGACCTGTCGCTGCGTGTCGGCGACGGCGCTGCACCAGCACTCGTTCTGGCCGGGCACGTTTGTATCGGCGAGCCCTCCGTAGCAGAGCTGCGCGACCCGCAGGGGGTGGTGTTGCATCGGCTCGAATTCACTGGCGCGCGTCTCGCAGCAGGGCTGGTTTCGACCTTGTCCTGGTTCCGTGAGCGCAACATCCGAGTGGACGCAGCGGTTCATGAGGTTGGCCCGCTCGTGCCGAACGACCTGATTCTCCGAATCTCCCCCGCAATGAAAGGGAATCTGTCTGGCGCGCCCGCCCGAGAGGCTCGTGAAAGTGTGAAAGCGGTCACGGCCTGGGACGTTGCCTGCCCGCAGTTCGTGCATTACGCCATCGACCCCGGCAATCTCGACAACCTGGTCAGCGCGCTGTCCAAGGCTGCCAGCGGGTCTCAGCCGCCTGCGAGTTGCAGGCAGAACCGGAAGGTGCGCTGCGACGCCTGCGCGGCGTAACAAGAGCACAGGAGTTCAACCATGAAGAAGCTGATAATTATCGCGCTGTCGAGCATTGCCCCGGTCGTGGCGCTTGCTTCGCAGAGTGGCTGTGGTCCCGCATGTCAAGCGAACGTCATAGCGGTGTTTCGTGGCCCGACGCAGTACACGATGAACGTTGACGATGCGCAGCACGCGCATGTCTCCGTAACGTGGGAGCCGAAGTACCACAGCAAGCTCAAGCCTGTCCAGTATGAAGGCGTAGCTCCGGTTCGTTTGCGACACACGAACCTCCATACGGTGGAGTTTCCGCAAGACGACGTCTGCAATGCAGTCGTCACGCTCGTCGAAGCACACCAGATTGACGACGATTTCGACGTGTACCAGGTGCGCGTTCGCAACACACAATGCCACTGAGCAAGAGGATTTGAAGATGGGAGTCAGAAACTATCGAGACGTGGCCCGCGTCTATTTCGATTTTGACGGAACGCTTGGCGATTTCGTCGGTGCGGCGGCGGCGAACGGGATGACGCCGACGCAATACAAGCGCGTCGCCGGCGCCTATCGCCATCTACCGCTGCTTGCCGGCGCGGCTGACGCCATCGCGCGCGCGGAAGAGCTGGGCCTGGACCCGTGGGGCCTCACCAAGATTCCGGCAGTCAACCCCTACTCCGCGACCGAGAAGCTGCTCTGGACGCAAGAACTGCTGCCGAAGCTCCACGACAAGGTCATCATCTCGCCGGACAAGGGCGCCGTAGGTACGCCTCGCGACTTCCTGGTCGACGATATGCCGAAATGGGCAAACGCCGAGAATTTCCCGGGCACGCTCATTCACTTCAAGGGCGACTGGGACGCAGTGTTCGACGTCATCTTGGCGAAACTGGCGGTGGCCGCTTGACGGACGGGATGGTCCGTCCGGACGCTTTCGGGGCCGGCTGCGCCATCGAAGCTATTACGTTCGATATGTACTCGGTGACCGTCCGGCGCGAGCGCGTCGACGGTAAGCGGCTTTTCGTCGGCCGCGTTCGCGAGTTTCCCGAGGTAGCGGTTTTCGACGACAGGCGCACGGTGTGCCTGCTTGAGACGGTCAAAACGCTGAAGGACCTCATCGCGCACCGGCTTGCCGAAGGGCTGGAGTTACCGCGTCCGCTGCGCTTCCCGCACCCACTCAAAGACTGAACGCGCGGAGACGCGCGGGGCTACCTGCCTACCCTCATCTGGGAGCAGGCCTCCTCTTCCACGTCCATCTTCGGGTCCATCTTCGGTACGGCGCAGGCGTGCCCGGGGGCTCTACCAGGACCGGGTCACCCGCTTCAAAAAACCGACCGCCCTCCGCCGCGACTTCGTTCAAGTCTGGCCAGCAGACCCACCCGCTGACGCATTCCAGGCGGCGGATGGTTGCGTACTGCAGAAACAAGGCAGCGGAAAGCGTGCCGTCTCTGAATTTGTAGTGAAGCGCTGGCGGCGATACGATGACGCCAATATCTCTGAGCTGGCGCGACAATACGTTGTAGGTGAGCCACCGCTGCGCGGCCATGTCGCGCTGGATAATCGACGACGCCCGATGTTGCCACGATTGCTCCGCTTCGAGAGCCTCGCGCCATTCCAGTGGCCGGTACGATTTCGTGGCCACTATCAGCTGGAGAAAAAAGCTGAAAGGGAAGGTGCCCCGATGAATCTTGCCTTCCAACGACCGCGAAGATTCTTGCACACCCATCTCGGTCAGCGCCGCCGCAACCTCTCGATAACGCATGTCTTGTCTGACGATGAGCACTTTTGCCGTGCGGGACGCAAGCTCGAACCAGGTCGCTTCCACCTGCCCATACGTTTTCTGAACGTTGGTCTGCAAGGCTTGTGACATTTGCGCGTGTGCGAAGGCTCGCACCCTCCTGTCAATCGCTCGCTGCCAATCATACCGGAGTAGCACCGAGCGACCTGCCGCCCTATACGGAAGCATCCCATTCAGGCAGAGATGCTTCCCTATGTTCAAGAAATCATTGCTGGCGTTCAGCCTCGGTATCGCGGCCGCCAGCGCCATGGCGAACACGGCCGATGACCTCTTCGTCGAGAAGATTCGGTCCGTCCGTGATACCGCCCAGAATCCCTCACAGTATCAGGCTGGAGTCCAGCAAATCATCCAGGCAGTCGATACGTCCGACGGCACAGTGATGGGCCTGCTCGGTCGCGCCTTCATGCGCTCGCAGGATTACGACAACGCGCAGGCTGTGCTCATCTCGGCGACGCGCGTAGCGCCCAGCAACGGTGACGCACAGGCGGACCTCTCATTCGTCAGCGCCGTGCGCCACGATTGCGAGACCGCGCGCACCGCCTACGCCCGCGCGGCGGCCATCAACCAGTCTCTCGTCGACCAGCGGCACGTCAAGCGCGGTCGGGTCATGTGTCCGCCGGCGTGAGCTGGTGCAGGCGGCCGATTACTTGCAGTTGTCGAGGCTAGGACTTGCCCGGCATGCCGCAAGTCGGAGCTGTTGGTATGCGTAGTCGGACTGCGCTTTAACCTCGGCGGCCTTGTCGGCCGTCGACTCAGGCTTGAGCGGATTGAGAATGGATTGCCCTGCTTCATTAGCACCTGCGGCCCCCGACCCTTTTACGTAATGGATGTCAGTGATTGCGCCCGAGTCGGCCAGCCCGACGATGAACTTCTGCGTACCAAACATGGCCGATGGTGGGATGTGCAGGACAAAAGTTCGTTCCGGCCCGGGCTTCTCATCCGGGAGATAGAGGTCCTGGGACGCGACAAGGTTTGGCTTGGCACGTTCGTTTAGGCCCCAGTAGGCATTAAGCGTCACCTTGTGCATGCGAGGAAACCAGACCTGCACTCCGCTGGGGGAACCTCCCTCGCTGACCGGCTTAATGTCTTGTGCAACCTCGATGAACACCGTCGGCCAAAGCTTGTCATTGGGGAAATATGGATTGAGCGTGTTGAAGGCCGTGGCGCTGCTGGAGTCGTATTGCAGGTCCAGCTTCTGACGGGAGGCAACGACGAGATTGGCATACTTGAGCGGGACTGTGGTCGCGTTATAGGTGATAGTCACCGGCTTGTCTGAACCAGATTGCCCGCACCAATTCTTTGGCGGCTCCACGCCGCCTCCAGCAATGGCAGCAGCGGTTGTGGCTACCGTTACGACATCCTTGATGATGGTCTGACCTTGCCCTGTCTGAGACGAATTGATGCCTTTCAGCCGTCCGTCTTCGGTTAGTGTGAAGTCGACATCAGTATCCGAGAAACTGCCATCGAGTGCCTTGATGGCTATGCTCTTCTCGCCCTCGCGGGAGTAATCCGCGTGGTAGGTCGCCTTGGCGTTCAGGCCGATAGTGACGCTGGGATTCTGCGCCTTGTCACACGTTATCGTCTGCGTGACCGCAATAGTGGTTTCGGAAGTTGGAAGGTAGTAAGTGACAGTAGCATCCGGCAAGACTGCGCAGCCTGCTAGCGCTGTTCCGAAAACCGCTGCAAACCAGGGTTTCACGTACATTGCACTCTCCCGAGGTCGCGCGCCTCCTGCGCGAGTCGGACTAGCCTGCTGACTTGCTGCCCGCGCCTCGGTGCGCTACCGCACAAACGAGCCGTTCGGGTGTCCGAGCGCATCAAGCATGTCCGCCGTGATGCCCTGCTCCACGCGCGCCAATCCCTCCCAGACGTCGCCGCCAAGGCGACGTTGCCTTGCTACTGCCGACTGCATGGTCCATTGGTCAGCCGCTTTCAGCGTTGCGACCTCCTCCCAGGCAACGGGCATCGACACACCCATCCCCGGCCGCGCGCGCACCGAGAAGGCCGCGACCGACGTCGCGCCCCTCGAATTGCGCAAGTAGTCGACGAAGATTTTTCCAACGCGATTCTTTGGCCCGGATACCGCGGAGAACCGCGACGGCAGTACCCTCGCCATATGCTGCGCCACCGCCTTCGAGAAAGCCTTCACCTCGTCCCAGCCCTGCTTGTGTGTGAGCGGCACAATGATGTGCATGCCCTTGCCGCCGCTTGTCTTCGGAAATGAGATAAGTCCAAGCTCGTCGAGCACGACCTTGAGCATCTGCGTTGCCTCGAGCATCGTCTTCCAGGGCAACGCCGGGTCGGGGTCAAGGTCGAACACGACCCAATCAGGATGGTCCAGGTCCTCCGCAACGCCGTTCCAGGCGTGCAGCTCGACCACACCCAACTGGGCAAGGCTGACGAGCGCTCGCGGGCTGTTTGCGACCAGCAGCGGGGCATGCCCGGGATGCAACTCCACTGGCAGCTCCTCGACGCCGGGAATCTTCGACTGCTCCGAGTGTTTCTGGAAGAACATCTCGCCGTCGATACCGTCGGGCGCGCGAAGCAGCGATAGCGGGCGGTTGCGAAGATACGGCAGCGCATACTCCGCGATGGCCTCGTAGTATCGGGCGAGTTCGAGCTTTGTGTGACCGGCGCTCGCGTCCAGGATGCGCTCCGGGTTGCTTATCCTGATGCCGCACACGACCGGCGCGCCGCCGGAAGGGTTCGGACTCTTGGGAGGTATGCCGGCATCCGCGTCGACGGTCGCCTCAACAGTGACATCTCGCGCAGGCTTGTCCGTGCGCAGCGCATGAAAGCTCGGGTGGCGAATCTCGCCGCCGCGCGTCCACTCAAGAAACGACACTTCGCAGACAAGTTCTGGTTCGACCCAGTAATAATCTCGGCCGCGCTCAAGCTCCGGCTCCCGTTTGAATGGCGCGGTCCGCCGCGCGAGAGGCAGCGCCTGCTGATAGAACGCCGCCGATTTTGCGGGTGAAAGGTGCGGCTGCACGCTTCCGGCAAAGCGCAGGGAACCGTCGAGCTCGTAGACGCCCAGCTGAAGAGACTGCACGCCCGAGGTGGTCCCGCGCCGCCGGCTGAAGCCGCCTATCACGAACTCCTGCCGGAGGTTGCACTTGAGCTTGAGCCAGTCGGTACCGCGGCCGGAGCGATAAGGTGCATCCGCGCGCTTGGCCATGATGCCTTCGAGCTGCATCTGCCGGGCGGATGCAAGAAGCGAGTCCGGGTCCTGAGTGAAGGCTTCTGCGACACGCACGAGCGGGCCTTGCGCCGGGCCGAGCACCTCTTCAAGTTTCTGCCGGCGTTCGCGCAAAGGCATCGGCCGCAGGTCTGCGCCGTCCAGCCACAAGATGTCGAAGGCGAACAGCACGATGTCGGCGGTGCTTCGTCTGTCAAAGGCATTCTGCAATGCGCTGAAGTCCGGCCGGCCAGCCGCGTTGAAGACGACTGCTTCACCGTCAAGCCAGAGTTCGTCGACTGCGAGCTCTGAGAGGGATTCCTTCAGCCTTGGCATTCGATTGGCCCAATCATGGCCGTTCTTCGTGAAAAGCCGAATGTCGCCCCGCTCGATGCGAATCATCAAGCGATAGCCGTCGAATTTGACGTCGTACAACCACCGACCGTCGCGCGGCGGCTGCTTCGCTGCCGTGGCGAGCTGCGGTTCAATCCGCGCGGGCATCGTGTCCGGCATTGCGAGACTACGCATTCGTGCGCCGCAATGCGCTTAGATGGCGGATGACCGCCTGTGTGTTTCCCTTGAGCCTGCCGATAAGCTGCTCGAGGTGCTGCATCGCTTCTCCGTGGTCGGGGTTCAGCCGTAAGGTCTTCACATAGGCGTCCGCAGCCTCGTCGATGCGACCCAGCTGTTCAAGCACGGTGCCTCGGTTGAAATGCGCTTCATCGTTGTGGGAGTTTATTTCCACACAGCGTAGATAGCTTTCCGCTGCTTCTTCGAGGCGGTCGAGCTGCTCGAGTAGCACCGCGCGGTTGTAGTGCAGCAAATCCTCGTTGAAGTGCTCCAGCGCAGCTTCGAACACCTTGAGCGCTTCTGCGCATCGGTTCTCATTTCGAGCCAGCAACGCGCCCAGGTTGTTGTACGCCTGATAGTGCGGCTCGGGCGACGTCTCGATGACTTTCCAGTAGGCCCTTTCAGCACCTTCCGGGTCGGTTTCCTGGAGCTGCTCAGCGAGCGCAAACCAGTCCTCCGTTTGCCTCTCTCGTGACTTCAGGCTGGCAGGTGCGTGGTCCATCTCTGTAACGCCGCCGGCAACTTCGGATTCACCAAAATCGAGAAGCATCTGACCGGAGTTCGCATCCCACTGCGTCTGGCCGGTGCGAACTGCAACAGCGTCGCCGACTGCGCTAAGCCGAAGTCGGGACAGCGGTGCTTCATCAGGCAGCTCGCTTTTGAGCCTCGATAGCGCCTGGAGGATGCGGCGCGCCGGTATCTTGGCCGACTGCAGCTGGAATGCGGTGCGCAAAAGAACGACGTCCCGGAAGCTGAAGCGCAATTCGTTACGGTGTCCGCGCGAGGGCGCGACGAAACCCGCGGCAACCAGGCCAGACAGCACCCGGCGCGAGACACCCAGCAACGACTGAAGGTCTCGCAACGAATAACCGTGCTGGTAATGCCGACGGGTCACCGGCTAGCTCGTTTCTTCGCTGGCGCTGCCGTGGGCGTGCTCTCGACACGCTTGACGGTCCTACGCGGTTTCGCGGTGGCGGCGGGTGCAGGTGCGCCTTCGGCTTCTGCGGTTTCGCCGACGGCGTCCGCCCCAGTCCTGCCCTTGGGCTTCGCGGGGGCCGGCGTCGCCTTGGCCTTGGTGCCGCGATTGAGACTGGCACGCAACGCATCCATGAGGTCGATGACCTGGCCGCCCGCCGGCTCCAGAATCTCGGGAGGCGATACGACCTCTTTGCCTGCAATCTTTGCGTCGACCGCAGCGAGGACGCGTTTCTTCTCAGCGTTCTCGTACAGGCTCGGGTCGTACGACTCGAGCTCTCCCTGCTCGATGATTCGTAGGGCGAGCTGAAGCTCCTGGTCGGTCACGGGAACCGGCTCGATTTTCAGGTCCTTGAGCGAGCGCACTTCATCGCCCCACAGCAGTTGCTGGAACACGAGTCCATCTGCAGTCGGTCGGATTTCGACGATGTGCGTCTTGCCTTTGTTGTTCCAGCTTGCGAGCGCGCACCGATGACTTTGGAGCAGCGCCTGTTGCAGCAGGCTGTACGGCTTGCCGCCGCGCTTGTCGGGCGCAATGAAATACGCCTTGTCGAAGAATATCGGGTCGACCGCTGTGTTCGGCAGGAAGCCCAAAATCTCGACGATGTGGCTAGGGCTCTCTTCCAATGCCTTAAGCTCTTCTTTCGTAAAGGTTACAAAGCGGTCCTTTTCGAATTCATAGGCTTTCTGCATGTCGCTACGCTCCACCTTGTTTCCGGTGGCCTTCGAGACGTACTGCTGCTCGACGCGGGAACCGTCCGGAGCCATCAGGTTGAATTTGATGGTCGTGGATGACTCCGTCGCCGAGTAAAGCTTGACGGGAATGGACACGAGCCCGAAGGACAGGGACAGCGATGCAATTGAACGTGGGGCCATGCGACTCTCCTCGTCGGGCCCAGCGCCGGGCCGCTGTAGCGGGGAACGTACTCGTCGGAGCGCCCCGCGCGTCTCAGTTTAGCACCGCCGATTTCGGGCGGACCGGGTCATCGCCATGCAGGAACTATTCCCGGATTTGCCGGCACCCGCTACCGGTCTCACAGGCGCTAAGGATACCGCCGGTGAGCGTCCGGAGGCGCCAGTGGTGGATTGTGGCTCATTCCGCCAAGCCGGCCCCGCTCGTCAGAAAATAAGACTCGCATCTTCTCCAGCGCCACGAGCTTCGAGCGGTTCTCCTGGAACCACACCTTCTGAACGACCGCGGCGTACGCGTCGAGCTCCACAATGAGCGCGCGCAGCCGCACAACCTCTGCGATGAGCCGTCGCGAGGTCACCGCGTCGAGGCCGTCCGGACCCGCCTCGACCCAGCGCTGGCGCAGCTCTTCCGTCGTGGGCGAAGCGAATTCGGGCAACCGGCGGCGAGGCATAAGGGTTTACTCAGACGAAAATGAAGCAAGGTTTACTTGGGGTTTTTCTGTAGAAGCGTAGAATACTGTACATCCATACAGGTTTTCTACTGCCATGTCCGCACTGCTGAAAGATGTCGAGTCGATTCATCCGTCCTTGTGGCGCGGAGCCCAGCTCGCGCGCGCCTACGGCAAGACCGTAGACACCGGATATGCGGCGCTCTCGAGCGAGCTTCCCGGTGGTGGCTGGCCCGTGGGTGCACTCGTCGAGTTGCTCGTCCAGCAGCCGGGCGTCGGCGAAATGCGCCTTCTCAAGCCAGCTCTCGAGAAGGTGAGCCGTCGGCCTATCGCGCTCCTTCAGCCGCCACACGTCCCGAACGCGCTCGCCTTTTCGTTTTTGGGGCTGCCCCTCGAGAAACTTATGCAGGTGCGCGCGACGTCGACCGCCGACGCGCTCTGGAGTGCGGAGCAGATTTTGCGTGCGGGAAGTTGCGGCGCGCTCATCGCCTGGCAGCAACACATTCGGGCGGAAGCTTTGCGCAGGCTGCATCTCGCCGCGCAAGCAACGGAGACACTCCTTTTCCTCGTCAGGCCTTTGGCGAGCGCGCAGGACGCCTCTCCCGCCACCTTGCGGCTGGGCGTACGTGCGGCGGACGAAGGCATCGTCATCGACGTCCTCAAACGACGAGGACCGACCCGGACCGAAACCCTCTCCATCGCCTTGCAACCGTCACCGATTTTGTTGAGTCCCTATGGCCGTATTCGTCGCCGTTCACCTGCCCAGGTTATCGCTGGAGGTGTTCCGTCCGAGGTGGTCGCCTAAGGCGGAATTCGGCTGCGTCGTCCTGGACCGGGAAAAGGTGCTCGTGGCGGACGCGCTCGCGCGCGAGGCCGGCGTACTCCTCGGCATGAAACGGGGTGGCGTACTCACTCTGGCGCCGGACGCAGCGCTGTACGAGCGTGACCTCTCGCGCGAAGCGGACATGTTGCACGAGGTGGCGGTCGCCATCATGCGCTTTTCGCCGATGGTCGCGGTTTGCGAAGAGGACACCGTGCTCGTCGAAGTGTCTGGCAGTTTGCGGCTTTTCGGTGGCATCGTGCGTATCTGCCATCAGCTGCGCCAGATAGTCGAAGCCATCGGCGTGACTGCGCGCGTGGCGGTTGCACCTACGGGTCAGGGCGCCTGGATGTTGTGCAAGCGCGGCAAGACACGCGTGCTCAAGATGCGTTCGCTCGAACGCGAGCTCGACGCGCTGCCGTACACGGTTGTGCCTGAAATCAGGCGATTCTCCGATTGGTTCAATGGCTTGGGCTGTCATTCGCTGACTGATGTCCGGCGACTGCCGAGAGCAGGTCTTAAGAAAAGGTGTGGCGTGGATTTGTTGGATTCACTAGACCGAGCGTACGGCATGACCCCCGAAGTGTTCGAATGGCTCGAACTGCCACCGACCTTCAGCGCACGCGTGGAGTTACCCGACCGTGTCGAGCACGCCGAAGCCATCCTCTTTTCCGCGCGCCGCCTGGTGGCGCAGATGTGCGGCTGGCTGAGTGCCCAGCAGCTCGCGCTCACGCACGCGACCGTCTCGCTCGAGCACGAGCGCGGGCGCAGCGCCATCGCGCCCACCGCGATTGAGATTGCGCTTGCTGAGCCGACGTGGCAGGAGGAGCACCTTGTGCGGCTTCTCAAGGAACGGTTAGGTCGAATTGAACTGGAGGCCGCCGTCATCGCAGTCAGGCTGAGCGCTACAAAGGTCCAGGCAGCAGAGCCGCCGTCGGAGGACCTCTTTCCCGACCCCGGGGGCTCGAGCGAAGACCACAACCGGCTCATCGAACTGCTGGTCGCCAGACTGGGCGCGGAGAACGTGCTCAAGCCGGCGCCGACATCAGACCATCGGCCTGAGACCGCCAACCAGTGGGTGCCTGTGCAAACGCCGGTGACGCTCGAACCGCTTCCCGCCGAGGTGCCACGCCCTACCTGGCTGCTCGACAAGCCTGTGCGGCTCATGGTCAAGAATCATCGGCCCTTCTACGGCTCGCCACTCAAGCTGGTATCGACCGCGGAGCGCATTGAAGGCGGATGGTTCGACGGTGACACCGCGACTCGCGACTATTACGTCGCCCAGGCTGACGACAAGAGCTGCTACTGGATTTTCCGTGAGCGGCCGAGCGTCACCTCAGATGAGGTGCGCTGGTTCCTGCATGGCCTCTTTGGCTGACGTGCGAGCACATCATGAGCACGCCGTCGTTCCTTCCTGCGTACGCAGAGCTGTTCTGCCTCTCGAATTTTACGTTCCTGCACGGTGCCTCGCGCGGCGAGGAGCTGGTCATGCGCGCGGCGCAGCTCGGTTATTCGGGCCTGGCTATCACCGATGAGTGTTCCCTTGCCGGTGTCGTGCGCGCACACGTGCAGGCGAAGGAAGAGAAACTGCCGCTCGTTATCGGCTCGTATTTCCAGCTTGTGCACGCAGACAAGCGCCCTGCTTTCGGCCTGATTCTTCTCGCACAGAACCGGGAAGGCTACGGCAATCTCTCGGAACTCATCACGCTCGGCCGCATGCGCGCTGAAAAAGGCAGCTACCTCCTCACGCCGCAGGACATCGCGCGCCCGGACAAGGATTACGCACACCTGCGTGGCATGCCCGATTGCCTCGCCATTCTGGTGCCCGACTTTCCCGCGAAAGAGGACACGCTCGCCGCGCAGCTCGAGTGGATGAACGCGACGTTCCCCTCTCGCGCGTGGGTCGGGCTGACCTTGCAGCAGCGCGCGATGGATGACATCCACCGCGGCATCGTCGAACATGTTGCGGACAAATTCATGATGCCGGTCGTGGCCACCGGACATGTGGTCATGCATGTTCGCTCGCGCAAACTGCTCCAAGACACGATGACCGCCATTCGCGTGGGCAAGCCCGTGGCCAAGTGCGGCTACGACCTGGCGCCAAACGCAGAAGGCCATTTGCGCTCGCGGCTGAGGCTGGCGAATCTCTACCCGGAGCACACGCTGTCGGAAACCCTCAACATTCTCGAGCGTTGCTCGTTCTCGCTCGATGAGCTGCGTTATGAGTACCCGGATGAGCTGGTGCCGGCCGGCTTCACGCACGAAGCGTATTTGCGCCAGGAAACCTACATTGGCGCGCATAGACGGTTTCCATCCGGCATTCCGACATCAGTGCAGGAGCAGCTGGAACACGAGCTGCAGCTCATCCGGGAGCTCGAATTTGAAGCCTATTTCCTGACCGTCTACGACATCGTCCGATTTGCACGCAGCCAACACATCCTGTGTCAAGGGCGCGGCTCAGCTGCCAACAGCGCGGTCTGCTATTGCCTGGGTATTACAGAAGTCGACCCTTCGCGCGGCAACATGCTTTTCGAGCGGTTCATCTCAAAAGAGCGCAATGAACCTCCAGACATAGACGTCGATTTCGAGCACCAGCGCAGAGAAGAAGTAATTCAGTACATCTACCGGAAGTACGGTCGCGACAGAGCCGCGATTGCGGCCGCAGTGCATACATACAGACCGCGCGGCGCGCTGCGTGAGACGGGAAAAGCGCTGGGCATCGACGAGCAGATTGTGGACCGGGTAGCGAAGAGTCATCAATGGTTTGACCACTCCCAAGACCTTCTGCGCCGGTTCTCGGAGTCGGGCCTCGACACGGAGAACCGCATCATTTCGCTCTGGGCGACGCTGGCCGGGCAGATTCTGAATTTTCCGAGGCACCTTTCGCAGCACTCGGGCGGCTTCGTCATCAGCCGCGGCAAGCTCACGCGGCTCGTGCCCATTGAGAATGCCGCGATGGCTGAGCGAAGCGCGATACAGTGGGACAAAGATGACCTTGAAGCACTGGGGCTTCTGAAAATCGACATCCTGGCGCTCGGCATGCTTTCAGCCATTCGTCGCACACTGGACATCGTGTCCGAGCAACGCGGCGAGCGTTTCGAAATGCAGGACATCCCGCCTGAAGACCCAAAGACGTACGAGATGATTTCGCGTGCGGATACCGTCGGCGTGTTCCAGATTGAGTCGCGCGCGCAGATGAGCATGCTCCCCAGAATCAAGCCGCGCACTTTCTACGACCTCGTCATTGAAGTCGCTATCGTGCGCCCCGGTCCTATCCAGGGCGGCGCGGTGCATCCTTACCTGCGTCGGCGCCAAGGCCTCGAGCCTGAGAGCTATCCGAGCGAAGACCTGCGAACCGCACTCGGGCGAACGCTCGGGGTGCCTATTTTCCAGGAGCAGGTGATGCAGGTCGCCATCCTCGCCGCCGGCTTCTCGCCCGGCGAGGCCGACCAGTTGCGCCGCGCGATGGCTGCGTGGAAACGCAAGGGCGGCCTGGAGAAGTATTACGACCGAATCGTCAACGGAATGCTGGGGCGCGGCTACGAAAGAGCCTTCGCAGAGGGCATTTTTGAGCAAATCAAAGGCTTCGGGGAGTACGGCTTTCCGGAAAGTCACGCGGCGAGCTTCGCCCTTCTCGTCTACGCCAGCAGCTGGTTGAAGTGCCATGAACCAACGGCGTTCCTTGCGGCCATGCTCAACTCACAACCGATGGGATTCTATTCGCCATCCCAGCTCGTACAGGATGCGAAGCGGCACGGTGTAAAGGTCGCGCCAGTCGACGTCACCATAAGCGGATGGGACTCGGTCCTCGAGCGCACCCATGCATCAAGCAAGCCCTACGTGAGACTCGGACTTTCGCTCATTCACGGTATGCGTGACGGCGCGGCCGAGCGCGTCGAGACTGCCCGCGCGGTGAGGCCGTTCGCAAGCGTCAGCGACCTCGCCCAACGTGCTCAGCTCGACCGCCGTGACCTGCAGGTGCTCGCTGCGGCGAACGCTTTGGCTTCGCTTGCCGGGAACCGGCGAGAGGCGCTTTGGCAATCAGCTGCGGCTATTCCCGACAAGGACATCCTGGCGAACGCCAAGCTCGACGATGAGACTCCGGACCTCGGCGCGCCGTCTGAAGCGGAAGACATCGTGAGCGACTATCAGGCAACAGGCCTCACGCTCGGCCGCCATCCGTTGGAGCTGCTGCGCCCGGCACTCACCGAACACCGGCTGCTGCCCGCGTCTACGCTCGCACGATTCCCGAACGGACGCCTCGCGCGCGGCGGCGGCATCGTGACTACGCGGCAACGGCCGGGCACCGCGAACGGCGTGATGTTCCTGACGCTTGAAGACGAGACGGGCAATGTCAACGTTATCGTTTGGCCGTCTTTGCTTGAAAAGCAGCGCAAGGAAGCGCTGGGCGCCGCGCTGCTGGGAGTTTATGGAACGTGGCAAAGTGACGGCGGTGTCAAACATCTGGTTGCCCAGAAGCTGGTTGACCTGTCGCACCTGCTCGGTGGGCTAACAACGCAAAGCCGTAACTTCCATTGACCCGTCCGACGCGGTCCGACCGAACCTGTCGGCGCCGGTCCGGTATCATCTCCCGACTGACTTGGACTGGAGCGTTGACCGTGTGCTACTCCGCTTACATTGAAGGCGACTACCGGAAGTATGTGAAGCAGTTCGGCGCCCGACTCGACCTGGCGGAGTTCGAGCGGCTTTATCGCGAACGCCTGCGCGGCGGGAAGCTGAAGGTACCCAAGGCGGTCGACGACGCTTTTGGGCAGCCAGGAACCAGCGGCGAGCAGGCAATCAAGGCGCTCATCGACGAGTTCAATGCCCAGCAGGCCACGAAACTCGAGCAGGAAGTCTTCGCGCAACGCGAGCGGCTGGCAAAAGCGGACCGGGCGCTGGAAACGAAGGCGACCAAGGCGGCAGCGGAGAGCAAGCGCATTGCGTCCGACAAGATTTCCGCGGCGCTACGCCGGCTCGAGGACATCACGCGCTCGACGCCCAAGGACCGCGACTCGCGAATCTTCCCAGGTTACTACGCGCCGGTGATGGTGATGGAGGATGGGCAACCCGTTATCAAGCCAATGCGGTACCAATGCCGGATTGCTGGAAAACCAGCTAATTACGACGTCAAATTCAGCGGAACGTACAATGCCAGGCGCGACTCGCTAGGGGGTTTCTGGAAGCCGCTTTTTGGTCGCACCCACGGCATCCTGCTCGTGAACGTCTTCTTCGAGAACGTGAAGCGTCACAAGATGGAGGGCCGGGAGCTTCGGCCCGGCGAGCAGGAAGAGAACGTCGTCATCGAGTTCAACCCGAATCCAACGCATCAGATGCATGTCGCCTGCCTATGGTCGAAGTGGACGAACGGAACTGAGGAGTTGCTCTCCTTCGCGGCCATCACCGACGAACCGCCGGCGGAAGTGCTGGCCGCCGGACATGACCGCTGCATCGTCCCTATCCAACCGAACTATGTCGAGGCGTGGCTCAATCCCAGCTTGGACGACCTTGAGGCGCAGCAGGCGATTCTCGAAGACCGCGACCGGCCTTACTACGAGCACAAGCTGGCCGCCTGAGTGTCGGCGGCTCAGGACAAACCGGTCAGGCTTGCGCTTCCGGTGCCGAAGTCTCGAACGCCGTCATGCGCTCGCGGCACAGTGCATCATCCGCGAGGTATTCGGCCATGCCTTTCTCCCAGCGACGATGAATCCAGTTGCGCATTGCGAACCAAATTTGGCGCGCGACGTCTCGCGCCATGTCACCGACCAGGTAGACGAGCAGCGTCACCGGCCACAACGTCAGGTTGGCGGCGAAGAAGCGCTTCTGTTGCAGCGGCCGCAGCGGGAAGTCGCCGTCGTACAGCATCTCGGCCTGCACCGCTTCCAGAACCTGTTTGAAGCTCTTTCGCTGAGCTTGCGTCAGGCCCTCGAGGCTTGACAGGTTGTTGGTGCGCATCCATGCGTCACGCTCCATGACGTACTGCTGGCCAAGGCGCCGCGCGTAAATCCAGAAGTAGGCAATTGTCCAGCCCAAGCCTGCTACCCCGTATCCGGCGAGGATACAGAGCAGCCAAGGAGATGCCAGGTGTGCTGCCGCGCCCCTCAGGACGTGGCCGACAGTCGCGAAAAACTGGACCTTGTCGAAGTCGCCCTTGAACGGCACCGACAGAATCATGTAGATGGGCACACACCACAGCAGGGACACAACCCACAGACCACCCGTCAGGGTGATTACCCGGTCTTTCTGGCCGCCGAGCCGGTCTGGCATCAGCACTGTGGTTAAGAGCGCCAGCAGAAGGAGCGCCGGCCACAGCAGGATGGTGAATTCGATATACGAGGCAGTCGCCATTACTTTTTCTCCTGCGAGTCACCCGCCAGAATCGCCATGTCGGCAATGGCTTCCCGGTTGGCGCGTTGAATGATGGCCTGGTAGACAACCATGGCCCGACGGTAGACCCGCATGACCTGCCGATATATCCAGCGGGACACCGGCACGATGACTTCACGCCAGAAGGCCCGCAGCCAGCGACCAATCATGTGCCAGAACGCGGCAAGCAGGTCGGTCCAGAAAATCCATACGATACGAATCGGCCAGAGGGCAATGTTCGCCAGAAAGCCGGTTATGATGCGGCGCTCGGAGAACTTGCCCTGAAAGTCGCGACGATGCAGGAAGTCAGCCGGACTGACGGCGCCTTTGAAGTCCGTCTTCCCGCTCAGTACCTCACGAAGCGGTCGGCCACCGGTCCAGTGGTCCCGCCATTTGCGGTACCGCTGTGCTTGCAGCGAAATCGAGCGCGGCAAATAGAGCAACGCCCACAACACACCGATGAGGAAGTAAGCTGGTACCGTGACCCACAGCGGCACGTTTAGCAGTAAGGTTGCAATCAGCACTTCGAATCCTTCTTCTGGTTATAGAAAAAGCCTCCCTTAAAGAAAGGGAGGCTTGAGCGACTTACATCAGTTGGAGGGTGTGGCCACGGACCCAGTCTTCTCGCATACGGGCCTGAACGGGAACGTGCACATGCAGCTTGCGCACCTTCGTTGCAGCCTCGGCGTCGTCGTCGATGGTTTCCCGCATGGCCGTCGTGTTGAAATGACCTCTGTTCAGCGAATCCTTCAGCTCGGACAGGAGTGCCCCGCTACTGCCATCCGACAGACTGATTCGCGCGCCCTCGAGCGTGAACGACATCACGCGCACGCCACTCACCAGGTAGTGGTGGAGACAGGCGTGTGCAATGCCACCCTCAAACGTCAAGACATCGGTTCGGGAACTGATTCGGTGACCCATCGTTCCGCGAATCACGCCGCCGACCTGAAGGCCGACCAGCCGCAACCATTCGTCGACGAACGGCTGCGCCTCCTGATGTGCTACGCGCAGCGCGCTGTCGAACTGCAGCTTGAGCGCCGCGATTTCCGCAGCCGTCTTCGGCATATGCGACGTGACAGACTGCGGCACAATCGGTTTGGCCGCTAGCGTTGCGGCCAGGTCGCGGAGATAGACGAGCGTGCCCGTCATCGAAACGAGCGTCGCTTCGAGCTTAGTATTTTTGGTTGCCATGATTGTATGTCCTCTTCAGCGAACGGATTTGTTCATGTCCGTATAGCCGCTTCAGATACGCCGAAAATGCGAGGACCTGACGAGCGAGTCGATGTCGGTCTGCTTGATGGGCAGCGTGATGCGCACGACATGTCGGTCGAGCAGCGCGTCAGGCACACTGAGGTGCCGGCCGAGATAGCCATCCTTGGTCACCGGAATACGAACGCCCTGAACGCCGTTGAGCACAGGCGAGAGCTGTGCCTGGCCGAGCGTTTCAAAGTGCGTGTAGCCCGGCAACGCTCCCACTGCAAAGGTTGCGTCCTCCAGGATGAGTTCGACGCAACGCCTACCGAAAATCATGTTGGGGCAGAGACGGACAACAGAGAGGCCGCCACGTACACGCGCAACTCCGAGGGCGCTGGTGCCTTCGAAAACCGCCTCACCGCCGAGCTGAAGTCCTTGTGCCGTGAGCCACTGTGCGAGATACGGCTGCGCCTCGCGCTGAAGCGTCTCCTCAGTACGCTCAAACGACGATGTCAGGTCTGCGAAGGCACCGAGCGACTCGCGCAAGGCAGCCTCCATCCGCGGAATCGCGAAGGGCTTCTTGCGCAGCTCTTCGCCGATGGTCCGCAGATGAATCAGGGATGACACCATCGACACGAGGTCCTGCTCAAACGGAGGCTTGGCCATGTTGCACTTGAAAGATAAAAATTAAGTGCGAAGTATACCATTTAAACGGTATTTGAGCAAGCAAAAGCCGCCGAAGCGGCGGGAGTGATTACCGACTGAACCCGGCTCGTTTGAACCAGGCTTCGGCTTCATTCACCGAGAGGGCCTTTTCGGCCTTGACCCACACCAGGGTGCTGGTAGCCCGGATTCCCACCCACATTTGCTCGCCTTGGACCCGGATGGCGATGTAGATACCGAGTTTTCCCCGCATCATGTTGCGGGCCCAGTACGTCTGGGTGGGTGGGGACGGCTCGCGCGGAGCCTTGAGGGTGACGGGTTGCTGCTCGTCGGCGATGGCGACTGCTGCGTGGGTCAGACGGATGTAGCGCATGAGAACTCCTTCGAATAGGCGCACGAACCCCTGAATGCCAGAGGCTTTGTCGTGTACGCGGTTCAGAAGGAGAACGCTGTCAGGTCATGGCTTTAGTCATCATGCCCCGCAGTATAGCGCAAAAACACCCAGAATGTGAGCACCTGAGAACAGATGCGTGAAGGCGTGCTGAGCCTGTAATTTACCGGCTGAACCGGCCAATGATTGGCTCGATGAACACCTTGTAGGGCTCATTGATGGCACGCGTTTCGCATGCGGCCTGTGCCCGGACATTCGCACTGGTCATGGCTTCTGCGCGCGCAACCAGCGCGGCCTTGTCCTGCCCGCACAGTGCATCGGAATGAACCTTCGGGCGTCGAATCTCGCCTTCCCGTCCCCAGGTGATGAACTCGGCTTCAGCCAGACAGTATTCGAGCGTGCCGTGTACCTCTGCAGGCGTTACGGTGTACTTCTTGGCGTGTTCGGGACAGGCAGGCGTGATGGCTACGATGATTGCCAGCCAGACGGCGGCAATGGCGCAGGCGATTGCCAGCAAGGATTTGAAGACTCGGAGAACCGCGCGCCCGGGGTTCGGGCGGCGCGGAACCGTCATGATGATGCGTTCAGCCACGGCCGGCCAGCTCGCGCTGGACTTCGCGGTCGAGGTCGCGGCTGCGCAGGGTTTCACGCTTGTCCGCGACATTTTTGCCCTTCGCAAGGCCGATGCGCAGTTTGAGCTTGCGGTCGCGCGTGACTTCGAGCGGAACCACGGTGTAGCCGCGCTCGGCGACCTTGCGACCGAGCTTGGCCAGCTCTGCACGGTGCAGCAGCAGCTTGCGCGCGCGGGACGGCTCCAGCGTGTGCAGCAGACCTTGACTGGACATAGGGAGCGGCGTGATGGTCATAGCTTCGAGCCACGCCTCGCCGTCCCTGATGCGAATGAACGCGCCGCCTCCATTGAAGTTAGCGCGACCGGCGAGGATTGCCTTGACTTCCCAGCCTTCAAGCACCAGCCCAGCTTCCAGGCTCTCCTCGATGTGATAGAGATGGCGTGCCTGGCGGTTTTCGAGCAGAGTCGTCATGGTTTTCCTCGTGTGTTCCGGATTTAGATGTCGCCGCCAGCGCCCGCCGCGGCAGCACCTGCGTCGGCCGGCGTGCCTGCTTCCGCGTTCGGTGCCGCACCTGCGTTTTCGCCTTCGCCGTCTTCCGCGCCCGGCTTGAACTGGATGGCGAACAGGTCGCGCAGCGTGTTCAGGCCAATGCCTTCGACGATGACCTTCTGGATTTCGGCGGCCTTATCGGCGTCGCCAACTTGCGCTTCGATGATGGGTTGCAGCTTCTTGGCGACCAGCAGATTGCTTTCGTGACGCAAGTATTCCTTGCGGTCCCGGAGAAGTTTGCCGTCGCTCGCTTCGTATGCTGTGATTCGAGCCAATTGATACTCCTTTGTGCGGTAGCACTGTGATGAGGGAAGAATTATAGTATACCACCAAATACGCGATGCAGTGAAGTTTCCTTGCGAGAGATTGGAGCCCCGCCGCCATGTGGAGCGCTATACGAAGGCAGGTTCAAACCATCTTTTGGAGGTAATTCATGGGTTCTTTCAACGTAAAATGTTTTGTAAGCGGTCAGGTCATTGCCGAGTATGAAAAGTGCCGCGTAGCGGTCATTCTTCAAAACTCTACGTTCCGGTCGGCGAAGCTGCTGTTCCGTGGCGGCGAGTCCGAGATGTATGGCATTCGCCATGCGGGAAGCGGCATTGACTGCCACTGGGAAGCGATGACGGCGCTCCTGAGCGCAACGTACTCTGACTGCAGCACGTTCAAGTTTGACGGAACGCCCGAGAATCAGGCTATTCTGGCTGAATTCTTCAATGAGATGTTTCGGCAGGCGGCAACGACCCTTGCAGATGAGCGCGCTCCTCGATTTGACTTCAGGGCGCTCGTCGCTGAGCACGCACCGAAGCTTCACGCGCTGCTGGCCGCACAAAAGCATTTCTTCGAGAGCATCGAGCCGGAACAACTCGATTTCGAAGAGGCGTTCGCTCTATGGGATGAGCTGGAGGATGCCATCGTTGAAGAGCGGGTGTTCGTAGCAAATGGCAGCCAGGTCATCCGGCCGTTGAAGCTGGCCGCGATGCACGAAGTCAGCTACCAACGCCTGGTTGCGCTTGCCGAGAGCACCTCGAATCATTCGGGCCTTTCGTTCACGCGTGACCATTACTTCACCCGTGCATTCGAGGTGCTGAAGGAAGAACTGGCGACTATCGAAGACGACCTCAAGCGATTCTCCCGAAAGGACCTGTTTCGAGAGCGGTTGCGCGTTGGCATGGAAAGCGGGCACGCACATCCGGTGTCGTGGGTGTTTCGCCGAAGGTTCGAGGCCGCCGTGGACGCGGTTGTTGAAGACGGTAAGCCGGTCCAGCATTTTCTTGAAGTCTGCAAGACACCGGTCGAGATGCTCTATGCACTGCGCGGCCTGACGATTCTGGGTGTGCCGTATGCGCCCATCACCTTCGCGGGACAGGACTATGACAATGTGACCGGCAAGCGGTACGCTGATTTCGTTGCTGGTACCGCGCAAGAGATTTGTGCCGACCGCGAGGCACGGTACTAGGCCCTGTCGAAGCTGAAACTCAAAGAGCACGGATTCAGTTGAATCCGTGCTCTTTCTTTTTCGATTACTGGCGCGGGCCTAGCACTGAGCCGGTTGTCGACCAGGTCACATTGGCCGCTCCGACGACCGCGTATCCTGCGGCGCCACCCGGAAGGCTGCCGACGTTTGGCACCCACTGTCCCGCCGTCGAAGCTGCACCGGCCTGTCCAAGCAGCCCACCGTTGCCGGCGTTGCCCGAGATGGCATACCACGGAGCCTGATACTGGTTGGGGAACATGCCCGATTGCGTACCCGTGCCGCCCAGGCCCGGCGTGGTGATGTTGCCGTTGTAACCCGCGGTGCCCTGCGGGTATTGCACGCCCGAGTATGCCGGGTCCGCGGCTCCGCCGGCTGAAGTTCCGTAGCCCTGCCCGCCTCCGCCGCCCGCGCCGCCCGCCAGCACGTTGCTGACTGTCGCCCGGTTGGAGCCGCCACCACCGCCACCGCCGCCCGCAATGGTGCCGTTGTTAGTCACCTGGATGGGATACTGCGCCAGCAAGGCGGGGCCGCCGTTGCCGCCGCCATAGCCCCAGCTGCCACCATCGCCGCCCTTGCCGACGATGACGCCGTTGTTCACCAGCTTGAGTGTGGTCTGGGTTGGGAATCCGGAACCCGTAGCGAACGCGTAGCTGCCCGTCGTTGACCCGCCGACATACACGCCACTATTGATGGTCACGGTGGCATTGAGCGGCGCCACGCCATCCCAACCGGCGGCGCGCGCCGCGCTGTACAGGTTGTAGTTGGTGGTTGTCGCAGCAATCGTTGGACTGAAGTTGAAGAACGCCGGGTTGACGGCGAGGCTGTATTGCTGCGCGCCCTCCTGGCCACGGTAGTCCGCCACGACCGAGAAGCTCTGTGCTGCCGCGGTCGCGCTCGGCGTGCCCGACAGCACCCCTGCAGCACTGAGGCTGAGCCCGGGCGGCAAGGTCGTACCGGTAGCCGGACGGAACTGGACTGCCGACACGTTGTAGCTCGAGTCACCTGATACGCTTACCAGCGGCTCGAAGTCATATAAGTAGCTCGTGCCGACGTTTGCCAGCGGCAAGGTCGCAGACGTCAGACTGACTGCGATGTTGAGCGACACCAGCTGGTAGGTCTGCTGGCCATTGACGCCGCGGTATGCTGCCTGCAATGTGACGGGCCCGTTGCTCGCGCCGGTCGGCGTGCCGCTGATGACGCCAGCGGCCGACAGCGACAGACCCGCAGGCAGATTGCCAGCAGTAACGCTCCAGACCACGCCATCTGCCGTGTACGCCGGGTCGCCCGTAACCGAGAGAAGTGGCTTCACGTCGTAGATGTAGGACTGTCCGACGAGGGCCTGGGGCGGAGTGCCGGCGGCCAGCCCGACCTTGATGTCGGCCACGACAATCTGGTAGGCCTGCTGACCTGCCTTGGTCTTGTAGCTGACCAGCACCTGGAATGACGCCGCACCTCCCGCGGTAGGTGTGCCGCTTATGGTGCCGTTGCCGTTCAGCACAAGTCCGGTGGGAAGGCTTCCAGACACCAGGCTCCACCGCACGCCATAGCCCGTGTACCCAACGTCGCCGCTCACCGACAACAGAGGCTTCAGGTCGAAGCCCTCATACGGCTTGCCCACCTGCGCGGCCGGCAGCGTCGCGCCGTTGAGCGTCACGTTGATGGCGGACGAGTCAGCGGTATGGTTCGGCACCGGTACGACGACATAGTAGCTCGCAGCCTCAACGCTACCGGCGGTCAGAAGCAATGCATAGGCGACTGCGATGGAGATTTTGTGCTTGAACGGCATGGTCGGAGAACGACAGATTTGAGACACAGGGTATAGCTCAAAAAAGAAAAGCCCAGACTGTTGAGGCCTGGGCTTTTCTCACGCATTTAGGTTACAGGGTAGGCGCGACCCCGATTGGCTGGTCAAGCAGCCAATGCAAAGACGTTGTCGTTTGCGTTTAAACATTTTGCTCTGTTCGCAAGCCGAAGCTCACCGGGTATTCGCCTGCCCGCGTTGCCGCCTTCATTTCTTCGCCCGGTCGAAACCTGTCACCCCCATCAAATGCACACTATATGGTGCAATGTGCATTTGGTGGAGGTGGGGGCAATCGAAACCCCTTGTCGCGCGCCTCAAATCCAGAAGATATACAACGATGTAAAGCAGTATAGTGTTAAGGCAAATGTTTGTCAAGCGTTGTTTCGACGCGCGCCGAAATTTTCTTCCGCTGCGTGAGCCGAACGACCGCGATGATGCAGCGCAGGGCCGCGGACAGGCCACACACCATCACAATGTGCGCGCCAATGCCGACGATGGCCGCGAGCGAATAACCAACAACGGTCGGTCCATGCGCGAGCAGCGTACGCCAGTCGAGGATACCCGCGACAAACAGAACTGACGGGCCGAGCACCAGCATGCTGCCGATGCCCAGAACGAACACCAGTTTGCGGTCCGACAGCCGGAGCAAGGCGCCAGCTATCAACAGCAGCGCCACGGAGTACACGAAAATTTGCATGCGTCATGCGCCGCCTGCGCGACGGCGCTCCCCTGTTGTCGTCAGAAATGCAGCGTCACGTTGACGCCGGCTTCCGTGGTCTTGTTGCGCGGCTCGTAGAGGCCCGTTGCGGCGTCGACGTTGGATGCCTTCACGTCCCAGTAGCGGAAATACGGCTCGATGGACGTGTTGAAGCGGTCCTTGTGCGTGACCAGAATCGAACCCTTCGCGCCCCAGCCGTTATTCTGGTTGACGGTGATGCCGCCGAGCAGGTCGGACTTCGCACGACCCATCAGGATGTGGTCGTACTGCACGGCCGGCGTGACAGTCCAGCTCTGGAACTTGAACGACTGCTCGAGCGCGACCGTCAGATAGAGGCGGTCGTTCGTGCGCTTGTAGCCGCCCTCACCCGCGTCGTCGAGGTTGTCGACCAACCGGCGGTAGCCAATGCCGAGGCCGGCCGTCAAGCCATTCCAGAGCGGCGCGGTCTGCTTGTACATCGCCGTGACTTCGAGCAGGCTGCGGTCCAGGTTGTGCACCGAGAGGTCACCGTAGGAGCCGCCGACGTACGAGCCGGTGTAGTCGCTCTTGCCCAGGGAATATTCGCCCGTCAGCACGACCGAGCCACCCGTGTCGCCGATGGTGCGCGTCACGCCACCTTTCACGCCGGCGAACCACGCTTCTTCCTGCATCAGGCGGCTGCCGTCCAGGCCGAATTCGCGATACGTTTCGTGGTGCGTGGTCAGGCCGAGCTCGAACGTGTACGGCGACGGCACGGCGGGCGCCGGAGGCGGGATGTCGCGCGTGAACGGATTGTTCGAGGTGACGGCCATGGCCGACGTAGCTGCCATCAGCGCGACGATGGCGAAAAGGGTCTTTTTCATGAAGCGTTCCTTGGTTGCGAGCCCGGGCGGGCTGATGCGGTACGTGGGGCAGTTTTCGGGAAACTGCCTTTAGTATATCACGAAAACGACATAACGCAACTTTTATGGTATATCAATACAACAAAAAAGCCGCCATATGCGGCGGCTTCGTTGCGTTGCTACGACGAGCGGGACGTGTCAGACGGTCTCGAGAACCAGCTCCCGGCGAGTATCGACGGCCTTGTTCGCCAATTGGTCCGCGCGTTCGTTCATCGGGTCTCCGTTGTGTCCCTTCACCCAGCGCGTGGTGACCTTGCGCTTGTCGGCCAACGCATAAAGTCGCTTCCAGAGTTCCAGATTCTTCACGGGCTCACCACTGGCCGTGCGCATGCCCTTCCGTTCCCAACCGGCGCGCCACTCAGTGAGGCCCTTGAGCGTGTACTGACTGTCCGACACCAGTTCGACCTGTATGCCTTCCGGCACACGGGATAACCCTTCAATAGCTGCGGTGAGTTCAGCAACCTGATTCGTTGCGTTATCACCGATATATCCACCACCTGCGAACTTGACCTCGCCGCCATCCAGAATCACGACACCCCAGCCTGATTTGCCAGGATTGCCTCGACTCGAACCATCGGTGTATGCGGTGAGTTTCCCACTCGCATTGACCACGGCGAGCATGTCAAGCTCCTGTGCAGGCTCCGGATAAAGCAGCTGGGAGACAAGCTTGAGCGTATCGCGCGCGAGAACCTCGCACGACGCGCGGTCGCGATTGTAGGTGCCGTCCGGCCGCTTGGGCGAGGCAATCAGTTCGAGTGCGCCTTGAGCAGCGTGCAGTGCAGCAATGAGGTTCTGTTGGTCTGCCATGGTCAGTTTTTCTTGGGAGTGTTCTTTCGTTCGGTCTGGATGGCGGAGGAGACGTAGCGACCCATCGTCACGATGAGGGCAATACAGCCCCAGATGTCGACCGAGACGTATACGACGTCGCTGGTCACGCCGGAGAATCGAAGCCCGATTGAAATGATGTTTGTAAAAGTGTCCGCCAGCATCAGCACGGCAACGGCTGTCGGCCGCAGGAACACCGCCGCGACGCCCAGATAGGCAATGACGTAGGCGACGGAGTTGAGCGCATTGAAGCCGCCGCTGTCGTCGACTGGCAGGGTCGCTTCGAAGCTCATTCGGCTCACGGCCCACAGCACCATCAGGACGTAAAGCGCGCCGCCGCGGGTAGCGGGCAAGCCCGTGCCTGGGTGCCGTAATGTTGCGATACGAATCATGTGCTGAACGACCGCACCGATGAAGGAAAACATCCAGACCTCGATTGGAAATTTGTACGTGCAAGTAACGCTAATTTGCAGTATACTACAAATTATCGAAAGAACCTAGCGGTAGCCCATCATGAGACAAAAATACCCCACCACCCCGCACATGCCATTCTCGCCTGGCGTCAGCCGCGAAGACAAGGTGTTGCGCTCGCTTGCCCATTTCAACGGCAAGGAGGTGGTCATTTCGTCCAAGCGCGATGGCGAAAATACGAACCTGTACAAGGATGGGTTTCATGCGAAATCCGTCGACAGCCGACACCATCCTTCGCGTGACTGGGTGGCCGGCTGGCATGCGCAGTTCGCATATGACATCCCGGAAGGATGGCGCATTTGCGGTGAGAACCTGTATGCCCGTCATTCGCTTGGTTACACGAATCTGACGAGCTACTTCGAGGGCTTCTCAATCTGGGACGAGACGAACACCGCGCTGGACTGGGACAGCACGCTCGAGATGTTCGAGCTGCTCGGTATCGTGCCGGTGCCGGTGAAGTGGCGCGGGGTCTTCGATGAGAAGGTGATTCATCAGCTCGTGCGCGAGCTGAATACCGACGAGGAAGAAGGTCTGGTGATGCGCCTCGCGGGTCGCTTCCGATTTGAAGATTTCGCGATGTCGCTGGCCAAGTGGGTGCGCAAGGACCACGTGCAGACGGACGAGCACTGGATGCACGCCGCTATCGTTCCGAACCAGCTCAAGCGCGACTGAACCCTGCCCGCAGCATACGGACCGCTATCGGAGCGGTCCGTTCTTTGTCCGGCTAGTCCACCCAATGCCATCTGATGGCATCGTGTCGGGCCATCCCTCTCCGTCAAACATCCGGGCAGCCAGGGAACGCCGCTCTGGAGCCGACCAATCAGTTGTAGCAGACAACCTCACCCGTGGTCAGCCTCGACGCGTGGCGAAGGCGTGCGCCATCCGGGCGCGTGTAACGCTGCACAATCTCTGTGTCGGGAATGAGTGCAGCATCGACATCGAGCTCGCGTGGCTCCAGGCCGGATTCCTCGAAACGACGGGCGTCGAGTGTCTGCCAGTGAAACGTGATGCGCGCGGCCGGCGCAGACGGCGATGTTTCCTGAAGGAACAGCTTGACCTGGGGCGTCTGTTTGCCGAGCGGCGTCGCGGAAAACAGCAAGCCAACCATGTCGCTCATCAGTTCGCCCTGTTCATCGCGCCGCTGCAGGTGATAGACACCGCTGTCGCAGCTAACGACAGTCAGACCAAGGCGTTCAAAAAGGGTAGTGTTACTGCTCATCGGGTTGTTAACTCCACTGGTTACAAGAACCACGGAAGACGTATATCATCTTTTACAAGTTACCACTAGACAATTCTCGTTAGTTAACATTCTGCTGCTCCATAAACAACAAAACCCGCACTGGCGGGTTTTTTCAAAGCAGGCACAGCAGCGTACGTCAGGCGACGAGCAGTACCAGCTCGCCCGGGTCGCTCAGGCGCGAACCGCCCTTCGGCCAGTCCACCAGCACACCCTGCGGAGTGTCAGCGATGACGACACCCTCGAAGCGGGTGACGCTGCCATGTTCGACCAAGTTGACCCGGTCATTCGGCCGGAATTGAGCGCGCGGAGCAAAGCGCGCAAGGATGAAAGCGATGAGACCCATTTTAAATTCTCGCGAGAAAAGTAGAAGATTGGCCCTGGCTGGAGCTGGATTCACGAATCCGGCGCTCGAGGTCAACCAGGTCGGTCGCCTGCGCAAGATAGGCTTCACGGCGCCGGCGCTCGGCGTCCATCAGGGTGTCGAAAAACCGGGACAGTAGCCCGGTCAGAGCATTGGTGAGTTTTGTCATCAGTGTTGAATACTTAGGGATTACCCTAGTATAGCAACAATTGGGCAATGCGACAACAAACTTCCAGAAGCGAAGCGACGGACGTCACGCGCCGTGCTGCGCGGCGAGGTGGCGGGTGTGCGCATGGGTTTTGTGAGCCTTGGCCGAAGAACTGCCAGTCGAGGATGCTTGTGCGGAGGCGGCTTCCGGCTGTGCCGGGGCCATCGCGGAAGCGATACCGCAAAAGGTAACGATGCCCAGAAAATACATGGCATGGAAGCCGAGATTGCGAATCTTGTGGCGCGCGAAGAACATGCCGGCGCCACTGCCCAGCACCCCGCCGGCCAGGGTCAGCAGATGCAAGCGGACTTCCGGAATACGCCATTCCCCGCGCTTGGCCCGGCTCTTATCCACGAAAAACGCCACCAGCGACCCGATATTGATGGCGGCGAGATAGAGGCTTACGTACCATGGTGCGCGGCAGGTGCCCCAATACGTGCAGGCAAAGGCAAACAGGATGACGTAGACGACCGCGAAGCTGCCCGGATAATGGGGGTAACGCCTGCCCATGGTCAGAATTCTTCGTGGTTGAACACGCGAACCTGCGCGCGCTTCAGGGTGTGCTCGAGCTCCTCAATGGAGTCTGCACGCATGACTGTATTGGTCAGCACCACATCGCCGTAGCGAACCATGGTCGACAGTTTGAACCGCTGCGCCACGGACGAGTGCGAATCCAGATTCTCGAACCCGGGGACCTGCGGTTCGAATGCGAGGCCGAGCTCATCACGGTCCTGAACAGCAAATGAGCGAACCGTGAACAGACGGCCGTTGCGAGCCAACACGAGGCACGCGTTACCCGCCGGCGTCTGCAGTTTCAGGACGTGGTTGTTGGAGGCAATCGGTTCCAGCGCCAGCGCCGGCACGTCCATGCGCTTGCCTGCGCTTTTGCCACTCACGCGTTCGACCTCCCACATAACGCGGCCGCGGTAGCGGGTCGTTGGCGCGATTGCGCGAACTTCGTTCCCGGATTTCGTGAAGAGATAGGTGCTGCCTGCTTCGATGTGAGTCATTTTAAAGCGCGGATGTTTGGTATCGTCAAAGTATATCATAAAATACCCAATGTTTGCTAGTCGTCTTTGATTTGTCGCTGTTTCTGACTATACGGAGGCAGGAGGACAAATGAATGACTTTTTTAACTCGTAATCGTGGTCAAGTGTATCTTGCGGTTCCTGGCTTCATGCTTGTCGGCCTGCTTGTCTGGGCGCTGGTTCAGGTGGTCCAACCCAAACCTATGCTGTTTGAGCCCTACATCATCGAGCTTCCAGCTGCAGAGGAACCTGTCGAAAAACCACAGAAAAGCGTGGCGAAACGAAAACGCGACATCACTCAGTACCTTGCGTCGAAATACAAGGTACCGACGGATGTCGCGCATCAGTACGTGAACCTGGCCTGGCGCGAGTCGGCCCGGCACCCCGGTGTTGAGCCTGAACTCATCCTTGCTGTCATTCAGAAGGAGAGCAGCTTGCGCCGCAAGGTCGTCAGCGGTTACGGTGCCGAGGGCCTGATGCAGGTGGTTCGCCGGGAGCATCCGGAAAAGGTCGGCAGCAAGGAGTCGCTGCTAGACCCGCACGTCAACATCCGCGTGGGTGCCCAGATTCTCGAGGAGTACATCAAGCAGACGGGAGACGAAGAGCCTGCGCTGGTCAAGTATTCCGGCAATGCCAAGGGCTACGCTGACTTCGTCATGCACGAAAAGAAGGTGCTTCAGGATATTTGAGCATCACCTCTACGCCGACATTCGTGTCGGCGTTTTCTTTGCCCATCCCGGCCACGCGCACTACCCGCGACCCTGCCCTTCATATACTGAGTTGCAGGAACCATCACACATCGCGCATCGCGCAATCACCCAGAGGAAACTGAATCATGACGGAAGTAGCAGAGGCAGTGACACAGCAGGCAGCGACCGAGGACAAGCTGTATCTCGTCGTCCTGGAAGGTGGCGGCGACATCTCCGTCGCCCTGGTAGCCGAATCGGTATGGGATTGGATTGACCAGCCCTTTGAGAGCGAGCAGAGCGGCTACTATGAGTCTGTCCCGCCGGCTGTGCTTGCCGAAGCTGAGAAGCACGGCAGGCTCGACTGGTTCAAGGACGGCCAGCTGCGCATCTCGGTCGGCAGCTTCGACAATGACCGCGCGATGGCGGCACCAGGCCTGCAATTCGACGATGTCGAAGACGCAGAAGCCTACGCCGCAAAACATGAGGTCACGATTGCCGGAACCTACGAAGGCTACATCTACTGACCTTCACCGGCACGTACGCTCCAATGGCTGCTCTCACGAGTGGCCATTTTTCTCGCCCGAAAAAAGGAAAAAGCCACTCAGTGAGTGGCCTTTCGAGTTACTTCGACAGACTTTGTTTCAACGCCAGCAAGGTGGAATGCGCCTTGTCGACGATGACCTGATTGCGTTGCTCCAGGGGAAGCTTGTCCTGCTCCATCAACACCTCTTCCACAAGGGCTGCCGCAGCCAGTAGTGCAGGCGCTGCGTTGTGCAGGTTCGCACTAAGAGCAGCGTTGGCCTTGGCTTCGCGTGCCTGGGGTGCATGACCCTGCAGCACGTCGAATCCTTCCCAGCCGTCCGGCATCACCTTACCGCTGATGACGCGTGACCGGCCCGGAAGTGCGTGCCACTTACCCGTTGTCGTCTGCGCCAAAAGCGCATGCAACTGGCCAAGCTCATCACGAACCGAGACATCGGCCGGCGCGGCGTACACGCGGGGCAATTTCTCGCCCATGATGTACTTGATGCGATTCAACGCCTTGCGGGCCTCTTCGCCACGACGCAGCTCGAGCATCTCCTGGACATCGGACAGCATGCTAGTGAGCACCATGCCGAGACCATTGAGCTCGATGTGCGGCGCGAGCTCGACCATCATGGCTTTCGGGTCACATCCGAACGTCATTTCGTTTCTTTCAGTCATGCAAGTTCTCCTGTCCTGTTGGTGTAGCGGCCAAGACGGCCTTCAGTCGTCCGCGGATGGAATAGCAAATCGCCCTTCTGAAACACGGTCGTCCGGCCTTTCCTCGTCAACTTGCAGGTCATCAGTGCGACGCAGCTGGTTGAATGCAAATTCAGCAGCAGCACTTCCTCCCTGTTTGGCGCAGATTCCGGGTCCACGATGGGGCCCAGCTTCTCCCGGGCCTCCTTCGTGTATTGCGCGGCCCACGCTTCGGAGATGTGCCCCACGACCAATACTTCCGGGTCCCGGGACAATCGTTCGATAAGCGCAGCGACGACAACCTCCCCGGGAACACCGGCGGCGCTCGTCATCAACTCCATAACGGGAACCTGGCCAAAGCGGTAAGCGGGCTGCCCCGAGATGCGCGGGTCCAGTCCCATCACCACGAGTTTGGGCATCAGCTCAACATTGGACAGATACTCGGCTTTCGCCAGGTCTGTCAGCATGTCGGCCAAAAGCTCAAACTCAGCACGACTTGCTGCTTTTCGCTCTTTCATGTTTTGCCTTCTCACTCAAAACCAATTGACCTGAATCCGTATAGGGGGTATGGCTGCGGCAAAAACATCATTTGTGGATACCCAGATATGAGCGGGTTGAAAAAAAGACTATGGGATGACAGGTGTTCTCTACGGTGCTATTCGGGGTGTCTCAAAAACGTCAGCGCGCTGTAGGTGTGTTTTATCTAAAAAACGTGCTTGCGCTAAATAGTGGTTGAATTTCAAAATCAAGAAAAAAGGCCGTCAAAGACGGCCTGGAGTTCGAACGCAATCAGGCGGCGAGCGCCTGAACGTCTTCTACCTCGAGCACAAGCCCGGCCATCAGCGGCTCGCAAGCTTTGAGCTCGTCGACGACATCGAGGTTGTCCGCCTCGATGCAAACGAGCTCGCCGCGCGAGTTCATGAGACCGATTTCCTTCCAGTTGTCCGGAGCCTGACGATAGTCGTCGCGCGCAGATGCAACTGTGCCTTCGCGAGACACAATGCGGCACTGGCCGGCCTGGTCCGTCATGGCGGGAACGATGTAAACGGTAGTGGTCATGTTGAGCTTCCTTCGTTGCTTTTTGCGGCAAACCGCGGTTGTGAATTTGCTGGCTGACTATCCAATCGCGTCCTGGAACGCTGCCTATCAGGTCGCTACTACAGCCAGTTCAGCTGCGCAGGGCTCACAGAAAATCTGACCGTCTTCCGCTCGCACCCATCCGCCGGGTGCATCCGTGTGGCCGGGCTGACAGCACGCATCGCAACAGATGACGGTGCCGGAATTGACGAGCGCCGTGCACACCTCACAATCCTGGTCAGCACAGGTACGCCAGTCATGCGCGTCGACAGGAGCGACAGGAGTGTGAATACGCGACAGCGGGCGCAAGCGAAAACCAGTAATACCTTTCATCGCCGTACCCCTCGAAGTTCGTCTTCCCGCTCCAGGCGCTCGAGCGTACGCACGAGTCGGGCTGGGTCGAACCAGTTGTTGATGAAGTCCTTGCACGTTGAGCGTCCCTTCACCTTGTCCTTGCAGAAGACGTGCTGGTAGCTCGCCTTCGTCTGCAGCGTGCCGCAGCCTGGACAGGTAATCTGCTCGCCCACCTTTGCCTTCTTCGCGTGCCCGAACCGGCCCATTGCAAGCTCCTTCCGACTCGAAGGGGACATGCCATCCGCCATCAAAGCGTTCTGATGCAACGCATACAGCGGCTCGTTCGGATAGCGCTTTCGCGTGAAATCCGATGCTTTGGGTTGTGCTAGCAGCTCACGCAGCTCAAGCGCGGCCGCCGCGCAAAACGACGCTTCATCCGCATCGAAAGCACCTTGGCCGGAGCCAAAATTCATTCCGCCCATAAGGGTCATCTCCATTGTTCAAAAAACAACCCGAACGAGTCGGGTTGTTGAGTGGGTTGCGTTGATGGCCCTGTATCAGCAGTAGCCGGCGTTGATGAGCTTGTCCGCGGCCGAGAACGCACGATGTGCGCACTTGTCCGGGATACGAAGCTTCGCGCCGTCGGCGAGGTTCACCTGCAGGCGCAGGCGAGCTTCTTCCAGCCCCGAGATACCGAGCGATGCCGCGCACAGATAGGCCGCGGTATCTGCTTCGATGTCACGCATCGTCTGCTCCTGCGGAACCGATTTGGCGGGCTCTTCAGCGGTATGACCGAGAAGAACACGCGCCATTTCGCGCAGTCGTCCGTACGTCTGATGGACTTCGAGCGGAGACACTGCGATTTCCTTACCCTGCGCCCAACCGAGCCGCACGTCCGAGACGCTTGCGAACTCGAACGGCGACTCTTTGATTTCCAGGAAATCGAGAGCTGCCGTCAGGTTCCAGTCGCCACGCTTGGACTCGTCCGGGTTGTACTCCTTGCCGTCCGTCTGGTTGAGGTGGAACCAGTAATTGCGCAGCATGAACGTAAGCGAGCAATAAACCCACCCCTTGATCTGTAATGCCGGATCGGCTATGCGACCACAGTACTGCGAGCGTGTTTGCCGAGTTTCCACGGCAGCAGGGCTTCGTAGCCGTCGGCGTTCGTGGCGT